>Ga0082335_1002011_pt1 | contig 39813 bp, 30 predicted proteins | sample Subgrocontami58m_FD_72375 | JGI IMG/M metagenome (GOLD analysis project Ga0082335, IMG submission 72375) | Subsurface groundwater microbial communities from S. Glens Falls, New York, USA - GMW37 contaminated, 5.8 m (SPADES assembly) (version 2) ...
CCGCCCCGACCGCCCGGGGCCCCGGGCGCACGGGAGCCAGTGGCCGATCGGCTTGCGCCGGCGCCAGAAATAGCGCAGGTCCGAGCGCGACACCTCGACCTCGAGCGAGTGCGCCTCGTCGAGCAGGTGGAGGGTGAGCATGCCGATTCGCCCGGCCGCAAGTGCGCGCAGCAGCGGCGCAAACCAGGCCTGCTCCAGTCCCGTCAGCGCTTCGCGCCACGCCCCGGCGTCGCCGTAGTCCGAGGCGCATGCGAGCGCGTCGAGGGCGAGCAGCGCGACGCCGGTGCCACCCGCGTCCGCGAGCCAGGCCTGTGCGCCAGCGGGCAGCTCGCGCGCCTCGGCGCCCGAGGCCTGCGCGAGCCCGCGCGCGAGCGGATCGTCCGCGGCGACGTGCTGGAACGGCCGCCCCGCCGGCGACGCCAGCCGGCCCGCGCCCCAGAACCATACGCCGTTGATCGGGTGCTCGCCCCTGTCCTCGCGTGCGGTGTTGACCGGGTGGGCGTGAAGCAGCATCTGGAGCTCGTTGGCGAGCGCGTGCCACGCCATCGATTCGGGCCCGCGCGGAAGCAGCGCATCGACCGCGCGGCCGCGCGCAGCGCGAAGTGGGATGGTTTCGATATCGGGACAATCCGGCAGCCGCGCATACCAGCGTCCGGTGCGCAGCGGATGCACGACCAGGCGATCGCCCAGGTGCGCGTTGATGGCCTCGGCTAGCGCCTCGGCCTCCTCCCGGGTGACGCGAAACGCGTTGTGGTCGGCGAGCACCATCTGGTTTTGCTCGATGCGCAGGTGCACCGGATCGGCGCGCATCCACGCGCCGGTGCCGGGCACGCCCCCGTCCCCGAGCAGGGAGAACGGCGCGACCGGCCAGTCGCGCTGGCGCTCGACGCCGTAGCGCTCCATCAGCCATTGTTCCGGCATTCGCGCCGGAGCATGCGCGCGCCGCCCCTTGGCGAGGAGCGTCTCCAGCGCGCCGAGCTCGAGCCCTTCGCAGGCTTCGCGCGGATCGCCCTGCCGCCAGGAAAGACCGGACACGAGAACATGGCAGTGCATGCCCAAGTCTAACCGACGTCGGACCGTTCGCCCCGGACATCGCGTTATGGCAAACTGCGCCCGTGTCCTACGAACTGCTCATCGGTCTGCGCTACACGCGCGCCCGGAATCGAAACAGCGGCGGCAATCCCTTCGTCTCGTTCATCTCGCTCATCTCGATGCTCGGGATCGGACTGGGAGTCGCGGCGCTGATCGTCGTGCTCTCGGTGATGAACGGCTTCCAGAAGGAATTGCGCACGCGCATCCTGGGCGTCGCCTCGCACGTGCAGGTGGGCGGTGCCGGCGGCGGGCTCGGTGATTGGGCCGGGCCCGCGAAGCTCGCGCTCGCAAATCCCCGGGTGCTCGCCGCCGCGCCCTACGTCAATGCGCAGGCCATGCTCTCGTTCGAGTCCGCGGTGCGCGGCAGCGTCGTGCGCGGCATCCTGCCCGAGCTCGAGGCCAAGGTGGCCGACATCGGCAACCACATGGTGGCGGGGCGCCTGGAGGCGCTCGCGCCGGGCGGATTCGGCATCGTGCTGGGCGCCGAGCTCGCGCGCGCCCTGGGGGTGACGGTAGGCGAGCGGGTGACGCTGATCGCGCCGCAGGGGCTGGTGACGCCGGCGGGGGTGCTCCCGAGGCTGAAGCAGTTCCAGGTCGTGGGCCTGTTCGAGGTAGGCATGTTCGAGTACGACTCGGGGCTCGCGCTGGTGCACCTCGAGGACGCGCAGCGGCTGTACCAGATGGGCGGCGCCGTGTCCGGAGTGCGGCTGAAGCTCGCCGACCTGTTCGAGGCGCGCACGGTGGCGCGCGAGCTCGCCGCGCAGCTCGGCGGCAATTACTTCGTCACCGACTGGACGCGCAGCCACGCCAATTTCTTCCGCGCCGTGCAGATCGAGAAGAACGTGATGTTCATTATCCTGACGCTGATCGTCGCGGTGGCCGCGTTCAACATCGTATCCACGCTGGTCATGGTGGTGACCGACAAGCGGCCCGACATCGCCATCCTGCGCACCCTCGGTGCGACGCCGGGCTCGATCATGAAGATCTTCATCGTCCAGGGCGCGCTGATCGGCGTGATCGGCACCCTGATCGGCGTGGCGGGCGGCGTGGCGCTCGCGCTGAACATCGACGTGGTGGTGCCCTTCCTCGAGAGCCTGTTCAACGTGCGCTTCCTCTCGAGCGACGTGTACTACATCAGCGAGCTGCCCTCGGACCTGCAGCGCTCGGACGTGCTCGTCATCGCCTGCGTGTCGCTCGCGCTGTCGCTCCTGGCGACGCTCTATCCGAGCTGGCGGGCCTCGCGCGTGCTGCCGGCCGAGGCGCTGCGCTATGAGTGACGCGCTCGCCGCTTCGATCCTCTCCTGCCGCGCTCTGGCCAAGACCTATTACCAGGGCGAGGTCGCCGTGCCCGTGCTGAGCTCTGTCGACCTCGACGTGGCGCAGGGCGAGCTGGTGGCGATCGTGGGCGCCTCGGGCTCGGGCAAGAGCACGCTGCTGCACCTGCTGGGCGGCCTGGATGCGCCGAGCGCGGGCGAGGTGACCGTGCTCGGCCGACCGATCGGCGCGCTGTCGGAAGCCGATCGCAGCCGGCTGCGCAACGAATCGCTCGGCTTCGTCTACCAGTTCCACCACCTGCTGGCCGAATTCACCGCGCTGGAGAACGTCGCGATGCCGCTTCTCATCCGGCGCGCGAGCCGCGGCGAGGCGCACGCCGCCGCCGCGCAGATCCTCACCGAAGTGGGGCTCGGCGCCCGGCTGACGCACACCCCGGGCGAGCTCTCCGGCGGCGAGCGCCAGCGGGCGGCGCTCGCGCGGGCGCTGGTCACCGCGCCCGCCTGCGTGCTCGCCGACGAGCCGACGGGCAATCTCGACCGGCTCACCGCGGCGGGGGTGTTCGAGTTGATGCTGGACCTCAATCGGCGCCGGCACACCAGCTTCGTCATCGTGACGCACGAGCCGGCACTCGCCGCCAGGGCGCACCGGATCCTGAGGCTGCAGGACGGCGTTCTTGCACCCGACAGCGAACCGCACGAGCATGCTCAGGCAGATGAGGGGAGGGAAGGGTGAATCAGCCTCGGGATTCGAAACCGGGAACGGCCGTGTCCGCGGAGGCGGCGAAGCGGCTGGTCGACATGGGCGCGTGCATCGAATTCCTCGACGCCTCGGGCCATCTCGCGCGCGTGAAGTCCGAGGTCGACCCGCGCCACGAGCTCGCGGGAATCGCCCGGCGCCTGGAAGGCACGAAGTGCGTCCTGTTCGAGCGGGTGAAGGGGAGCGTCTATCCGGTGCTGGCCGGGCTGCTCTGGAACCGCGAAATCGTGGGAGCGCTCTTCGGCGTTCCCAAGGAGCAGGTGCCCTTCCTGATCGCGGGCGCGATCGGGCCCTGGCAGAAAGACAAGCAGGCGCTGCCGGCGCGTGTGCTGCAACGCGCGCCGGCCAATGAAGTCGTCGAGAGCGGGGTCGACCTCGCGGCGCTGCCGATCCCCGTACACGCATTGAAGGACGGGGGTCCCTACATCGACTGCTCGGTCGTGCTCGCGCGCAATCCGGATTCGGGAGGATTGAACATCTCCATCCACCGCATGATGGTGACGCGAGCCGACCGGCTCACCTTCCTGATCGATCCGGGTCGCCACCTGGGCGAATACGTGGAAATCGCGGAGAAGCGCGGCGAGGCTCTTCCCGTGACCATCAACAACGGCGTCGGGCTCGCTCCGTGGATCGTGTCCACGCTTCCGCGGCTGGGCGACGGCAAGCCGGCGATCGCGCACCACATGATCGGCCGCTCCATCGACCTGATGCAGGCGCAGACCGTCGACGTTCCCGCTTACGCCGACGCGCAGTTCGTGATCGAAGCCGAGATCCTCCCCGGCGCCCGCGAGACCGAAGCGCCGTTCGCGGAGGTGACGGGCTACTACGGCGGGAGGGACAAGCGCTGGGTGATGCGGGTGAAGGCGATCACGCGCCGCAGGCAACCGGTATTCCACACGGTGCTCTCCGGCCAGGAGGTCTGGAACGCGGTCGGATTCACCGCCGAGGCCGCGATATTCCACGCGGTCAGGAGCAGGATTCCCGAGATCCGCACGGTGTTCCTGCCCCCGGGGGGCTGCGGTTTCTACGAGGCCGTGGTGCAGGTGGAGAACACCCGGCCCGGCATCGGGCAGGACGTGATCCGCGAGACGTTTCGCGCCTTCCGCTCGCTGCAGCGGGTGGTCGCCGTCGATTGCGACGTCGACATCCACAATCCCGTCGACGTGGACTGGGCCATCACCACCCGGTTCAACGCCGATCGCGACCTGATCGTGCTTCCCGGGGAGGACGGGCACATCCTCAACCCGATGGTAGAGATCAATGCCGACGGCAAGGGCGGCAGGGTGACCAAGCTCGGCATGGACGCCATGATTCCGTACGCGGACAGGACGAGCGAGAAGTTCGAGCGGGTGCGGTTCCGCGAAGTCAATCTCGGCGACTACGAGATCAAGTACGATTAGCTGATCCGTGACCGACGCTGCGGCTACGGGCGCGATCGCTGCATCCGGCGCTTGCGCCACGCGAGGATCACGTGGGCGCGCCACGCCGCCTGGGCGAACAGGTAGCCCAGCAAGGCAAGCGAGACGGCGAGCACGACGAGCCCGACCGCAAGCGGTTTCCCGAGCGACAGCGTCCACTGGAGGAACGCCTCCAGCCATTCCCCGAACCGAGTCCAGTCGAGCCTGGGTGCCTCTGTGACCTTGCCGCTATTGCCGACGAACAGCCGCCCGATCCGGTACGCGAGCAGATAGATCGGGCCGATCGTGAAAGGGTTGGTGTAGAGCGTGGTGAAGAGCGCCACCGGCAGATTGACCCTGAGCGGGATGGCGATCAGCGCGGCGACGAGCATCTGGAACGGTCCCGGGACCAGTCCGGCGAACAGTCCGACCGCGAATCCCCCGGCGACCGAGTGCCGGTTGAGGTGCCACAGGTTCGGGTGGTGCAGGAAGGCGCGGAACCGCCCGAGGATACGGTGTTGCCTGACCGAGTCGTGGCTGGGAAGGTATTTCCTGAAGTATTTCCGGGGCATCCGGGCGGCCTGCGGCCAGGTGATGTTTCGCTATTGTAGCCCGGAGGACGAAGGCGACAGCGAGCGCCGGGCGCGGACACGCCGCCTCGGCGCCGCGCACAGGGCGAGGCGATGAATGCTGCGCGCGTCACCGGCGCGCCCGGGCGGGACGCGCGCGACGTGCCGGCGAGCGTCAATGCAGGGCGCGGGGGCTCCTGGACATGCTGCGATGGCGCATCCTGCGGGCGCGGGCGGCGCGCTCCTGAATCCGGCCGTTGATGGTGTCCTGTTCGCCGCTGAATACGAGGAAGACGTCGTACGTCATCTTTCCCCATACCTGCTTGATCCTGCCGCGGATCTGTTTCCACTTTCCCTGCCACACGCCGCTGTCCATACGCGTCTCCTGGTTCAAGATCGGTTGATCCGTGTCCACATGCCGCGCTGGAGGGCGCCGAGGGCACGATCACCGGATTGCGCAACCTGGGTGTTTCGACACGCTCCTTGATTGCGCCTGGCGCGCACGCAAGTGCGCCTGCTTTCATTGCACGAATCGTGCCGACGCTCCGGCGCCGCCCTTGGCCCCGGAAAGGGCACGAGCGCGCACCTGGACACCGCGTTCCATCGGTAGAGTTTTCAATTCCGTGTAAATTTTACCGATCGCCCGCTCGCGCTCGCCGGAGCGACGCTTTCCGGATACGATGGAATGGAACCTGCTTCGCGAGTCGCTCGGGCTTTCGAAGTCCGAGGTGCCTGAATGCAGTCGCGGAACGAGGGGGTCGGATGAGTGAGTCGAGGCGGCCGGCAGTCTCCGCTTTTCAACGCTGTCACCACCTGTGCGTGCTTTGCGACGGGCAGGATGAAGCCTTCGATCTGCTTGGCTCCTTCATCGACGAAGGGTTCAGGAACGGGGACAAGGCGTTTCACATCATCGACGAGAGACACCACGCGGATTACCTGCGGCGCCTGGAAAAACTCGGCCTGGACATGGTCGCGGCCCGGAGCAGCGGCCAGCTCGAGGTGCGCGGCTGGCAGGATACCTTCCTGCGCCGGGGATTCTTCAACCAGTACGCCATGCTCGATCTTCTCGAGGAGGTGCTGGAGGAAGCCAGGCATCGGGGCTTTCGCTTCACGCGCTTTCTCATCGACATGGGCTGGGCAACGGAGGACCGGCCGGGCGTATCCGACATGGCCGAGTTCTGCGCGCGCCTGAACGAGGTCGTGCCCAGGCACGAGGCCTCGGTCGCCTGCATCTACGACGTCTCGAGATTCAGCGCGAATTCCATCGTCGACGTTCTTCGCGGCCATCCGATGGCCGCCATCGGCGGGGTGGTTCGCGAAAATCCCTTCCACGTCCCGGCACACGAACTGCTCCAGGAGCTGCGCGCCCGCAGGGGAAATTGACCCGCACGGTAGCCGTGTGCGGGAGTATCGCCTCGCGACGTCAGTCCTAGTCGCGGACCAGCAGCAGCAGCGACGCGACGAACACGAGCAGTGCATCGGCGAGCCCGCTCGCCGCGTAGTCGAGCTCGCGGCCGTACGGCAGCGTGGGAATGATGCCGGCGACGGTCAGGAGCAGGACGGCGAGGAACAGCGTTGCAATCGGCATCGCGGGACTCGGTTGAAGTCTGAGTGCAACTTGCTTTCGGGCTTGGCGCGCGGCGGCAATCGGAACGACTGTGCACGAGCAGATTGCGTGCCAGTCCGAGCATGGCCCGGGAGCCGCCGGCCTGCGTCGGAATCGTCCTACAGGCGAAACGGGTTCGAACCGACAGTCGTTCATGAGTCCGGGCGGTAGGCTTGGGACAGGCGTCCGCAGCGGGGGCAATCGATGAGGCGATTTCACGCCTCGGAGGCGAACGTGGAACAGTCCCGTGCCTTGAAGCGCACCGCATGGATCGCGCTGCCGCCAGCGCTGCTGCTCGTGCTCGTCGTGGTGATTCTCGCGTCGTTCGACTGGAACTGGCTGCGCGGCCCGATCGAACGCGCAACGCAGGCGGCAACCGGGCGTGCGCTGGTCATCGACGGCGATCTGGACGTGCGGCTGCGCTGGCCGCTGTCGCGCGTGCGCGTCGGAGGCATCGCGTTTGCGAATCCCTCCTGGGCGAGCGAGAAGCAGATGCTCACGGCCGACGCAGTGGAATTCGAGATCGACGTCGCGCGGCTGTTCAGGAGAAACGTCGTGGTGCCGCAGGTGCGGCTGGACCGGGCGCTGGTCCACCTGGAGCAGAGCCGGGACGGTCGCAAGAACTGGCTGCTCGACCGCGGCCAGCAGGACGAGAGTGCGCGGGTGCGGATCGGCCGCGTGGCGCTCGATCACGGCCGGATCACCTATGACGACCCTGCGCGGGGAACACGGATCCAGTCCGAGCTCTCGACGCCGAACGCGGGGGCCGACGATGGCTCGGCCCCGGGCGTGGTGTTTCGCGCCGAGGGACGCTACCAGGGTCTCGCATTCGCGCTGCGCGGCAGCGGCGGCCCGGTGCTTGCGCTTCGCGATGAAAGCCAGCCTTACCCGCTCGATCTGGAGGCCAAGGTCGGCCGCACCTCGCTGCGCGCCCACGGCCGGGTCACGGGCCTGACCCGATTCACGGCGGTCGACATGCAGATCGCGCTGCGCGGCGACAGTCTCGCGCAGTTGTACCCGCTGATCGGAATCGCGCTGCCGGAGACGCGTCCGTACCGGACCACGGGCCGTATCGTTCACAGCGGCCGCACATGGCGTTATGAGAGGTTTTCCGGGACCATCGGCAGTAGCGATATCGCGGGCAGCATACGGGTCGTCTCCGGAGGCGCGCGCCCGTACTTCGAAGGGGACCTGGTCTCGCGGCAGCTCGTGATCGACGATCTCGGCCCGCTCGTCGGCGCCGATTCGGCCGGGCGTACCGCGGCATCGGTGCCCGCGCAGGGAGGGCGAGCCGCCGCGCGAATGCTTCCCGACGTGCCGTTCCGAAGCGCACGCTGGAGCAGCGTGGATGCGGACGTGAAGTTCACCGCCAAGACCATTCGCAGGGCGCACGGACTGCCGCTGGAGGATCTGGCCACGCACCTCATCCTGCGGGATTCGATCCTGACCCTGGACCCGCTCGATTTCGGCATCGCGGGCGGAAACCTGGTGGCGGCGATCGCGCTCGACGGCGCAAAGGATCCGATCCGCGCTCGCGCAAGAGTGGCCGCCAAGCGGCTCCGCCTCGACAAGTTGTTTCCCGCCGTCGACCTGACCCGCACGAGCGCCGGTGAGATCAACGGCGAGTTCAATCTGGCCGGGACGGGCAATTCGGTCGGGCGCATGCTCGCAACCTCGAGCGGCGAGGTCGGACTGGTGCTCGACGGAGGCGAAATCAGCAACCTGTTGATGGAGTACGTCGGGCTGGACCTGTTCGAAGTCCTGAAGTTCAAGATCGCGGGCGACAGGACGATCAAGATCCGCTGCGGGGTTGCGGGGTTTCGCGTCACCGACGGCGTCATGCGCGCCCGGATGCTGGTGTTCGACACCGATGACACCAGCGTCGAGGCCGCCGGCAGCATCGACCTGGGCGAGGAGCGTCTGGACTTGACGCTCCATCCCCAGCCGAAGGATGCAAGCCCCGTGGCGCTGCGCAGCCCGATCCATATTCGCGGCAGCTTTGCCGAGCCTCGGGTCGACCTGGACAAGGCCGGAATCGCGGTGCGCGGGCTTGGCGCCCTCGCGCTCGGCCTGGTCAATCCGTTGCTGGCGCTGCTGCCGGTCATCGAGACCGGACCGGGCAAGGACAGCGACTGCGGGCGGCTCATCCGGGAGGCGAAGGCGCTGCAGCCGAAGGCAATGCCGCCTAAAGCAGTGTCACTCCGATCGGCGCGTCCCGGCAGGGAGCGGCCGGAAGGAAGGACATTCGGGCGCAGCGAAGCGCCGCCCTCTCCGCCGCTCAGGTAGGCGGGCCCAGGGGAAAGATGTTCTCCGAGCCGCTCACCGCGATCCTCGGCAGCAGGGCATTCTTGTCCAGCGCGCCGAATCGGGTGTGGCTGTTCGCGACGAACCGGATCTCGTTGCAGTCATTTGCGAGCATGACGAAGCACTGGTCGGATCCGGGCGCGAAGCTCACGCCCAGAACGCGGTAAAGCGTGCCTTCGGAGAATCCGCTTTCCAGTGGCAAGGGTGTCGGCGCCTGCGACCCGGCGATCTGCTTGATGAACACGTATATGCCAGGCTCGATGTAGATCATGTGGCGCCGCGAATGTCACCCCGACCGGACGCACCGCGCGGGCACCCCCCGAGACTGGCGACGGTCGACGAGGGGAGGAAGGTCAACGTCCCGTCCACCAGTCCGGGGAGTTCGCGAATACGCACTCGAGAGTAGTCGTGTCGCAGGCCGATGGGAATCGGAGAGCCTGCCTATTTCCTGTCGGTGCATGTCCTACGCCGGCCGAGCCGAATTCGCTTTGCCGGGCACCGCGGCCGGCTCTCCAGCCGCCGCAGTTCTTGCGCGGATCCGCTAATTCCTGCAATCTGTCCGCAATATCGGGGGAGAACGAGGGGAGCTATCCCCCGTCAGGGACCTACAACGTGACCAAGCCTCAGGCCGGACCGGCCCGCCCGCGCTTTCCCTGGTTTCTCACCCTGCTGTTCGCGCTCTGCGCGGCGATCCTGGGCGGGGTGATGGTCTCGTTCGTGGCCAATTTGCGCTCCCTGTCCCGCTGGGACGGGGAGGTCGGCCGGCGCATCGAGGTTCTCTTGGCGGTCGATTCGCTGCAGCTTCGCCTTCTGTCCGCGGAATCGGGATTTCGAAGTTTCCTGCTGACGGGCAATACGGAGTCCCTCGGGCCCTACTACCGCGCGCGCCACGACTACAAGGGCGATATCCGGCGGATCGCGGATTCCGTTTCGAGCGATCCGGCCCAGGAGCGGAGCGTGAACACGCTGCGTGACTTGATCGGGAAGAGATTCGGGGACATGAACGCCGCGCTGCGCGGGGAGCAGGGCGCGGATGCGACGCGGGCGGCCCCGCTGCAAGGCGAGGAGACCATGGAAAGGATCGGCGCGGTGATCGGTGAGCTGCGCGCGCGAGAGGACATGCGCTTCGCCGTCGATGCGGGTCTGACCAACGAAACCGCCCTTTTCACTCTCGCGTTCACGCTCGGATCCGGGGCGCTCGGCATCGCCGGCCTCACGGCATTCTATGCGCTCACTCGACGCTATTTCTTCGCGAGGGGCGAGACCGAGCGTGCGCTGCGCATGCGGGAGGGCGAATTCCGGGCGATTTTCGACGTCGCCGCCGTCGGAATCGTCGAATGCACGGCCGAGACCGGCGGCATCGTGCGCGCCAATTCGAAGTTCTCCGCAATGCTCGGCTATTCGGCGCTCGAGCTGGGCCAGATGAATTTCTTCCAGTTGCTGCACCCGTCGACGGCCGCGGCGGACCGCGAGGCCTTGAAGGACCTCATGTCCGGCCGGGCGACCGAATGGATCGTCGAGCGGCGCTGCATCAGGCGCGACGGCGCGCCGCTCTGGGTGCGCGCTTCCTTCGGCTTGATCCCGGAGACCGACGGCGCTCCTTTCCGCGCGGTGGGGATCATCGAGGATATCGACGCCCGCAAGCAGGTCGAGCGCGAATTGCGGGACAACGCCGCCATTCTGCGCACGGTCGCCGAGGACACCCGGGACCTCATCTACGTGAAGGACTTCGACGGGCGGCTGGTCATGGCAAATCCCGCGCTGGTGCGTCTGCTCGGCAAGCCGGTCGCGGAGGTGATCGGCCGCACGGACATCGACCTCCTGGAGGACCCCGCGCAAGCCAAGCGGATTCGCGAGATCGACCAGCGCGTGATGCAGGGGCGCGCCACCGAATACGTCGAGGAGGAATTGACCGTAGGCGGCAATTTGCGGAGCTTCCTGTCCACGAAAGTGCCCTATGCCAACGAGGAAGGCGAGGTCGTCGGGTTGATCGGGATCTCGCGCGACATCACCGAGCGGAAGATCGCGGAAAAGGAGCTCGTTCACTCGCGCGACCGTCTGGCCTCGGACGTGCGCGAGCGGACCCTGCAGCTTGCGAACCTGTCCCGACACCTGATTCGGGTATCGGAGGAAGAGAAGAACAAACTCGCGCGCGAGCTGCACGACGAGCTGGGCAGCGCGCTGGCGGCCATTTCCATGGACCTGGGCTGGATCCTCAAGCAGATGAGGACGATCGACCCCGATCTGGCCAAACGGCAGGAGCGCGCGCTGGACGGGATCCGTGCCACGCTGGACCTGAAGCGAAGGCTGGTCGACGGATTGAGGCCGCTTTCGCTGGAGCACTTCGGCTTCGACTTCGCGTTGCGCGCGCATTGCGAGGGATTCGCCGAATCCTCCGGCATCGCGGTCGCGGTGGAAGGCCCCGAAGATCCGCCGCGGCTCGAGGGCGGCAAGAGCCTTGCGCTGTTCCGGGTGGTGCAGGAGTGCCTCACCAACGTCGCGAAGCATGCGAAGGCGACCCGGGTGGTGGTCTCCGTGGAGATCGCGGATGGCAAAGTCGTCGTTCGAGTGGAGGACGACGGCATCGGCGTCCCGGACGATCTCGCCGATCGGCCCGAAACCTATGGGCTGGTAGGCATGCGGGAGCGTCTGGGGGAGTTCGGGGGCACGCTTTCGATCGGCCGCAGCAGCAAGGGCAAGGGCACGCTCGTGGAGGCGAGCGTCCCGCTCGCCGACGGATAGGCCAGCGGCGGGGCCGGCCTTAGTCTCTTATCACTCGGATGTTGACAGAATTGGCCAAGATTTTGGGTTTACATACCTCTCCCGATTTTGGGAAGTTGCAACTTCGCAAAATCGGGAGACCATGGAAGGAAAAGCGACGCAAGCTGTTCGGCTCCGGCGGGGCCGGCCTCAGGTCATTCCGAAGCTCAACGTCACTTCGTACAGACAGCGATTCCTGACCGAGGGCGTCGGGCCGCGGCATTTCTTCACGGCTAGCGAATACCGGGATTCCGTCCCGAGCATGAGAGCCTTCCAGTAGGCCTCCAGGGTGCGCTTGCGACGCGCCTCGAGTTCGGCCGTCGCCTTCTGCTCGCTCGCCCAGGCGTTCGCGATGCACGCCTCCCTGGCGTAGCGGAGCAGGTCTTCGCAGCCTGCCTTCGCGGACTCGAATTCGGCGGCGATCCGGAATTTCGCGGCCTTGTATTGATAGGGTGAAACGAACTGCGTCCTCGGTACGACATGGACGATCGTGTTGCGGTCGACGAGCGAGACTTGCGCCACTGCGCCGCCGCAGAAGGCGCCGCCCGAGGCGAGCGCCAAGGCGCCGATGTAGAGCCTGTTCATGCAGATCACCATCCGTGGAGCGGGGGCCGCTGCGGTTCGAATCGCAATCGGCATGCCACCTGCCGTACCGGCTGAAATCAGGGGCTTGCGCGAACGGCTTCGCGCCGGCCTTGTAAATCCGGCTGCGGAGCGTGTAGGAATTCGCTTTGCTTGGATGGCACGCACCTTGCAAGTCGATTGCGGGCAGAGGGGGCAGGACGCACTCGAGTTGTTTCGTTATCGCAAGGAGACTGCAATGGTAATCAAGGAGATACCTGACATTCATTACACGGTCGAGCGCTGCGCTTTGGATCGCTGGGAGGTGAACAAGCGGGGATTCAACAAGGCGATCGCCTCGTTTTCCGACAAGAATGACGCCGTTGACTACGCGCGCAGCCTGGCCGAGATGGAATTGAAGGAGCCGGCGACGGTGTCGGTGAGGGATTGAGCACCGGGCGCGGGGGCTGGAACCCGGCCCCCGTTGCCCTGATAACGGAAGCCAGGGGAGCGGCGGGCTAGGCGCGCGCCAAGTCCTCGATGACTTCCCGGACGCGATCGAAATCGCGCGCCTTGTCGAAAAAGTAATCGGCGCCCAACCGCACGCTCTGGCTGCGGTAATGCGGATAGACGTAGTTGGTGAAGACGATGACCAGCGGCCTCGGCCCGGCCGGGTCGGCGCGCACCGACTTCAGGACCTCGAAGCCGTTTCCCTGCCTCAGATCCAGATCGAGAATGATCACGTCGCACTGCCGCTCGTGCAGTGCGGCGACGGCCTCCGCCTCGGTTTCCGCGTAGCCGACGACGTCGATCCGGCCCGCCGAAGCGATGTCCTCGCCGAGGCGCTCGCGGATGAGGGCGGAGTCCTCGACCAGGAATACGCGCAGGGCGTTCAGTGTCCGGGGCATGCAGACGGGAGCATTGACGCTTCCCTCGATCGAGCGCAAGCGCCGTTGCCATACCAGCGATGCGGACTGGGTTCTGTGATCGCTAGTCAATCAACCGGTTCCTGATTGCATAGTTGGTCAATTCGGCGTTGTTCCTCATGTGCATCTTCTCGAGCACGCGGCTGCGGTAGGTGCTGATCGTCTTCACCGACAGGTTGAGGTTCTTGCCGATCTGCGAAACGCTGTCGCCCGCCGCGAGCTTGCAGAAGATCTGGAATTCGCGCTCCGACAGCGAGGCGTGCAGCGGGCGCTCGTCGTGCACCGCGCGCAGGTCGGTGGCGAGGATCTGTGCCAGGGCCGGGCTGACGTACTTGCGGCCCTGCCTGACCGCGCGCACGGCGTTCACCAGCTCGCTCGGAGCGCTTTCCTTGTTCAGGTAACCGCTCGCTCCGGCGCGGATCATGTTCACGGCATACTGCTTCTCGGAGAACCCCGAGAGGATCAGAACCGGCAGATCGGGCTTGATCTGCTGAAGGCGCCTGAGCGTGTCGATGCCGTTCTGATCCGGCATCGAGATGTCGAGCAGCACCACGTCCCAGGTGCCGTTGCGGACCATATCGATGACCTGCGCCCCGGTCTGGGCCTCGCCCGCGACTTCCATGTCCGGCTCGCCGGCGATGAACTGACGCAGCCCGGCGCGGACGATGGCGTGGTCGTCGGCTATCAGAATCCTGATCATCGGTCGTTCGCCTGCGGCCATGGCTCGCGCATGGTGTCCGGCAGGCGCCAAGAGTGCCCCAAGGTTGTCGCTCCGGCTGAACGCGGACTTAGGCACGTCTGCGCATCCCTTCGATATCCTGCGCCGCCGCGCTGTATTCGGTCAACCGGTTGTAGAGCGTCTTGAGGCTCACGCCCAGGATCTCCGCGGTGCGCCGCTTGTTGCCGCTGCAGTGGTCCAGGGTGGCGAATATGGTCTGGCGCTCCATGTCCGTGAGCGAGGTGCCGATCGCAAACTGCAGGCGGTCGCCCGAGAACGCCGGGACTTCCTGCCTCGGAAGGGTGACCAGGTGCTCCTCGCCGACCGCCAGGTCGGCGAGGATGAAGGCGCGCTGGATGCAGTTCTTGAGCTCGCGAACGTTTCCCGGCCAGGGGTGGCGGCGCAGCTTCTCCAGTGCCGATTCAGTCAGCACCTTGGTCACGCCGGCTGTGGCGTTCAACTCGTTCAGCAGATGCCGCGCGAGGAGGGCGATGTCGTCGCCGCGCTCGCGCAGCGGCGGCAGTTTGATCGGAAACACGGCGAGGCGATACAGCAGGTCCTCGCGCAGATGGTTGTCGCCGACGGCCGTCGCGGGGTCGCGGTTGGTCGCGGCGAGGACGCGCACATTGGACCGTATGTCGCAGTCGCCGCCGACGCGGTTGAAGCTGCCTGCGTCCAGCACGCGCAGCAGGCGCACCTGCATTTCCGGCGCCATTTCGGCGATTTCGTCCAGGAACAGCGTTCCGCGCGCCGCGCGCTCGAAGAAGCCCCGGTGCGAGCGCACTGCGCCCGTGAATGCGCCTTTCTCGTAGCCGAACAATTCGGCCTCGATGAGGTTCGCGGGAATGGCGCCGCAGTTGACCGCGACGAAGGGTCCGTCGGCGCGCCCGCTCATCCGGTGGATGGTGCTGGCGACCAGCTCCTTTCCGCAGCCGCTTTCGCCGACCACGAGCACGGTGGCCTCGGTCGGCGCCACCTTCTCGATCATCCGGTAGACGTCGCACATCGCCGGTGAAGCGCCGTAAATGGGTCCAAAGCGATTCGGAGCCGGTGCGCGGCGAAATTCGTAACCCTTCGCGGGGCCCATGGCCTCCCACGGCGAGCGCTTGAAAGTGTCGCTGGCGATTTGGCTCATGCGGTGTCCTCTTGGTTGCTGCGTTTTGGTCGAGTGACGCAGTTCATGGAAGACAGTCTAGGCAAGCGTGCGAGCCGGGAGTATCGGACCGGCAATGAAGATGTTGTCCGCGTTTGTCCTACACGGGCCGGGTCGCTGAAAATCTTACCGCGGCGATTGTAAGGCTCGCCCTTTCGCGCGGATTCCGAATTCCGATCGGTTTCCGATGTCCGGCAGTTTCCTCGCAGGATCAAGGCGATGCCGTCGAACGGCGGGGCTGGCATGGAAGCTGCACGGGTCCGGTCGGGGACGCCGCCGATGGCGCGGTGCGCAGAGACACGGAAGTTCCCTGGGCTCGACGGCGGCGTCCCCTGGATCACCGGAGAGACGAACATGACGGTTGACTGGCGGCTGATTGTGGCGAGCGTCGTGCTCGCCGGCGCGGCGGCGGTGCCGCTCGCCGGTTGCGACACGCGCTCGGATCAGCCGGTTCGCGCGCCAGCCGAGGTCGCGAGCACCGATGGCGTGCCGCTGCTCCGGGAGAGTCCCGCGCCCGGCGCGACGGTCGGAACGGTGGTCGACGACAGCGTCCTGACAGCGAAGCTCAAGTCGGCGCTGCTCGTCGATCCTACCGTCAAGGGCATCGACGTCAAGGTCGAAACGCGAAAGGGCGAGGTCCAGCTCAGCGGTTTCGTTGACGACCAGTCCCAGATCGATCGCGCGGTGGCCATCGCGCGCAGCATGGAAGGCGTCAGGAGCGTCGATAACAAGATGAGCCTGAAGACGGGAACCGCGTCGGTGGGCAACGTCATCGACGACGGCCTCGTCACCGCCCGGGTCAGGGCGGCGCTGTTGGCCGACCCGCGCGTCAAGAGCACCGACATCGGCATCGTGACCCGCAAGGGCGAAGTCCAGTTGAGCGGCTACGTCGACACCCGGGCGCGAATCGAGGAGGCGATCTCGATAGTGCGGGGCGTGAACGGCGTGCAGGGGATAGACAACAAGTTGTCGGTCAAGAAGTAGCAGGACGGACTGCTGGAGGCGGAGAATTTTCGAGAGTCGTACCGGCTCAACCACGCGAAGGGCGCGGACCTCGGGATCCGGGCTCCCGCAATAAACATCGGGACCAAAAATGAACAAATCATTCACGATCAAGCGGGCCATGCTGCCGGCGGCGGCGTTGATGCTCTCCACGGCAACCATGAACGCCACGGGGCAGATCTCCGGCTATCTGACGGACCAGCGCAACGCGGTGGTGAAGAACCCGTTCGAGCTGTGCTGGCGCACCGGGTATTGGTCACCGGCGATGGCGATCATCGAATGCGATCCGGACCTGGTGCCGAAGCCGGTGTCCGCCCCGGCGCCGGCCCCCGCCCCCGCACCGGCGATCATGCCCCCGGCTCCACCCCCGCCGGCTCCGGCCCCGCGGGTCGCGCCGACGATAGAGAAGGTGACCCTCGCCGCGGACACGCTGTTCGACTTCGACAAGGCGGTCGTGAAGCCCGAGGGCAGGGCGAAGCTCGACGAACTCGTCGGCAAGCTCAAGGGAACCGACGTGGAAGTCATCATCGCGACCGGGCACACGGACAGCATCGGCAGCGACGCCTACAACATGAAGCTGTCGATGCGCCGTGCCGACTCGGTCAAGGCGTACCTGATCTCGCGCGGCGTCGACGCCAACCGGATCCAGACCGTCGGCAAAGGCGAGCGGCAGCCCGTCGCGCCGAACCGGCTGAACGGCAAGGACAACCCCGCGGGCCGCGCCCTCAACCGCCGCGTTGAGGTCGAGGTCATCGGGACGCGCGCGCAGCCGCCGAAGTAGAGGCAACCGGCTATTCGCTTGCTCCGTATCGGCGGGTCCACAGGTCGGCGAGCGCGGCGGCCAAGGGATCGAAATCCTTCGACTTGTCGAAGAAATAATCGGATCCCAGCTCGAGGCAGCGCTCCCGGAAGCGGGGGGAGGTGTGATTGGACATCACGATGAGCTTCGTGTCCTGAAGGTCCGGCGCGGATCGGACCGCGCGGATCACCGCCGGTCCGTTTCCCGATCGAAGCTGCATGTCGAGGATGACGACGTCGGGCTTCAGGCTGAAGATCCGGTCGATGGCGGTGCTCTCGGAGTCCGCAAAGCCGACGACCTCGATCCGGCCCGGTTCCGATATGAGCTCGGCCAGCATCTCGGCATAGGGTTTCGAGTCTTCGGCGATGAACACGGTGAGCCGGCGGGATGGCGTCAAGTTATTGTCTCCGCGGTCGATCGCGGCCCCTCCCATTGTCGTGGCGGCCGGACGTGTCCTATTCTAGCGGTATTGCGATTGCCAGCGGGCAGTGCGCCTTTCGGAGGAGAGGGAAACCCAGCCATGACCGGCTCGGATGCCACAAGGGTCATCAGCATCGCCGGCGACCCCGAGCGCCTGGAGGCGTTGAGCCGCGCGCTGCGCGAAGCCGGGTTTACCGTGACGATCGCCGCCCCGGCGGCCGGTCCGGCGCAGGACGCTTCGGCCCAGCCGTCCCTCGCGGCCGTCTGTCACGATCTGCGCACGCCGCTTTCGGTCATGATCGGCTGGGTGCATATGATGCAGAGCGGCAAGCTCGACGAGGCGGGCATGAAGCGCGCCATCGACAAACTGCACGAGAGCCTCGGGGAACAGGTGCGTATCCTGGACAAGATGCTCGAGGTTCCGGACACATCCACGAAATAGCGCGCCCGGACCGCCGCAGGGCGGCAAATCCCATGATGAGATTGTGGAATTCACGGAACGGGTTTCGCGCTATATTTTCAATGTGGCGGGAATGGCGTGCGCTCCGCCATGTAACACAACAATCACTGCCGGCTTGCCTGCCAGGGAGCAATCATGAAAGTCGTGGAGCGTCAAGTTGTCGCGGAAAATGAAACCAGGGTTCTGCTGCACGCTCTCAATGCTCTGAAGAAGGGCGACAGTTCGGTACGTCTGCCGGTGGAATGGACCGGCGTCTACGGCAAGGTTGCGGAATCCTTCAACGACGTGGTGGAGCTCAACGGGCGCATGGCGGAGGAGCTCGCACGCCTGCGCCAGAGCGTCGGCAAGCAGGGCAAGCTGAAGCAGCGCGCCTGGCTCGGCGACGTGCGGGGATTCTGGAAGGATTCCATCGGGTCGGTGAACGCGCTCATCGACGACCTGGTGCACCCGACCAGCGAGACCGCGCGCGTCATCGGCGCGGTGGCGCAGGGAGACCTGTCGCAGACCATGGCGCTCGAAGTCGACGATCGCCCGCTCGAAGGGGAATTCCTGCGCACGGCGAAGACCATCAACAAGATGGTCGACCAGCTCGGCTCCTTCGCCTCCGAGGTGACGCGCGTCGCGCGCGAGGTCGGCACCGAGGGCAAGCTCGGCGGCCAGGCGAAAGTGAAAGGCGTCGCGGGCACCTGGAAGGACCTCACCGACAGCGTCAACTCGATGGCGGGCAACCTGACCGGCCAGGTGCGCAACATCGCCGACGTGACGACCGCGGTCGCGAGGGGCGACCTGTCGAGGAAGATCACGGTCGACGTGAAGGGCGAGTTCCTCGAGCTGAAGAACACCATCAACACCATGGTCGATCAGCTCAGGTCATTCGCGTCGGAAGTGACGCGCGTGGCGCGCGAGGTCGGCACCGAGGGCAAGCTCGGCGGCCAGGCGGTGGTGGAGGGCGTATCGGGAACCTGGAAGGACTTGACCGACAGCGTCAACTCGATGGCGAGCAACCTGACCGCGCAGGTCAGGAATATCGCCGACGTCACCACCGCCGTGGCGAGCGGCGACCTGTCGAAGAAGATCACCGTCGACGTGAAGGGCGAGATCTCGGAGCTCAAGAACACCATCAACACCATGGTGGACCAGCTCAGCTCGTTCGCCGCGGAAGTGACGCGGGTGGCGCGGGAGGTCGGCACCGAGGGCATGCTCGGCGGGCAGGCCGACGTGCGCGGCGTGGCCGGCACCTGGAAGGACCTCACCGACAGCGTGAACTTCATGGCGAGCAACCTGACCGCGCAGGTCAGGAACATCGCCGACGTCACCACCGCCGTGGCGAGCGGCGACCTGTCGAAGAAGATCACCGTCGACGTGAAGGGCGAGATCTCGGAGCTGAAGAACACCATCAACACCATGGTCGACCAGCTGCGCTCGTTCGCGGCAGAGGTGACGCGCGTCGCGCGCGAGGTCGGCACCGAGGGCATGCTCGGCGGGCAGGCCGACGTGCAGGGCGTCGCCGGGACGTGGAAGGACCTGACCGACAGCGTCAACTCGATGGCGAGCAACCTGACCGCGCAGGTCAGGAACATCGCCGACGTGACCACGGCGGTCGCGAAGGGCGATCTTTCCAAGAAGATCACCGTCGACGTCAAGGGCGAGATCCTCGAGCTGAAGAACACCGTCAACACCATGGTCGACCAGCTCAGCTCCTTCGCGGCGGAGGTGACGCGGGTGGCGCGCGAAGTCGGCACCGACGGCCGCCTGGGCGGACAGGCCGACGTGCAAGGCGTCGCCGGTACGTGGAAGGACCTGACCGACAGCGTCAACTCGATGGCGAGCAACCTGACCGCGCAGGTCAGGAACATCGCCGAAGTGACGACGGCGGTCGCGAAGGGCGATCTTTCCAAGAAGATCACCGTCGACGTGAAGGGCGAGATCCTGGAGGTGAAGAACACCGTCAACACGATGGTGGACCAGCTCAGCTCGTTCGCCGCGGAAGTGACGCGGGTGGCGCGCGAAGTCGGCACCGAGGGACGCCTCGGCGGGCAGGCCGACGTGCAGGGCGTGGCCGGCACCTGGAAGGACCTCACCGACAGCGTGAACTTCATGGCGGGCAACCTGACCGCGCAGGTCAGGAACATCGCCGAAGTGACGACGGCGGTCGCGACCGGAGACCTTTCCAAGAAGATCGGCGTCGACGTGAAGGGCGAGATTCTCGAGCTGAAGAACACCATCAACACGATGGTCGATCAGCTCAGTTCCTTCGCCGCGGAAGTGACGCGGGTGGCGCGCGAAGTCGGCACGGAGGGACGCCTGGGCGGCCAGGCGCAGGTGCAGGGCGTGTCGGGAACCTGGAAGGACCTGACCGACAGCGTGAACTTCATGGCGGGCAACCTGACCGCGCAAGTCAGGAACATCGCCGACGTGACCACCGCGGTCGCGAAGGGCGATCTTTCCAAGAAGATCACCGTCGACGTGAAGGGCGAGATCCTCGAGCTGAAGAACACGATCAACACCATGGTCGATCAGCTGAGCTCCTTCGCCGCGGAAGTGACGCGGGTGGCGCGCGAAGTCGGCACCGAGGGACGCCTCGGGGGCCAGGCGCAGGTGCAGGGCGTGTCGGGAACCTGGAAGGACCTGACCGACAGCGTGAACTTCATGGCGGGCAACCTGACCGGCCAGGTGCGCGGCATCGCCAAGGTGGTGACCGCGGTGGCGAACGGCGACCTCAAGCAGGGGCTCACGGTGGAGGCGAAGGGCGAGATCGCCGCGCTCGCCGACACCATCAACGGCATGATCAACACGCTGGCCACCTTCGCCGAGCAGGTCACGAGCGTCGCGCGCGAAGTCGGCGTCGAAGGCAAGCTCGGCGGCCAGGCGAAGGTCCCCGGCGCATCGGGCACCTGGAAGGGGCTCACGGAGAACGTCAATCAACTCGCGGAGAACCTGACCACGCAGGTGCGCGCGATCGCCGAGGTCGCCACCGCGGTGACGCAGGGCGACCTGACGCGCTCGATCACGGTGCAGGCCCAGGGCGAGGTCGCGGCGCTCAAAGACACCATCAACGAGATGATCCGCAACCTGAAGGACACGACGCACAAGAACACCGAGCAGGACTGGCTCAAGACCAACCTGGCGAAGTTCAGCCGGATGCTCCAGGGACAGAAGGACCTGAACACGGTGGGCGGGCTGATCCTCTCCGAGCTGGCACCGGTGGTCGCCGCCCAGCAGGCGGAGTTCCACGTGCTGGACACGCGCGAGGAACGGCCCAAGCTGGTCCTGCTGGCGAGCTACGCCTCGCAGGGAAAGAGCGCCCACGGCAGGCGGATCGATCTGGGCGAGGGCATCATCGGCCAGTGCGCGCTCGAAAAACGCAAGATCCTGCTCACCAACGTTCCCGAGGACTATGTACGGATCTTCTCCGGACTGGGCAGCGCGGCCCCGCGCAACATCCTGGTGTTGCCGGTGGTGTTCGAGAGCCAGGTCAAGGGGGTCCTGGAGCTGGCGTCGTTCGAAGGCTTCAGTGACACCCACCAGGCCTTCCTCGATCAATTGACCGAAAGCATCGGCATCGTCATCAACACCATCGAGGCCAATACCCGCACCGAGGACCTGCTCAAGCAGTCGCAGTCGCTCGCGCACGAGTTGCAGAGCCGGCAGGAGGAGCTGCAGCAGACCAACGAGGAATTGCAGGAGAAGGCGCGGCTGCTGGCGCACCAGAACCAGGAAGTGGAGCGCAAGAACCGGGAGGTCGAGCAGGCGCGCCAGGCGCTTGAGGAAAAGGCCAGCCAGCTCGCGCTCACGTCCAAGTACAAGTCGGAATTCCTGGCCAACATGTCCCACGAGCTGAGGACGCCGCTCAACAGCCTGTTGATCCTCTCGGACCAGTTGTGCCTGAACGCGGAGGGCAACCTGACCGACAGGCAGGTCGATTTCGCCAAGACCATCCATTCGGCGGGCAACGACCTGCTCATGCTCATCAACGACATCCTCGACCTCTCCAAGATCGAGTCGGGGACCGTCGCGGTGGACGTCGGCGAGGTGCAGTTGGACGAATTGCAGCGCTACGTCGAGCGCACGTTCAGGCACGTCGCCGAGTCGAAGAACGTCAACTTCGCCGTCCACCTCGATCCGGGCCTCCCCAGGTCGCTGTACACCGACGCCAAGCGGCTGCAGCAGATCATCAAGAACCTGCTCTCCAACGCGTTCAAGTTCACCCACAAGGGCGAGGTCAGCCTGAGCATCCAGCCGGCGACCTCGGGCTGGAGCGAGGAGAACGAGGACCTGAATCGTGCGACGGAAGTGCTTGCCTTCTCGGTCAGGGACACCGGCATCGGCATCTCGGCCGACAAGCAGCAGATCATCTTCGAGGCCTTCCAGCAGGCGGACGGCAGCACCAGCCGCAAGTACGGCGGCACGGGCCTGGGCCTCGCCATCAGCCGCGAGCTTTCGCACCTGCTGCGCGGCGAGATCCGCCTGGTGAGCACCCCGAGCAGGGGAAGCGTGTTTACGCTCTACCTGCCGCAGTCCTACTCCGTGGCGCGCGGCACCCGCAAGCTCGGCGATGTCGCCGCGGCGGCCAATGCGGCGATCCAGGCGGCGCGCTACGAAAGCGGACGCGCCGGGGCCGCCCTTCAGGCCGCCGTTGCGGCGCCGCCGCAGGTCGCGGTGCTGGCGGCGGCCGAAGCCGAGCTGGAGTCGCCGGTCAACGAGGCCGGCGACGACCGGGAAACGATCCAATCGGGCGACCGCGTGATCCTGATCGTCGAGAACGACCTGGGATTCGCCCGCGTTCTGCTCGATGCCGCCCGCGCGCACGGATTCAAGGGTCTGGTCACGTCCATGGGTGCCGCGGCGCTCGCGATGGTGCACGAATACGAGCCCGCGGCGATCACCCTGGACATCTTCCTTCCGGACATCGACGGCTGGCGGGTGCTCTCGCGGCTGAAGAACGACATGGCGGCGCGGCATATTCCCGTGTACGTGATCTCCACCGAGGAAGCGCGCGAGCGCGCAGCGGCGGCCGGCGCCAGGCATTTCGTCGCCAAGCCGATTCAGAGCAAGCAACGGGTCGACGAACTGCTGGAAGAGATACGGGCGTACTCGGTGAAGTCCGGTAAGCGGGTGCTCCTGGTCGAGCCCGAGCCGGCCCGTCTCGAAATGCTCCGCAACCTCCTGGATGGCATCAAGGGCGTGGATGTCGCGTCCGCGGAAGACGCCGTGCGCGCGCTGCAGATGGTCCGGGAGCATTCCCCGGATTGCGTCGTCCTGAATCCCCGCGCGCCCGGGCTGTCGGCGGTGTCGCTGCTCGAGGCGCTTTCGGACGGCTCGCGGCGCGTGCCTCCCGCGATCATCGCGTTCGGCGAGGCCTCCGAAGGTGCGTACGCCGAGGGCGAATGGAGCGCGCTCGCGAGGCACGACGGCGTGCGCGCGGTCCAGTCCCTCGAGCGGCTGCTCGACCAGGTCGCACTCGCGCTGCACCAGAACGTCGCGATGCTGCCGGACGCGCAGCGCCGGGTGCTCGACGACATCTACGACAGCACCAAGCCGCTTGCGGGAAAGAAGGTCCTGATCGTCGACGACGACATCCGCAACATCTTCGCCCTGTCGTCGGTGCTGGAGGAATACCAGATGAAGATCGTGTCCGCGGAGAACGGCCGCGATGCGATCGATCTTCTGCGCGACCAGCCCGGGATCGACGTGGTGCTGATGGACATCATGATGCCCGAGTTCGACGGCCTGGACACGATGCGGGAGATCCGCAAATCGCCCATGCACCAGGACCTGCCCATCGTCGCGGTGACCGCGAAGGCGATGAAGGGCGATCGCGAACGCTGCATCGAGGCGGGCGCCTGGGACTACCTGGCCAAGCCCGTCGACCGCGACCAGTTGCTGAGCGTGCTGCGCGCATGGCTGCAACGCTAGCTGCGCGGGCGCGGCCGGAGACGCGGAATCCGAAGCACGGCGGAATCGAACCGTGAGCGATCCGGAAGACACGGGCGTCCAGGGCGAGAAGGCCAACATCCTGATCGTCGACGATCAGGCTGAAAAGCGGCTGGTGTACCAGACGGTCCTGGAGGATCTCGGGCAGAACATCGTCTCGGCGCGGTCCGGCGAAGAGGCGCTCAGATGGCTGCTCGAGAACGAGTGCGCCGTGATCCTGCTAGACGTCAATATGCCGGGCATGGACGGGCTGGAGACCGCCGAGTTGATCCGCGCGCGCAAGAAGTCCGCGCATACGCCCATCATCTTCATCACCGCCTATGCGGATGAAATCCACACGGCGCGGGGCTATTCGCTCGGCGCGGTGGACTACATCCTCGCGCCGGTCTATCCCAACGTCCTTCGCAGCAAGGTCGGCGCCTTCGTGCGGCTGTTCAACTTGACCTGTCAGGTGCGGCGCCAGGCCGACGAGCGCGTCGCGCTGGCCAGGGAGCAGGCCGCGCGCGTCGTGGCCGAGGCCTCGACGCGGCGCGCGAGCTTTCTCGCCGAGGCGAGCCGGGTCATCAGCAGCTCGCTCGACGTCAACGCGATCCTGAAGGGCGCGACCCGGCTTACCGTGCCCTTCCTCGCGGATTTCAGCTCGGTCACCCTGAACGAGGAGGACGGCTCGGTGCGCTGCACCGAGGAGGCATGCACGCCCGAATGGACGCTGCAGCCCGGCTGGGAACGCGAGGCGCTCGATGCCGTGCTCGTGCAGGCGCGCAAGCGGGTTACCGCAGGCGGACGGCGCGAGCTTTTCCCGGATGCGCGGGCGGCGCTTGCGTCGGCCAGGGCGCAAGCGAATGCCGCCGATGGGTCCGGGCCTCCGCGGCAACTGGGCGTGTTTCCGCTGGTGGTTCAGGGAAGGACTCGCGGCACGCTCGCGCTCGCGCTGGGGCCTTCGGGCCGCGAATTCGGCAGCGCCGAGATCGCGCTTGTCGAGGACGTCGCGGGGCGCACCGCGATCGCCGTGGAGAATTGCCTGTTGTACGAGAAGATCCACAAGGCGGATCGGCGCAAGAACGAATTCCTGGCGATGCTTTCCCACGAATTGCGCAACCCCCTTGCGCCCATGCGCGCGAGCCTGCATGCCCTGCGGCTCGGCGGCACGGCCGGGAGCGAGCGGCTGATGGGCATCATGTCGCGGCAGGTCGATCACATGTCGCGCCTGGTCGACGACTTGCTGGATGTCGCCCGGATAACGAGCGGGAAGATCGTCCTGCGCAACGAACGCGTCGACCTGAACCGGGCGGTCCGCGAAGCCCTGGAAACGTGCCGGTCCTTCGGGGACGCCGCCGGCCGGGACTTCTCGGTCAGCTTCCCCGGCGAAGCGCCGGCGATCGAGGCGGACCGCGTCCGCCTGCAGCAGATCCTGGAAAACCTGCTGATGAACGCGGTGAAATACACCGATCGCGACGGGCGCATCGGCGTGACCGTCGAGGCGAACGGCAGCGATGCGGTGATCCGCGTCTGGGACACCGGCATCGGGATTGCACCCGAGATGATTCCGCACATCTGGGACTTGTTCGCGCAGGTCGATGCATCTCCCGAGCGAACGCGGAAGGGGCTTGGAATCGGACTGTCGCTGGTCCGCAATCTCGTGCGGCTGCACGGCGGAACCGTGGAGGCGAGCAGTGCCGGTCCGGGAAAGGGAAGCGTGTTCACGGTGCGACTGCCGCGCGTATCCGGGGGCGCACCGGCCGTCGAGGCAGAGCTTCCAGCAGCGGGTGCGGCGGGGCCGGAGGCGCCCCGCCGAGTTCTGGTGGTGGACGACAACGCGGATGCGGCCGAGACCCTCGGCATGGTGCTGGGCCTGATGGGGCATCGCGCTGAGCTGGCCTACGACGGAGCGGGGGCATTGAGCATGGCGGCCAAGTTCAAGCCCGATATCATCTTCGTCGACATCGGAATGCCGGGAATGAGCGGATACGAGCTCGCGGGGCGCATCCGCGCCGACCTCGGCATGCGGGATGCGCGCCTGATCGCGCTGAGCGGATTCGGCACCGAGGACGACCGGCGCCGTTCCGCGCAATCCGGCTTCGACGCCCACATCGTGAAGCCGATCGACCCGGACACCTTGCCGGGGGTTCTTGCGGCGTTCGGCGCGCGAACCCCGCAGTAGTCGCGCCTTTACGCCACGGGCGCAAGGCCCTGGCCTCCCGCAAGTCCGCCGCATGCAGTATGGAAATTCATACACGGCATGTTTGGAAGATTTTCACGCCCCCGCTGCCGGCCGGCAGCTCGGCTAGGGGCTTGTCCCGGGACTGAAGGATCAGGCCTCCGATGGCATGAATACTGCGTGCATCGATGCAGCCGGACAATCCGTCCGCGTCTGGCCGGGGGCAGGACACTTTTCAGAGGGGGATGCCATGAGCGTCGGAACCATGATCGGGTACGGGATCGTCTCCATATGCCTGGCGGCATCGGGCGCTGCCGCGGTCTCGAATTTCGTGCCGTACGCCTTCGCGGACGACGGGACACCCGCGCCTCAGCGCCACGCGCGCAGGCAGACGACTTACCTGACCAGCGGCGCCGGCACCGAGCAGGTGCAGGCGATGCACACGCTCGCGGGCAACTACAACCTGAAATTGGCCTTCGCCGCGCCCGGAGGCGGGAAGCCACAGGGATACGTCAAGGTAGCGATCCAGGACGACCGCGGCAATACGGTCATCGACGCGATTTCTGAAGGGCCGCTGTTCTACGCAAGGATGCCGGATGGCCTGTACCGGGTGGTGATCGAGAGCGAAGGCCAGACCGTCATACAGATCGTGAACCTGCATTCCGGGCGCAAGGCCAACTTGAGGTTCTACTGGCCGGCCACGCACTTGGCCCCGGCCCGCGGCGTGCGGGGCTAGGGGACGCGTTTCATCGCTTTCAACCATCACACATAGGAGATCCGACATGAAGAGTTGCCAACGAGCGCTCATTGCAACTTGGACGCTGGTCCTCGCATTCCTGATCGGGCTCGGCGGCTGCGCAGGTTCGCAGACGCGGGAGAGCACCGGCGAGTTCGTCGACGACAGCGTGATCACGACCAAGGTCAAGTCGGCGTTCGTCGCCGACAAGGAGGTGAGCGCGCTCAACATCAGCGTCGAAACCTTCAAGGGTACGGTTCAGCTGAGCGGGTTTGCGAATTCCCGCAGCGAAGCGACGAAGGCGGAGAAGATCGCCTGGAACGTGAAGGGCGTGAAGTCCGTCAGGAACAACATCCAGGTCAAGTAGTCCCCGGGGGCATCCCCCGGCCACTGCCGCATCAACGCCGGCGCGGCTCGGGCGTTAATGCACGGATGGTCCCGCCGCGCAATGCCCGCCCATGCGCTTTGCCGTAGCGGCGTTCGCGCTCGGCGTGTGGCTGCTCGAGCGGCAGGCGAGGCTTCCCGGTGCGGCGCTGCTCGCCGCGCTCGCCGTGCTGCCCGCGGCCGCGACGGGGCTGCGCCCGCTTGCGCGCGCGCCCTGGGTGCGGCGGGTCGCATTCGCCTGCGCCTTCGCCGTCCTCGGCTTCCTCTGGGCGGCGCTGTGGGGGCACTGGCGCATGGCAGACCGCCTCGACCCTGCATGGGAGGGAAGGGACATCGAGCTCACGGGGGTGGTCGCCGGGCTGCCCCAGCCGTTCGACGGCGGGGTGCGCTTCGATTTCGACGTCGAGTCGGTCGCGCCGCGGGAGGCGCGCGTGCCGCGGCGCGTGTCGCTTGCCTGGTACGACGGCCTCTCGCGCGAGGAGTATCAGGCGGTGGTGCCGCTGCGCGCGGGCGAGCGCTGGCGCCTGCCGGTGCGATTGAAGCTGCCCCACGGGCAGGCGAACCCCCACGGCTTCGACTACGAGGCCTGGCTGCTCGAGCGCGGCATCCGCGCGACCGGCACGGTGAGGACGGGACCCCGCGCCGGCACGCGCGAGCGGCTCGACGCCATGGTGCTTCGGCCCGGCTACGCGGTCGAGCGCGTGCGCGAGGCCGTTCGCGAGCGCTTCTGGGACGTCCTGTCGGAGCACCGTTACGCGGGAATCCTCATCGCGCTCGCCATCGGCGACCAGAAGGCGATCGAGGCGGGGGAATGGGACGTCTTCAATCGCACCGGCGTCAACCATCTCATGAGCATCTCCGGGCTGCACGTGACCATGGTGTCGGGCCTTGCCGCCGCGCTCATGCTGTTCGCGTGGCGGCGCTCGCCTTCGCTCGCGCTTCGCTTTCCCGCGCAGAAGGCCGCTGCGCTTGCCGGCGTCGCCGCCGCGCTCGGCTACTGCCTGATCTCCGGATTCGCGGTTCCCGCGCAGCGCACGCTCTACATGGTGGCGACGGTTGCGCTGGCGCTCGTGCTCGACCGCCTGAGCTCGGCTTCGCGCGTGCTCGCCCTCGCGCTCTTGGTCGTGCTGCTGCTCGATCCCTGGGCCGTCCTTTCGCCCGGATTCTGGCTTTCGTTCGGAGCGGTCGCGCTGATCTTCTACGTCGGCTCGGGACGCATCGCCCGGCCGCACTGGCTCGCCGAGTGGGGTGCGATGCAGTGGGCCGTGACGGTGGGGCTCGCGCCGCTGCTGCTCGCGCTGTTCCAGCAGGTGTCGCTCGCCTCGCCGGTCGCCAACGCCGTCGCCATTCCCGTGGTGAGCGCGGTGGTCGCGCCGCTTGCGCTCGCCGGGGCGGTGCCGCCGCTCGATTTCGCGCTCGAGTTCGGACACTGGCTGCTGGAATGGCTGATGCGGCTGCTGCACTGGCTCGCCTCGCTCGAGGGCGCGGTGTGGCAGCAGCACGCGCCGCAAGCCTGGACCCTGCTGCTCGCGTTCGTCGGGATCGCCTGGATGCTGCTGCCGCGCGGCTTCCCTTCGCGCTGGATGGGCGCCGTGCTGCTCCTGCCCATGGCGACGGTCGCTCCCGAGGAACTGCCGCGGGGCGCGCTCGCGCTCACGGTGTTCGACGTCGGTCAGGGGCTCGCCGTGCTGGTGCGCACGCGCTCGCATGCGCTGCTCTACGACGCGGGCCCCGCCTGGAGCCCGGACTCCGACAGCGGCAGCCGCGTGATCGTGCCTGCGCTGCGCGGCCAGGGCTTGAACGCACTCGACGCGCTCGTCGTTTCGCACGACGATACCGACCATTCGGGCGGCGCATTGTCGGTGATGCGCGCGCTGCCGGTGGCGCAGTTGCGCTCGTCGCTGCCCGCCTCCAGCGGTATCGCGCAGGCGGCGCCGTACCGCATCCCCTGCGCCGACGGCGGCGCCTGGGAATGGGACTCTGTGCGCTTCGAATTCCTCCATCCCGCAATGAAGCGCTACGCCGATCCGGGAACGTCCGCGAACAACCTGAGCTGCGTGCTCAAGGTGTCCGGGCGCCACGGAACCGCGCTGCTCGCGGGCGACCTCGAGTGGCGCGGCGAGTCGGATCTGCTCTCCCGGCACGCGCAGGATTTGCACGCGAGGGTCCTGGTCGTGCCCCACCACGGCAGCAGGAGCTCGTCGACGGGCGCGTTCGTGCGCGCGGTCGCGCCGGAGGTGGCCGTGTTCGCGGTCGGCTACCGCAACCGCTTCGGCCACCCCAGGCCGGAAGTGGTCGCGCGGTACGAGGGGCAGGGAAGCCGCATCGTGCGCACCGACGCCTCGGGCGCGGTCCACGCGCTCATCGACGAAGCGGGCGTCTCGGTGCTCGGTCAGCGGGACAGAGCGCCGCGCTACTGGCACGGCCGCTGAGGTCCTCAAGCTATACTCGCGGCGTCAGATCAGGACCCGTAGGTTGGGCTGAGCGAAGCGAAGCCCAACGTTGACCGCGATCCTCGTGTTGGACTTCGCTTCGCTCAGTCCAACCTACACGAAGGAGAGGTACGTGACCGAATCGTTCAGCCGGCGCAGCGTGCAGTGCATCGCGCCGAGCGGACTGCACCGCATGTCCTATGTCGAGTGGGGCGAGCCCGGGAATCCGCGCGTGCTCGTCTGCGTGCACGGCCTGACGCGCTGCGCGCGCGATTTCGACTTCCTCGCCCGGGAATTGTGCGGGCATTACCGTGTCGTGTGCCCGGACGTGCCGGGCCGCGGGGAGTCGGACTGGCTGAAGAACCCGATGGAATACGCGATGCCGACCTACCTAGGCGACATGGTGACGCTCATCGCCCGCATCGGCGCGCAGAGCGTGCACTGGGTCGGCACCTCGATGGGCGGCCTGGTCGGCATGACGCTTGCCTCGCTGCCGGAGTCGCCGGTCACCCGGCTGGTGCTGAACGACATCGGGCCCGTCCTCAGCGCGCAAGCGCTCGATCGCATCGCCACTTACCTCGGCAAGGCGCCTTTGTTCCCGAGCTTCGATGCGGCCGAGCAGTTCGTACGCGTCGTGGCCGCGCCCTTCGGCCCGCACAGCGACGCGCAGTGGCGCTTCCTCACCGAGCACGTCGTGCGCCGCGAGCCCGACGGGACGTATCGATTTCGCTACGACCCCGCGGTCGCGGCGCCGTTCAATGCCGAGTCCCCGCACGAGGACGTCGAGCTGTGGAGCGTCTACGACGCGGTCCGCTGCCCGACGCTCGTGATGCGCGGCGAGCACTCGGACCTGCTCGGCCGCGAGACCGCCGCCCGGATGGCCGAACGCGGCCCGCGCGCGAAGTGCGTCGAAATCGCGGGCATCGGCCACGCGCCGACGCTCATGCACGCGGACCAGATCGCGATCGTGCGGGCGTTCCTGCTCGCCGAGTGACCGGCCCCTTATTGCACGGTATGCACGAGCGAGTAGCGGGTGTTGGCGACCATCTCCGCGTCGTCGGTGCCATAGCCGACGTAGATCTGCGTGCCGACGATGCCCGACAGGTCCAGGCTGCCGTCGAGGAGCTGGATGGTCTGTTCAGCCAGTGCGCCGCTCGCATAGACGGGGAAGGCGCCGCTCGTCCATAGCTGCCAGCCGGCGGATGTCCGGAAATAATAGCTTCCATCCGTGAGCAGCGCCGCGACGTAGATCTGGCGGCTCGCACCCAGCTCCGATTGATCCGGCTGTATCGTGACCGACAGGACCCGCGCCGAGAGCGGTCCCGACGCGCTGCCCGTGATGGAACGGGTCGCGGGCGTCGGCAAGGTGCCATGGCGGAAAACGCCGCCGCCTTCGGTGGCGGCGTACAGGATGCCGTTGGCGATCGTGAGATCCCGGATGGCCTTGAAGCTGAGCCCGGTCATGGCCGAATCCGGATACGGGCTCCAGGTACTGCCGTTGTCCGTCGAGCGATACACCCCAGAATAGTAGTCCCCGGCGTAGACCGTTTGCGCGGCCGACGGGTCGAAGGCGAAGGCCATGATGCGCGGGTTCGCATTGCTGAAGCCGGTGTTCTTCGGACCCGACCAGGACGTGCCGCCGTTCACGCTCTGCCACACGCCCACGTCCTGTTCCGAGGCCACCAGGGAGTTCGTCGCCGTATTCACCGCCACCGCGATGATGTTCCTGCCCGAAAGTCCCTGTCCGAGCAGGCTCCAGCTCACGCCGCCGGTCGTGCTCTTGTACACGCCGGTGCTGGTCGCGGCCCACACCGTGCTGGGATCGGTGGGATGCACCACCAGGCGGTGCACGTTCTTGCCGTCCAGATTCGAGCTGGCGGCGGCGAAGCTCTGCCCGGCGTCAGTGGACTTGTACACCACCGTGCCCTGCGGCACGGTGGTGTCGATGGTGCCGCGCTCCTTGGCCACGCCGGCGTAGACGATATTGCCGTTCGAAGGCGCGAAGGCGAGCCCCTTGAATCCCTGGCGCGTGTCGATCGACGCCGCGTTGGACTGCGGGTGGGTGAACACGACCGAGCCCGAGGCGCCGCTGTCCTCGCTGCGCACGATCAGTCCCATGTGCTCGTCGGTCATCAGCACCACCCGATGGTTGCTCGGGTGGCCGGTGATGGCGACCCATTCGCTCGCCTGGCTGAGCGCGATTCCCGTCCAATCGCCGCCGTAGTTCGCGCTCGTGTACGGACCGCTGCGGCCGATGGCCAGGACAGTGGACGGGCTTGCCGGCGGAACGAACACCTGCTTGATGAATGCTCCGGAGTACCCTTTGCTCCAGATTTGCCAGGTCTGGGTGCCGTCGGTGGAGCGGAACACCCCGCCGCCGTAATTGTTGGCATACACCAGATTGGGATCGCCCGAATCGATCACCACGTCGATCGGAAAGCCGGCCCGCACCCCTTGCGGCCCCCAGTCGCCGGTGCTCTTGCCGTACATCGTCCAGGTGGTTCCCCCGTTGCTGCTGCGGAAGAACGCATTGCTGCTGCCCGCGTAGACGACGTTCGGGTCCGAAGGCGCGAAATTCACCGTGGTCATGATCTGAAACGGGATCACCATGCTCCAGTTGGCGCCGCCGTTGGTGCTGCGGAACAGGCCGCTCCTCGCCAGGCCCTCATACTGGCCTGAGCAGGCGTTGTTGCCGGTGGCCGCGAAAAGTATGTCGGGATTGGTCGGGTGCATGCGCAGGCTGCCGACGTAGAGGTCGGCAAGGCCGTTGTTGAGGGCCGCCCAGGTGGTGCCGCCATCGGTGCTCTTCAGTATTCCGACGCCGCCTGCCTGGCTTGCCGTCATGCCGTCGGCGCAAGTGGAATTGTTCGCCTCCCGGTCGAATATCCCGGTGGACAGGTAGAGGGTCCGGGTGTCGCGCGGATCGATGATGAAATAGCGGGCGAGGTTGTCGCCTTGCCAGATCACGCTCCAGGTGCTGCCGCCGTCGGTGGTCTTGTCGACCCGGCCGCGGGTCCGGTTGAACTCGCGCCCGTTCGTCGCCGTGGGCAGCTCGGACATTGCGTAGACCACGTTGGAGTTGCCCGGCTCGACCGTGAAGCCGCGAAAGACGATGCCGTAATCTCCTGGGGCGGTCAGGCCGCCGGACTTGATCGACCAGGTGGCGCCTGCGTTGATGCTCTTGAAGATCCCGAACAGGCCGCCCTCGCCCTGGGTTCCGGCCCAGAGGATGTCGGGATTGTTCGGATCGATGGTCAGGCTGAAGATGGTATAGGCGTCGCCCGAAGGGCCGCCCCTCACCGTGATGCCGCTGTTGGTGGCAGTCCACGTGGCGCCGGCATCGGTGCTCTTGACGACGCCGGCGAAGTTGTCGGTGACGTACATCGTAGTCTTGGTCACCGGATGGATGCGCACGTCGTAGCCGAGCCCGCCCAGCGGACCGCCCGTGGCTACCCAATCCGGACGCGCGGCGACCGGCCAGGCGAGCAGCCCTGCCGCCAGCGCCGCGATGCACAGGGAATTCGTCGATGAGTGCTGGTTCATTTCACTCCCTTTACGACCTCATTCGGCCAAACTAGACGACTTTTCTGCCAGAAGCAAATCGCCCAGCGGCTTCGCCGCCGGCTCCAGCCAGGAGCGGAACACGCGCCGGTAGATCAAGCGCACGCTCACCTGCACGGCGCCGCTGCCGCTCGGGGACGCGAAGCTGAACGCGCTCGTGTCGCTGCCCTCGGCCGGGATGCGATTGTCCGATTCCAGCAGCACCGGCCGCCAGTGGGGTGCCGGATGGATCGGCGCGAAGGACGCACCCAGGCGCCGGTCGGCCGGATATTGCAGCAGGGTCTGCAGCACTTTCGCGTAGCCCTTGCCGGGCAGGCCGGCGTAGTTGCCGTTCTGCTCCGCGCCGCGCCCGGCCCACGTGGGAAGCCGCTCCCCGGCGACGAGCTCGAGACGCTCGCCCCCGGCAGTGCGCGCGTCGACGAGCAACACGAGGTTGCGCATCGGATTGCCCGTCGGCAAGTGGTGGCCGGCGCCGCGATTGCGCACCGTCACCGTGACATCGATCCGCCCGCGGGCGCGCACCGCGACCGCCTGCAGCTCGACCGCGTCGCGCATGAATTTCTCGTCGGCGATGCCCGAAAACGCGTGTGAGGCGACGCTGGCCGGATCGCGCCGGATCGCGCCTTCCTTCGCCAGCGCGACCTGGTGCGTCTTGCCGTCCGGCCTCATGTGGCAGCTCTGGCAATGAATGCCGCGGCGGGCGTAGCCGCTCGCCGCCCACTCGTCGAACTCGGAATACACCGCCACGTTCCAGAATCGGCCGTTGTGGCAGCCGGCGCAATAGCGGCTGTCCTTGTACAGGGGATGGAAGCTGTCCGGACCCGGAAAGACATCGTCGAAGGGTCCGAAGAAGAGCTTCTCTCCTTCGGGCGGCCGGCTGAAGCGCATGGACAGCACGCCGGGGTGCCCGCCGATCGCGTCCACCGTCACGTCCGCCACCTTGTGGCAGAAATCGCAGAACACGCCTTCGCGCTCGATCCCGCGCGCGCGGTTGGGGTCGGCGTCGAAGGGATTCCCGAGCGCGAGGGCCGGCACGTGGCAGGTGGCGCAGTTGCCGTTCGAGCGGGGGAAATCGCGCTTGTAGCCGAGCCCCGGCGCGAGCGCCGCCGCGTTCCGGTCGCCGTTGAACAGGGAGAGGAAGAACGGATTGGTCGCGGCGCGCGCGTGGGCGCCTCCCTGCCATTCATCGACGATGGGGAAGGCGTCGCGCGTGTGGCAGGTCTCGCAGGGCGCGGCGCCGTGCTCCGGCGCCCTGCCGTCGGGGGGCAGGCGCGTGGGGATCCAGCGATAGGCGAGGTTGTCGCCTTGCGGCAGGGGCTTCAGGAGTATCCGGTGGTTCTCGCCTTCGCCGGCGAGTTGCGCGCCGCCGTTGAAGAATCCCGATTTCCAGGCGGTGACATGCTTAGCTTCGCCGCGCACCGCGATCCGGAACCGGCCCTGCGCGTCGCTGCGGGTCGTGATGTTCGTTCCCTGCATACGCACCAGCGCACCGCCGACCGGATGCCCCGCTTCGTCGGTCACGACGCCCGAAATGCTCCGGCCTCCAATTCTGCCGTTCGACGTGCAGCCGAAGGCGACGAGGCACCCCAGCAGGACCGCGGCGGCAGGCACGCGCATTTTGTGCAGCCTACTCACCGGCCGGATCCTGCCGGTAGAACTGCGCGAGCTGCGCGTAGAGCTCTGGGTGATCGCGCGCCACGATCCCCGAGTCGGTGAAGAAAGCCTCGCTCATCACGGCGAAGAATTCGGCGGGATGCTCGGCGGCGTATTCGTCGATGATGGTCGGCTCGCCCGAATCGACTTCGCGGCAGAAGCGTTCGTAGGCCCGCTCGAGGGTCTCGCGCCAGCGTTCGGGATCCATGCCCTCGCCGGGCGCCGGAAACTCCTCCTCGTCGCCGTGCAGCATGTGCAGCTTGTGCGCGAATTCGTGGATGACGACGTTGTAGCCCGCTTCCGAATTTCCCGCGTCCTCCCAGGAAAGGATCACCGGGCCGCCGGGCCAGGCCTCGCCGGAGAGTCCCTCGTTATAGGCGTGGACGACGCCGTGCTCGTCCATCTCCTCCCCGCGCACGCGGAACTCCCCGGGATAGACGACGATGCCGATCCAGCCCTGGTACCAGTCGATGCCGAGGTTGAGCACCGGCAGGCAAGCCTGCACAGCGATCGACAGGCGCATCTCGTCGGTGAGCTCGAGTCCCTGCGCCCCGTGCATCTCCTTTTCCGCGAGGAACAGGATCGCCAGCTCGCGCAGCCGCGCCAGCTCGTCCTCCTTGAGCCCGCGCAGGAACGGCAGCGACGCAACGACCCGCTGCCAAAGCGCGGGGTCGATCCGCGTGCGTTTGAGCGTCCGCTTGCGCCGCCAGGATTTGAACATGTGCCGAGAGTACTAGCGTTTCGGGGTCGGATACAACCCGCCGAGCACGAGTACGAGCACGAAGCCGATGTTCAGCGGTGTCTCCGGGTGTGCGATAATGACATCGGGAGTTTGCGCGGCGTCCCGGCCGCGAAGGCAATGGTCTCCGTCACCACACCCGGTCCACAGTCGGCCGCGACGCCCATCGAGGCGCTGGCGGGCGGGTTGTCGGACGCCGAGCGCGGCAAGCTCGAGCGCGCGCTCGGTCTCGCGCAGAGCGTCTACGGGGACAAGCTCCTCGGCACGGGCGAGCCCGCAATGGAGCATGCCCTCGGCCTCTCGCAGAGCATCGCCGCGCTGCGGCTGGATGCCGATGCGCGCGCCGCGGGGCTGCTGTTCGCGATGCCGAGCTTTGCGCCCGACAGCGACGAGAGGCTCAAGGAGGACTTCGGCGAGCACGTGGCTTTGCTCGTCCAGGGCATCACGCGCCTGAACAGCCTGCGCGTGATCACGCGCAGCGTCGCCACCGAAGCGAAGGGCGCGGCGCGGCAGTCGCAGGCCGAAGTGCTGCGCAAGATGCTGCTCGCGATGGTCGCCGACATCCGCGTGGTGCTGCTGCGCCTGGCCTCGCGCGCGCAGACGTTGCGCTACCTCACGCGCCGGGACGACGCGGTGCGCCGCCCGGTCGCCCAGGAGACCCTGGACATCTACGCGCCGCTCGCCAATCGCCTGGGCGTGTGGCAGCTCAAGTGGGAGCTCGAGGACCTTTCCTTCCGGTTCATCGAGCCGGAGCTGTACAAGCGCATCGCAAGGATGCTCGACGAGCGCCGCGCCGAGCGCGAGCGGTCCATCGGCGAGGCGATGGCCGCGCTCAGGCGCGAGGTCGCGGCCGCGGGAATCGACGCCGAGATCAGCGGGCGCCCCAAGCACATCTACAGCATCTACAACAAGATGCGCCAGAAGTCGCTCGACTTCTCGGAGGTGTACGACGTGCGCGGCGTGAGGGTGCTCGTGGACGGCGTCAAGGACTGCTACACGGTCCTGGGCATCGTCCACAACCTGTGGCAGCCGATCCCGAAGGAGTTCGACGACTACATCACGCGGCCGAAGGGAAACTTCTACCGCTCGCTGCACACCGCGGTGATCGGCCCCGACGGGCGGGCGCTCGAGGTGCAGATCCGCACCCACGAGATGCACCGCCACGCCGAGCTGGGCGTCGCGGCGCACTGGCGCTACAAGGAAGGCGGCGCGCCGCCGCGCCCGCCCGGGGCGAAGGCCGATGCGTTCGACGAGAAGATCGCGTTCCTGCGCCAAGTGCTCGCATGGCGCGACGAGATCGTGGATTCGAGCGACTGGGTGGAGCAGTTCAAGAAGGCCGCGCTGGACGAGACGGTCTACGTGGTCACGCCCCAGGGCCGGGTGATCGACCTCCCTCAGGGGTCGACACCGATCGATTTCGCCTATTCGCTGCACACCGACCTCGGCCACCGCTGCCGCGGGGCCAAGGTGGAAGGCGCGATGGTGCCGCTCGACTATGCGTTGAAGAACGGCGAGCGCGTCGAGATCGTCGCGGCGAAGACCGGAGGGCCCAGCCGCGACTGGCTGAACCCGGCGCTGGGCTACATCAAGAGCTCGCGCGCCCGCAACAAGGTGCGCCAGTGGTTCAACACCCTGGAGCTCGGCCAGACCATCGCCGAGGGCCGCGCCATCGTCGAGCGCGAGCTGCACCGGGAAGGCAAGGCGGGCGCGGCGCTCGACGCGCTGGCGGCCAAGTTGGGCTTCGCCAAGACGGAGGACTTCTTTGCCGCCGTCGGACGCGAGGAGCTCGGCGCGCGCCAGATCCAGCTTGCGCTGCGCGGGGAACCCGAGGCGCCGCCGCCGCCGGAGTTCCAGACCCATCGCAGCAAGGCCGAAGCGGGCGGCGGCGGCATCCTCGTCGTCGGCGTGGACCGACTGATGACCCAGCTTGCGCGCTGCTGCAAGCCCGCGCCTCCGGATGCGATCGTGGGCTTCGTCACCCGGGGCCGCGGCGTATCGATCCACCGCGCCGATTGCTCGAGCTTCGCGCAGATCCGGTCGCGTTTCCCGGAACGCATGATCACGGCCCAGTGGGGCGTGCAGGAAGGCCGGGTCTTCCCCGTGGACATCGTGGTCAGGGCGAACGACAGGCACGGCCTGCTGCGCGACGTCTCGGAGGTGCTCTCGCGAGAGCAGATCAACGTCACCGCGGTGAACACGCAGTCCAAGAACGGCATCGCGACGATGGCGTTCACCGTCGAGGTCGACGGCCTGCCGCGCCTGAAGCGCACGCTGGCCATGATCGGCGAGGTCTCGGGGGTATTTCAGGCGCAGAGGCGCTAGCTCTCTTATCACTCAAGTGTTGACAGATTTCGCGAAGAATTTGAGGTTATATATGTCTCGCTATTTCGGGAAGTTGCAACTTCGCAACTTCCCGAAATAGCGAGATGAATATGTTCCAGAAAGAGGCAATCTGTTTGAATCCGGCTGTGCCGGCTCAGAAATGGAAGTCGAACTGAAACTCCTCGTCGAACGCGGGGACCTCGACCGCGTCCTCACTGCCGGGGCGGTCGCGCGGCGCGCGCGCGGCCGCGCGCGCACGAGCGAGCTCGCGAGCGTGTATTTCGATACGCCGGATCGCCGCCTGTTCACCCAAGGCCTGGCGCTGCGGTTGCGGCGATCGGGGGAACGGTGGACGCAGACCCTGAAATCGGACACTGCGCAGGGCGTCGGCGGCGCCGCGGGCCTGCACGCGCGGGAGGAATACGAGTGGCCCGTCGCGGGCCGCCGCGTCGACTTGTCGCTGCTCGCGAATACCCCGTATGGATCGGTCTTTGCCGGCCGGCGCACGCAGGGGGAGCTGCGCCAGGTGTTTTCGACGCGCTTTCGCCGGACCGCGCTCGCGCTCGATCTGGAAGGCGGCGCGCGCGCGGAGCTGTGCACCGACCTGGGCTGGATCCGGGCGGGGAAAGCGCGCGCGCCGATCTGCGAGGTGGAGGTCGAGCTCGAACCGGGAGCGGGTGGGCCGGCTGCGCTGTTCGGATTCGCCAGGGAATTGCTCGAGGAAGTGCCGTTTCGTCTCGGTGCGAGGTCCAAGGCCGAGCGGGGCTACGCGATCGCCCGAGGCGAGCCGCCCAGGCCGCGCAAGGCGGAGCACATTGCGCTGCATGCGGACATGAACCGCGCCGGAGCCCTGCTCGCGATCGCGCAGTCCTGCCTCGGGCAGGTCCACGCCAACGAGGAGGGATTCCTGCTGCGCAGGGACCCGGAATTCCTGCACCAGCTCAGGGTGGGTTTCAGAAGGCTGCGCGTCGCCCTTGCGATGCCCGAGGACCCCGACTGGCGCGCCGCGCGCGGGCCGCTGCGCGAGGAGCTGCGCTGGTTGTTCTCGGCGATCGGGCCCGCGCGCAACTGGGACGTGTTCCTGACCGAGATCCTGCCGCCGCTACTGCAGCAGGAAGGCGGCGACGCTGGACTCGCTGCGTTTCGTGCCCGCTGCCTGCGGCTGCGGCACCGGCGCCTCGCCGCCGCGCGGGAAGCGGTGCGAGGGGTCCGCTACACGGCGCTGCTGCTCGCGATCGGCGAGCTGCTTGCCGGGCCGTTGCCCGCTGAATCACCCGGGCAGGCGGCATCGGCGCGGTCGTTCGCGCGCGCGGTGATCGAGCGCCGCGACCGTGCGCTGCGCAGGCGAGGCGAGGCGCTCGCCGAGGCGAGCGCCGAAGACCGCCACCGGGCGCGCATCGCGGCGAAGAAGCTGCGCTACTGCGCCGAGTTCTTCGCGGCGTTGCATCCGCACAAGCGGGTCAAGCGCTACGTCGAAGCGCTGTCTGACTTGCAGGATGCGCTGGGCGCGGTCAACGATGCCGCGACCTGCGCCCGGCTGATCGGCGAGACCGGGGCCTCCGGCCGCGTCGACGGGCGCACGATCGGCCTGGTGCAGGGTTGGGTTGCCGCCGCGGAGGCGCGGGCCATCGAAGGGCTCGCGCGCGCATGGGACGGATTTGCACGGCGCACGCCATTCTGGACGTGAGCCGGCGACGGGGACGGTTAGTGCCTTACCAGTCAGGAATTGACAGATAGGGCGAGGACTTTGGGGTTATCAAAGTCTCGCCATTTTGGGAAGTTGCGAAGTTGCAACTTCCCAAAATGGCGAGATGAATGGGATCCGGAAAAAGGGTGACCTGTCCGGCTCCTGCTGTGCCGGCTTAGCGAACGGGAGGTTTTCATGTTTGAATCAGCGGACCTGGATCACAAGATCAGCAAGCAGGAGTTCAGGCGCGAGGAGCCCAAGCTGCGCGAAGCGCTGCTCAACGCGCAATTCGACCTGGGCGCACTGAAGAAATTTCCGGTGCTGATCATCATCGGCGGGGTCGACGGCGCCGGCAAGGGCGAGACCGTGAACATCCTCAACGAGTGGATGGACCCGCGGCACATCCTCA
>Ga0082335_1002012_pt1 | contig 39804 bp, 38 predicted proteins | sample Subgrocontami58m_FD_72375 | JGI IMG/M metagenome (GOLD analysis project Ga0082335, IMG submission 72375) | Subsurface groundwater microbial communities from S. Glens Falls, New York, USA - GMW37 contaminated, 5.8 m (SPADES assembly) (version 2) ...
GACGATCCCTGAGAAGCCGAGGAGGATGACGAGGTTGTTCAGCTCCGCCCAGTGGAACCAGTTCTCCTTCGGGACGGCTGACACCTCGATGCTCGCCGCCTTGGCGTCCGCCGAGAGGGCGAGGACGCGGAAGCGGAACTTCCGCGCCGTTGGCCTGCCCGTCTTCGGATCGAGGAGGCGCTCGCCCTCCTTCTTCGGGTCCATGACGAACGGGGTCAGAGCATCCCCGTTGACGAACTTCACCTCGACGGCGTGGCGGTCCTTCCCCTTTCGCCAGGTCCAGAAGGGGAGGTTGACGTCCTCAGCCCAGGCGGTGCTCGCGTCGAAGCGGATCTGCTCCTGCAGCGCGGCGTCCCCCTCGGCGGCCTCGATGGAGTACTGCACGCCCGTGTCGCTGTCGTACGGCATCGCCTTCCAGGTGAGGAGGAGGGAGGAGCCGTCGTCGCCGGGGGTGTCGAAGACCTTGAGGTCCGCGACGGGCGTCGGGGGGCCTGCGAGCGCTGGAAGGGCGAGCGCGAAGAGCAGCAGTCCCCGCGACAGCGCCATTCCTTCTCCCTCCCGGGCGAGCGTATGGGGCGAATACGTCTACTCCATCCCCCCGGATGCGGCAAGGAAAAACGGGAACGACGGGGCGAGCACGGGATCTCCAAGGAGGGCACTCCCGCGCGCGGGCCTTGCAAGGCGTCCCCGCGCGGGGCCCCCTTCACGGTGTTGACGCCCGATCCTCCAGCGTCTAGCATCATCGAGCGCGATTCCGCGCGCAGTTGGATATCGTTCGTTCCTGCGAGAGGCTTGGCCTGGAATGTCGGAGAGGTCGTCCATCGGAATTCGGTTCGTGCGGAGGCTCCCGACGCTCCGCGGCGGAACAGTGAACGTGGGGGTGCGGAGACTCTCCCTCGATCATGCGAGGTGGTGGGACCATCACGTTCAGCCGTCAATCGACGGCCATCCCGATCGCGCCGATCGAGGCTGGAATTGGCCGAGACTCGCCCACCTGCAGAGATGGGCGCAATGGTGGAGGGGCCCGATCGGATTCACGCTGGGCGTGCGTCGGGTCGAACACGACAGCTTCGTGCCTTGCGCCCTGGTCTTCCTCCTCGGCCGCTACAGCGTGATGATCGGCAGCGAGTTCATCCCCGTGTTCGCGTGGTATCTGGGGGAATGATGGACGGTATTTCTGTTTCCCGACGCAAGCAGCGCGGGAGTTTGGCGCTACGTTGGCGCAGTTCCGCGTCTGACGAGTCAGGAGGAATGTCCCATGCCAACGCCCTCGAAGGCGTACATCGAGGCAGCCCAGCGCTTCGGCGGAGTCGATGCCCATGACCCTGCCGCTGTGGAGAGGTTCTTTGCCCGGTTCGGGGAGCTTCCCCAGGCTCTTCAGGATCGCGTCCTGGAGGCGCTCCTCGAGCAGGAGGGAGAGGCCGATCCCGAGCCCGAAAAGCGGGAATACGCGCCCGCAGTGCCGGTGCCGAGCCTCTCGGGTGACCGGGACCTCGATTCGATGGCGGATCTTGGGCTCCCCGATGAACCTGTCCCGGGGGAGGAGGGAGGCATCCTCGTGGTCAAGTCCAAGGTCCGTGAACTCATCAAGAAGAGCAGGATGAACACGAGCGGCGACGCAATCGAGGCGCTGTCCAAAGCCGTTGAGGAGCTGGTGAAGAGCGCCTGCCGCCACGCGGCAGCGGACCACCGTGACACCGTGGAGGCTGACGACTTCGTTCCCTTCGCTCGTGATTGATCGCAAGGGTCCCGTGGCCGTCGAAGCTCCGATGGCGAGGCCTCGACGCCTGCCTACTCGCTCGCCACCCACCCCGCCGTCGAGGGGTCCGACGCGGGCCAGGTGTCGCAGCCGTCCTTCGAGTCCGCGCCGAGGTCCTTCTCGTAGACGACCCCCTCCTCGTTCACGATGTAGGTCATCGTGCCGCTGACGCCGTACTCCGCCGGATACGCGCAGTAGCCGTACTTCGAGGGGTTCATCCCTACCGTCTGCGCTTCGTTCGTGTTCGCCGTGTACGCGTTTCCCGCCTCGTCCGTCGTCATCGCCCTCAGCCAGTAGCCGTCGCGCGGCTCCGGCGCGTCCTTCGTGTACTTCCCAAGCCCCAGGCGGTCCGCCTTCGCCATCCGAGCTTCGATGTACTTCAGCGTGTTCCCCGAGGCGTCGAGCCGGTAGTAGTACCCCGCCACGTCGAGCGTCCAGTAGTCCTGCGCCCCGTTCAGGTCGCTGTCCGTCTGCCGCCACACCCCCTCGGTCGAGACGAGCTGCTTCAGCATCGACTGCGCGACGATCTGGTTGCGCGGGTTCTGGATCCGCCCGTGGTCCAGGATCCGGATCGCCCCCTCTTCCTTCCCGAACCGCAGGCTCACCACCTGCCCCGAGGGGAACCTCACGTGCGCGATGCTCACCGTCGCCCCGAGGATCACCTCCTTCACCTCGACCTCGCCCCCCTTCCCCCAGAGGCTCGCGGCGCGCTCGATCAGCCACTTCGCCCGGTCCCCGTCCTGCACCTGCTGGCGCACCTTCTGCCGCTCGCGCTCGCCGTACAGCTCCCACATCCCGTCCGGGTTCCCCGTCTCGATCGCCTTGACGTACGCGTCGAGCGCCTGCTTCGCCTCCGCGGGCAGCTCGTCCCCCCACGCGGGCAGCGAGGCGATGACCAGCGCAAGCACCACTCCCAACCTGCCATGGCCAATGCGCATTGCGTATTGAGTCTTGCGAATTCTCACTTGTCCTCTTTCTGGTCCCTCTTCTTCCAGGGGACCTTCACCTTCACCTTCGCCACGAACGTCCGCATCCGGTCCCGCGTCTCCCGCACGTGGTCGAGCAGCACCCAGCGGTCGCGCTCCACCTTCTCCTCGAGGCTCGTCTCCCCGTTCGTCACGATCTTCACCGGCTGGTCCAGGTCGACGAGGTTGTCGGACAGCCACACCGTGTACTCTTTCACGTAGTCCGCCTTCACGTCGATCGTGTTCCCCTTCACCTCCGCGTCGAGGCGCCCCTTGTAGCTGCAGTCGTTCGCCTCCAGCCAGTACGCCCGCGTCATCGGGATCGGCGTGTCCTGCTGGCACGTGAGCGTCACCCGCCGCGGGAACATGTCCCGCTGCTGCTGCTCGAACCAGTCGAGCATGTCGAACGACGCCTCCGTGAAGGGGTCCTCCCCCTTCCCGATCATGATCCGGTACGCGATCGGGCAGCACTCCTCGTGCATCACGTCCATCACCGCCTTCGCCTCCGCCTCTCGCTCCTTGTCGACGTTCGTCCCGAGGTAGAAGAGCGTCGGCAGGTGCATCAGGTTCGCGATCCCGACTTCGCTCGGCTTCGACCCCATCTGGTAGATGCGGCTGCGCAGGAGGATCCCCGCGTACCGATCCGGCGTGTACTGCCCGTGCAGGAACGCCGCCGCGCCGATCCCGAAGCCGTCGATGAAGACGCGATCCGTGTCGACGTTGTACCGCTCGAGCAGCCAGCGGTAGCACGCGGCGACCTGTCGCACCGCCTTGTCGGTCCGCCACGAGAGGTTGTCCTCCGGCGTCACCAGCGTCGGCGCGACCACGATGTTCCTGTCGTAGACGTGCTGGCACTGCTTGAAGATCCGGACCCAGTTGTTCGCCTTCGCCTCCTTCGGGTGGAGGAGGATGATCGCCGGCCAGCGCTCCGCCCGCTTGTAGCGGATCGGCACGCGCGTCCAGAGGTCGGTCTTCTCGCCGTCGAGGTCGACCTCCTCCTTCTCTTCGGCCCCCTTGCCCGGGAGGTCCGCGTAGCCGTTCAGCAGCGTCGCCGTCCGCTGCAGCTCGACGAGGTCGAGGTCGGCCGCCGCGGAGATCGTCTCCTTCGCCTTCGCGCGCGCCGCGTCGTCCGCGGAGTAGACGTACGTCGACATCGGCTCGAGGAGGTCGCGCTGGCGCGGGTCGACCCAGCCGAAGCCGTCGACCTTCGGCCAGGCCAGGCACTTCGCGAGGAATTCGTCGGCCCCGAGGAGGCGGATCGCCAGGCGGAGGGAGGCGTTCCTCGGGCCGTCGAGGTGCTTCGACTCGCACCAGGTCGCGGTCGCGAGGACCTCCTTGCGCCAGTCGGTGCGGATGGGATCGATGCGTTTGCAGTGCTCCTCGACGTCCTTGATGCGCTGCTTCTGGGCCTTGTGGTCGGGGTAGGAGACGTCGTCGGTCTTCCCCTTCTGCTTCTCGAGGAGGGCGGCGGCGGCGGCGTGGTCGGGGAGGAGGAGGAGGGCCCGGTCGCAGAGCTCGCGGGCCTCGTCGTGGAGGCCGGTCTTGTCGTCCCAGGTCGCGAGCTTGACGAGGCGGTCGCACCAGGAGAGCTTGAGGGCGGCGAAGCGCTCGTCGCCCTGCTTGGTGAAGTCCTCGTCCTCGGCGTGCGCGAGGGAGAGGATGAAGACGAGGACGCAGGCAACGCGCATCGGGCCCTCCCTGGCACGCTTACGCGTGCCAGTCCACGGCGCGCTTACGCGCGCCTCTCCACGGCGCCCTGACGGGCGCCACTCCATGAGAGGCTAATCCTCGATGATCTCGACGTTTGCCCGCGGGATCACGTCCGTCGTCCCGTCGGCGAACTGGGCGACCAGGACGCGCGCGTGCGACTCCGTGGCGATCGTCTGGAGCGCCTGCGGGAGGTCCTTCACCGTCGCGAGCTTCCCGAAGTGCGGCTCGCGGATGATCCGGATGGGATCGCCCGGCTTCATCCCCCCGCGCTCGCCCGTCTCCTCGCGCCGCTTCGACTTCGCATCGGCGCCGAGAGGCACGATGATCTCCGGGCGGATCACCCCCGCGCGGATCTGCGTCGCGCCACTCATCGAGGCCGCCTGCCCCTTCTTGGAGACGAGCAGGTCGAACGTCCGCTTCGCCATCGCGATCCGGCCAAAACCCTCCGTCTGCACGAGCGTGAGGCCGATCTTCTCCGTCCCCGTGATCGCGACGCCGAGGTCGTATCCGAGGATCTCGCGCAGGTCCTTGTCGTCGAACCCTCCGACGACGATGCCCAGGATCCCGAGCTCGACCGCGCGCTTCACCACCTTCGAGGTCGTGTACGACCCGCCGACGACGATCTTCCCCTTGTGCGATGGGAGGAGCATCTCGGCCGTCAGCTCCTGGTCCGGGCCCTTCGCGGCGATGTCGATCGGCCCGTTCACCTCTCCGCCGATCCCGAAAATCCCCTGCACGAACGCGCAGCGCGCCTCGACGACGCACCCCTCGCGGGCGAAGACCTCGGAGACGGTCCCGTCGATGAAGGCGAGCATCTCGAGCGGCCGCGGCGGCTCGCGGAGGATCACCTGCCCCGTGACCGTGCTGACGTTCTCGATCTTCCCGTCGATCGGCGAGGGGACGCTCGTCTTGAACCACTTGATGAGGGGCTTGTTCTCGGCGATCACCTCGCCCTTCTGGACGGGGTCGCCTTCCTTCTTCAGCATGAACTGCCGCACGTCGTGCGCGTCGATCGAGAGGAGGTTCACGACGTTGACCGTCTGGACCTTCCCGGGCAGTTCGGTCCGCGCGATGACGGTCCGCGCCGTGACGCGGTCGCCGACCTTCACGAGGACGTCCCCTTGAATGGGGAGGATCCGCTTCTTGTGGATGACGGCCTCGTCGGTGACGCGGAGGCCGGGGGTGTAGGCGTGGCCCATTCGGGAACCTCAACTCTCAACTTTCAAACTTCAAAACACGTTCAACCACAACCTTCAACTTCAACGTCCCGGTTGGGGCCCTTGAAGTTGGACGTTGTGGTTGAAGGTGTCTTGAAGGTTGAAAGTTGCCCCTTGATCGTTCTCGGAACTACCTCTCCGGATACATCTGCACGGCCCTGGTCCACTTCTGGATGAGGCGGACGCGCTCGCCGCGGTCCTTCGGCAGGTCGAACGGCCTCCCGCGCGTGTCGACGATGAGCCCGACGACGCCGCCCGCGACCTTCTTCGTGACCGCCTTCCCCTTCCCCTGGCCCATGTCGAAGCCTCGGGTCGGATTCGCGGTGACGACCGCCTCCTTCCCCTGCTCGAGCGGGTAGACCTTCAGCTCGCCGAACGGGACCGCCTCCTCGAGGACCTTCCCGTCGGGCATCTGGATCTTCACCTCGACGCACTTCTCCCCCGCCTTCCCCTGGCCGATCGGGGCGATGCACCAGCCGAGGTAGACCATGCAGTCGTTCACGAAGACGTCGACCGCGGCCTTCTCGTTCACCGTCGCGAGGACGCCGAGGTGCGGCATCATGAAAATGGAGTCGACCGCGAGCTGCGTGAAGCCAAGCGGCTGGTAGGCGTCGACCATCATGAGGAACGACTGCACGCGGCGCGGGGCGTGGGAGAGGATCCCCCCGCTCCCGACGACGAGGTCGAGGGCGAGCATGTCGATGTTCGACTGGCCGGTCGCCTGCTGGTCGAACGCGTCGCCGATCGTGCGCGACTTCTGCACCCCCTTCAGGCCCACCGCGAGGGCCTTGTGCTGGTCGAGGGCGCCGATCAGGGCCTCGCGGCAGATCGCCTGCTCGATCTGCAGCTCGTCGAGCGTCTGGGGGATCGTGGTCGGGCGGATCATCTTGTTCTTGATGCGGTTCCTCAGGTCCTGCTCGTCGATGTCGAAGGGGATCCAGCGGAGGATCCGCTCCAGGCCGCGCTCCGCGAGGACGTTCGAGATCGAGTACGACATCCCGAGGTTGGCGGACACCGTGCGGTTGAACTTCGGCACGCCGTCGATCGTGAAGACCGAGAAGACGTCGGTCGTGGCGCCGCCGATGTCGACGCCGAGGACGTTGATGCCCTGGCGCCTGGCGACCATCTGCATGATGTCGCCGACGGCCATCGGCGTCGGCATGATCGGCGCTCCGGTCCAGGCCATGAGCTTCTTGTACCCCGGCGCCTGCGCCATGACGTGCTCGAGGAAGAGGTCGTGGAGCTTGTGACGCGCGGGCGTCAGGTTCTCGCGCTCGAGCGTCGGCCTCAGGTTGTCCGTGATCACGAGCGCGGTCTTCTCGCCGAGGATCTCCTTGACCTTCGCCGCGGCGTCCTTGTTTCCCGCATAGATGACGGGCACCTTGTACCCGATGCCGAGGCGCGGCTTCGGGTCGGCGGCGGAGAGGAACTCGGCCATCTCGACGACGTGGTCGACGGTCCCGCCGTCGGTGCCTCCCGAGAGGAGGATCATGTCGGGGCGCAGGTGGCGGATCCGCTCGATCTTCTCGTAGGGGAGCCGGCCATCATTGGTCGCCAGCACGTCCATGACGATGGCGCCTCCGCCGAGGGCGCACCGCTGGGCGGACTCGCCGGTCATCTGCTTCACGACGCCTGCGACCATCATCTGGAGGCCGCCGCCCGCGCTCGAGGTGGAGACGTAGATGTCGACGCCGTCCTTCCCGTTCGCGGGCGTGATGATCTTCTCGCCGTCGAGGATCCTGCGGCCCGACAGCTCCTCGACCTCGTTGATGGCGTTCAGGACGCCGCGGGTGACGTCCTCGAAGGGGGCCTCGACCGTGGTCGGGGCCTCTCCGCGGAAGGTCTGGCGGTAGGTATCCCCCTTCTTCTCGATGAGGATGGCCTTCGTCGTGGTGCTGCCGCAGTCGGTGGCGATGATGACGTTCAGGTCCTTGTCGGGCATGAGCTACCTCTTTGCGGCCCCGTCCTCGATCAATTCGATGAGCTTTGGGAGCGCGTTCCGTTTCTCGAGCAGCTTGGCGAACTTTTCCACCTCGGTGGGATTCAGGACCATCCCGACGATTGGCTGGAGGAAGACGAGCGCCTGACTCGCGAGGAAGTTCAGAGGCCGGACGCTCTCGAGGAACATGCTCGCTGGGACCTCGAGCTGTCGCTTCACGACTCCTGACGCGACCTTTGCGAGGAGGCCCTCCTCCTCGGCCGAGATCGTCTCGCCTGCGGGATCGATCGCGAACGCGTGGCGCAGCCTGCCCCAGAAGCCGGTGGGTTTGGTTTCGGTCACTTCCGCGCCTCGTCGCTCCGCCAGACCTGCGACTTGCATTGTGCCTTGAAGACTTGCGCCTTACATGCACATTGCGCATTGAAACTTGCGCATTGAAGATCCCGCATTCTACCCGTCGCCCGGCGGCTTTGGAATCATCGACGGATCAATCGGCTCGTCTCCGCCGATCCACTCCTCGTCCTCGGACCCTGGCGGCGCCTCGGGCGGGAGGATCTTCTCGACGTCGATGACGCTCGGCCACTCCGATTTCAGGTCCTTGAGGATCTGGATCGCCTCGGCGCGGGGCATGAGCCCCTTCGCGACGATGGCGGCGGCGAGCGAGGGGAAGTTCGCGCGGTCGGCCTTCGCGGCCTCGATCGCCTCCTTGGGGAGGCGCTTTCGTGCGATGAGTTCGGAGGAGAAGAGGACGTCGGCGTCGATCATGACGTCCCGCTAGACCTCCAGGGGCTGCGGCGAGAGCGCGAGCTGACGGAGGTGCTCCTCCGCCTCTCCCTCGGGGGAGAGGAGCGTCCGGACGTCCATGAGGTCGAGGAGGAGGCGGACCTTGCCGTGGACGTTGAGGATGCGGAGGTCGCCCTCCCACAGGCGGAGGGCGTCGACGGCATCGAGGAGGTATCCGACGCCGGCGGCGTCGAGGTCGGCGAGCCGCCCCCCGTCGAGGGCGAAGCGCCGCGCGCCGCGCCTGCGGAGGTCCATGACGGTATTGGCGAGGGTGCCGACGGTGCGGGCGGTGAGGACGCCCTCGAGCCACAGGCGGATGACGCCGACGGAGTCGTTCCCGCGGCGGACGAAGTACGGCTGGACGATGATGCGGAGCGGCCCGGTGGGGGTGGAGAGGTCGGGCTGCGGCGAGCCGGGCTCGATCTGGACGTCGTCGTACGACTGCATGGGGGGCCTTTCGTCGAATGCGCGGGTGCCTGCCTGCTTCCCTTCACTCTACGTTCACGCCCCGGCGGATTCCACCGGATTCTCCCGGTACGCACGCGGTTCGGTCACGCATGTGCGGAGGAACTAACTGTTGGGGAACTGCTTCAGTGGAGAAGCTCGGCGAGATTCAGCCCTCGTCTGACGGCTTGCTGCACGAAGACGTCCGTGAGGAGAGTTGCCAGGAGGATCAGAAGGAGCGCGACGGCCGGCCACACGCCGACTCGTCGTCCACGGCCCCAGAGCTCTCGACAGAGAAGGTAGAGGGTCAGTACTGAAAGGACCAGGAGCCCATATGCCACTCCCATGGTCTCGAACACGACGAGGATACTCTTGCTCAATGGCCGCGGGCGTCCGAAATACCGAAAGACCCGTTCGCATGCGGAGACTTGCATCAGAGAACCCGAGAACTCGCCCACGATCGACAGGGCTGTTATCGCTGCGATCAAACCGACCTGTCCCAAGGAGAATGCGTGGCCCGAGGGAACCAGACGCGCGACGTCCTCCTCCGTGTACTCCTGCTGGCATGAGGGGCACCTCGCTCCATCGAGTCCGCCTGGGTTCGGTCTATGGAAGTTCTCTCCGCAGAAACAGGAGAGCAGGAGCCGCGTCATGTGCTTCTCTGGAATAGGACAACCAGTTCGATCATCGGATTGCGCAACGCGATGCCCATGAGAACGGCGACACCCGTCAGCAGCAAAATGCGAGTCAGGAGCGCTGTGGGACGCGCGTCCCTTCGCTTTCGGGTCCGTCCCAAGGCGATGCTCCCGAGCGCCGCCACCTCGATTGCGGCACAGGTCGTTAGAACGATGTCGGAGGGGAGCGTCAAGGAGGTGCGGCCGCTGCGTTCCAACCCGAGGTCAGCGCAGGCTAGCTGCACGAGCGGGCTTCCCCAGTCCAGAAACGGGCGCGCGACGATGAAGACCAGCGTCGAAATGAACAGGAACAGCACGGATAGCGACTGAATGTGGGTGCGGCGGGAGACCGTTCGTGAGCGGTCCGCCAGCAGTTCCTTCGGCGTCACCTCCACCCCGCACGCGGGGCACACCATGCCCTCGTGGAACGCCCGCGGCGCCAGCGCGAACGGCTTCCCGCAGTCGCACAACCACTGGACGCCAGTGAGCATGGCCGCCTCCTCGCTTCCCACGGATCCTACCCCTGCTTGTGCGAGATGTTCACGGAGATCTTGCCGTTCATTGTGGGCAAGCGCCCGCCGCCGACGCCCTCGCGATCGATGTCCTCGTGCGCACGCCGACGCAGATTCGCCGTCGACTCGACATGGGTGACCCCTTCGTTCACGAAATCCTCGAGAGGGGACGTGTCCTGCATGACGCCCATCGTCAGAGAGTGGGCCAGGTCTCGTCACCGTACGCCATCGACGGTCTCCTCCAGGTTGATCGTGATAACAGCTTCGTGTACAGTGTTATCATGATTCGTACGCAAGTGTCGTTCGACGCCCGCCTCTATCGGGAGGCGCGGAAGGAGGCGCGGAGGCTCGGTATCTCTTTCGCCGAGTTCTGCCGCCGCGCCATCGCCCGGGCGCTCGCGGCGGAGGGGCCGAAGTCGGGAAAGCCCTGGATGCGGTTTGCGGGGATCGTCGCTTCCGGCGATCCGGACGCGAGCCGTTCTGTGGACGACGTCGTCTACGGGCGTCGTCCGTGACGGAGGAGGTCTTCATCGACTCTGGCGCGTTCATCGCGCTCCTCGATCGCTCGGATCGCAGCCACGAGGACGTGCGCGCCCTCTTCTTCCTTCCGCCGCCTCGTTGGAGCACATCGATCCTCGTCGCCTCGGAAACGTATGGCTGGTTTCTTCATCGCCTGGGCGAAGCGGTCGCCCGGAGCTTCCGCGATCTGCTCGTGGCCCTCCCTCGCCTTGCCCTCCTTTCCGCGGATGCGCGGCACCACGCGTTGGTCAGCAGGGCGTTGGAGACGCATCGAGGGCGGAAGCTGACGTACGTGGATGCGTCCGCGCTTGTCCACATGCGCGAGCGGAAGATCCGCACCGTGTGGGCGACGGACGCCCATCTCGGGCTGGAGGGCGCGGAGGTCCTGCCGGGGCCGCCGAGGGCGTGAGACTCGCCGTCAGCGGCGCGCCGCGGCGAGCGACAGGGCGGGAGAAAGCGCCTTCTGGCGCCCCGTTGGGGCTCCGAATCACCCGATCCCGTGAATTCCAGGGCCTTCGGCCCTGGCTACATTCTTCCGCGCCTTCGGCGCTTGGGCTTTGACCGGCAGCAAGGCTGAGACGCCCATCTGGGGCGCGACGCCGCGAGCGACGTGGAACCCCTCGTCCGCGCAGGTTGCCTCCGCTCGCGACTCCGATCGGTGCAGGGTCCGTTCCGACCGGACTTGGTACCACGTCCGGAGCAGGAGACGGCGCTTGTCCTGTTCCCGTCGGCCTGCATGGAATTGCCCTCCCCGGACCTCCCTTCGGGAGCACCGCCATGTTCGAGCGTCTCTCCGGCGCGTTCTGGAGCTTGATCGAACGGCGCACGATCGCCGTCTTCGCGCTCCTCATCGTCGTCGCCTCCGCTCTCGTCCTCTGGCAGTCGTCGAAGATCTCGGAGAACCTGGTCGAATCGACCTCCCTCGCCAACGCCGCGCTCTACTCCGAGGCGATCGAGGAGTTCCGCTCCCTCTACACGAGCGAGGTGGTCGACACCGCGCGCAAGCACGGCATCCTCGTCACGCACGACTACAAGGACCACGAGGGCGCCATCCCCCTCCCCGCGACCCTCAGCAAGCTCCTCGGCGAGCGGATCGGCCAACGCCACTCGGGCGCGAAGTCCCTCCTCTGCAGCCCCTACCCCTTCCCGTGGAGGAAGGCCGACGGAGGGCTGCGCGACGACCTCGCGCGGGAGGCCTGGGCGGCGCTGTCGAAGGCGCCCGACCGCCCCTTCACGCGGTTCGAGCTGGTGGCCGGGGAGCCGGTCCTGCGCTACGTGACCGCCGATCGGATGCGCGAGCGGTGCGTCGACTGCCACAACTCGCACCCGGACAGCCCGAAGCGCGACTGGCAGGTCGGGGACACCCGCGGCGTCCTCGAGATCGACTTCCCCATGAAGCAGGCCAGCGCCCAGACCGAGTCGGGGCTGACGCGAAACTCCCTCCTCGTCGGAGGCCTCGTCGTCGCGGGGCTCGGCATCCTCGACCTCTCCCGCTTCGAAGAGGGGCAGCTCGAGATGCTGATCGAGGACTTCGACGTGACGCAGATGACGCGGGACGTGGCCGCCACCGTGCGTCCGCTCGCGGAGAGGGCCAAGGACCGCCTCGAGGTCGTCTGTCCTCCCGACATCGGTGCGATGCGCGCGGACCTGACCCGCGTCCGCCAGGTCCTCTTCCACCTCCTGTCGAACGCGTGCAAGTTCACCTCGAACGGCGCGATCACGCTCGCCCTGGAGCCCTTCGAGCGGGTCGGGGTCGGGCATTTGAGGATGACGGTGAAGGACACCGGGATCGGGATGACCCCCGAGCAGACGCAGGTGCTCTTCCAGGACTTCACGCAGGTGGATCCCGCCCTGACGCGGAAGTACGGCGGGGTGGGACTCGGCCTCGCGATCAGCCGGAAGTTCTGCCACATGCTGGGAGGGGAGCTCCGCGTCGAGAGCGAGTACGGGAAGGGTTCGACGTTCACCGTCGAGCTGCCGCGGAGGGTGAAGGAGCCCGAGGAGCGCGCGAAGGCGGAAGAAGGGGCGCCTCTCCACGAGGAGGCGGGGCCGGCGACGGGGGACCTCGTCCTCGTGATCGACGACGACCCCGCGGTGCGCGGCTTCATGCGGAGCGTCCTGATCTCGGAAGGGTACGGCGTCGCGTGCGCATCGTCGGCCGAGGAGGGGCTGCGGCTCGCGCGCGAGACGCGACCCGCGGTGATCCTCCTCGACACCTCATGCCCAGCCAGGACGGTTGGGCCCTGCTGAGGCGGCTGAAATCGACGCCGGAGCTGGCCTCGATCCCGGTCCTCATGGTGACGACGCTCGACAGCCAGTCGATGGGGGCCGCGCTCGGGGCGGTGGAGACGCTCGTGAAGCCCGTGAACCGCGACGCCCTCGTCCGCCTGCTGGAGAAGCACCGCACGCCCGTGCCCTCGTCCGAGGTGCTGGTCGTCGAAGACGACGGCGCGACGCGCGACATGATCGAACGCGTGCTGCGGAAGGAGCGCGTCACGGTGGTGACCGCCGAGAACGGGCGGATCGGCATCGATCGGATGCGCGACCACCACCCGTCGCTCGTGCTGCTCGACCTGCTCATGCCGGAGATGGACGGGTTCGAGTTCCTCCGGCGGCTGCGCGAGGTGCCCAAGTGGCAGCAGACGCCGGTGATCGTCATGACCGCGAAGGATCTGACTGCGGCCGAGCACACGCTGCTGGCCGATCGGGCCGAGACGATCGTGCGGAGGGACGCGGGTGGGCTTGAGCCCTTGAAGTCCGCGATCCGCCAGCACCTCAGGGCCGCGGCGCCGGTCGCGGGGAGGGGATGAGGGGCCGCTGCGCGAGGAGGCGTCCTACGTCGCGTCCGTGATCGCCACGACGCCTCCGCCGCAGTACTGGCACCTCACGCGGCGCGGAGGGGAATTGCGTCCGCACTTCTCGCAGCGGTGGAGCCTCCCGGACTCGTCCGCGACCTGCGGGACAGGCGTGCCGATCGGGACGCCGAGGATCTGCTTGAGGGCCATGACGAAGAGACGCGAGGCGTCCTCCTGGACCCCCGAGACGCCAATGACGCTGTCTCCCATGACATCGACCCCGCTCCAGTGCAGTACTCCGGCCATCCCTCCTCGGAAGGTCGCGAGCGGCACCCTATCGTCGGGATCCTGGAGGGCTAGCGACACGGCGAACGACTCCGCTTGGACGACGGAAAGCGGCAACATGCCGAAATCGTATTCGATGTGGTCGACCACCTCGAAGGGGACCTCCACGTCTGGGCTCGCCATCCACCAGGTCCGCGCCGAGACGCGTACCGTTCGCCGCATCCTGTCGACGACGACGAGTCTCCGATACGCGAAAAGCGAGACCATCTGCTGGAAGAGGCTCGTCCGGCAGTACAGGTGGTCGTCGTCGCCCCACACGGCGGGGGTCAGGCTCAGGAACGACGTCGTCGCGCGGAAGGTGCCCATGCGGACATGGTACTGCTCCTTACGGGTCCATGCCACCCGCAAGTCATTGCGCTCGGTCAACCGCCAAGGCCGCCAAGATCGCCAAGTCACCCGCCCCTTGGCGGGCTTGGCGCTCTTGGCGGTAAAATCGAGCGTGAATTCCCCGCGCGGTCGACTTCACGCGGCCCGACGGGAACAGCTCCCGCGAGGCGCCGCCCGGAGGCGGGTGCGCGCTATCGGGACCGCGTGGCCCCGAGCCGCCAGAGCGCATCGATCGGAATCGCGTGGAAGCGCGGTCCGAAGGGGAGCGATTCCCGCCCCGCGTAGAGGACCACGCCGCGGTGGAACCGCTTTCCCGCCTGCTCCTGCAGGACGCGGAGCCCTGCGAAGTCGGAGTCCTTCACCGCCGTGGCCGCCTTGACCTCCACGCCCACGATGGCCCCGTTCGGGCCCTCCAGGACGAAGTCGACCTCCTGGCCGGTCAGCGTCCGGAAGTGGAAGAGACCCACTCGCCCGCGGTTCCAGGTCGCCTGCTTCCTCAACTCCATGGCGACGAAGTTCTCGACGAGGGGTCCCGCGGGCCCGGGGTCGTCCAGAAGCCGATCGAGCGTCACCCGACAGAGGTGGGCGACGAGGCCGGTGTCGCAGAGGTACACCTTCGGAGACTTGATGAGACGCTTCGACAGGTTCGTCCACCAGGGCTGGACCTTATGGAGGATGAAGGTCATCTCGAACAGGGCGAGATATCGCGCCAGGGTCGAGCCCGGAATCGCGGTCGCCCGCGACAGCTCGGACACGTTGAAGAGTCCCCCCACCCTCGCCGCGAGCAGCGAGAGCAGCCGCGGGAGGTGCATGAGGCCCTCGATGCTCGCAAGGTCGCGGACGTCCCTCTGCGACAGCGTCGTCACGTAGCCGTCGAACCACGCCCCGGACCGCTCCGCGTCCCGCGCCTGCGCCTCGGGGAAGCCGCCGGTCAGGACCCTGCGCAAGAGTGACTCGCGCCCCTCGCCTTTGCCCGGGTAGGCCGGGAGCTGGCGTGCGAAGACGGCGTCGACGAATCCGTCCCGCGGGCCCTCGATCTCGCCCTGCGAAAGGGGCCAGAGGGTCTGGATCTCCATCCGCCCCGCGAGCGACTCGGAGAGACGAGGGAGGGAGAGGACGTTGGCGGAGCCGGTGAGGAGGAACCGCCCCGGGGTGCGGCTCCGGTCGACGACGAGCTTCATGGCGCGGAACAGTTCGGGGGCGCGCTGCACCTCGTCGATGACGAACGGGCGCCCACCGGCGGCAACGAAGGCATCCGGGTCGGTCTTCGCGGCCGCGAGGGTCGCCGCGTCGTCGAGCGTCACGTAGCGCGCGCCCGCGAGGCCCGCGGTGTGGGCCTGGACGAGAGTCGTCTTTCCCGTCCGCCTCGCCCCGTTCAGCAGGACCACGGGGGTGTCACGGAGAGCCACCTCGACGGCCGTGGCGATGTGACGTTGGAACATGGTGGAAGATTCACCACTGACTGGTGAATATTCTACCACTCGATGGTGGAAGTTCAACCTCTCCAAGTGTCGCCGCCGAGCTCGAGGGCCTGGCCGTCGCGCCGGCAACCGCCAAGGCCGCCAAGCCGCGTGGTCTCTTGGCGTGCCTGGCGGCCTTGGCGGTGAACTGGATCGCGAAACCCGGCGAGGTCGACTTCGAGCGGCCTGCCTCCCGCCTCGCACCTACCTACGCAGTCGTCCGAGCGATGCCCGGGCATCGTCCGCCACGTGCGCGATCGATGCCTCCCTCGCAAGGCGATCAAGCAGCCCTTGCGCCGCCCGCGTGCCGACGAGCTCGAGCGCCTGGACAGCACGCCGGGCACGCGCCTCGTCGGGGGGTGGACCCGGACGCTCGATCTGCTCGAGGATCGCGTGGATGCGCGCGGAGGCCTCCGGCGACGGACTTCGCTCCAGCGCCCCCTTGAGCTCGGGGATTGTCCGCCGGCCCAGCTCGATCAGGCGCCTCGAGGCCCCCTCGCGGAGGTCGCAGTCGTCCGCGTCGAGGTCGGCGATGATCGGGCGCATGAAGCTGTCGTCCGGCTCCCACTCGAACAGCCGCTGCGTGAGGAACGACGCCGCCTCGTTCCCCCTCTCCGACAGGCCCGCAACCGCATCCCAAGCGCGCGCAGAGTCGTCGCTCGCGAGGTCCTGCCACAGCGAGTCGAGCGTCGCGTCGGACCGCTTCCCCTCGATGTGCGGGGTGAGCCACACCGTCGCGCAGCCGTCCGCGCCGCCCGTGGCGAGCGTCTTCCCGTCGGCGCCATAGCAGACCTGGAGGACGTCCGAGCCCGTCGGGATGCGCGTCGACCCGCCGCGCAACAGGTCGTGGACGAGGAGGACACCGTCTTCGCCACCGGAGGCCACCTGCGTCCCCGTCGGCGAGAAGCAGACAGAGAGGGCGGGTCCCGAGTGGCCCTCAATCGTCATCGCGAGCTGGCCGGTGAGGACCTCCCACACCTGCACGGTGCCGTCGTCGCCTGCGCCGGCAAGCATCCGTCCGTCGGGAGAGAAGGAGAAGGCGCCTATCGTGGTCTTCGTCGGCAGACCGCAGACGAGCCACCTCGAGTGGAAGTCCCAGAGGCTCACGGGGAGATCGACCCTTCTTCCGTCGGGACCCACGATGGTCTCTTCCCGACCCAATTGCCCCGTGGCCACAGCAAGGTGCCTCCCGTCCGGAGAGAAGCGGAGCGCGCGGAGGCCAACGGTTCCCAATTCGATCTCGCCCTTCGGACTTGCGGTTCGGCTGTTCAGGAGATGGACGCTCCGCGGTTCCCACCCGACCGCGATCGTGCTTCCATCGTCGGAGATGGCGACGCACGAGACCTCCCCACCGTACGTACGACACCAATTCTCCCGCTCGGCACGAACGGCATTCCATGCGAAGACTGCCGGGGTCGTCCGACAGAACGCCCGCAGCGCAAGCATGGAACCGTCGGAGGAGGCGGCGTGCGCCATCACCTTGCCCACCCCGGCGTCGATCACCTCCATCTGCCGCCCGCTCGCGGACTCCCACCTGCGCAGCGTCCCGTCCTCCCCGCACGTCGTGAGGCTCTTTCCGTCCGATGTCGCCGACATGGAGACGATCCTGCCTCGGTGCGTGGGGAAGTCCAATCGCTCCGCGCCCGTCGCGGCGTCCCAGAGCCGGATTGCGCCGTCCTGCGAGCCGGTCGCCAAGGTTCCTCCGTTGGGGCTGAAGGCGACGGCCTGGATGGGGCCGATCCCCTCCACGAGGCGGCGGAGCGACTTGCCGGTCGCGGCCTCCCAGATCTGGACGACACCGTCGCGGTCGCCCGTGGCGATGACGGAGGCGTCCGGCGCCCATGCTGCGCAGGTTGCCTTCGACCAGCTTTCGAGCGTGAAGGCCTCGGCGGGGGCGTCGAACGCCCAGATGCGGCCTACCCCCTCGATGCTCATCGTGAAGAAGCGCCGGCCATCCCGCGAGGCCGCGACGAAGCACTCGCCGGCGTCCGTCGTGTCGCGGGCCGGGAGGTCTTCCCAGGTTCGCGTGTCGATCCGACGGAGCCCTCGTTCGCCCGTCGCGCAGACGAGGGTGCATCCGTCGCCCGACCAGGCGACGCGCCAAAGCAAGGCGTGGTCTCGACGAATCGCCCTCAGCAGCGTCCCGTGCAGGAGCTCCCAGACGCGGAGCGTCCCCTCCTCCGTTCCAGCCGCGAGAGCCATCCCATCGGGGCGGAAGGCCAGGCTGCAAATCGTCCCGTCGTCCGCCTTGAGGGAAAGGACCGGCCGGCCACTGGCCACCACCCACACCCGCACCGTTCTGTCGGTGCCTCCCGCGGCGACGAGGTCTCCTCCCGGGGAGAACGCGACGCAGGTCGTCGTCCCGCCGGGGGCGTCGAGTCGGCGGACCTCCTTGCCCGTCTGCGGGTCTCGAAGGCGGACGGAGGCATCTCCCCCGGAGGCGAGGAGCTTCCCATCCGGCGAGAACACGACCGCCGTGACCGGGCACGGGATCCGCAGGCGCATGGTGCCCGCCCGGGCGATGGCCCCCTCGGGAAGCAGATCGCCGTACAGGTCGACGCGCGGCTCCTCGGCGAAAAGCGCGACGGTGAGAAATGGCAGGACGATCGCGATCCGGCGCATCTGTGCTCGTCTCCATGCGACGCGCCGATCGTACCTCCTGGGTGCGGACGGATTCACCTGGATTCTCGAATCTTCGCGCGACGGCAACCGCCAAGGCCGCGAAGATCGCCAAGAGGACTGGTTCTTGGCGTCCCTGGCGCCTTGGCGGTGAAAATGGTCGCGGAATCCCCGCATGGTCGACTTCACCCGATCTGCCGGGTACAGTACGCGCGATGCGCTCCGCCATACAGTCCTCCCTCCTCCGCTGGTTCGATCGCGAGCAGCGCACCATGCCCTGGCGCGGGACGAAGGACCCGTACCGCATTTGGCTCTCCGAGGTCATGCTCCAGCAGACCCGCGTCGAGACCGTGAAGCGCTACTGGGACCGCTTTCTCGCCTGCTTCCCCACCGTCACCGCCCTCGCCGCCGCCCCCGAGCAGGCGGTCCTCAAGGCCTGGGAGGGCCTCGGCTACTACCGCCGCGCGCGCAACCTCCACCAGGCCGCGAAGCTCGTCCTCTCGCAGCACGCGGGTGAGGTCCCCTCCGACGAGGCCTCCTTCCGCGCCCTCCCCGGCGTCGGCGACTACACCGCCGGCGCGGTCCTCTCCATCGCCTTCGGCTTCCCCCTCCCCGCCGTCGACGGCAACGTCGTCCGCGTCCTCTGCCGCCTCGACGACGTCCACGACGACCCCGCGCGCCCCCAGGCCGCCTCGCGCCTCCGCGCCCGCGCCGCGGCCCTCGTCGATCGCCGCCGCCCCGGCGACTGGACCCAGGCCGTGATGGAGCTCGGCGCGACCGTCTGCCTCCCGCGCGAGCCCCGCTGCCTTCTCTGCCCCGTCGCCGCGCACTGCGAGGGCCGCCGCGCCGGTACCGCGGCGACGCTTCCGCGCAAGGTCCCCCGCCGAGCCCCGCACGAGTGGCGCCACGCCTGCGCCGTCGTGCGCCGCGCGGGCCGCCTCCTCCTCGTCCGCCGCCCCGAGGAGGGGCTCCTGGGCGGGATGTGGGAGCTCCCCTCTGGCGACATCGCAGGCGAGCCGCTCGAGCGCGCCGTCCCGCGCCTCCTCGAGCAAACGACCGGCCTGGTCGCCGCGTACGATCGGGAGCTGGGGCGTGTGGATCACGCCTTCACGCACGCGCGACTCACGCTCGCCGTCTGCGCGGTGCGCGCGCCGCGCGGCCGCGTGAGGTCGAATCGCGCCGCGTGGTGCGGCCCCGGCGACCTCGCGCGCCTCCCGCTCTCGGTCGTCGCGCGCAAGACCCTCGACCTCGTCGACGCGAAGGGATAGCCTCTACGCCATGCCCGCCTGGAAAGTCGTCAAGACCGCCCTCTGGTCCCTCGCGGCGAACAAGCTCCGCTCGTCGCTCACGATGCTCGGCATCATCATCGGCGTCGCCGCGGTCATCACCATGATCTCCCTCGGCAAGGGGGCGCAGGAGTCGATCACCAGCTCCATCTCGAGCATGGGATCGAACCTCCTCTTCATCCGCCCCGGCGCGCCGACGCAGCAGCACGTCCGCTCCGCGAATGCGGAGACGCTCAACCTCGACGACGCCGACGCGGTCCGGAAGCAGGTTGCCCACGTCGTCGGCGTCGCGGCGGAGGTGAACCGCCAGGCCCAGGTGAAGTACATGAGCCGCAACCGCAACATCTCCATCATCGGGACCGTCCCCGAGTACCAGGAGGTGCGGAACTCCCCCGTCGAGCGCGGGCGGTTCCTCGAGCGGCGCGACGTCATCTCCGAGTCCCGCATCGCCGTGATCGGCGTCGACGTCGCGAGCGACCTTTTTGGCGCGCGCGATCCTGTCGGGCGCGAGATCCAGATCCGCGGGATGAACTTCCTCGTCGTCGGCCTGATGAAGGAGAAGGGCTCCACGGGCTGGAGCAACCCCGACGACCAGATCTTCGTCCCGCTCACGACCGCGCAACGGCGCCTCTTCGGGATCGAGTTCATCCACAACCTGAACGTGAAGATCGACTCCGAGGACAACATCACGGAGGCCCAGGCGGACGTCGAGAGGCTCCTGCGCACGCGGCACCACCTCCTGACTGCCGACGAGCCCGACTTCAACATCCGCAGCCAGGTCGAGGTCCTCCAGCGCATGGGGGACATGGTGCAGACGTTCACGCTGCTCCTTGGCGGGATCGCGGGCGTGTCGCTCCTCGTCGGCGGGATCGGGATCATGAACATCATGCTCGTCTCGGTCACCGAGCGGACGCGGGAGATCGGCATCCGCAAGGCGATCGGCGCGAAGCGAGGCGACATCCTGCGGCAGTTCCTGATCGAGGCGGTCGTGATGAGCCTCCTGGGAGGCGCGATCGGGATCGGCCTCGGGTGGCTCGGCGCGCTCGCCTTCCGCACCTACAGCGAGTGGAACACGCGGATCTCCCCCGACAGCGTGGCGCTCGCGTTCGCGTTCTCCACGGCGGTCGGACTCTTCTTCGGGATCTGGCCCGCGACGAAGGCGGCCCGCCTGAACCCCATCGAGGCGCTGAGGTACGAATGACGCGAACCCTCCTCCTGCTGCTGGCCGCGAGCCTCTGCTCGGCGGACGCCGTGATCGATCGGACCGCGGTCGTGAAGACGACGTTCGACGGCCGCACGGAGACGGTGCCGCGGCGCGAGAGGGTGTCGATCGCGAAGGGGAACGTCCGCATCGAGGACCTCGACCTCGCGGAGGTCTGGATCGTGCGCGCGGACAAGGGGGTGCTGTGGTACGTCGACCTGCGCGCGGGGGAGTACGCGGAGGTCCCCTTCGACCTCATTCGCGAGCGGCGGGACGACCTGGTCGCGCAGCTCAAGGAGTGCGCGGCGCGGGTGACGGACAAGGACCTGAACGCGAAGTACGTCGAGATGCTCGCGCAGCTCGGCGGCGGCGCCGCGGCGGCGCCGGAGGTGGCCTTGCCGGGGGAGAAGGCGGAGGTCGCGGGGCGCGCCTGCGAGCGGGTGACGGTGAAGTGCGGGAAGCTGCCCGTGATGGACGCGATGGCGGCGCGCGGCTGCGCCTGGGCGGCCGACTACTGGGGGGCGTTCGCGCGGATCCTCGCGCTCCCGCCGGGCGTCCCGGAGGCGCTCTCGAAGGACGGTCTCTTCCCGATGAAGGGGAAGGTGCGGATGACGTTTCTCCTCGCGCGCGTTGAGCGGACGGAAGAGGTGACTAAGGTCGAAGAGCGCGCCGTGGACGCGAAGGAGTTCGAGTTGCCCGCGGGACTCAAGAAAATCGAGTTGCCGGGCTTCGAGGCCGAGCGGGGGCCGAAGGAGGCGCCGAAGGGAGGGATCGAAGAAGACCATCCGAAATGAGCAAGTTTCAATGCGCAATGTGCATGTAATTCGGAATTCTTCAATTCTGAATTACATGCTCATTGCATATTGAAACTTGCGCATTCGTCTCCCGCCCTCTTCGCCTCGGTCAGGATGCGCTCCAGGAGCTGCGGATCCGCCGCCTCCAGCGCGAGCGTGAGCAGCTTCAAGTGCTCCCCGAACGACGCGATCTCCCTCAGCAGGTTCGTCCGGTTCGCCCACAGCATGTCCGCGGCCATCCGCACGTCGCTCCGAGCCACGCGCGTCGCCCCGCGGAAGCTCCCCGCCGCCAGGCTCCACGCGAGCGGCGCGTGGTTCTTCGCGAGCATCGCGAGCGCCCCCGCAATCGCGTAGGGCAGGTGGCTCGTCGCCGCGAGGACCCGGTCGTGCACCTCCTCGTCGAGCACCTGGGGCCGCGCGCCGACCGCACGCACGATCGCCGAGATCTCCTCGATCGTGTCGGGGTGAGGGTCGGGCCCCGGGCAGAGGACCCACGTCGCCCCCTCGAAGAGCCGCGGGTCCGCGCTCGCGATGCCGTGCCCCTCGTTCCCCGCGAGCGGGTGCCCTCCGACGAACGCGGCGCGGAGGCCCGACTTCTCCACCGCGCGCCGCACCGGGAGCTTCACGCTCCCGACGTCGGTCAGGATCGCCCCGTGACGCAGGACCGGCGCGACCTGCGGGACGAGGTCCACGATCGCCCCCATCGGCGCCGCGAGGACGAGGAGGTCCGCCTTCGAGGCCGCCTCCAGCAGGTCGACCGCGTCGTCGATCGCGCCGCGCTTCGCCGCCTCGTGCGTCGTGTCCTCGTTCGCATCGACCCCCAGGACGCGCTTGACGACCTCGCGCGTGCGAAGGGCGAGGCCCAGGGAGCCTCCGATCTGCCCGAGTCCGACGATCGACACCGTGAGCGACGAGAGCGCTTCCATGTGCGAGACCCTTCGTGATGAGGGGCGGTCCGCGAACTCCAATTCCAACTGCCAACTCCAATTCCAACTCAAAGGCCCTTGGAGTTGGAATTGGAGTTGGGGTTTCTTGGAGTTGGCAGTTGGAGTTGGAGTTGCCTCAAGCCTTCACCTCCGCGTGCCTCGGCCATCCCGGAACCTCGCGCAGCAGCTCTGCGATCTTCATGTACTCCCTCCGCGAGATCCCGCCGCGCGCGCAGACCTCGCGGTCGGCGCCGACGACAAGGAGCCCCGGCGGCTGCGTGACGAGGATGTACTCCGCCTCCGCGATTGGCAGCGCGCGGAGGACCGGCTCCCCCTTCTTCGTGAACCCCTGCACCCCGACGTCTCCCGGCCGGACGATGAGGATGTTCCGCTGGCCCAGGTGCCGCAAGTGGCGGAACATCATCGCTGCGAGGACGAGGCCGAGGACATAGACGACGCCGCTCGCGACGCGGAGGTCGGCGTAGCGTGGGACGTGCGCGATGATGCACGAGAGCCCCATCGCGAGGACCCCCGTCAGCGCCACGCACCCGGCCCAGAGGATCCCCATGAACCCCCGGAGCTGCTGCTTCCAGAGGTAGAGCTTCACGGCGTCGGCGCTCGCGTCGAAGCCGATCCCGTGGAGGAGGTTTCCCGGGGTGTCGAGCGCGGTCCGCATCCCCTCCGCCCACGCGGCAAACGAGGCGGCCGGCTGCTGCGCCGTCGGGAAACCGATGGGCGACTTCTCCTCGATGTCCGCGTCGCGGAACTCGACGTCCAGCACCCGCGCGCTCGACCGGGCCGCCTGGATCGCCTGCTCCGCGTCGCCCCAGGCGACGAGCGGCTGGCGGCGGTTCGACCCGAGGAGCGCGGCGACCTCCCAGACGGCCCCCGTCCCGAGCCACCCGTCCCGCTTCACGCGCATCACCTCGATCATCCGCACCTCGGAGCGATCGATCTCGCGATGGGCGATCGTCGGGTCGTCCGCGGAGGTCGAGAAGATGTGGACCCGCGTCGGCTCGACGCGCGCCTGCGAGGAGGAGAGCATCCGGATCGAGAGCGCCGTGCCGAGGAGGACGACCCCGACCGTCGTCGGCGGGCCCCAGACGGCGAACTCCCCCAGGTTCCCCGGACCGAGGAGGAGCCCACCTGCCGCGGAGAGGAGCCCGAGCCAGAACAGCCGGGCCTCCCACGGGGAGGACTGGTCGAGGCGGACGCTGAGCTCACGTTCCTTCGGTGCATCCATGCGGCGGGTCAGTGTAAGCGGCTGCGGCCGCAACTCCAACTCCAACTATCAACTCCAAGAAACGCCAAGTCCAATTCCAACTCAAAGGCCCTTGGAGTTGGAATTGGACTTGGCGTTTCTTGGAATTGGCAGTTGGAGTTGGAGTTCCGCCCTCACGCCCTAGACGGTCCGGCCGATCGCCGCCGCAACAGGGCGGATCTGGGCCATCAGCGCCTCGAACTCGTCGAAGTGCAGGCTCTGCGGGCCGTCGCAGAGCGCCTTCTCCGGATTCGGGTGGACCTCGATGATGAGGCCGTCCGCCCCCGCCGCGACCGCCGCCCGCGAGAGCGCCAGGATCGGCGCCCGCTCCCCCGCCGCGTGGCTCGGGTCGACGACGATCGGGAGGTGCGAGAGGCGCTTGATGACCGGGACCGCCGAGATGTCGAGCGTGTTCCGCGTGTACCTCTCGAACGTCCGGATGCCGCGTTCGCAGAGGATCACGTGGTAGTTCCCCTTCGAGAGGATGTACTCCGCGCTCATGAGCAGCTCCTCGAGAGTGCTCATCATCCCGCGCTTGAGGAGGATCGGCTTGTTCACCTTCCCCAGCTCCTCGAGGAGGGTGAAGTTCTGCATGTTGCGCGCGCCGACCTGGAGGATGTCGGCGAACTGCACCATGTAGTCGAGCTCGTTCGTGGAGAGGATCTCCGTTACGATCTTGAGCCCAGTCTCCTTGCGCGCATTGACGAGGAATTCGATCCCCTCGTGGCCGAGCCCCTGGAAGGCGTACGGGCTCGTGCGCGGCTTGTAGGCCCCTCCGCGCAGGATGCGGGCGCCGGCGGCCTTCACGCACTTCGCCGTCGCCATGACCTGCTCCTGCGTCTCGACGGCGCAGGGCCCGGCCATGACGATGATCTCCTTCCCGCCGACGGGGACGCCCTCGATGTCGACGATGGTGTCCTCCGCCTTGAACTCGCGGCTCGCGAGCTTGAACGGCTTGAGGATCGGGATGACCCGCTCGACGGCGGGGAGCCCTTCGAAGGCCTCGGGCTCCACCTTCCGCTCGTTCCCGATCACGCCGATGATCGTCCGCTCCTCCCCCTTCGAGACGTGGGGGCGGAAGCCGTGGTCCTCGATCGCCTTGATGACGGCGCCGATCTCCTTGACGGTCGCGGTTCCCTTCATGACGACGATCATGGCGGTTTCCTTCGGGGGGGCAGAGGCACCCTTGGTGTTCGACATCGGATTCTATCTCATTTCGCGAGGTCGGGTCGAAGCCTGGCGGCCTCCCCCAGGTAGACGTGGCGGACGTCCTTCTGGGCGAGGGCCGTGTTCACGAGGAGGAGGACGCGGACGATCCGGGCCGGCGCCCCCGGGACCTCGATCTCCTGCGCGCACATCAGGGGGACTCCTCCCCACCCCATCTGCCGCGCCGCGCGGGCCGGGAAGTCGGCGTCGAGGTCCGGGGTCGAGGTGAAGAACGCCGCGGCGACCTCCTCGAGCGCCACCTGGTTCTCCGAGACGAGGCGCCCGAGCAGCTCGCGCACCGCCTCCTCGATGGCGCTCGGGTCGTTTGCGCCGACGCTCGTCGCGCCCCGGACGCCCCGGACGACCCGGACGACCCGGACTGCCATCGAGAGATCCTCTCGTTCAATCTGCGGCGAGGGGAGAGGAGCGAAGGGCGAGGAGCGAGGGGCGAGGGGCGAGGGGCGAGGGGCGAGGAGCGAGGGGAGAGGGGCGAGGAGCGAGGGGCGAGGAGTAAAGTTCCACTCTTCGACGATCGCCCTTCGCCTCTCGCCCCTCGCCCTTCGCCTCTCGCCTCTCGCCCCTCGCCCTTCGCCCTTCGCCTCTCGCCCCTCGCCCTTCGCCTCTCGCCCCTCGCCCTTCGCCCTTCGCCCTTCGCCTCTCGCCCCTCTCCCCTCGCCTCTCGCCTCTCGCCCCCTACGTCCGGTCGATCGCGGCCCGCATCGCCCCGACGACGTTGCGGACCTCCACGCGCGCCGCGTTGGAGTCGGCGCTCGCCGCGATCCGCTGGACGAGCGCGCTCCCGACGATCGCCCCGTCGGCGATCCGGGTCACCTCGCGGGCCTGCTCGGGAGTCGAGATCCCGAAGCCGACGCAGATCGGCTTCTCCGTCGCCTTCCGGATCCTCGCGACGAACTCGCGCAGGTCCGCGGGCAACTCCTTCCGCTCCCCGGTGACGCCAGTCACCGAGACGAGGTACAGGAACCCCTGCGCCTCCGCCGCGATCCGCTTCACCCGGGCCGCCGGGCTGGTCGGCGCGACGAGCGGGACGAGGTCGATTCGCCCATCCTGAAACGCGGAATGGTAGCGACGGCCCGCCTCCCAGGTCAAGTCCGGCACCACGAGCCCGTCGACGCCCGCCTCGTGCGCGTCGCGCAGGAAGGCGGGGAGGCCGTACTGGAGGATCGGGTTCACGTAGCTCATCACGACGATGGGCGCCTCGAAGTGCTTCCGCAGCCCGCGGACGAGCTTGAAGAGGCGGGAGGCGTTCATCCCCTCCGCGAGGGCCTTCTGGCTCGCCTTCTGGATCACGGGCCCGTCTGCGAGCGGGTCGGAGAACGGGAGGCCGATTTCGACCATGTCGGCGCCGTGGTGGATCGCCTCCAGGATCAACTCGCCGATCGAGCCCATGTCGGGATAGCCGGCGATGAAGTACGGCGAAAGGGCGCGTCGCTTCTCGCGGCGGAGGCGCTCGAAGAGGTCCGAGATGCGCGAGGCCCTCATCGCGACGGCGGTCTCCTTCACGCCTGCACCTCCAGCTTCGAGACCATCTCGACGTCCTTGTCTCCGCGGCCGCTCACGCAGACGACGAGGAGGTCGCGCTTCGCCATCTGCGTCGCGAGCTTCCTCGCGAAGGCGAGCGCGTGAGCGCACTCGAGGGCGGGAAGGATCCCCTCCGTCCGCGCCAGCCCGTGGAAGGCCTCGAGCGCCTCCTCGTCCGTGACGGCGACGTACTGGACGCGGCGCGAGTCGCGGAGCCACGAGTGCTCGGGGCCGACGCCCGGGTAGTCGAGCCCCGCGGAGACGGAGTGGGTCGGCCGCACCTGGCCGTAGGAGTCCTGGAGGAGGTAGCTGTAGGCGCCGTGGAGGACGCCGGGCTTCCCCTTGCTGAGGGTCGCGGCGTGCTGATCGGTGTCGAGGCCCTGGCCGGCCGCCTCGACGCCGACGAGCTTGACCTTCTTGTCCTCGAGGAACGGGTGGAACATCCCGAGGGCGTTCGAGCCGCCTCCGACACAGGCGACGATCGCGGTCGGGAGCTTCTTCTCCGCGGCCATGCACTGCTTCCTCGTCTCGCGGCCGATGACGCTCTGGAACTCGCGGACGAGGAGCGGGTAGGGGTGCGGACCGACGGTGGAGCCGATGATGTAGTGGGTCGAGCGGACGTTCGTGACCCAGTCGCGGATCGCCTCGCTCGTGGCGTCCTTGAGCGTGCGGGTGCCGGCGGTCACGGGGATCACCTTCGCGCCCAGGAGATGCATGCGCGTGACGTTGATCGCCTGGCGCCGCATGTCCTCCTCGCCCATGTAGACGTCGCACGACATCCCGAAGAGGGCGGCGACCGTGGCGGTCGCGACGCCGTGCTGCCCCGCCCCCGTCTCGGCGATGAGGCGCTTCTTCCCCATGATGCGCGCGAGGAGCCCCTGGCCGAGGGTGTTGTTGATCTTGTGGGCGCCGGTGTGGTTTAAGTCCTCGCGCTTCAGGAGGACCTTGGGCCCGCGCCAGGCCGCGGAGAGGCGCTTGGCGTGGTAGAGCGGCGTCGGGCGGCCGGAGTAGTCCTTCTGGAGCGCGGCGAGCTCGGATGCGAACGCGCGGCTCTTGCGGGCCTTCTCCCAGGTGGCGATCAACTCCTCGAGGGCGGCCATCAGCGTCTCGGGCACGAACTGGCCGCCATAGGGGCCGTAGTACCCTAGCCGGTCTGGTAGTCCCATTCGCGGACCTCCTGGACGAAGCGCCGGACGAGGTCGCGATCCTTGACGCCCGGCTCGCTCTCGACGCCGCTGGCGACGTCGACGCCGTACGGGTTCGCGGCGGCGATCGCCTTGACGACGTTGTCGGGGGTGAGTCCGCCCGAGAGGACGACGCGGCCAAGGGCCCCTGCGCGGCGGGCGATGTCCCAGTTGAAGGAGAGGCCGCTCCCGCCGGGGAGGACCTTGGTCCAGGTGTCGAGGAGGAACCACTCGAGGGCGTATTCCTTGAGGGCGACGAGGACCTGCTCGTCCTTCACGGAGAAGCTCTTGAGGATCGGGATCATGAGCCCCTTGACGAACTCGGGCTCCTCCTGGCCGTGGAGCTGGGCGTAGTCGAGTCCGACCTCGTCGAAGGTCTTCTTGATGAAGTCGGCTGTCTCGTTGACGAAGACGCCGAACTTGAGGATGCCGTCTGGGGTGGCCTTGGCGATCTCCATCGCTCGGTCGTTGGTGAGGAAGCGGGGCGATGGCGGGTAGAAGTTGAGGCCGATGGCATCGGCGCCCGCGTCGGCCGCCGCCATGGCGTCGTCGGGGCGGGTGATGCCGCAGATCTTCACGAATCGTTTGCCGTCGGACATGAGCGCGCGAGTGTACCAGGAGAGGCGGAGGGGATCAAAGGCCGGGCTTGCGGATGCCCTGATCGCAGCGGGGGGGCGGGTGAGATCACGCGCCTCGACGGGGACGTCTCCGTGCAGATGAACGATGTCGTTGTGTTCGACAGGATCAGAGCGCGCCCCGGAATATGCGAATCCCGGCGGACGACGCTTGCCCTCCACCGGGATTCGACGGATTTGGCCTGCGGCGGGCGGGTGGTCCCCTCCCGTCCGCAGGTGGGTGTTCCTCAGCCGCGCGGCGGCTAGAAGTCGATCTGGAAGCGGGTCAGGATCCCGTTCTCGTCGCTCTCGGTATGCGAGTCGATCTTCACGTCCTCATCGAAGTCATTGTGGAACACGTCGAGCGTGAACCGCACATTCGGATTGAGGTACCAGTTCGCGCCGATGATGTACTGGTCGTATCCGCTGGTCGAGACGCTCGAGTTCGCGAATCCCCGACTGAAGACGTCGTCATCCACCGAGAACTGCGAGAATCGGAAGGCGAGCTCGAGTTCGCCGATCGCGCCCTCATCGAGGAAGTTCTTCGCCGGCTTGCGGCGGCCGAGCGTGGCATCCTCTCCAGTGGCGACCCACAGCCCCTCCACATACCAGGAGTTGAAGCCGATGATGTCCTCGACGGGCTCGCGGGTCCCGGCCACGCCTCCCCGGCTCAGCGTCGCGTCCATCCAGGTTGCTTCCCCCTGGAGCTTGAACGGTCCCGCCAACCAGGCCCCCTCGACATTCCAGCGCCGCCGATCCTCGCGGTTCAGGACGTTCGCGTTCATCGTCAGGAACTGCGTGCCCGACGCGGGGTCCGACAGGGATCCGAAGGTGTGCTTCTCCGAGCCGTAGGTCATGGCACCGCCGATGCGGATCCCCTTCAGCCACTTGTCGTCGGAGGGCGCGAAGGGGCTCAGGACCAGGCGGGCGGCCACGTCCTTGTCGTCGTTTGAATCGGCCGTGTTGGCCTGGCCGTTCCCGTTGAAGAACGCGACCTGGTACTCCAGCCTCTTCTCCCAGGTCGAGCCGCCGAGCTGAAGGCCATAGTCGCGGCCGGGCGCGAGCAGGCTCATCGGGGAGTTCTCGGCGAAGTCCGCGTTGAGCACCGAGCGCAACGTCTCCTCCGAGAACGCCTCCTTGAAGAGCCCCGCGCGGACGGTCAGGTACGGATACCGCTTCCAGGTCATGACCGCGTCCTGCAGCTTGGCGGAGTTCCCGACGAAGAGCCCCAGGATGTCGTAGTCGAAGTCCTTGTAGATCGTGCCGTTCGCCTGCAGGCCGATCTCCTTCACGTAGAAGGTGTCGCTGTCCCGCGTCTCGCTCGTGAAGGTGCGGTTGTGGAAGACGAAGCGCCCGCCGAAGTGCCCGTCGAAGTTGCCATCGTCCGAGCGCAGGCGGAACCCGTCCTTCCACACGGCGGAGAGGCCGAGATCTTTCTTCGCTGCGGTGACCGGGCCCGGCGCGGCGGCCGCGGCGGACTTCTCCTTCACCGCACGCAGCTCGTCACTGAGCTGGCGGTTCTGATCCTCGACCGCCTTCAGGCGGTATTCGAGGGCCTCGATCCGCTTAGAATCGTCAGTGTTGCCCTGCGCCGCGACCGGCGAAGGCCACATCAGGGCCGCGAGCAACAGACCCGGCAGGAGCCCACGGGACATGGCTACCCTCCTTGTTCGGCGGAAAACGGCCTGGCCGCGCCAGACCTAGAACTCGAGCTGTGTCCTCAGGAACACTTCGTACAGGTTGTCGGGGTCAGGCGGGTCGGACCCCGCCTCCTCGTAGAAATCGCCGGTGAACAGGCCCGCGGCGCCGAAATCGACCGAGAATCCGCGCCCCAGGTCGAGGTGGAAGTCGTTCCCGATCTCCACGCCCATGGCGGCGTGCCCGTTGACGGAGTTGTCCGCGAAGGAGCGCAGCCATCCCGCCCCAAGGGTCCCGCTCAGGATGCCGACGATCGGATAGGCGTACTTCCCCTGGACGGTGTAGAGGCCGAGCCCCCGGTTCTGAAGCCCGACGCCGAGGTCGTTCACGTCGCTGGGGCCGTGAGGGCTCGTCAGGAAGAGATAGCTCCAGTACCCCTGCGCCCCGAAATTGTCCTGCGCGCTCTGGGCGATCGTGCGGAACTCGCCGGAGTCGGTGTCGGTCGGGTCGTCCTCGCCCGTGGCGAACAGGGTCTGGAGGAAAAACTTCCCGGGACCGAGTTCGAGCGGTCCCACCTCCGCCTTCGCCGCCCACCCGGTGTGCTCGAAGTCGTCCAGTGGCGGCGCGTCGTCACGCCACCCCTGGTTGAAGATGAAGAAGCCGTTCACGGGCACTCCCCCCAGCTTCGCGTGTCCGCGGAGCCCCGTCCACAGGTCGTCCGCCCGGCGAGGTTCGGCCAGGGTGGGATAGGAGTACGACTCGCTGTCGTGGACCCAGTAGAAGCTCCAGCCGATCCCGGCGTCCTCGCAGACCGGAAGGTCGAGGTCGGCCGCCCAGAGCTGGGTGTCGGCGGCGCGGAAGCCGTCGTCATCTCGGAAGAGGACGTACCCCCCGAGCCGGACCTCGAGGTCGCCCATGGAGTGGAACTGCTTGTGGTACGTCAACCCGCCGACGTTGAAGTCCCAGATCGAGTTCGCGAGGACGGAACCGAACGAGCGGTAGTCGTCCACCGCGGGTTCCTTCGGGATCGAGCTGCCCTCGGCATAGAACATGTCGTGCCAGTCCTGGATGCCAAGGCGGAAGTCGCCGACGTCCTCGTTCCGGTAGGTGAGGTAGCCGCGGCGCAGCTCGATCTGGACCGACTTGGGGAACTCGAAGTCCCTCCCGAACGTGATGTGGCCGATCTCGACCTGCATGTATCCCTCGACGCCCTCCGCCGGAGAGACCCAGAGCCAGTTGCGGAGGCGCTCGTTGAGGAAGCCGTCGTCCTTCTGGTCGCCAATCGTGGAGGAGTGGAAGCCGAAGTTCGCGGCGTTCGCCATCACGCGCCACTGGCCGCCGAAGTCCCAGTTGAACCCGTTCTCCGAGCGCGGTCCCGCCGGGATTCCCTTCCCCGGGAAGGAGGAGCCGGGCTCGCCGTTGTAGGAGGCCGGCAGGCTGCCGTCGAGCGCCCTGTCCACGGAGACGGGGACGACGCCGGGAGGGGAAGAGCGTCCGCGGAGCATGTGCCTGAGGTCCGCGTTCTCGGCGCGGACCTGCTGCATCTCCTCTTTCATCCGCCCCATCTCCGCGCGCATCTCGTCGCGGAAGCGGGAGAGGTCGTCGCCGGAGCCGGTGCCTTCCGCACGCGCCATGGCGGGGAGGAACACGAAGGCGCAAAGCGCGAACAGAGCGGCAGCGGGGCGCCGGCAGGACATCAACACCCTCCTCTCCACATGGCGGGAGACATCGCGCGTTCGCGAGGCGACGGACTCTACTCTTCGGGGAACCCAGTCAGGCTTTTCGATACGTCGATTACGATCGCCCGGCGGACGATTCGACGGGGACGGCCGCCCAGGCACCGCGCTCGGCGTCGCACCATCTCAGACCCGCCAGGCCCAGGCGCTGCAGGAACACCAGACCGGGCGTCTCTGCCACCTTCCGGAAGAAGGTCGGGGCCCAGGCGTCAAGGTGCGCGAGGAAGAACTCGCGCGCCCGATCCGCGGCCGCGGGGTCCGATTCGACGCGCACGAGGAGGCGACCGTAGAACTCCAACTCGAGGGCGATGTGATCGGGCGGGTGTGCGCAGCGGTCCGGCAGGTCCCATCCCTGCGCGCGATAGGTCTCGAGCACGCGAGGAGTGGTCGGCCCCCAGAGGAGCCCTTCCACGGGCATGCCCTTCGACGGACCGGCGAGCCCGCACCCGGTGAAGTCGATGGTGAACTTGTCCCGGTACACGGACTCGCAGGCGGACACGAACCGCGGGCCGGGCGCCGCGAAGAGGGCCGCGTGCTCGACCTGCAGCTCCTCCAAGGGGGGGATGTCCGCGGGGCTCGCCCCGTCCTGGGCATCGCCCCCCAAGCACATCAGCAACGCCTGTTCGGCCTCGATGCGCCGCAGTTCCTCATCGGGGGGCTTCGCCAGCCACCGAGCGAGGTAGAGGCACTGGCCGCCCCGGTCCGACCACTCAGTCTCGTGTTCGATCGTCATCATGCCTTCTTCACCCGCACGCAGATCTCCTTGTGGAGCGCCTGGCCGCCGATGGGGTCGGAGAGACAGGGCTTGAGCGCAGCGTCCGAGGTGCCCTTCCCCTTGGCAGCCTGACCGAGCGCCCAGTGGCCCCCGCCGTGGCGCAGGCCGACGACTTCGGGGTGGATCCCCTGCGTCACGTGGACCTTCGCGCCCACCTTGCCGTAGGGTGACTCGACCCACACCGCGTCCCCGTCCGCGAGCCCCAGCTTCTTTGCCGCCTCCACGTTGATCATGAGCGGGTTGTCCGGGGCGATCTCGCTCAGGTACCGGTTGTTCTGGGTCCGGGTGTGCGTGTGCTCGCTCTCCTTCCAGTTGATCATGTAGAGGGGGTACTCTGCGGTCGGCTGCCACTTGCGCGGCTCGTAGACCGGCAGCGGGTTGATGTCGCGCCCCCAGGCGTCCTTCTTGCCGGTGAGCGCGCCGGACACGAATTCGCACTTGCCCGAGGGGGTCATGAACCCCTTGATCGGCTTCCCGCCGATGATGGTCCCGATCTGCTTCCCCTTCGCCGACGCCGGCTTGTCCAGGAGCGTCTTGTCCCCCTTCACATAGAACGGCTTGCCGTCCACGATCTTCCCGATCGGCTGGCCGCCTTCCGCAGTGGGCTTGTCGAGGATGTTCTCCCCATCGACGATGCCCACCTTCTTGCGGGTCGCGTCCTCCTTCGGCTTGTCATACACGTCCTTGTCCTCGAGGACGAGGGACGGCTTGACGGCCGAACGATGCTTCTCGTAGGCCGTGCCGTCCTTCGACACCCAGCACGCGCCGGGGAGCTTCTTGAAGTCCTCGAGCGACATCTTGGCGTCGCCCGCGAGGCCCTCGGCGGAGAGGTACTCCTCGTACCAGGCCGTGCGGTCCTCGACGCGCTGGTGGCTGACGTGTCCCTCCCAGAAGTGATCCTTCCCGTCCTCCGTCTTCAGGCCGAGGCGGCGCCCCAGCTCGCAGACGAACTCCGCCTCGGTCGGCTGTCCGAAGATCGGTTTCACCACCGGCTGACGGAGGCCGATCACCTTCCATGTGACCCAGTGCCCCTGCCAGTCGTACCGCTCGAGGTAGGTCGCGCCCGGGACGACGATGTCCGCCATCAGGGCCGTCTCGCTCATCATCGTGTCATTGACGACGATGAACTCGAGGCTCTTGAGCGCCTTCTCCACGACCTGCGTGCCCGGGATGGCCATCATCGGGTTCTGGAAGACGATCATCGCCATCCGTGCCTTGTAGGGACCCTTGCCCTCCGCGAGGCGGTTGATCGACTCCGTGTAGACGCCGGAACTGTGCCCCATCGGGTAGGTTTCGAGGCCATCGAAGCGAGGCTTGTCGATCTTCGGGGCCGCGAAATCGATGTGCTTGGCCCCGCCCTTGACGGGCAGGACCAGCGTCCCCGGACGGTCGTATCCGCCGACGAGGGCGGCGAGGCAGGCAATCGCCTGGCCTCCCTGGACCCCGTTCGAGTGCTGTCCCGGGCCGGACCAGGCGTCGATGACCGCGGGCTTCGTCGTCGCGAACTCGCGGGCGATCCGCTCGATGGTCCCCGCGGGGACCGACGTGATCTGCTCGGCCCATTCCGGCGTCTTGTCCTTCACGTACTCCGCGTACTTGTCGAACGCGACGGTCCACTCCTCGACGAAGCCGCGGTCGTAGAGCTGGTCGCGGACGATCACGTGCCCCATCGCGAGCGCCATCGCGCCGTCCGTGCCCGGGCGGATCGGGACCCACTCGTGCGACTTCGTGGCCGTCGAGCTGAGATAGGGATCCACGACGACGAGTCGCGCCCCCTTCTGCATCGCATGCCCGATGATGCGCGGGAGGTGGGACCACTTCGTCGCGCCCAGCGGGTTCCAGCCGAAGAGGAGGATGTACTTCGACTGGATCGCGTCCATCAGCGGCCGATCGGCCCCCATGACGGACTTGAACGAGGCCTTCCGCGCCACGTCGCACAGGTTCGAGTGCATGCTGTAGTTGGGCGTCCCGAACAGCGAGCAGAAGTCCCCCTGGATGTTCGTGAACGAGGCGTCCTCGCTGAACCAGAGGAGCGAGTGCGGCTCCCCCGCGTCGCGGAGGCCCTTCAAGCGCGAGGCGATCTCGGAGAATGCCTCGTCCCAGGTGATCTCCTTCCACTTCGGATCGACGCCGATCCCCTTCTCGGGGTTGGTGCGGCGGAGCGGCACGCGGACGCGGTCGGGGTCGTAGAGGCTCATCATCCCGGCATTTCCCTTCGGGCAGACGACGGCCCCCTGTTTCTCGATGTTCTCCCAGTAGTCGCTGAAGATGTTCGTGAACCCGCCCGGGTTGTGCGGGTTCGGCTCGATCTTCACGACCCGTCCGTCCACGACCTTCGCGAGGATCCCCGTCTGGCCGCCGCACATGTTGCAGCAGCTCGGCACGAAGGTCGCGGCGGGGGCCGACGCGGCGCCCTCCGCACGCGCGGCCCGTGCGACGAGCAGGGAGCCTAGCGCGCCGCTCGCGCCCGCGCCCGCGGTGACGGTCGCCCACTTCAGGAACTGTCTCCGGTTGCCGTTCATGGTCGTTTCCCTTTCGGATCGGCTGTTATGTCAACTTCAGAAAGGGCCTCCCTTCGGGGTCGGGAAGGCGTTCTGCGAGGCTCTACAGGTGCCGCACTGCGTCATGGCGGCTAAAGGGGGTGTGCAGTAGACATAATGTTCGGCCCTCTGCATCGCGCGTTTGCGGTTCGCGAAGCAGATCCCACGATGTCCACCCTCTGGAGGAAGTAGACATAAGCGGGAAGTAGACATAACGGACGAAACCACGGGCGGTCGATGCCACGACGCTAGAGGAGGTAGTAGACGCTCGGCTCGGTCCCCTTCTCCTCGTTCAGGCGGGTCCAGTTCCGCTCGACCAGCATCTGCTGAAGACCGCTGGCGGGGTCGTCGAGGTCGCCGAAGTGGATCGCCCTCCCCATGCACGTGAGCGCACACGCGGGTGGGCTCCCGTAGTTGCCGGCCTCGTCCTGCTTGTGGAGACAGAACGTGCACTTGCGCGCCTTTTCCTTCGCGGGGTGGCCCTCGGCGCGGCTCTTCCAGAGGCCGTTGTCCCCGGACTTGATCTGCATGAGCGGGTTGTCGGCCGGGACGTAGTCTCCCTTGTCGTCCAGGTACCGCGCGCCGTAGGGGCAAGCATCGACGCAATTACCGCACCCGATGCAGCGGTTGTAGTCGATGATGACGATCCCGTCCTCCTCCCGCTTCCACGTCGCGCGGTGCCCCTTGTCGTCGGGGTCCACCGGGCAGACCGGGATGCAGGCCGGCTTCGCGCAGTGCATGCAGGGACGCGAGAAGTACTTCCTGCGCGTGTACGGGTACTCGCCGAATTCCTTCGTGGCGTACCAGTTGTAAAAGACGCCGGGCGGCGTCTGGTTCTCGACCTTGCACGCGATCGTGCATGAGCGGCAGGCGATGCAGCGTTGCAGGTCGATCACCATCCCGAAGCGGTGCTTCCTCCCGGGCGGGGCGGCATCCGCCTTGGCCGCTCCCGCAGCCACCGCCGCCGCCCCGGCCGCGATGCCCACTGCCGTGGCCAGGAAGTCGCGCCGTGTCTGTTCGCTCTTCACGGTCTCCATGTCGCCCATCTCCACACGACTCCCGAAACCCCAGGCAACAGGGCCGACCCAGACCCTTCTGCCCCTTGACGCGTTGGCCACCATTTGCCGCAAGATCGGGACCATCAGAATCTTCAGAAGGAATCCCACCGCGCGCACTGTGACGCCGCTCCATCTGCTACGGCGAGGGAAAAGCGGAATTCGGCGGCGAACACGCATGGGCGCGCGGATTGCGGGGTTGTGCGCACGCCGCGTACGCGAGCGCGGACGGGCGCTCCGCGATGCGTTCACCTGGCAGAGGCTCGGCGAGTCCAGAAGCGGCCACAGGCCGCAGGAGACCGTCAAGGGAAACGGGAATCCGGGGGAAGGGGGCGTTTTCGGGTGTTTCCCTCGGTGAGGCGCCCGAAGAAGCCTCCCGCCTGCGTCGGATTCCCGTGCATGGAGGGACGCCCATGGCGACGGCGAAAAATCAGCAGATTCCGGACAATCGGAAACGCGCATCCGAGTCCTCGCAGACGCAGGCGGGAGGCGCCCCCGGTTGCTGCGACGGGGCCACGAGCGGAACCTGCCCCGACGCCGGCTGCCGGATCGAGGCGGTCGTCTCGGTCGACGCGCGCGGGCAGCTCGTGCTCCCGAAGGACGTGCGCACCCGGGCCGGGATCCGGGCGGGCGATAGGCTGCTCGTGGTGGGGTGGGAGCGCGACGGGCAGGTCTGTTGCCTTACCCTCTTGAAGACCGGCGTCCTCACGCAGAAGGTGCGCGAGTACATCACCCCGTAGGAATCAACTGACCCGCTGGGCCTTGCGAGGGTCGTAGTGCGATTCGAAAAGACCAAGGCGCGGGGGGCGCGCGCGGCAGGTCCCTTCGTTGCGTCTCACGCCTGGATTGCCGCAGGGAACCAATGCCGTGTGCGGTTGCAGACCGCGCAGACGGACAGCATGACCGGCACCTCGACGAGCACGCCGACCACCGTCGCGAGCGCCGCGCCCGACTCCGGCCCGTAGAGCGCCACGGCCGTCGCGACCGCGAGCTCGAAGAAGTTGCTCGCCCCGATGAGCGCGCCGGGGGCTGCCACGTTGTGCGGGACGCGGAGGAGTTTCATGAGGCCGTACGCAAGCCCGGCATTGAAGTAGACCTGGATCAGGATTGGGACCGCGATGAGCACCACGTGGAGGGACCGCCCCGTCAGGTTGTCGGCCTGGAATGCGAAGATCAGGACCAGGGTCGCGAGGAGCGCGAGCGTGGTCACCGGCTTGAAGAAGGCGAGGAATCGTCCCTCGAACCACTCCCGCCCGGCCGTCCGCAGGAGAACGCTCCGGCTGAGCGCCCCCAGAGCCAGCGGGATGACGATGAAGGCCACGACGCTGTAGAGCAGCACGCGGAATGGAACCGTGAGACTGCTCGTCCCCTGTACGAGGAGCGTCACGATCGGCGCGAACGCCACGAGCATGATCAGGTCGTTCACGGAGACCTGCACCAGCGTGTACGCCGGGTCCCCCTCCGTTAGGTAGGACCACACGAACACCATCGCCGTGCAGGGCGCTGCCGCCAGGATGATGACGCCCGCGACATATTGGTCCGACAGATCCGCCCCGATGATCGGCAGGAAGAGGTGCTTGAAGAAGAGCCATCCCAGGAACGCCATCGAGAACGGCTTGACCAGCCAGTTCACGAAGAGCGTCACGAGGAGTCCTCTCGGTCGGCTGCGCACACCGAGCACGCTCGCGAAGTCGATCTTCAGCATCATCGGGTAGATCATGAGCCAGATCAGCACCGCGATCGGCAGGTTGATCTGGCTCCCCCGGCCGAATTCGAGCGCGCGGAGTGCCGAGGTGACGCCCGGGAGCGCCTTGCCCATGAGGACACCGGCGCCCATGCAAAGGGCGACCCAGAGCGTCAGGTAGCGCTCGAAGAACCCCAGCCGCCTGCGGGCCGGCTGCGCTTCCATCGGTGACCTCCAAAGGGGGCCGCTAGACCCGCGCCCCGAGCGTGGCGCAGCCGCCGTGCGACGTCCGCTCCTGCTCGATCGAGGCGAGCATCTCGGGCGTGATGTCCCCCGTCGGGTACTTCCCCGAGAAGCAGGCGTTGCAGAAGCGGCCGATCTTCGGCTCCCCCTGCCCCACCGCCGCCTCGAGGTCCGCGAGCTCCTGGTAGATCACCGCGTCCGCGCCGATCTCCGTCGCCACCTCCGCGTCCGTCCGGTCGCGCGCGACGAACTCGCGCTTCGTGCTCATGTCGATCCCGTAGACGCACGGGTGCACGATCGGAGGCGCCGTCGACGCGAAGAGCACCCTCGCCGCCCCCGCCGCCCGCGCGAGCTGGACGATCTTCCTGCTCGTGTTCCCGCGGACGATCGAGTCGTCCACGAGGAGGACCTCCTTCCCGCGGAACTCCTCCTCGATCGTGTTCAGCTTGTGCCGCACCGACCGCTTCCGCTCCCCGTCGTTCGCCATGATGAAGGTCCGCCCGACGTAGCGGTTCTTCACCAGCCCCTCGCGGTACGGCAGCGAGAGCGCCTGCGCCATCGCCTGCGCCGCGGTCCGCGCGGAGTCGGGCACGGGGATGACGACGTCGGCGCGGTAGCCGAGCGCGCGGAACCGATCCGCGAGCCTCTCCCCCATCCGCATCCGCGCACGGTAGACGGAGACCCCCTCCAGGTGCGAGTCGGGCCTCGCGAAGTAGACGTACTCGAAGAGGCACGGGTGCGGCCGCGCCTCCTCCACCTTCTCGCGGGCGACCTGTCCGTCGAGGCCGATGAAGAGGACCTCGCCCGGCGCGCCCCACGGCAGGACCTCGTACCCGAGCGTCGTGAGGACCACGCTCTCGGAGGCGACCGCGTACGAGCTCCCCTTTCGTCCGACCGCGATCGGCTTGATTCCGTATGGGTCGCGGAAGGCGAACAGCCCCTTCCCCGCGATGAACCCGACGACGCTGTAGGCGCCTCGCACCGTCTTGTAGACCGCGCGCACCGCCTCGCGCAGCGCCGCGGGGCCGAACTCCGCCTGCTTGGCGAGGGCGTCCGCGAAGAGGTTGAGGATGACCTCCACGTCGCACGCGGAGTAGAGATGTCGGTGTCCCTCGGAGGCGAGGTCGTTCCGGAGCTGCTCGTAGTTGGCGACGTTCCCGTTGTGGGCCATGACGATGCCGTACGGGAAGTTCACGGTGAACGGCTGCGCGTCCTCGGCGCCGCCCGACCCGACGGTGGGGTAGCGGACATGCCCGACGCCGATGTGGCCCTTCAGGCGCTCGAAGCTCGGCGCGGTGAAGATGTCGCGGACGAGCCCCTCCCCCTTCTCGGCGTGGAAGAGGCCATCGTAGGTGATGATCCCCGCGGCGTCCTGCCCGCGGTGCTGGATGGCGATCAGGCCGTCGTAGATCTCCTGGACGGCCGACTCGGCTCCGATGACGCCGATGAATCCGCACATCGTGGCTCTCCCGCGTTTTTGAGGGCGACATCATCTCCGCGGGAGGGGCGGGCGTCCAGGATCCGCCTCAGGGGACGATGTCGAAGTGACCGCCCTTGCGGGTCCCTTTACGGAAGATCTTCCTCAGATAGTAGGCGTGGCGCCGGGCCAGGTCTCTGGGGCCGCTGCCTCGGACCGACCCGATGAGGTCCTTCACGCGGGCGAAGGGATGGTCGGCGTCCTCCTCCTCCGATCCGAGGTAGTGCTCGAGCGCCTCCCGCACAAGGGAGGTCCGCGACGCCTTCCTTAGTCGGGCTTCCCGGTCGAGCCTTTGCAGGAGTGCCCCCGTCAATCGGAGGGAAACCTGTCGAGTCGCGCCCATGGCTTGCTCCGCCCGTTGTATCCCAACCCTACGCATGGTTGCGGCGCGCGTCAAGCGCGAGAGGGCTCATGGGGATGGACCCGTCTTGCGATGGGGTCCGCGGTCGCGCCGCCGCCCGCTCCGCGGGCATCGCTTCGTCGTCGGGCCGTGTTCCCGTGGGCTTGCGCCCACGGCTCGTGTCTTCCCCCCGCTTCGCGCGCTGGCCCCCAGCCCCCGCAGCGGGCGGCAGGGAGG
>Ga0082335_1002013_pt1 | contig 39796 bp, 33 predicted proteins | sample Subgrocontami58m_FD_72375 | JGI IMG/M metagenome (GOLD analysis project Ga0082335, IMG submission 72375) | Subsurface groundwater microbial communities from S. Glens Falls, New York, USA - GMW37 contaminated, 5.8 m (SPADES assembly) (version 2) ...
CAGTACAACCAAGCTATAGCCTCTGTCTTCCTGCGAGTAATTTATGTGCATGAAATTAATTGCAAGCATGAACGCAACAATTAGTCCAACTCTGTAGCCAAAAAGCATCCTGCCTATTGTAAAAATCATAAATATAGATATTGTTCCAAATATGGCCGATAGCAGCCTCAGTTTTGCTTCGCTTAACCCAACAAGATTAGTCCAATAATTAGCCACAAGGAAATAAAACGGAGGGCTGCCTCCGCCTTCATAATATTGCGGAGCCTGTTTTGTTGTTGTGTAGATATCCTCTATTATTTCCAAAGGGCTCTGCTGCGTTGTATAAACGGTTGCAGCTTCATCTATCCAGAAGCTTTCCTCGCCAATGTTATAAACTCTAAGGAAAATTCCCAATAAAATAATCAATGAAAGCAGGATGAGTACTTTTCTATTCTCCATAATTAAGGATAACTATATCTTATTTAAAAATATATAGAATTTTGGTTTTGCTTATTTCCAAAAATTATCTGCCAGTTTCCCTCAAATAACACGCCAAAAAATGCCCGAAAATCTGATGTACATCCTCACATACTTCGTAAGAATCAAAATTAACATGGGCAGAGTAGTCGCAAATCGTTTTCAGCTTTCCGCCATTAAATCCCGTAATCCCTATGATAATCATTCCAATTTTCTTCGCATATTCAGCCGCTTTTATTATATTTGGGCTGTTTCCCGACGAGGATATTAAAATCAATATGTCATTTTTAGAAGCCAGGTTCACCAATTGCTGCCTGAATACCTCATCATAGCCGGAGTCATTTGCTATTGCAGTTATGTAGCTTGTATTGCCCACAAGGCTAACGACTTTATACCTGCTAAAATTTTTTTCCCAGTCTTTATTGGCGCCTTTTGAAAAATCGCACGCATAGTGCATTGCCAGCGCAGCACTCCCGCCATTTCCTGCCGTGAATATCCTCTGGTTATTTTTTATAGAGTTTTTTAGGATTTTAAGTATCTCTTCATAAAACTCAAAAATATCAAGCTCTTTCTTTATATCCTTTTTGTAATATTCCCAGTCCATTTTATTGCATTAAAATTTAATTATTTAATTTTTTCTAAAGTTTTGAGCAAATCTGCCTTTGTAATGCTCTTTTCATTGCCCATGTAGCCCACTGCTATGGCCCCTATACAATTCGCGTATATGGGTATTAATCCCGCTTCGACATTCGCATAGTCAAGCAATGATGTTATTGCAAAAACAGCATCTCCAGCCCCAACTGTATCTTTAGGAGTCTGAGTCAAAGCTTCAGATTTGTAAATCTTTCCATTTCTTAGATATAAAGCCCCATCTTTTCCCATGGTAATGAGACATTTTTTGTAGTTATTCTTCTTGTCAAATTCCTTGATAATGTCCCTTACTGGCTCAAAACGCGAGTGCATTCCAAGTCTTAACTCAATTTCATTCAGTACAATATAATCAGGTTTCTTATATCTTACGAAGTAATTAAAGCCCATATTGGCGCTGTTTGTCTGCACATTGGCGCACAGGTATTTTGAGTTCTTCTCAAGAACTTTTACTATGCTGTCACTTATAAAACCATGGCCAAAATCTCCAACTACAACAATGTCGTATTTTGGCAGTTCTTTGCTCAAATAAGCTATAATTTCCATTTCCAGTTCTTTGCTTATAGGGATATCCGTTATGAACTCTATTTTGAACATTTTTTCCTCTCTTAAATTGTCAATAAACCTTCTTTTTATGGTTGTAAAAGCATTTTTTTTGGTGAAAAACTTTGCAGAAACATTCTTGTTCAGCTTTTCTTTGATGAAATCCTCATTCCTTTTTTTGTCGCCTAATACTGTTACAAGCCTGACATTTTTTGCAAAATTTGAGATGTGATTTGCTATTGCAAGAATACCACCTGCATATCTTTCATGCCTTATGTAGTCTACTGAAAGAATAGGATATTTTATCGTTCTTCCTTTTGGACTTGTGAAATAGTACTCATCAATTATACTATCTCCAATAACTAGAACATTTAAATTTTTTATTTTATCTAATCCTGATTTAGTAATTTTGATTATTTCTGATATTTTCATTTGAATTCATACAAGGGTGTTAGTGCTTATCTAAAGAGAGCCTCGTCAATTTTTAAATTTATTGATTTACTAGTCCAGTTGTAGTATCCCAAAATTATTTACTTTCTATAAAATAATTTGTTTCATTATATTAAACCTCCGTTTTCATTTTCCTAACAAATACTTGTTGTGGTGTTTCAATAACATCAAACTTCTGTGTTATAATGATATTTTTTATTTTGAAAATGCAAGGTTTTTCGTTAATACTCAATCGTTAATGAATTTTTCTTATAATGTAGGAGACGATTCTGAGATACTAGAAGATTATAGAAAAGCTTTTATACTGGAATATATATATTGGAATATAGTTAGGATGCGTCATCAGTATCTACATAACTAAAGATTAAAAGATAAGTTTGGTTAAAAACTTAAATTTTGCACCGACGAGGCTTAAAAAGTCAAAATTCAGTACTACCCTAAAAATGTGTTACTTGCATAAATACTAGTCGTATAGCAAATTTTTATAGCAGAATTAAGTGTTAGATGAGTAATAATCAGTTAAGATAATCAAACAAAATGAACAAAGAAGGGGAGATTATAGCAAAAACGAAGAACGATAGTTTGGTAAGTAAAAAACTAAACACAGGAGAAACAATTAATAGTTTCCCAAAGAAAAAAATAATGTTAGTTCTGCCCAACCATAATTGGGCTAGTAAGGTAGAGTCTCATACCATGTGGGTTCTATGGCCGACACAACTCTGTTTGCTTGCTGCTCAGATAGACGACAAATATGATGTAAAAATCGTTGATTGTATTATTGACAATTTAAGCGAAAAAGAATTTTCAGAAATAGTAAAAAAAGAAGAGCCAGATTTAGTTGGAATAAGTAATTTCACTCATGAATACAATAAAGCAGGCCATAAAGCTGCTGATATAGTAAAAGATGTAGACCCTTCTATCATTACAGTCATGGGCGGTGTTTATGTTATAGGAACTCCAGAATTAGCTTTGGAAAATATAAATGTAGATTATGCAATTCGTGGAGAAGCTGAAATTCTTATTAAAGATTTCTTAGCTTATCTTTATGAAGGTAAAGAACTTCCAAACAAAGGAATAGTATATAGAAAAAATGGGAAAGTCATAGTAAGTCCTATGTCAGATTTTATTCCGGATTTAAATACTCTTAAATTGCCAGCTTATCACTTAATAGATTTTATGAAATATGCTAATAGATATCAAAGAGAGACTATAGACGGCCCAAGGAAACTTCCATTTGCAAGAGTGCAAATGACAAGAGGCTGTCCTATTGGCTGTACATTTTGTCAGGTTGAATCAATCTCAGGTAAACCTATACGTTACAAGAGTGCTGAGTATATGGTCAGGGAGATGGAAACGCTGATTAATGATTATGGTGTCAAATTTTTTATTTTTGATGATGATAACCTGTTTCTGCATAGAAACAAGGTTAAAGAAATGCTTAAAATTATAATAAAAAGAAAACTTAACATACAATGGCTTCCTATGACGACCGGCATGTTTTGTTTGGATGATGAATTAATAGATTTATGTGCTGAAAGTGGATGTGTATGGTTAGATCTTGCACTCGAATCCGGCTCACAGAGAGTTTTGAATGAAATCATAAAGAAACCAGTCGATTTGTCAAAAGTCACACAAATGGCTAAGAAAATAAAATCCGTTGGAATAGACTTATCAGCTCATTTTGTGATAGGCTGTCCTGGTGAGACTTGGAATGAAGTTCTACAGTCTATTAATTTAGCTTCAGAACTGGATGTGGATTATGTCAAATTCAATATTTGGACACCCCTTCCCGATACTAAAATGTACGACATGGCAAAAGAAATGGGTTATGTGGATGACAAGTATTTTAACAAACCTATTAGTTGGATGAGTGGAATTGACACTCCTGAGTGGCGATACAAAGATTTGTTGATGTTAAGGACTTACGAGTGGGACAGGATAAATTTTAGTGACCCAAAAAGAAAGAAAAAAATTATGGAAATGATGAATATGAGCGAAAAAAGGCTCGATGAGATAAGGAAAGCTACCCTGGAAAAAGCAAATCCAAGCGACACTCCCGCAACCAATTCTTCCAAAGTAAACCTATATCTAGATATCACTCCAGTAGAGGAAATCCCAAGCAATTCTATAAGTTCAGATAAAGAGATGGAAAACAAAACAGAAATACCTTTATTTTAAATGTTACGGCTTATAAAATGAAATTAATCACAGAGCTTTTTCAGTAATTTTTATACCTTCTTCTAGATTTATCAAGGGTTCCCAATTTAATAATTTTTTTGCTTTTGAAATATCAGCTAAAGTTAGCCTGGCTTCTCCAGGTCTTGGTGGTACATATCTTTTTTTGTCACTGATTAAGCTGGCAATCTCATTAACTGAATGATTTTTTCCAGATGCAATATTGAAAAAATCAAATTCTTTTAATTTGTATTTTATAGCAGCGATGTTCGCTCTGGCAACATCATATACATGTACAAAATCTCGTTTCTGGTTACCATCACCAGTTATAGTCAAAGCCTTTCCTTCTCTTTTCTGTTTTAGAAATATTCCTACAACAGATGAATATGCATTATATTTATCATCGTCATTAAATGATTTTGGACCATAAACATTAAATAATCTTAGCGAAATTGAAGGTAAATTTAAGTGCTCAGCAAACAATCTACAATACAATTCTCCTTCATACTTTTGCAAAGCATAAGGGTTTATTAGATTTATCTTGTCATTCTCTGTCGTTGGAATTTTAAAATTGTTTCCATAACAAGATGATGAGGCAGCATAAATAAATTTTTTAATTTTGTTTTTATGAGACGCTATAAGACAATTTAAAGTTCCAACAACATTTACTTCGTGGAATAAAATAGGGTCTTCAAACGAAGGCAATATTCTTGGCAATGCAGCTGCATGAAAAACATAATCAATATCTTTAAAATATGGTTCTATCTCTTTCAATTTTCTAATATCTGCAAATATAAAATCAGCCTTTGAGTTAATATTAGCCTTGTTTCCAGTTGACAAATTGTCTATTACTTTAACATCAAAACCTCCGTCAATAAGTTTGTCTACTACATGGCTGCCTATGAATCCGCCCCCTCCAGTTACAATTGCCTTCATTTGCTAATACTCTATAAATGCTACAAATTTATTATCTGAGTATTTATTAATAAATTTCTCTATATTTCTTATAAATTCCCCGTATTTCTTCTTATCAGACAATTTTTTGTAAATAGAGGCTTTGTTATACTCGTTTAACTTGAAGGAAAATCCTATTTTATTATCAATCACAAAATCCGATTTAGCTTCGGCTTCGGTATTTGTTAATATCGGCAACTTAGCAACTATATAGTCAAAATTTTTATTGGAAAATACAGTCTTAACAAAAATACTAGTTTTATTTTGTCTTAAAAAACCATTAAAGTCCGTTCCAAAATTATATTTAGTACACTCCTTAATAAACTTATTATGGCTTAAGTATCCCTCATAGTGAAAATTGGAATATTTATTTTGAAAGTCTTCTAATATCTTCCTTTTTTTATTGTCAGTTATTTTTGTATACAAATGCACATGACACTTATTTTTTAATAAAGGCTCATGTATTTTGAAAAAAGAGTCTGAGGTGCAATCATCTTTAAAATGCCAACCCCCACCATAAACCACGTGTATTTGACCATCTTTTTTGGTTAATTTTCCATTAGGATTGTATTTTTGAATAACATGTTTATCTAAAAATTCCCTTAGCAGATGATGTGGCTTATCTCTTATTTTTCTATAAAAAGGCAAGAATTCTAATTCATTCTTCAATCCTTTATGTATTATTTTATCTGATCTAATAAGACAAAATTTCTCCAATTTGCGTGAAATAAAATGACCTAACTTCTCAACTAATTTGTCTGGATATGGTCTAAAGTATTCAATATCATATCTAAATGAGATTATTTCTATTTTTAGTTTAAGCAACCTTATCCATAAAACAATTATCCACGTAGATATTAATGCACCGCCGCAAATTATTATTTTATCCGGTTTAAATTTCTTTAATACTTTCCTCCAATTTTTAATTGATGAAAGCCATCTTTTCAATAATATGGGTGGATTATCTGGATTCGATACTATATAAAACTCTTTAACAATAAAGTCATTTTTTAGTATCAGCGCGAACCTGTGATAGACAACTCTTTCTTTCTCTGCCACTATTACAATCTTTGGTTTTTCTTTATCCATAATATTTCAATAATTTTTAAAAAATAATGAACCCCCCCCCCCTTTGGGTTGTTTTTTACCCTTTTTCCAAAAAAAAAACAATTAAAGTCCGCCTCTATCCGGTAATCAGCCGCGGGGCGCTTGAAGGCAATTACCAGATTACTGATATTTTGCCCAGCGGCTTATTGCCGGTAACGAAATATTACCGGGCATATTACGGCTCTACCTACGGCGGCTGCCATGCTTGGTATCCTTATAATAGCGAGGGACAGAAAATAAAATTCATGATTTCCAAGGGCTGGAATAATAATAAGTGCGGCGATTATTTTTCCTATCTGGCGCGCGTCAAAACCAAGGGTTCCTATAAAGTTGAGCCGGATATCATCCAGTCAATGATCAATCCGCAGTACGTCAATTACGACAAAAACAGCTCGACCATAAAAATAAACTAGATGAAAAGAATAATAATCTTGGTGGCTATAGCGCTTATCGGGTGCGGACTATTTTTTAGCCGCACCCGATATTTTAACCGCCCAGAAAATTCAGCGCTTAACTTAAAATCACCGGCCGAAACTATCATTCCGGCGAACGATATTTTTTTTGAACAAAAATATTTTTATCCGGCCGTGGCCAAAGCTAAAAATTACGGTAGCCAGGAAAATATTAAAGCCGTGATAATGCCGCATCATCTTTTAGCCTCGGAAATTATGGCCGGTATTTTAGCGCGAGCCAAAAATGATAAAGTAAAAAATTTAATAATAATCGGTCCGGATCATGAAAATAAAAGCGCGGCCGCGGTCGGCTCGGCCTATCTAAGATGGCAGACCCCGTTCGGCCAAGCCGCGACCGACAGCCGGCTGGTTAGCGCGTTTTTATCGGATTTAAAGCTCTATAACCGGCCGGAGAGTTTTTTAAATGAACATTCAATCGGCGCGATTATTCCGTTCGTAAAATATTATTATCCGGACGCTAAAATTTTGCCGATTCTCTTTAATTCTTCGGCCGGATTGAGCGAAGCTCAGTCGGTAGCCGACTGGCTTAACCACAATTTAGACGGCGACAGTTTAGTAATTTTTTCTTTGGATTTTTCCCATTATTTAACCGAACATCAGGCGGCCGATAAGGATAAAATAACCAAGGAATTAATTTTGTCCCGAGATTTTAGTAAAATTATCAAGCTTGATTCGGCTTACGTTGATTCTCCGGCCGGCTTGGCCGCCGCCCTGATATACGCCGACGATAAAAAATTGCGGACTAAGATAATTTATGAAAAAAACTCTAATGACTTTTTAGAGCAACCGGCGGCGGAGACTACCAGTTATTTCGGCGTTTTGTTTGAAGATTTTTGATTTGCTTTATCTATTTCCTTGTGATGTAATATTAGTATGGAAAAATCAGCTAAAAAAGCAAAATTCATGATTATTGACGGCAACGCGCTGATTCATCGGAGCTTCCATGCTTTGCCGCCCTTAACCACAAAGAGCGGCGAGATGATTAACGCGGTTTACGGCTTTACGGCGGTTTTGCTTAAAGCCCTGTGCGAATTTAGGCCGGAGTACGTGGCCCTGACTTTGGACCGGAAAGAAAAAACTTTCCGGCACGTTAGATACGCCGAATATAAAGCCACGCGGGTTAAAGCGCCGGATGAACTCTACGCCCAGATTCCGCGGGTTAAAGAAGTCGCCCAGGCGCTTAACATCCCGATCTTTGAGCTCCCGGGCTTTGAAGCCGATGATCTAATAGGCACTTTAGCGGCCAAGGTGGACGGTAGCGTGGAAAAAATCATCGTGACCGGCGACATGGACACCATGCAATTGGTTAACGATCACACCAAGGTTTTTACCATGAAGCGGGGACTGACCGACTCCATGCTCTACGACGAGCCAGCGGTTAGAGCGCGCTACGGCCTGGCGCCCGAGCAGATGATTGATTTTAAAGCCTTGCGTGGCGACCCGTCCGATAATATTCCGGGAGTTAAGGGGATAGGCGAAAAAACCGCCACCGAGTTGCTCCAAAATTTTAAAACTCTGGACGGAGTTTATAAAAATATAGATTCAAAAAAAATAAAAGACCGGACGCGTGAACTGCTACTGGAGCATAAACAAGACGCTTTAATGAGTAAGGAGCTGGCTACCATAAAATTAGACGCCAAGATAGATTTTGATTTGGAAACCGCGCGCTTCGGCGGTTTCAGCCAGGAACAAGCGGCTAAGCTGTTTAATGAGCTGGAATTCAGGACGCTTTTGCCGAGACTCCAGAGCCTCTCTCAAGACGTCAAAAAGAAAATGGAAAAATCAGGCGACTATGAAGCTGAAGATAAATTTAAAAGGGACCTGGAACTATTTAATTATAATCTGGTTGATAATGATAAAAAATTTAATAAATTTTTTAAGCTACTTGATAAACAAAAAGAGTTTACTTTTGACACGGAAACAGGGGGGCTTGATCCGCTAAACGCCGACCTGCTTGGAATAAGTTTTAGTTGGAAAACGGGAGAAGCGTATTATGTAGAAGTCAAAAGTCAAAAGTCAAAAGCCAAAAGCGATTTATTTAATTACAAAAATAAATCAGCGGAGCCTGGTAATGATTGGCTAGAGAAGTTGAAGCCGATATTTCAGGTTGAAAAAATAAAAAAATACGGGCATAATCTGAAGTTTGATATTGAAGTCATGGCTAGTCAGGGCATCAGCGTGAAAGGCGCGGCGGCCGATTCCATGATCGCGTCATATCTTTTAAATTCGAGCAGCCGCCAGCATAATTTAGACGCGGTAACCATGAGCGAACTTAATTTTTCAAAGATTACCAAAGAGGATTTATTGGGCAAGGGCGGCAAAAAAATAACTTTCTCCGAAGTGCCGCTTAATAAGCTTTATGTCTATTCTTGCGAGGACGCGGATTTTACCGAGCGGCTTATTAAAAAACTTCTGCCTGAATTAAAAAGGCAGAAGCTGGAAAAATTATTTAAAGAAATTGAAATGCCGCTAGTGCTGGTGCTAGTGATGATGGAAATGAACGGCATAAAGATTGACCGGGAGCTACTCGCCGGTTTGGGCAAATCAGCGGATAAAAAAATAAAAAATCTGGTAAAAAAAATTCATGAACTGGCCGGCGTAGAATTTAACATTAATTCCACCCAGCAGCTTAGAGAAGTGTTGTTTGAAAAGTTAGAGATTCCTTCGCTCGGTATCGGTAAAAATAAGACCGGCTTTTCCACCGGCGCCGATGAATTGGCCAAATTAAAAGGCCAGCATCCGATAATCGAGTCTATCCAGGAATACCGCGAGCTGGCGAAGCTATCGTCGACTTATATTGAAGCCTTGCCTAAATTAGTTAACGCTAAGACCGGACGGCTGCATACCAGTTTTAACCAGACCGTGGCGGCCACCGGGCGGCTGTCGTCTACCGAACCGAATCTGCAGAATATTCCCATCCGGACCGAGCTGGGCCGAGAAATTAGGAAAGCTTTCGTGGCCGAGCAGGGCTATAAACTGCTGTCTTTGGATTATTCGCAGATTGAACTCAGGCTGGCCGCGCATATGTCCGGGGATAAGAAGATGATTGCCGCGTTTAAGAATGGCGAGGACATTCATACGGCTACGGCCGCGGCCATTAACCAGGTAGAGCTAAGTGAGGTGACGCCGGAAATGCGGCGGCAGGCCAAGGCCACTAATTTCGGCATTCTTTACGGCCAGGGTCCGCATGGCCTGTCGCAGAACGCCGACATTCCTTACGTCCGGGCCAAGGAATTTATTGACCAGTATTTTAAAGTTTATGAAGGCGTGAAAACTTTTGTGGACGAAACCATCGAACTGGCGCGAGGCCGCGGCTACGCCGAGACTTTGTTCGGGCGCCGGCGGTTTTTACCGGAATTAAGTTCGTCGGTCATGCAGGTCAGAAAGGCGGCCGAGCGCATGGCCATCAACACGCCGCTCCAAGGCACAGCCGCGGATATCATCAAGGTGGCGATGATTAAAACTCAAAAGCTAATAGATGAAAAATATAGCGCCGGAGAGTTGAGAATGCTTCTCCAGGTACATGACGAATTAGTGTTTGAAGTCAAAAATAATTTAGTGGCAGAAACCGCGACTGAAATCAAAGAGATTATGGAAAGCGTGATCAAACTTAAAGTCCCCTTGGCCGTGGACGCGAGCGTGGGCGATAATTGGGGGGAGATGGAAAAAATATGAAAATAAAACAACTAAATAACAAAAAAATTGCTATTTTAGGCCTAGGAATTGAGAATCTGGCTTTGGTTAAGTATTTACTTAAATATAAAGTCAAGGCGGAGATTACGGTTTGTGATAGGAGAGATGATATAAAAAGGAAATGGATTGCCGCCTTCGCGGGAATGACAAAGAGAGGGGCGGGAATGACTGAAATTAGGTGGCAGGTGGGTAAAGAGTATGACAAAAATTTGGATAAATTTGATGTTTTGTTTCGGTCGCCCGGGTGGCCGATGGGAGAAGTTAAAAGTATAACTTCGCCGATGCGGCTGTTTTTTGAGCTATGCCCGACAAAAAATATCATTGGCGTGACCGGGACCAAGGGTAAGGGCACGACCTCCAGCTTGATTTATGAAATTTTAAAAGCGGCCGGGAAAAAAGTTTGGCTCGCTGGCAATATCGGCGTGGCGCCGTTTGAGTTTTTGGATAAAATTAAACCAACCGACTGGGTGGTTTTGGAGCTGTCCAGTTTCCAGCTGGAAGATATGACGGTCAGTCCGCGCATCGCTGTCATTACCAATTTTTACGCCGAGCATTTAGCGCCGGCGGATCCGAATAATCCGAACTATCACAAATCGCTTAAGGAATATCGTGAAGCGAAAAACAATATTTTTAAGTGGCAAAAATCTGGTGACTATTTAATATCCAATAATCAATATCCAACCCGTCCGAATGGACATTCGTCCGGGCGGATAACCAATAAAATCCCAAAACTCAAATCCCAAAAAAAATACTTTAAAAAATCTGACTTGCCGTCAAAGCTGATTGGCGAGCATAATAAGGAAAATGTCGCGGCGGCGGTAGAAGTTGCTAAAATCGCCGGCGTGAACCATGAAACAATAAAAAAAGCCGTGGCTAAATTTAAGGGACTGGAGCATCGGCTGGAGTTTGTTCGTGAGCTGGGCGGCGTTAAATACTATAACGACAGCTTTGCTACTACGCCGGAGTCTACTATTATCGCCTTAAAATCTTTTAACGCGCCGATTATCGCGCTTCTGGGCGGAGCGGATAAAAGCTCAAATTTTAAACAGCTAGCCAAAGAAGTTAAGCGCCGCGTAAAATTCGTCGTACTTTTTAAAGGCAGAGCCACGCCGCGGATAAAGAAAGAGTTGCTTAAAGCCGGCTACGAAAATAAAAAAATGAAATATGTGAGTAATATTAAGTCGGCCGTTGACTTGGCGCGGCGCAAAGCCAGGCCTGGCGACGTCGTTCTTCTTTCCACGGCTTGCGCCAGTTTCGGCATGTTTAAAAACTATAAAGAACGAGGTAAATTATTTAAAGCCGAAATTTTAAAGCAAAAATAAAACAAAGCCAATACAGCTTTGTCTAAAGCATTTAATTTTACTAGATTGTTTAAGCTTTATTCAATCTCATCTGCCGCCGGTTCTTCTTCCAGGGGATTAAGCTGTAACGGCTGGAGCGTTTCAATTTCCAAGTCCGCGCCGCAGTTTAAGCAGTTGACCAGATCCTTTTCCGCCGACCCGTCCTCAATGATCACGTCGCTTGAGCAAATCGGGCACTGAGTTGTTTGCATAGGTTGTGGCTTGTCTTTTATGAGTTATTAACCTATTATAATAATAGCAAAAAATAAGGCAAATTACAAGCTATGATAATTTTTCTTTACGGCCAGGATAGCTTTAGGAGCCGTCAAAAACTTAATGAATTAAGAGAAAAATATTTGCGCGAAGTTGACCGTTCGGGCAGCGGGCTTAACGTGATTAACGGCGCCAAGGCGCCTTTTTCGGAAATCGCCGCGGCCGTCAGCCCGTCATCGCTTCTTTCTAAAAAGCGCTTGATCGTGATTGAAGACATCTTCGCCGGCAAAGACGCCGCGCTGTTCGAAAAGCTTAGCGAATATTTTAAAAATAAAACGCAGGACGATAATATCGTTATTTTTTGGGAATCCAATTTAATCATCAAAAAATTCAAGGGCAAGCCGGCGGCTATGCTCCTAGATTCGTCCGGCAAAGACAAGCCGCTAAATAAAAAGCAGTCCGAATTTTATAAATTTTTAACCGGCCAGAAATACGCTTATAGCTTTAACCAGCTAAGCAATACCGAGCTGGCTTTGTGGGTTAAAAAACAGGCGGCCGCGCGCGGCGGAAAAATCAGCGCTAAAGCGGCCGACATGCTGGTCGGACTGGTCGGCGCGGACGGCTGGCAGATAAATAGCGAGTTGGATAAGCTATTAAATTATAAAGCGGCCGGCCAACTAACGGCTGGCGCGGCGGAGATTGAAACCCTGGACGTGCAAAAATTAGTGCAGGGAAATTTCAGTGAAAATATTTTCGCCTTAACCGACGCTTTAAGCGTAAAAAATAAAGCTTTGGCCGCCCGGCTACTGGACGAGCAGGTTGAAGCCGGACTGCATGGCAGTTATTTATTAAATATGTTTACCCGGCAATTCAGGATAATTTTGCAGATCAAACAGGCGTTGGAAGCCGGTTCAAGTCCGCGCCAGGTCGCCAGCCAGCTTAAACTTCATCCGTTCGTGGCGCAAAAAGGCGTGGAGCAGGCGCGCAATTTCAGCCTGCCTGTTTTAAAAAATATTTTAAGCCGGCTCGTAGATATAGATTTTAATGTTAAGACCGGCCAGGGTGATTATTCAACGGGCCTGAATATGTTAATTGCTAAACTATAAAATATTGAGTATACAAAAACCCCTGTTACGGGGTTATGTATTACTATATATAGTTATTTTCCAAAGAACGACGCAAAACAAAAAACTGTAATATTATTATTAAACTATAATAGAATTACAGTTTTTTGCTTTTTAACTTATTTGAAAGCTTGGTTCAGCTTTTTATGCAGTCTTGATTTTTTGCGGCTACTCGTATTTTTCTTAATCACGCCTTTCTTCGCCGCTTTGTCCAAAGCTTTTAAAGTTTTAGCCACCAGTTCTTTAGCTTCCGCTTTTTTCGCTTCAATGGCGCGGCGGGAATCTTTAATCAAGTTTTTCAAATTATTTTCAATTTTCAGATTGCGCAGTTTGCGCTTTGCCGCTTTGCGCAATTCTTTTTTTGCCGAGGCTGCGTTTGGCATAGATAAGTTAGTCAGTTAATTAGTTAGTCAGTTCAATATTATTAGACTTCATTATATTATCATGGACAAATTTATTTATCAAGAGCTGGCTTTTTAATAATTTTTAGCCAAATAAAGTATGCCAAAATAGAGAATATTATCAACAAGCTAACCAGTTGTGGAAAACGCAGACCGAGAAAGCTTGGCGTTGAGTCTATTCTGATGAATTCGGTGGTAAAGCGAAGAACGGAATATAGCAAAAAGTATAAAGTATTAAGTATCAAGTATAAAGAATTATTAATTTTGTTTTTTTTAATGTAGGCGTAATGCAAGATAAATAAAATCGCAAAGATCATTAGACTACCGATTGACTCATACAAAAAGGTCGGATGAAAATATTCATAATTTAGATATTGCCAAGGGCGGTGCAATGGGTCAATCGGGATGCCCCAAGGTAGGTTAGTCGGATAGCCGAACAGTTCCTGGTTAAAATAATTGCCCCAGCGGCCGATCGCCTGGCCCAGGGGCAAAACCGTGGCAACGATGGCGGCCAATTGCCAAAATTTATGGCCGTATTTTTTAGTAAACAGCCACAGCGCGATCAAGCCGCCGATAATAGCGCCGTGGATGGCCAGCCCCCCTCGCCAGATTTTAAAAATATCTAAGGGGTGCGAAATAAAATATTGCCATTCCAGGCCGATGTCGTAAATCCGGGCGCCGATCAGGCCGCCGACAATCAGCCAGACCGCCAGATCAATGATAATTTCTGATTTCAGGCCGTGTTGTTTGGCCAGGTGGATGGCGGCTGTTAAAGCGGCCAAAACGCCCAGCATGATAAACAGGCCGTACCAATAAAGATTGAGCGGGCCGATTGAAGCTAGGATAGGGGAAGGCTGGAAAGTATGGAGGAAATTTATCATAATATATTTATTTTCTCTTTTTAAAACGGTTTAGTCAAATTTTTTGGAAAAAAATGAGGAGCTCTGGAAAGAAGCTCCTCGGTCGCGGGTATTATGTGTCCGCAAATAGATCGTACAGTTCGGCGGCCTCTAGTTCCAAATCCTGTTCGGTGATCGGTCGCCACCTTGGTCGGCCAACCATCTGAGACCAATCAGGTAATCCATTGGGAAATGATGGAGGCTTCGCGGGGTCAAATACCACAACGGCTATAACGCTTCTAAGCTGTTGAGCAAGCCGCCAGTAACAGATGTTGTCAAACATGAATACCGGGCTGTGCCTTATCTGCCGGCGGAAAAAATAATTCAATAAACTAACTATTTTTTTCATGAGCAATCCCTCCCCGAGACTTTTTTTGTTTTTTTGGCTGAAAAGAAGAGAAGCCGAGGGCAACGAGTGCACTCGGCTTCATATATTGTTACGGCTTTTGCCTACTTCTATTGGCATACGCCGATAAGGAGGGGCGGGCGCGAAAAAATTCCGCGCCGGTTATTCTAGAGGGCGTGCCTTGCCCTCATTTCCCGTCTATATCCCCTGTAGCGGCGGGTGAGCCTGGCTCCGAGGCAGCGGAAGAAATTTTTTACGGATTTTTTATTTGTCCGATATAATCGGACGCCGCCTGCGAAGATAGCGATGTCAAACGGAATCGACGCGATGATGATCAGGAATATAACCATCCATGGTGCGGCGCTAAGCTCGGTTTGGGGGTTGCTGGAATAAAGATACATTCCAACAAAAACTGCTATTAATATTATGGCGAATAAAACCGCCCCACCGATTGATGTCCTTTTTTCGTTTATCTTGTTCATTTTTCCTCCTCCTCCTTCTTTAAGTGGAAAAAATAAATACTTTTATATTTATAGTGGTTTTTATATTGCCACGTATTTGATTACCCGAAATTGCGGTTATTGGGGAAATATCCCTTGCCCCTCGCTTTGAGGGAACAGCATAACAGCAATTTTTGGGTAATCAAATGATTTTAAAGGACAAAGATATTATCTTACTATATCACACTTTTATTTTTTTGTCAATGGTTGTAGGTAATATTAGGCTAATATTAAGTAAAAAATAAAGGCGATTATGAGAATCGCCTTTATTTAATGAGTTGTGTGTTATGAGTTTTTAGATTTAAGTTTCTTTTCGGTTTCCAATATTGCCAGGGTGGTTTTTATGACCGTGTCTGGATTTAGGGAAATACTGTCTATGCCGCATTCAACCAGCATCTGGGCGAAGTCCGGAAAGTCGGACGGCGCTTGGCCACAGATGCCGACCTTGGTTTTGGTTTTTTTACCGATGGCAATCAGGCGTTTAATCATCCATTTGACCGATTCATTTTTTTCATTGGACGGACCGGCGACCTGAAGCTGGCCGGCGTCGCGGTCTATGCCGAGCATGAGCTGGGTCAGGTCGTTTGAACCGATGGAAAAGCCGTCAAACTCCTTAGCGAATTCTTCGGCTAAAATAATGTTAGTCGGGATTTCGGCCATGACATAAATTTCCAGGCCGTTCGCGCCCTGTTTTAAGCCGCTGGCAGCCATGATGGCTTTTACTTTTTTCCCCTCGTCAACCGTCCGGCAAAAAGGAATCATGACTTTTAAATTGGTTAACTTCAGTTCGTCGCGGACTTTTTTTATGGCTTGGCATTCCAGGGCGAAAGCCGGAGCGAATTTCGGGTCATAATAACGCGAAGCGCCGCGCCAGCCGATCATCGGGTTTGATTCAACCGGTTCGTATTCGGCGCCGCCAATCAGGTTAGCGTACTCGTTGGTTTTAAAATCGGAAAATCTAATAATCACGTCTTTCGGGTAGAAAGCGGCCGTAATTATGGCAATGCCTTCGGCCAGCTTGTCTATGAAATATTGTTTTTTATCTTTGTAGCCGGCGGTCAGCTCGTCAATTTTTTTCTTAGCTTGTTTGTCTTTCAGCTTGGCGTAATCAAGCAAAGCCAAAGGATGGATTTTTATCTGGTCGTTAATGATAAATTCTTCGCGCGCCAGTCCCACGCCGTCGTTCGGGATGAAAGACGACAGGAAGGCGATATCTGGCGAGCCGATATTCATCATGATTTTGGTTTTCGGTTTGGCCAAATTTTTAATGCTGGATTTATTAATTTTAAACGCCAGTTTGCCTTCATAAACAAAACCGGCGTCGCCCTCGGCGCAGGAAACGGTGATGGCTTGGCCGGTTTTGATTTTTTTAGATACGTCGCCGGTGCCGACCACGCAGGGAATGCCCAGCTCGCGGGAAACGATGGCGGCGTGGCAGGTCCGGCCGCCTTTATCGGTCACGATGGCCGAAGCGATTTTCATGATCGGCTCCCAATCCGGGTCGGTCATGTCGGTCACTAAGACTTCGCCGGGTTTGAATTTAGCGATGTCTTTGATGCTCATGATGCGATTAGCGGTTCCGGCGCCGATGCGGTTGCCGACGCTCTTACCCGTGGCAAGCACTTTAGATTTTTTGGCCAGCACGTATTCTTCAATCACGCTGTAATCGCGCACCGAGTGAATCGTTTCCGGGCGCGCTTGGATGATATAAAGCTCGTTTTCCTTACCGTCCAGCGCCCATTCTATGTCCATGGCCCGGCCATAATGCTTTTCAATTTTCATGGCCCAGTCGGCCAGTTTTAGGACTTGCTCATCGGTAATAGACTGCTGGCGTTGCATGGCCGGAGGCACCGGCACGTCTTTAACCGGTTTACTCGGGTTAGCGCTATAGATCATTTTGATTTTTTTGCAGCTTACCGAATGCGAGATGATCGTGTTAGTGGGCTTAAAGACATAAAACTCATCCGGATCAACTTTGCCTTGCACGATATTTTCGCCCAAGCCGTAGATGGAGCTGACTAAGACGACATTGCTAAAGCCTGATTCAGTATCAATGGTAAAAGTTACGCCGGAAGCGGCTAAATCCGAGCGGATCATTTTCTGCACCCCGACCGACAAAGCGATTTTAAAATGGTCAAAGCCTTTATCGACACGGTAGGAGATGGCACGGTTGGTAAAAAGCGAAGCGATGCATTTTTTTACCGCCAGTAACAGCTCAACTTCGCCGGAAACGTTTAAATAAGTTTCCTGCTGGCCGGCGAAGGAAGCGTCCGGTAAATCTTCAGCCGTGGCGGACGAGCGGACGGCCACATGGAGGTTCTTGGTTTTATAAGAAGCGGAAAGTTTCCGGTATGATTCAAGAATCGCCTGCTTTAAGTCGTCGGGAAATCTGGTGGCGATAATCAGTTTTCTAACGGCTGCGCCGCGCCTCGCTAAGTCGGTGACGTCGCGCGTATCCAAACCAGCTAAGATTTTTTGGATGCCGCCTTTTAAATCGGTTTGTTCTAAGAGATAATTATAGGCGGCCGAAGTGGTAGCGAAGCCATTCGGCACTTTAACGCCCTGGCCGGCCAAGTTGCGGTACATCTCGCCGAGCGAAGCGTTTTTTCCGCCGACTAAAGGCACGTCCTTGATCCCGGTTTCTTCAAAAAACATGATGAATTTTTTGTCTGGCATAATAAAATTATAAATTAATATTTTTGCTCCAGTCGTAAACGTAGGGCACTTTAAACCAGAGACCGTCCAAAGTTTTTATGACGCCCATGACCGAGACGATGATAATGGCCAGGCCGACCAGCCAGCCGAAAACCGGAAACCAGGAAAAGAAACTGAGTAAAAATAAAATCAGGCCTTGCTTGGCGTGAAACTGGCAGAATTTAGAATGGCGCTTGCCTAAAAGCGGCAGTAAAAATAGAATCCAGACATAAGACAAAGCGGCCAGATTTTTATTTTTTTCAATGTCCGGATCAAGCGAAGTTTTTACGGTTTGTTCTTCGGTCATAAGTTTGGGTTAATAAATTATATTATAATAATAACATAATTTTTGTTATAATAATATGAGATTGACAAAAGTAAGAAATAAATGCAAAATATAAAATTATCGCAGACGTGGCGGAATTGGTATACGCGCCAGCCTTAGGAGCTGGTGGAGCAATCCATGAGAGTTCAAGTCTCTCCGTCTGCACATAAATCGCACCATAAAAATTTTAATGAGGAGGTTGTTTAATGGCTAAGGAAAAAAAATGTTTGATGTGCAGCAAGGCTCTGAATCCGGAGGGCGAATGTCCGAACGGCTGTACCGAGGACCCGGCGTATGACGTCCAAGTGGGAGTTGACTTAGATGCAACGGACGTAATCATTAAGTCGTTGGCTTCGGGAAGATGCTTTCACTGCGGCGACGAGTTATCATGCGAGCAAGGCTGTTACAGTCCGGCCAGTTATGACAACGATACGGAAAGCAATACTGCGCTGGAACTTGGGGTTTGCCTGGACTGCGGCGAAAAAGTAAGTTGCCATAACCAATGTTTCTAAAGGGGGGAAGCTATGGAAGAAAATGCGGCTGGCGTGCGGTGTAAAGCAATCTCGCATCGAGGTAGAAGCGCAGGTAATGAAGAAAAAAAAGAGGAAAAGAAAGGTGCACAGGATCAACGAGTTTCCCGCCACCGGGCCGATGAGCCCTGGCAATAATCTTTAAGTTGGCAAGGCCACGCCCCGGCGAACAATGTCCGGGGCTTTTTTATTGGCAGAAAATTTAAAAAAATGTTAAAATATTAGCAATAACAAAATTTGATATGAAAAAACAAGGAGGTTTTTTTATTTTCATAATCCTGGCGCTGGCGGGCGCGGGATTTTTTTGTACGCCAAAAGCTTTAGCGGCCGAGGCGATTTTAATCAGCGAAGTCCAGATTACCGGCGGCCCGGGCAAGACCGGCAATGATTTTATTGAACTGTATAACCCAAATAATGTCGCTGTGAATTTAAAAGGCTATCGGCTGGTAAAAAGAACCAAAAGCGGTACGACTGATACCAACATAAAATCCTGGACAGCGGACGCTTTTATCGCGGCCAATGGCTATTATCTTTGGGCGAGTAGCGGCTGCACGGATACTGCTGTGATACCGAACGCGACAACGACAATGATGCTGAGCGATGATAACGGCATCGCCATCCGCTTCGGCGCGGCTGATAGCGGTGTAATAATAGATAGCCTGGCTTGGGGCGGCGCGCAAAATGCCTTTATTGAAAGCGCGGTTTTTCCGACTAACCCGGGCGCCAACCAAAGCTTGGCAAGGCAGGAAAATTCAGACACTAATAATAATAGCGCTGATTTTTTCATGCAAAATAATCCAACTCCCCAATCTTCAACTTATGAAGCGCCGATTCCGCCTGCCGGCGAACCGAGCGGGCAAGAAAGTACGGCAAGCACGACGGCTGAAAATATAGCCCCCCTTAATCCTCCGCCTCGGCAAGCCGAAGGCGAAGCGGGCTCTTTGTCAGGGGAGACAAAAAATAACCTAGGCGATGTAGTGGTTAATGAATTTTTAGCAGACCCATTTGACGAGGAGGTAGAGTGGCTGGAATTATATAATCGGACCGGCAAAACCATTGATTTAAGCGGCTGGCAGCTTGAAGACGGGAGCGGAGCAAAAACCAGTCTGTCCGGCAGTTTGGAAAAATATAAAGTAATAGAAAAGCCGAACGGCAATTTAAACAACGCGGGGGATTTGATTACGCTCTATGATGCGACTGGCAAAATAATTGACCAAGCGGCTTATGGCAACTGGGCGGATGGGGATTTAAGCGACAATGCTCCGGCCGCGGCCGACCCGGCGAGTACAGCTAGAAAATTTGACGGTTATTTAAGTTTTAATAATTTTAATGATTTCGCCGTAACTCTTAAGCCGACTAAAGGCGCGGCCAACATAATTGAGATTGAAGATGAAGTAAGTTTAGAAGCTAAAGCCAAGTTTGATTTTTCTAATGATATTTTTATCACGGAAATTTTACCCAATCCGGACGGGGACGATACTAAGCTGGAATTTATTGAAATCCATAACGCAGGCGCGCGGCCGGTTAATTTAAGCGGCTGGAGCTTAGCTAACGAAGACGGCAAAAAGAAAAATCTTGAAAACCTGGCGACCAGCACGCTGATCGGCGCCGGGGAATATCTGGCGCTTTACCGGCCGAAAAGCAAATTGGTTTTACATAATGACTCGGGCGAAGTCAGGCTATATCAACCTTTGGCTGATAAGCCGGCATGGCTGGTGAAATATCAAGAGGTTAAAGAGGGGTGGGGGTATAATAAGGTAAATGCAGATTGGGTTTGGAGTGAGATAGTAACGCCGGGCGCGGCTAATCTCATTAAGGCGGAAAATCACGCGCCGGAAGTCGGTTTCAGTTTTAAGTCGCCGGTCTTAGTCGGCGCGCCGGTTAAGTTTGACAGTTCGGACACGGCAGACGCTGATGGCGATGAACTGAAATACGCTTGGGACTTCGGCGACGGACTAAAAAATAATTTAGCCGATCCGGAGCATGTTTATTTTAAAACCGGTATTTATAAGATTAAGCTCACGGTCAGCGACGGGAAAGAGACGGTAGAGCAGGAAAAGAGCGTGAGAGTTGTAGACGGCCTTAGTGATATGGTTGATGTTCGTGAAATTGCTTCGCTTCCTGGGGTGCTCGCGAGTGCCAATTTAGTGATTAATGAAATTTATCCGGATCCCGAAGGCGCGGACACGGGCGCGGAATGGCTTGAACTAGTGAATGAGGGAGAGGAGGAAATAAATTTATCAGGCTGGCAGGTAAAAAACAGCAATGGTAAATTCAAGTTTGAACAAAATGTGCCAGTCGCGCCTGGGGAGTTTTATGTTTTAAAAAATAGCGCCCATAAGCTGGCCTTTAAAAATAGCGCGGACGTGATTAATTTGTTTGACGCTTCCGGCTCGCTGGCCGACAGCGCGGGCTATGCCGAGGCGGCGGAAAATGAAAGCTACGCTAAGGGCGAAAACGGCAATTGGTTTTGGACTAGCCAGCCTACCCCCGGAGCGGAAAATGTGATAAAAGTGGCGACAGAAGCCAGTATAAAGTATAAAGTATCAAGTATAAAGGGAAATGCGATTTATATTGAAACGGATTTGGAAAAAGTTAGGGAAATGGAAATTGGCAGCCTGGTAAAATTAAAAGGTACGGTAGCGGTAGAGCCGGGACTTTTGGGCGCGCAATTTTTTTACATAATCGGCTCGCCCGGCCTGCAAATCTATAATTATAAAAAAGATTTTCCCAATTTAAAACTGGGCGATTATATTGAAGCGGCCGGCGAGCTGGCTTTAGCCCAGGGCGAGTTAAGGCTTAAGACTAAAGAAAAGGCGGACATAAAAATAACCGAGCATAAAACTCCGCCCGCGGCGCTAGCCGTAAGCTGCGATCAGGCGAGCGAAGAGATGATCGGACAACTGATTCAGATATCGGGCGAGATCACGGATAAAAAAAGCACGACGCTCTATTTGGATGACGGCAATGATGAGATTTTAATATATATAAAACAAAATACGGGAATCAGCACGAAAAATTTAACAGCCGGACAGAAGGTAACGGTCAGCGGCATTTTAAGTAAAACCGCCAGCGGCTTAAGGCTATTGCCGCGCTACCAGTCGGATATCGCGGTAGCCGAGGCGGCGCTGGAACCGCAAGTTTTAGGCGAAGTGGCGGCTTCGGCGGAGTGGGAGCTGGCCGCGCGGGATAAAAAAATGGAACTGTTTAAGTATTTGCTAATCATAGCGGGTGGAGTTATAATAATTTTAGGGGGATTATTCGTAAAAATTCAAAGAAAAAGCGCCTAAAAAAGACATGTAGAGCTCCGCGAGTAACAGCAAATTTGCTACTGCGGAACTCGCCCGAGAGTACTCGGACTCAAACAGTCCTCGCACGCAAATTTGCCATTACCCGCGGAGCTCATAAAGATTAACCATATATGAGCATACTAACCATACTTTTGCTTTTAAAAATAATTTTAGCCGTAGTTATAACCGGCAGCCTTATTTTTATTTTTTTTGCCGCTTGTTCAATTTATACTAATTTAACCACCGGCATTCCCTGGGCGAAAATTTCTAAAGCCAATATTTTAAAGATTTTTGAGGAGCTTGATCTGCCGCGCAATTCTTTAATTTACGATTTAGGCGCGGGCGACGGCCGGGTAATTTTGGCCGCGGAAAAGTTCGGTCTTCGGGCTAAAGGATTTGAACTGTCGCCTTATCCATATTTAAGGGCGCTACTAAAAATATTTTTTAGCCGAAGCCGAGCTGAAATTAATCGCCAAGATTTTTTAAAAGAAAATTTAAGCCAAGCCGACGCGGTTTTCGTTTTTCTGACTGATAAAATACTATTAAAACTGAGCCGGAAATTCAAGCGGGAATTAAAGCCCGGCGCCACGGTCATTTCTTACGGCTTTGCTTTACCGAATTGGCGCCCGGACCGAACGATTTTTACCCGGCCCAGCTTAACTTATGTGTATAAAATATAAAAAATAAATTGGCTTGATCTTTTTATCAATGACGTTTTTGCAACTTTTGGCTTCATGAAAGGAGGGGGAGATGGATAACCTAAAGAAGGGGGTGGGGATGACGGGAGACTATAAATATATTTCTTCAAGCGAAGAGTCGCCTTTATGGGTGATTGCGGTTGTCGTGCTAATACCCATCGCGATATTAATTCTCAAACATCACATGGCTATCGGCCAGGCGCTTTGCGATTTGTGTTTTGGCCGGTAGGGGGAGGAGGGAGTATGACATTGGCAGAACAGTTGAGTTATTTATTGGCTTTCGCCCTGATGAAGCTGGAAGCGCAGTTTCCCGGCAGTGTATCCAAATTGTTTTGGAGTTAACCGCAGGGCTTAGCGGCTTAAAAGGGTGAAAATGTTAATTAATGCACGTGCCCGTTCCTAGTTTCCGGAACGGGTTTTTTTATTGGAAAAATGTGCTATAATTTATTTAAAGGCTTGTGAATAGCCAATTTAACTATGGTTAGACGACGCAGAAAATCAAATCCTTTGGACTATATCAGCCTGCCCAAAGTGGACTTAGACCCTGACATGAAAAGGGGTATTTTTATTATCTTAATTTTAGCTTTCGGCGCGATCAGCCTGCTCTCCCTCTTCGGCCTGGCCGAGGGGCTGGGCGCTTACTTAGAAAAGGGCATTATCTTTTTATTCGGCTGGGGCAAGTGGCTATTTCCTCTGACGCTACTCGCTACCGGTTTTTTAATGTATCACCGCGACAAGAATTGGGTCAGGGGCGTAAATTTTTTGGGCTTGTTTATTTTCATTATCTCATTCAGCGCCTTGCTCCATACTTTTATCGGCGTTGATAATTGGCAATTAGCCGTGGACGAGGGCGTGGGCGGCGGCTATATCGGTTTTGGCCTCTTAACTATTTTTACCAAATTGATGGGCTTTTGGGCCGGACTGATTGTTATCGTCTGCCTAATTTTTATTTCGCTCATGCTGATGCTTAACGCTACTTTAGAATCATTGATTGGCCGCGACAGCTGGTTCGCCAAACTGCTATATCCGATTAATTTTTTATGGAATAAAATTTTCGGGAGCGGCGAAGACGGCCAGGCCGAAGAAGAGGAGACGGTGTTTGAAGACGAAGGCGAGGCGATTTTGGAGGCGGCCGAAGAGCTTCCCGAAGCGGCCGACTCGGGTTTTTACCAGCATAAAATCAAAAACGCTCCCTGGGAAAATGACCCGGGGGGCAAGGCCGAGAAAGCCGAGATTAAGGATAGCGGCTGGAAGCAGTCTAATGTAAAAATTGATTTGCCTTTGGATTTACTCAACCCCAAAATTGGCAAACCGACTTCCGGCGATATTAAAAATAACATGTTAATCATCCAGCGCACCTTGGAAAATTTTGGCATCCCGGTGGAAATGGGCGAGGTCAACGTTGGGCCGACCGTCACTCAATATACTTTAAAGCCGGCTGAAGGCATCAAACTGACTAAAATTACCACCCTGTCTAATGACCTGGCTTTGTCATTGGCCGCGCACCCGATCAGGATCGAGGCGCCGATTCCGGGCAAGTCGCTCGTGGGCGTTGAAGTGCCTAACCAGACTAAGGCGATTGTCGGTTTGCGCGAGGTTTTGGCCGGCGAGATGTTTAAAACCAGAAAGTCAAATGTCATGGTCGCTTTAGGCAAAGACGTGGGCGGCAAAGTCTGGCTGGATGACCTAGCTAAGATGCCGCATCTACTAGTAGCCGGTTCAACCAACTCGGGCAAATCGGTTTGCTTAAACGCCATTATCATCAGTTTGCTTTATCAAAATAATCCGGACGATTTGCGCTTTATCATGGTTGACCCGAAGCGGGTGGAACTGCCGGTCTATAACGGCATCCCGCACTTACTCACCCCGGTAATTACCGAAGTGCCAAAAACCATCAACGCTTTGAAATGGTGCTTAAACGAAATGGACCGGCGCTTTGAAGCTTTGGCCAAGTCAGGTAAAAGAAATATCGCGAGCTATAATGAAATGGGCAAGGAAAAAATGCCGTTTATAATTTTCATCATTGACGAGCTGGCTGATTTAATGGTGGCGGCCGGGCGCGACGTTGAAGGCAGTATCATCCGGCTGGCCCAGATGGCCCGGGCGGTCGGCATTCATCTTATTCTGGCCACCCAGCGGCCGAGCGTGGACGTTATCACCGGCTTAATCAAGGCCAATATGCCGGCTAGGATCGCCTTTTCCGTGGCCTCAGGCATAGATTCGCGCACGATTTTGGATTCGCTAGGCGCGGAAAAGTTACTGGGCCGCGGCGACATGCTGTTTACCACCGCGGAAATTTCCAAACCCCGGCGGCTCCAGGGCGCGTTCGTTTCGGATAATGAAATAAAACGAATCGTTAATTATATTAAAGTGAACGGCGGCGAAGCCCAATACGTTGAGGACATAACCGTCCGGCAGAAAGTCAAAGGCATTGCCGGCGTGGGGCTGGACGGCGGCGACGCGGACGCGGATGATTTAATGGAAGAGGCTAAGGAGCTGATTATCAATTCCGGCAAGGCTTCGGCTTCGTATTTACAGAGGCGGCTCAGTATCGGTTACGCGCGGGCGGCGCGGCTCTTGGATTTACTCGAAGAAGCCGGGGTAATCAGCGGCGGCAACGGCTCAAAGCCCCGGGAAGTCTTGATTACGCGCGAGCAGTATGATAGTATGTTAAGCCAGGGCGTGAGCGGCGCGCCCTTGCATAAGCGCGAAGAAGCGGTTGCGCCGGGAGAGTATTTAGAGGGAGAAGAAGATGAGGTTCAAGAAGCTGAGGAAGATGAAGCGCCGGCTGATGAGGCCGTTGATGAAGCGGCTGAATTGATGGAAGATCCGACTGACGTGAAAACAACTGACGCGGAAAAAACGGATGAAGATGAGGGAAAATATTTTTCAAGATAAAATAAATAATTATATTCTATGTATATTACTTGGCTGGGACAATCATGTTTTAAATTGCAGGATAAAATCGGTTCGGACGGGGTTTTGCTGGTAACCGATCCGTACGGCGACGAGATCGGCCTGAAGATGCCGCGCTTTGAAGCCGACATCGTGACCATGTCGCACGGGCATTTTGACCATAATAATCTCGGCGCTATTCGCGGCGAAACTTTTGCCATCGACACGGCCGGCGAGTATGAAATGAAGGGCGTGTTTATTGAAGGCGTGGAAAGCTGGCATGACGAGAAAGACGGCAAAGAACGGGGCAAAAATATTATTTACCGGATTGAGATGGAAGATATTTCCATTACCCACTTGGGCGATTTAGGCCATATTTTAGATACCAAGCAACTGGAAAAACTGGAAGGTACGGATATTTTGCTGATTCCGGTGGGCGGAAAATACACGATCAACGCGGCTAAGGCCGTGGAAGTGATTTCCCAGATTGAGCCGCGGATTGTTATTCCCATGCATTATAAAGTCCCTGGCCTTAAAGCCGACCTAGACGGCGTGGATAAGTTCATTAAAGAGCTGGGCCTTAAGCCGCGAACTGAAGAGAAGCTGAAAATTTCCAAAAAAGACCTGCCGGCTGAAGATATGGAGTTGGTAGTACTAAGCTTATAAAATTTGAATTTATACTTCAAGCCGCTCGAAGTCCTATCGGATAACGGGCGTTTTTTAGTTAATAAAAGCTCTTTACTTTATTACCGCTTTTTGCTAGAATTTAAGTAGAATAAACCCCCTTTATGCGGCGGTTTTTAAGTGTTATTTTATGCCTAAGAGGAGGCTAAAAAAGCTGGAGGAAAACGCGGAAAATCAAGAGCAGGAAAAACTTATGCTTTTAAAAGTGGGCGTGGCCTGTATAATGATTATTTTAGTGGTGGTCTGGATGTTCAATTTAAAATATCAGTTTAAAATAAATTCGGATAATAGTTCTAAGAGCAGTTTTGACTGGCAGAAGACTAAAGTTGAGCTGGATCAGGCCATGGGTCAGGTCAAAGACAGCCTGGCGCAGATTAAGGAGGCCAGCCAGCAAGTTCAGAATACTTTGCCGCGCGAGCCGGAGCTGACTGCCGAGCAGATGAATTTATTAAAAGGCAAGCTAATGGGCGAGACGGCGACAAGTACAATAAAATAATTTCTGGATCCCCGCCTGCGCGGGAATGACAAAGAAGATATATGGCGAAAAAAATAGTTAAAAAAATTAAAGACGAAGAGCCGAAGAAAAACGTTGAAGCTGAAAATGCGGAACCGGCAGGCGAAGCAGGCAAAAACGGCGTGGGCACGATTCCCAATCAGATTGTCACGAAAAAAGAAATGACGGCTTACGGCATGATTGAGCCCCAAGCCTTAACTGACGAGATGCGCAAATCCTATTTGGATTACGCCATGAGCGTGATCGTCTCCCGTGCTTTGCCGGACGTGCGCGACGGGCTTAAGCCGGTGCATCGCCGCATTCTTTACGCCATGTGGAGCATCGGCCTCAGAGCCGGCGGAAAATTCAGAAAATCCGCTACGGTCGTCGGCGAGGTTTTAGGCAAATACCATCCGCACGGCGACACCGCGGTTTATGATTCCATGGTCAGAATGGCCCAGGATTTTTCCATGCGCTATATGCTGGTGCGCGGCCAGGGCAACTTCGGTTCCATGGACGGCGATTCGGCCGCGGCCATGCGTTATACCGAAGCCAAGTTGTCCGCGATCTCGGAAGAATTATTATTTGACATTGAAAAAAATACGGTTAATTTCACGCCGAATTTTGACGGCTCGCATCAAGAACCGTTAGTCATGCCGGCCAAACTGCCCAACCTGCTTTTAAACGGCACCATGGGCATCGCCGTGGGCATGGCGACTAATATTCCGCCGCATAATTTAAAAGAATTAGTGGACGCGATCGCGCATTTACTGGATAATCCGGAAGCGGCCGTGGAAGACTTAATGCAATTCGTTAAGGGGCCGGATTTCCCGACCGGCGGCGTGATTTATAATCAGAAAGATATTTTACAGGCTTACGCCACCGGCAAGGGCGGAATTGTTATGCGCGGCGTGGCCGAAGTGGTGGAAAATAAAAATGGCCTGTTCCAGATTGTAATTTCCGAAATTCCCTACCAGGTTAATAAGGCGACGCTGGTGGAAAAAATCGCCGACTTGGTCAAAGAAAAAAAACTGGAAGGTATCCGAGACTTGCGCGACGAGTCGGATAAGGACGGCGTGCGCGTAGTCGTAGACCTGAAAAAAGACGCCTATCCGAAAAAGATTTTAAACAGTCTGTTTAAGCTGACCCAGCTCCAGGAGACCTTTCACGTTAACATGCTGGCTTTAATCGACGGCATCCAGCCCAAAGTTTTGACTTTAAAAATGGTCCTGGAAGAATATATTAAGCATCGGGTGGAAGTGGTTCGCCGCCGGACGCAGTACGATTTAGACAAAGCCAAAGAACGGGCCCATATTTTAGAAGGCTTGATGATCGCCTTGAATAATATTGACGCGGTAATCAAAGTAATTAAAGCGTCTAAAGATAAAGACATCGCCCGGGTCAATTTAATGAAAAAATTCAAACTGACCGAACGGCAGGCCGTGGCGATTTTGGACATGAAACTCTCCACCCTGGCTAACCTGGAAAGATTAAAAATTGAAAATGAACTGAAAGAAAAGCGCGCCTTGATTAAAGATTTGGAAGCAATTTTAAAATCAACCGTTAAAATAAGGGGCATTATTAAAAAAGAAATTTCTGATTTATCAGAAAAATTCGGGGACGAGCGTCGGACCAAGGTCATGGCGCACGGCGTTAAGGAATTTTCCACCGAAGACTTAGTGCCGAACGAGGAGGCGGTAGTAGTCATGACTCGCGACGGCTATATCAAGCGCACGCCGCCCGATACCTTTAAAGTGCAGGGCCGCGGCGGCAAGGGCGTCATCGGCTTAACCACTAAAGAGGAAGACATGGTGGAAATGATGTTTACCACCATGACGCATAATGATCTATTGTTTTTTACCACTAAGGGCCGGGTATTCCAGCTCAAAGCTTATGAAATTCCCCAGGCCGCTCGGACCGCCAAAGGCACGCCGATCGTTAACTTCTTGCAATTGGCCGGCGGAGAAAAAATTACCTCGGTTTTGCCGTTAGATAAATTAGCCAAGAGTAAATATTTATTTTTCGCCACGGAAAAAGGACTAGTTAAAAAAGTGGAAATCAACGCTTTTGATAACGTCCGGCGCTCCGGGCTGATCGCCATTAAAATCAAAGACGATGATAAGCTGATTTGGACCAAGCCGACGGCCGGTGATGATCATATTGAATTGGTTACGGCCGAAGGCCAAGCCATCCGCTTTAAGGAAACCGATGTGCGCGACATGGGCAGGAACGCCGCCGGCGTACGCGGCATCAGGCTAAAAAAGAAAGACGACGCGGTCGTGGGCATGGGCGTAATTAAAAATGACAAAGAGAAAATCAAGAAATATCAGCTTTTAGCTATCGCCGCTGGCGGCTTCGGCAAGCGCACGCCGATTGGTTTATATAAACTGCAGGGCCGCGGCGGCTCGGGCATTAAGACGGCCAAGGTTACGGCCAAGACCGGAAAATTAATCAACGCCTTTATCGTCAACGCCGAGTCTATGGCCGACAAAGATTTAATTATCATTTCGGAAAAAGGCCAGGTCATCCGCCTGCCCTTTAAAGCGGTTAATCAGCTGGGTCGCGATACCCAGGGCGTGCGCCTAATGCGCTTTAAGGAAGCCTCGGATAAGGTGGCCTGCGTGACGTGGGTGTAGCGCGAGAGCGCAGTTTGCAAATATTGCTTTCCCGCTTAGATAAAATTTGTGCGTTTTTTACAAAAAATTAAGAGGTAAGAAAAGTAATTTTTTGTAAAAAATCGCTACAATTTTATATGCGCGATAAAAGCAATATTTGCAAACTGCGCAAAATATTTAATTATTTATTATACTTATGATAAAAGTCAACGAAGAATTGTGCATCGGCTGCGGCACCTGTGAAGTTTTGTGCCCGGCCGTCTTTAAGATGAACGCCGAGGGCAAGGCCGAGGTTTTGAGCCAGACTGACGTGGAATGCGCCAAGAACGCGGCCGAATCATGTCCGACGCAGGCGATTGAAGTGAAATAACATCTGTGAAATTATAAAAAACAATTCATTTAAGAGAGTTGTTTTTTTGTTGTTTAAGTGTTAAGAATAGAACATGACCTTAGATTATATAAAAAAATTAAATATTCCAACAACGCCAGGTAGTTACCAATTTTATAATAGCAATAATCGGATCATTTATATCGGCAAAGCGGCTAATTTAAAAAGCCGGGTATTTTCCTATTGGCAAAAAAGTACGAGCCATACGCCGATTAAACATAAAATGATAGCTGAGATCGCTAAGGTAAAATGGATAGAAACCGACTCGGAAATTGAAGCTCTGCTGCTCGAGTCAAATCTCGTAAAAAAATATCAGCCTGAATATAATGTTTTACTGCGCGATGACAAGCGTTTTGCCTATATAAAAATATCAACCGAGGACGAAATCCCGGGCGTGTTCGTGACCAGAACGATTGATAAATCCGGCCGCTACTTCGGCCCGTTTATTAGCGCCCTGGCGGCGCGGGAAACTATTAGAGCCATTAGAAAAATCTGGCCATATTGCACCGAGCGTAAAACAAAAAACAAGCCTTGCTTTTATTATCATCTGGGCCGCTGTTTAGGTATTTGTGCGGGAAAAATAAATCGCGCTGAATATCTCAAGCGGGTGATCAAGCCGCTGATTTTGTTTTTAGAAGGAAAAAAGAAAAGCATAGTAAAAAAGTTAGAAGTTAGAATTAAGAAGTTAAAAAAAATTAATCTTGAGAGCGGAGAACTTTTTAAATTGAAATACGAGCTAGCTAACATGAAACAAGTTCTGGCCAGTTCGAGCGTGCTATCGGTCCATGAAAAATACGCCAATGATGTGGTGGAGCTGGCCAAGCTTTTAGGTTTGCCGAAAATTCCGGAAAGAATCGAGGGTTATGATATTTCCAATATTTTCGGTAAAGAGGCGGTCGGCTCCATGGTGGTTTTTTCCGGCGGCGAACCGGATAAAAATGAGTATCGGAAGTTTAAAATTAAGCTGGGACAAGGCGAGGCCAATGACGTGGGCATGCTTAGGGAAATACTAGGAAGACGCTTGTCACATACAATAACCAATATCCAATATCCAACCCGTCCGAACGGACATTCGTCCGGGCGGATATCCAATAAAAATGCAAAAGACTTTTGGCCAGTTCCAGATTTAATTGTAGTTGATGGGGGTAAAGCTCAAATGAATGCGGTTAGCAGAATGCTTAAAAAGCATGCTTTGCAGATTCCGGCCGTGGCGATTGCCAAGGGCTTGGGCCTGCGTTCGGCTAACGCGCCGGATAAATTGTTTTTTCCCGGAGAAAAAAAACCGCTGGAGCTGCCTTTGGCCTCGCCGGCCTTGCATCTGGTAAAGCGCGTGCGCGACGAAGCGCACCGCTTCGCTATCGGTTATCATCGGAAGTTAAGAAGTCGCAGGGAATTCGTTTAGTTACATCGTTTGATGAAATTCAGCGGTGATTTGGCGCGGCGTGATGCCGTGCTTTTTATTATAATCTTCCTGGACGCGGCGGCGGCGCTTAGTTTCATTAATGGCGTAGCGCATGGCCGGCGTGATTTTGTCGCCGTACATGATGACCCGGCCGTTAAGGTGCCGAGCGGCCCGGCCCATGGTCTGGATGAGTGAAGTTTCAGTGCGCAAAAAGCCGGCCATGTCCGCGTCTAAAATCGCGACCAGCGAGACTTCGGGCAGGTCCAAACCTTCGCGCAGTAAATTAATGCCCACCAAAACGTCATATTTGCCGGTGCGCAAGTCGCGCAAAATATCCACCCGCTCCAGGGTTTCAATTTCGCTATGCAGATATTGGACTTTTATGCCCTGCTCGGCCAAGTAAGCGGATAGTTCTTCAGCTAGCCGCTTAGTTAAAGTCGTGACTAAAACTCTCTGCGCCTTGGCGGTAGCGGCGCGAACTTCTTTGATTAAGTTGTCAACCTGGCCCGCGGTGGGACGGACTTCAATTTCCGGATCGAGTAGGCCGGTCGGGCGGATCAGCTGTTCCACGATTTGTTTTGAATTTTTGATTTCATAGTCGGCCGGCGTGGCGCTGGTATAAATGACTTGTTTAATTTTTGCGTTAAATTCTTCAAAGTTAAGCGGCCGGTTGTCGCGCGCGCTGGGCAACCTGAAACCGAAGTCAACCAGGGTCTGTTTGCGCGATTGGTCGCCGGCGTACATGCCGCGGATCTGGGGCAGGCTGACATGCGACTCGTCAATCAGCATGAGAAAGTCTTTAGGAAAAAAATCAATCAAGGTTTCCGGCGGCTGGCCGGTGTCGCGGCCGGATAAATGCCGCGAGTAATTTTCAATGCCGTTACAATAGCCGACTTCTTCCATTATTTCCAAGTCATAATTGGTTTTTTTTTCTAACCGGTAAGCTTCGACTTCTTTGCCTTGTTTTTTTAGCTCTTTAAGCCTAACGGCCAGTTCGGCGCGGATGTTTTTTAATGCCAGCTTCATCCGGTCGGCCGGCGTCATAAAATGCTTGGCCGGAAGAATGGCGACGCGCTTAAGCTTTAGGCCGTTTTTCAGGGTTAAATAGCTAATCGGATCGCCGGGCTTGACGTTAAAAATTTCTATCTGGCTAATAGCGTCGCCAAACACTGTTAATCGCGCCACAGCTTCGCCCGTGGCCAGATGAATTTCAATATTTTCGCCGCGGACGCGGAATTGGCCGCGCTTAAATGATTTATCATCGCGTTCATATTGGATGGTGATGAGCTCGCGCAGGATCTGATTGCGCTTCAGGGCTTGGCCGACGAAAAAATGCCGGCTCATGGCTTCGTAATCGGCGCGTTCGCCCAAGCCGTAGATGCAAGACACGCTGGCCACGATCAAAACATCATCGCGGTTTAAAAGCGACTGGGTGGCGGCATGGCGCAAACGGTCAATCTCCTCGTTGATGGTCGCTTCTTTTTCAATGTAGGTATCTGACTGCGGCAGGTAAGCTTCGGGCTGGTAGTAGTCGTAATATGAGACGAAATAATGCACGGCATTATCCGGAAAAAATTGTTTGAACTCGCCGTAAAGCTGGGCGGCCAGAGTTTTGTTATGGGAAATTACCAAAGTCGGTTTCTGGACTTTGGCTATGACATTGGCCATGGTAAAAGTTTTGCCCGAACCGGTTACGCCGAGCAAAGTCTGGTCGCGGTAACCTTTTTCTAGGCCTTCAACCAGTTTGGCGATGGCTTGGGGTTGGTCGCCGGTCGGGCGAAATTTACTTTTTAAAATAAATTTAGGCATAAACTAATAATTGGCTATTATAATTCAAGGCTTGGGTTTAAATTCTTGCCCCGTCGAATGACCGGGGTGGAAATCAGCTTGAATTTCATGCATATATAGTAGTCTTTTTATCGCTTTTAAGCAAGCCAAGTCGTTTAATAGAATATTAATGTTTTTAAGGTAAAATTAGTTAAATTGGAAATATGGCTTGACAAGGTTAAAAGGATATGATAGACTAAAAAGTCAAATTGAATGCCGTATACAAAGGCCGATTTTAGCGGGCCAGGCACGACAAGCATGGGGATCTTCTTGCAAGGTGTAACACGGTTTAATTACTGCGTTTAGCCTAGCGGAAATTTTCTTGCCTGCCCGCTCAAGTTGGTCTTTTTTTATTGTTTAATTTGATGTGTTATAAATTTTTCTCATTAAGTTTATTTGCTCCGTCCGGATGATTTTGAACTGTATTTAACGCTCGCTAAGAAAAATTTAGGGATTTACCGCAAAAATTCCTAACAAAATTTTCAACTCGTCCGCCAGCTGGCGGACTCAAACAGGAAAATGTTTGTAAAGTAATTTTTGGGTAAATCTAATCCTAAATTTTTCAATGCTCGCTTATAAATACACTTCAAAATCACCTGGGGGTTCGGGGGTTTGAATGGGCATTTAATAAATAGATTAAAAAATCTCTTCTTTATAGAAGAGATTTTTAGTTAGAAATAATCGGCGGCGTGGTAGTCGCGGTCTCGGGCGGCGGAGATAATTCCGCTACGCCCAGAAGGCAAATTTCGCGCCAAGGCACGTAATGGGAAGAAAATCTTTTTTCTTTGATCTGGCCGTCCGAGTAAGTTACTTTATAGTCAAAATAGGCGTCCGCGCCATTATGGGCTTTTTCCGTGCATTTTTTAACGCCCGGCTCTAAATCCAGCGTCTCAATGATTTTAGCCGGCGCCGGCCTGACGATATTGTAAATCGTCGGCTTGGTCTGTTCGGCCAGCCGGCCGTCGTTCGTGCCCCAGAATTCAAACGAAAGGATGTCGCCGGAAAATCTCGCCTGAATTAAAATATGGCTTGGCGTGTCGTTCATAAAGCGAAAATCAGGCGCCGGATCGTAAATCGTGGCGTCCGTGCCGGCCGGTTCATAATAGCTAACGCGGTAGGAATGGTTGCGCCTCTGGGTAACGGGCAGGCCGCTGGCTACGGTAGCGCGGAAAACCGTGGTGCCGATTTGGCAAAGCCCGCCGCCGAATTCCGGTATAGTCCGATTTTCTTTAATAACCAGCTCAGGCAGATAGCCGGTGGAGCCGTCGATTTTACCTAAAGTTTTTAATAGGGAAAATTCTTCGCCCGGCTTTACGAGCGTGCCGTTGACCGCGGCGGCGCCGACTTTAATATTATGACGGCGGTTGGCCGGCGAGCCGGCGAAGTTAGACGCGCCCACGCCGATGATTTCTTTAATGCCGTAGTCGTTAAGGTTGCCGGCGTTGACTAAAGTCGGTTGAACTTTTACCGGCAATTCAATCGGACCGCCAGCCAGGATGCCATTTTCAATCTTTGAGACAGCCGCGTCCAAATCAAGCTCCAGCCCGTCCCGGCCATTTTGGAATTCACTGACTTTGCCGCCGATCAGGCTAAACTTCGCTTCTTGGGCGGCCACGTTTATTTTCGGCCCGACCTCCTCCGATAAATATGCTTTTATCATTTCATCATTCAGGCCGACGCGGACTTTATCCGTGGAAGACTGGCTTGGTTTTAGATAAAGCATTTCGGCCAGCTGTTCCCGGCTAACCGCCCAGCTGGAGCTGGCATAAGTTAAAGTAAGCGGCGCGGCGTTTAAGAGATCATTGGCTTTAGCCTCAATATTTAAACAGTCTTTGGCTAAAATTTTCGGATACTCGGTCACGGTCGCTAATTCAACCGCCTGGCGGTTAAGATCGGATAAATTATTGATTAATCGGCCGATGGCGTCATTAAAATCTATAACTTTGCCCAGTTTTTCCGGCGAAACCATAAAGCGGTAGTTTTGATCGGAAATTTTTTCCACGGCCAAGCCGGCGTCTTGGGCCGGCGCTAAAGATTGGCTGAAATTATCGCCCAGAATTTTTTTTATCTGCTCTTGACTAACGGATAAATCAAGCGCCAGGCGCTTTTTAAAAAGCAAAGCCAATTTATTTCGTAAATTTATAAAAACATTGCCGCCGCGGCCATAGTTAAAAGCTTCGCCCGCGGTTTTTTCGGCGTTAAAACTGATAACTTGAATCGCCAGGTCGGCGTCGCCGTATGACAGCACGGGCATGACGGTAGTCTGGCTATTTTTATAAGAAAAAGTTACCCCGGTTTGCGCGATTTTGTCTGTTTGCCGGTTTAACAGATCTTTAGCCTCTAAAGCGGTTAAGCCGCCCAGCTTAAAATCGCCCACGTAAATATTTGGATAAATTTTATTCTGGTAAATTTTATCAAAAACAAATAAGCCGATCGCAGCCGAGGCGAGCAAAATAAAAAAAATGATTGCCGGTAGAAGCAACCATCGCAGTTTATCTGGGCTGAATTTGGCGGTAATGGGCGCTAGCATTTTAGTGGCTGATTATTTCGTTTAAAATATCTTTGGCGGTTTGCCGGTCTCGTTTTTCCCGCTCCGCGTCATCGGTAATGTCAAAATTCAAAGCCGAACCTTCGCGCGCGCCGTCCGGCAATTTGTCTTTTGGCCAGATTATATTCGCGCCGTCGGCGGAAATTAAAACGGCTTTATCTTCCTCAAAGCGGTCAATTGTCAGTTTGATCATCATTTATTTTTCCGTAACTTTAATGGAAATCTGCTTGGCGCTTTTGGCTTTAGGCAGAGTAACAGTTAAAACGCCGTTGTCCAACGAGGCTTCAACTTTTTCCGCTTCAATTTCCACGGGTAAAATTATGGAACGGGAAAAGCCGCCCCAATAGCATTCCTTAATTAAATAGTTTTCTTCAGTTATTTTTACCAGTTCTTCGCGCCGGCCGCGGATAGTCAGCATGTCGTTATTGATGGCGATATCAATATCGCCGGGCTTAACGCCGGCAATGGTGGATTTTACCACGATGCTGTCCGGCGTCTGGAAAACGTCGATCGACAGCTGGCCTTCGTCATAATCGCCGCCCAGCCATTCGCCCTGATTTTCGTCCGTTGCTTCTTCCAGCTCTTCATTTTCCGGCTCGTCATGGCTGATTTTTATTTTATCATCCAGCCCGGATAACTTTTTAAAAATATTGGACATATGTAGATATTATAATATTTATTATAATATTAAACAAGAGGACCTGCCTTGGAGAATTTACTTTTTCGCTTAGACAAAATTTGGGCGTTTTTTACAAAAAATTAAGAGGTAAGAAAAGTAATTTTTTGTAAAAAATCGCTACAATTTTGTATGCACGAAAAAGTAAATTTTCCAAGGCAGTCGAGAATAAAATGGTGGGCATACTCCGGATCGAACGGAGGACCTCCACAATGTCAATGTGGCGCTCTAACCAGCTGAGCTATATGCCCTAAATTTGTTTTTTTAAATAATCAATGTGGCGCTCCCTGCCCGACTGAACGACGTCAGTCGTTCGGGCGGGTAACCAAATGAGCTAGCCGCCCGAATAAAAGTTATATTAGATGGAAAATTGTTTAACGTCAATCGTAAATGACTTGGGTGCGCCAGGATGGACTTGAACCATCGACCCCGGCCTTATAAGGGCCGTGCTCTAACCAACTGAGCTACTGGCGCTAAATTAAAACAAAAAAGGGCTAAATCCTTTTTTAAAATCTACCATTATACGGGTTTTTTTTCAAGGGGTAGCTATTATTGACAAATGTGGAAAAATTTTATAATATCTATTGAACCTGTTCTTATGGATAGGCTGATTTGCCCTCAAGGAGTGGGTGAATAAAGGCAACGTCTCCGCCTAAAAAAGCGAGATCGTTCATTCTAGGAGGTGCCTTATGGCAAAAGATTATTGTTTGTCGCGGTCAGAGACGGTGGAAAAGATGGTGAAATTATTACCAAAGGTAGGCGGTCAGGACTTTAGAAGCTTTTCCTACTATATTACTGACGGACCGTCTCAATCAACTCTACTGGATTCGCTCAAGCCGTATATCGGTAAGCAGAGAATTCTCTGCAAATTTCGCTATTTTGAGGTCGGCGAGTCAAGAATTTCAGCTCATGAGGTTGAAAAAAGAATAAAATCCGAGGAAGAAATTTTAAGCCTTGATGTTCGTATAACCGGTATGATTCTTCTCTATCAGAGTGAATATATTGAGGGGCAGTGGATGTTTACCGCCCTAATTACGAATGCAACGGGAGATTTGAAGGGCAAAATAATCATGGGCGGGTTTAACCCCCATTTCCGCCATGGCGGTTTTGAAATTTTGTCTTAAAGGGGCGTTCTGTTAAAAATCATAGCCAGTCATTAGCAGTAAAATGACCGGCTTTTTTTATGGATTAAAATAAATAGAAAAAGCCGCTCTGGTGGACAGGCGGCTGATAAAATTAACGGTTCGTGGATACGAGCCTAAGGATTGAATAAGCCCATAGAGCGGGTAATACTCTTAAGCTGAGCTTGGACATCCTGGCATTGACGAGACAAACTTATAAAATAGGCAAAAATAAATTGCTTTTTATCACGCTCGGTCAATTATTCCATTGTTGCCTCAAAAGAACAGAGATGGCAGCGGAAGGTGTTTGCCGTGGAAAAATGTTTGAGGCCGATATATTGGAAATGATTTCCGCCACAATAGGGACAGATTGTTGTCTTTTGATGAGCGATTTGCTCATCGAACAGGATTTTTCCCCCAACTTCTCCCATGAGCGTCAATAGTTCTTCTTTGGTAAAACATGCGTTCTCCATAATAAACCTCCTAAGTTGTAATATGTGCGTTTGCCAGATGATACTGGCGTTTTTTATTTAAAATATTTGTAAGAAAATTAAAAAATTTAAGGGATTTCTCCCTACGGTCGAAATGACAGGAAGAATACTAGATTCCGGGTCAAGCCCGGGGCTGAAGGCGGCTCCTCGCAATGACAGGACCTCACCCTGCCCTCTCCTTGGCAAGGAGAGGGATTATAGCGGCAGCTTGCTTAATTTATCCTGGATGGCGGCGACGATCGTCTGCTCGGCTTCGGTAATCGGTGAATTAACCGTGGCGCGGGCCAGGCTTTTCGTGCCGGTCGGCGTCCAGTCTTTAAGCAAAGCCAGGGCGTCAACATTTTTCATGGTATAGAGCAGGATACTGGTAGTTTTAGCTTCGCCTTCATAAACGATGGCCACGACTTTGGCCGTGGGGATGCTGATAATCAGTTCATCGATTACGTCGGTCAAATCTTTTTCCGTGGAGTTGGTTTTTTGAAAATCGGCAGCCGATAAAGTGGACCAGACCAGCTTGTTGTCCAGGCCGCTGGATAACCTGGCTAAAACCCGGCCCCAGAGCTTTAAGACATTAATGCTTTTTGAGCGATAAAGATGATTAACGATGTCTTCGCGGCGCGCGCCTAAAGTCATGAGCGAGGAGGCGGTCAAGAGCGACTTTGGCGTGATATTGTTGGTTTTGAAACTCTTGGTTTCGGCGATCATGCCGGTCAAAAGGCAGGTGGCGATGTCTTCGTCGAGCAAGTCGCGGCTAAAACTTTCAAACAGAGAAAAAATAATTTCTGAAGTGGAGACGGCCGTCAGCTCTATAAAATTAATCTGGCCGTATTCTTCGTTAGTCGAGTTATGGTCAAGATTGATGATCGGGGTCTGGTAAAAAAATTCCGTGTCATTATCGTAAATTTTACCGAGCGATTCCAGGTCCGGCGTGTCCACTGTGATGATTAAATCATATTTAAAGCCTGAGGCGCCGGAAGTAATATCCGAAGCCGTAAAAAAGCCGTCTTGGGGCGAGATAATGAAATTCAATTTGTTTTCTTCTTGCTTATATTTAATCTGCGAGACTTTGGTGTTGGTGATGTCCAGCGTGATGATGAATTTTCGCAGATTAGCCAGCTCATGCTTAATCTCCGTATAGCCGGGCAGAAAAGAATAAAGCCGGTCCAGACTGAATTTTTCCGCCACCACTTCGACGTTTTTGCCCATTTTTCGCAAAAACAAAAATAGCGCCAGGGCCGAAGCCACGGCGTCGCCGTTCCAAGTCTTTTTAAAAGTAATCAGAATATTGGAAGCTTTATTAATTTGCTCAAAAATTTGCTGTTCCTGGGTTAGCATGTTAACAGTTTGATTAATAGGCATGAGGGATTAATTAAGTTAGTTAATCAATATATCTTAAATTATTAAGGGTGTCAAGAGGATAAAATGGGCGGTTTTTTCTTGCAAAATAAGGGTAATTCTGTTAATCTTAAATTATAAAAATATGCCGAAAGAACTGCCAAAACAATATAACCCTGGCGAATACGAGGACGCGATCTACCAGGGATGGGAAAAGTCCGGTTTTTTTAATCCAGACAATTTGGATCTGCCGGCGGACGCCAAATCATACACCATAGTTTTACCGCCGCCCAATATTACGGATAAGCTTCATTTGGGCCATTCGGCCATGCTGGCGATTGAGGACTTATTAATCCGTTATCACCGCATGGCCGGCTACCGCGCTTTATGGGTGCCGGGCACGGATCACGCCGCCATCGCCACGCAGAACGTGGTGGAGAAAAAATTATTAAAAGAAGAAAA
>Ga0082335_1002016_pt1 | contig 39762 bp, 32 predicted proteins | sample Subgrocontami58m_FD_72375 | JGI IMG/M metagenome (GOLD analysis project Ga0082335, IMG submission 72375) | Subsurface groundwater microbial communities from S. Glens Falls, New York, USA - GMW37 contaminated, 5.8 m (SPADES assembly) (version 2) ...
CCAGCCCTTTCAGCCAGTAGTCGCAAGGCCTGCCCGAACTCTATTTTCTCCCATCGCATGACAAAGGCGAAGGCATCGCCACCCGTAGAGCAGGCCCCGAAGCAGTGCCAGCTCTGCCGGTCAGGGTTGACTATGAAAGACGGCGTCTTCTCAGGATGAAATGGGCAGCAGGCCTTGAAGGTGCGTCCGGCCTTCTTGAGGGGCACCCCGTACTGGGAGATGACCTCCACAATATCCAGCTTATCCTTTATCTCTTCTATGACGCTCATTGCACCCTCATTTCACCGCCGAGAACGCAAAGGGCGCAGAGCCAACAAGGGTTCTCCGCACTCTCCGTGACCTCTCCTACGAAAATGGCTTCTCCCAGGCAAGGCATTTTCATCCCCGGTGGCGCGCCAGAGAGGCATCAGAAACTGCGGTATGATGGCCTCACGAAGCACGCATTACTTTGATGGCTGGACACCCCAGCGCCTCATATAGCTCCACGGCAAAGGGATCTGTCATTCCCGCCACGTAGTCCGCTACGCCTCGGGTCGGGTCCTCCGACGGCCGGACGAATTCCGGAGGTAGCCGGTCGGGATGCAGCAAGAAGCTATTATACAGCGTCCGCACGATGTCCATCGCTTCTACTCTTTGCCGTTCAGAGGTAGGGCTAAAATATACCCGCTGGAACAGGAACTCCCTGAGCAGGTTGGCGGCCGCTAGCACAGGAAGGCTCATGCTGATAGCCGGGAAGGGGAGGGCGTGCTCGTTCCCCGTTCCCTGTTCCTCGTTCCCCGTTGAGCTGCCCTCTCCTTCGCCCGTTGCAGCCCATGATGAATCGATGATGTCGCAGACCAGGGTATTGATGCGCTGGGAATGATTTCGGCCAAGGACCGCCACGGCCTCCCCGGGCAGGTCCTCCTCAGTGATGAGGCCGGCCCGGATGGCGTCTCCGATATCATGGTTGATGTAGGCCACAGAGTCGGCCACCTTGCAGATCTGGCCTTCCAAGGTGCTGGCGGTACCCCAGCCCTCCGCCAGGATGTCCTCCCGCACCTTGGAATGCTTCAGGATGCCCTCCCGGACCTCCCAGGTTAGGTTAAGGCCCTCGCCATCCTTCTCCAGGAGGTCCACTACCCGCAGGCTTTGCTCGTTGTGGCGGAAGCCGCCCGGCAGGAGCTCAGCCAGGGCCTCCTCTCCGGCATGGCCGAATGGGGTGTGGCCCAGGTCATGGCCCAGGCCGATGGCCTCAGTCAGGTCCTCGTTCAGGTTCAGGGCCCGGGCGATGGTGCGGGCGATCTGGGACACCTCCAGGGTATGGGTCAGGCGGGTGACATAGTGGTCGCCCGGCGGAGCAATGAAGACCTGTGTCTTGTGCTTCAGCCTCCGGAAGGACTTGGAATGGATAATACGGTCCCGGTCCCGCTGGAACTCGGTGCGCACCAGGGAAGGCGCCTCCGGCCGCTGCCGCCCTCGAGACAGACGGCTCTTGCTGGCGAAGGGCGACAGGCGCTCCTCGGCCTCCTCTAGGCGGAAGCGGACTTCAGGGTGAAGCACGGATCGCCTCGGAAGCCCTTATTCACGCCGCCGAAAGGTCTCCAGATCTCGGTCCCCGTGAACGAATGCGATGATGTGAGCGCCCTTTGACTCCAACCGGTAGATCAAACCGTATATGGTGTTGGATTTCCTCGAAGGTCGTCTCGTCTGGTATCTGATCGAGTAGCTTGCGGACCTCCTCTTTGGCACTAGCCATTCTGACCTCCTGAGCCACTCTTGGATTCGGCCACAAATGCGTCCAGCACAGTGCCGTCCGCCTGTGGCCCCCCCTCTCCGAAGGTCTCGATATGGAAGCGAAGTTACTAAGTCCCCACCGCCGTTGGCCGCCGCCTTTAGCCGCTCACACCCAAGGGACTGACCGATACCATAGCTTCCGAAGCTGCCCACCATTTCGCCCGCACCTACCCTTAGACTACGCCCAGGTCCGTTTTGGAGGAGTTTTCATGAGTGCCAGGCGATAACAGATACCTCGCTAGTGTTGCAGTCCAACGAAGCTCCCTTTTGGTTACGCTTGCCAACTCTCCACTGAGAGCCCATGATTCGGCTGAAATGGCCCACATTGTTTGTGACGACGCCCAGGCCCGCAATTAGTGCGGTAGCGGCGATAAGAATATCTAAAGTCATTACGCTCTCGGATCCCCGAAGAAGTCTCTCCGGTCCAACGCGATGGCCTCGATTTCCACGATGTCCTTATCTGAGAGGCCCCAATATATCTCAGCAGCCAGACTAAGAACGTCTTGTGCCTCGGCTTCACCGTTGGTTTCTATAATAAGTCGAACAAGCTGGCCCTCTGCAACACCGGGCTCCCTGAGGGGTCTAAAAACCCCTTTTTCATAAATAGCATCCACCGCCTGCTTCATAATTTCACACCCCATTAGTGGCAGCCAGGCTTTCCAGGCAGCCCTCAATCGCCTCTTTGGCGCGTGCCAGAGCTTCGCCGCTGCTGCGGCCCCACGTGTGGCAGCCGCGGATGGCCGGTACGGAGGCCAGCCAGTTACCTTCTTCGTCTACTTGCAGGACAACAGTGTATTCCATGTTGGCACCCCGCTATTCCTACGACGTATAGCTCAACCGGCCAAGGAAAGCATGAGCCATCGGCCTCATTTGACCTGAAGGACCTGGCCCACCTGCTCAAGGGGCCTGCGGCCCGCGGCCACTTCCTCCCGAATGCGTTCCAGAGAGCGTACCGTAGGGCGATCGTAGTACCGCTCGCCGCACGTCTGACATACCAGCACAGTGATAGGGATACGGACGATGTCGGCGCCCACCGCAATCTCCTCGAACACGGCGGCATCGACAATCTCTTCACCGTGGCAGATCACGCACTTCACGCTAAGCCGCTCAGCCCTTCTCAAAATCGTCTCTCGATATTTGAAGGTCTCTCAAGATCCCCGATATGGTGCCCGGTTTCAAATCCCGGTTACCCCAATTTGGAACGGTGGTCCTGCCTCGCGGAACAAGCCTCACCCAAACCTCATGGTCGCCTTTGGCCTGGCGCTTAAATTCGCAGCCCAAGGCCCGGAGCTTCCGAGTCAGCTCCCGGTAGTTCAACCCGCTACCAGCACCTCCCCCGGGATCTTATCACCCGCAGCTACTACCGCGGCCTCTACCTCGGGTGGAAGAGGATCTCCCATCTTACGGTAGGATTCGATAAAAGCCGAGGCAACGCTTTGAAGATTCTCCAACACCTCCGCAGGGGTATCCCCCCAGGCGCGACACCCGGGTAGAAGTGGCACCTCGGCCATGTACTTATCCTCAGTATCTTCGCTAGGTTCGTATAGTACCACCGGCAACTTATATAACTTCATGGGAACGCTCAACCCCCCTCTTGGCCCCTGCCGATCGTTTGTCAGTATCTATCAGCAAGAACCCTACTTATCCCGCTCCGCGGTCCCCAGCGCCGCCTGGGCGGCGGCCAGGCGGGCCACCGGCACCCGGAAGGGCGAACAGCTCACGTAGTTCAGCCCCAGGCTGTGGCAGAATTCGATGCTGCTGGGCTCTCCGCCATGCTCCCCGCAGATGCCGATCTTGAGGTCGGGCTTGGCGCTCCGGCCAGACTTGACCGCCAGGTCCATGAGCTTCCCTACGCCCTCCCGGTCCAATATCTGGAAGGGGTTGGCGGGCAGGATGCCCCGCTCCACGTAGCTCAGGAGGAAGCCGGCCTCCGCGTCGTCCCGGCTGATGCCGTAAGTAGTCTGGGTGAGGTCGTTGGTGCCGAAGCTGAAGAACTCCGTGTAGCGGGCGATGTCGCCGGCCACCAGGCAGGCCCGAGGGATCTCCATCATGGTGCCAAACTTGTATGGGACTTTCTCGCCGGACTCCTCCTCCACCTGCCGGGCCACCCGCTCCAACTGCTCTCTTACCAAACGGATCTCGTTGACGTGGCCCACCAGGGGGATCATGATCTCCGGCCGGACATCCAGCCCCTCTTTCTTCAGCTCGATGGCTGCGCCCAGGATAGCCCTGACCTGCATCTCGTTGATGGCTGGGTACATGAGGCCCAGGCGGCAGCCCCGGGTTCCCAGCATAGGGTTCTGCTCCCGCATCCGCTCTACCGCCCGTAGCAACCCCTGCTTCTCTTGGAGAAGGGCCGAGTCGCCGTCCTTGCAGCGGATCTCCGTCACCTCCACTATCAAATCTTCGTGGCGAGGCAAGAACTCGTGCAGAGGCGGGTCAATGAGCCGGATGACCACCGGCCGGCAGCCCATGACCCGGAAGATGCCCTTAAAGTCCTCCGTTTGATAGCCGAGTAACACGTCCAGGGCCTCATGGAAGTCCCTTACCGCTGGGATGGCATTGACTCTTTCCCTGGCCTGGCTCAAACGGGACCGGGCCTCCTCCTTTCGCTCAGCCGGGGCAGCCTCGGCCTCGCGGCGGATGGCATCCAGCTCTTCCTCCAGGCGGCGGGCCTCCGGAGCGGCCAGGATCATCTTCTGCACTATGGGCAGGCGCTCCTCTTCAAAGAACATGTGCTCCGTGCGGCACAGGCCGATGCCTTCAGCCCCGAACTCTACGGCCTTAGCGGCGTCCTTGGGATAGTCGGCGTTGGCCCATACTCCCAGGCGCTTGGTTTCGTTGGCCCACTCCAGGAGCTGGATAATGTCCGGCTGGTCGTGGAAGCTGGGCTCGATGGTGGGGATAAGGCCGGCGAAGACCTCGCCGGTGGTGCCGTCTATGCTGATCTGCTCCAGTTCCTGCACGACACGTCCATTTGCGTTGAAGCGTCGGGCGGCCATATCGACCTGGATCGACTCACAGCCGGCTACACAGGGCTTGCCCAGGCCCCGGGCTACCACGGCCGCGTGGCTGGTGGCGCCGCCCCGTGAGGTCAGGATGCCCTTGGCCACCAGCATCCCGTGAACATCGTCAGGGTTGGTTTCCGGGCGCACCAGGATCACCGGCTCGCCTGCCTTGCCCAGAGCCTGCGCCTTATCGGCGTCGAAGACGGCCTTCCCCGTAGCCGCCCCGGGGGAAGCGTTCAGGCCCTTGGCCAAGAGACGGCCTCCCGCTACGGCCGCGTCCTTGCCCCGGGGATCGAAGCGGGGCATGAGGAGCTGTTCTATCTGGGCCGGCTCTACCCGTTGAAGGGCCTCCGGCTTAGCTATCAGTCCTTCCCTGGCCATGTCCACGGCCATCTTCACCGCCGACGCCGCCGTTCGCTTGGCCGCACGGGTCTGGAGCATGTAAAGCCTGCCCCGCTCGACGGTGAATTCCAGGTCCTGGGCATCCCGGTAGTGCTGCTCCAGCTTCACCGCTATATCCGCCAGCTCCGCGTAAATCTCCGGCATCTCTTGCTTGAGCTGGGCGATGTACCTGGGGGTGCGGGTGCCTGCCACCACGTCCTCTCCCTGGGCGTTAGTCAGGAACTCGCCGTAAAGCTGCTTCTCGCCGGTGGCTGGGTCCCGGGTGAAGGCCACCCCGGAGCCGCTATCATCGCCCATGTTGCCGAAGACCATGGTCTGGACGCTCACGGCGGTGCCCAGGGTATGGGATATCTTATGGAAGTTGCGGTAGTCTATGGCCCGCTTGTTGTTCCAGCTCTCGAAGACGGACTGGATGGCCTGACGTAACTGCTCTTGGGGGTCCTGGGGGAAGTCCTTACCCGTTTCCTCCTTCGCCAGCCGGAGGAAGCGCTGTACCACCTCCCGCAAGTCTGCGGCCGCCAGGTCTGTATCCAGGCGGGCACCCTGCTCCTCTTTGACCTGGTCCAGGATATGCTCGAAGTTATCAGCGTCGATGCCCAGGACGATCTTGCCGAACATCTGGATGAAACGCCGATAGGCGTCATGGGCGAAGCGTTCGTTACTGGTAAGGCGAGCCAGGCCCTGGAGGGTCTTTTCGTTAAGGCCCAGGTTCAGCACCGTGTCCATCATACCAGGCATGCTGAACTTCGCGCCCGAGCGTACGGAGACCAGCAGGGGATTGCTGGGATCGCCAAACTTCTTTCCCGCCTGCTCCTCCACCCAGCGGAGGGACTGGAGGACCTGGTCCCAGAGTCCGCTGGGGAAGCTCTTGCCCGCTCGGTAGTATTCATTGCAAGCGTCGGTGCTTATGGTGAAGCCTGGCGGCACGGGCAGCCCCACCTTCGTCATCTCCGCGAGCCCCGCACCCTTGCCTCCCAGGGTGTCGCGCATGGAGGCATCGCCCTCGTGAAAGAGGTAGACCCACTTCTTCACATCTGTCTCCCTAGTCATCTCCGATCTCCAGAAGGTTGTAAATGAGTTGCTCCGCCCGCTTGCGGCGCGCGCCTATAGAGAGTTGTCTGAGTCAAAGACCTTGCAACCAACACTTTATTATACCATGTAAATAATGGCTGAAAAGCAGTTTTTCGGTGAATAGAGGAAACCCCGCCGGAGCAAGCCTTCCCAAGCGTGGCCAGCTTTGGGCGCTTGGGGCTGCGGGGGAGATGTCGCGCACAGTTCGCTGCATCTTTTCCGGCGCAGCTCAGGGAAGGCGTAGTGCAAGGGCTTCTCCCCCTGGGGCGGGGAGCGGGGGACAAGCCCCCGCCCTACAGGTCAGGTTATCCTCAGCTTCCCATAAGCCCGATAGTGGAGGTGTATATGCCCCCAATGATAGCAGAGGTGATGACGCCTGCCACATTGGGGCCCATGGCATAGGGCAGAATCTGGCACCACTTATTGGCCTCGTAGGCGCATTTCTGCGCTACCTTGGCGGTGGTTGGGACGCAAGATACCCCGGCGATCCCTATCAGCGGGTTAACGGTCTTCTTGCTCATCCAGCAATAGATCAGCCCGCCGAGAATCCCGCCGATGCCGGATAGAAGGAGGGCCACCACGCCAAGGACCAGGAGGAGCAGCACTTTAGGATTGAGTAGCAGGTCGGCGCTCATCAGGGCCCCAAGCATGAAGCCGAGGAAGAAAGTGGAGCCGTAGAGAAGGGGACCGGAGAGGAATTCCACGTGTCTCGTAACACCGGCCTCCTTAAGCGCCACTCCGACGAAAAAGGAGACAAAAAGGGGGGATGCCATAGGGAAAAGGAGACTGAGGACAGCCGTGGCGACGGCGCTGAAGATAAGCTTTGCTGAAGCGGAAACCTTGGGCAAGCGACGGCGGTCCAGGGGATTCATGCGAATGCCGCGCAGTTCTTTAGGCACCAGCAACTTTATCAAAAACGGATACCCAGCGTAAATCAGGCTCAGGTAAACGTACGCCACGATGGTTATGGGCACAAAGAGGTCTCTTGCCATCACCAGAGAACCGTAGAGTACGACGGGGCCGTCGGCGCCGCCCACGAGGGCGATGGAGGCCGCCTCGCCCGGGGTCAGGCCCAGGGCCACTCCGATAGGAAGAGTCGCGATGGTCCCGAGCTCGGCAAACATCGCTAGCATCAGGCTCGGCAATGGCCTGGAGATGAGGAAGTCGAGATCGGTCATAGCCCCTATACCCATGAACACCAGGGCGGCGATTAACCCGTTGCTGAAGGTAAAGGTATAAAGAGGCTGCAGGAAGTCGATTTGCAGGACATTCATCAGGCCTTCTGAGCCTGTCTCCAGAGGCGCCACGAAGAGGTTGCCGACCTTTCCTGCCTCAAGGACGAGGTAACCGGCGTTGACCCCGATCATGGCCATTCCCATGGGGAGCAGGACGAGAGGCTCAAAGATGCCCTTGGCGCTCAAATACACGAAAGCAATCCCGACCAGTATGAGCAAGATCCTCACAAGCGCGGTCTGGGGGTCGCCTGTGAAGAGGGTATAAAGCCCCTGAAAAATCTGAAGAACCGAGAAATCTGCTGGAAAAGTCACGGCTGCAACTTCACCCCGGACTTTTCGGCTGGGCTGCTTTCGCCCCCGTCCAAGCTGGTGCCAATCTGAATGAGCTTGATCAGCCCGGCTGTTAGCAGCGCAATGGCAAACGCGAGAGCGTAGGCGAAGGCGGCGTAGGCCAGAGCGCTCGAGAGCATAATCTTCCGTTCCTTTCCTCTGGCGCGCATCGCCGCTGGAAGTGCTTCCAGCGGCTGCGTCGCCTGAACGCCCAGAGTATATCATAGGGGGACAGGCGAGTAAACCGGGCGCCTCACAGTGCCCCTCTCAATGGCGCCACGCTGCCGCAGGGAGGCTGACGGCGTGGCCAGCGCGTCGCTGAGTGTAAAGACCGGCTCGGTTTTCAAAACCGGGTCGGTCTTGCTCCCCGCAACGTTGCCGCCAACTTGCGCGGAATCTTGACGGCCACTCGGCCGCTCATCTCAGGTTGCCTTACCTGCGGCCATGTGCTAACATATTCTCGGTCGGGGTGTAGCGCAGCTTGGTAGCGCACCTGTATGGGGTGCAGGTGGTCGCAGGTTCAAATCCTGCCACCCCGACCAGGCAGGCTATCATGCCATCAACCAAGATGAAGAATTCCTTCTCCCCCTAGGCATTCAAGCATGCTCAGGACTATCCCCCTTTGAGTTACGGTCCTGACCGACATCATCGCCGGTCCATCCGGCTCAAGTGTTACGATTACTCCCAAGCGGCCTCCTATTATGTGACCGTCTGTGTGCAGCACCAGCATAGCTTCTTTGGGCAAGTCGCAGACGGCCAAATGGTGTTAAACTACTCTGGGCAAATGGTTCAACGGTAGTGGAACGAGCTCAGCCACAAATTATTTGGCATGAACAAATGTGTTGCCATTTCATCCGGCGCGCCTTATAATGAGGTGGCCGAAAAATACTAGCTGAATCTAGGGAGAGAGTATGCCCAGAAAAGTGTCCGGCACTCCCAGCCGGCCTCATAGAAAGCCCAAGAAGCGGGCTCCGGCTCGGGTGGTTTCCCCCCTTGCTGCAGCCGTCAGAGAGACGGCACCCGAGCGCCCCAAGGCGGCCGAGCGCCCCCCCAGGTCCGAAGCGAGCCTCCGTCCTGCCGCAGGAAGGGTCAGAGCGGCGGGCGCCCCAGTAATTGATTATCATTACGTGATTGAGGACTTGAAGCGCGTAGGCCTTATAGCTCTGGCCATGTTTGCCGTTTTGGGAGTCCTTGCCGTCTTTCTACGGTAGGGAGGCCGGAGGTAGGCAGAGGAGGTAAAAGGTGGATAGAGAGAAGGCCCTGGAAGCGGCTATCGCTGGCATAGAGAGGCAGTTCGGACGCGGGGCCATCATGAGGCTAGGAGAGACCAGCGCCAAGCTGATCGTAGAGTCGATAAAGACCGGCTCCATAGCCCTGGATTTAGCCCTGGGGATAGGTGGGATTCCCCGGGGACGGGTTACAGAGATCTTCGGGCCCGAGTCGGCGGGAAAGTCCACTCTGGCCCTGCATGTTATCGCCCAGGCCCAGAAGGCGGGAGGCATCGCGGCTTACATAGACGCGGAACACGCCTTTGATCCCGGTTACGCAGCCAGGCTGGGCGTGAAGGTGGACGACCTCCTGGTATCCCAGCCTGACACGGGGGAACAGGCCCTGGAGATAACCGAAGCCCTGGTGCGCAGCACCGCCATTGACGTGGTGGTGGTGGACAGTGTGGCGGCCCTGGTCCCCCGGGCAGAACTGGAAGGCGAGATGGGGGACTCCCACGTGGGGCTCCAGGCCCGGCTTATGTCCCAGGCCCTTCGGAAGCTGACCGCGGCCATCTCCAAGTCCCGCACTTCCGTTATCTTCATCAACCAGCTTCGGGAGAAGGTGGGCGTCATGTTTGGCAACCCGGAGGTTACGCCCGGTGGAAGGGCGCTGAAGTTCTACAGCTCGGTGCGCCTGGACCTCCGAAGGATAGAGTCCATCAAGCATGGCTCCGACGTCGTAGGCAACCGGATAAAGGTCAAGGTGGTGAAGAACAAGATGGCCCCGCCCTTCAAGGTGGCCGAGATCGACCTCTTCTTTGACCGGGGCATCTCCTGGGAGGGAGGCCTGATCGACCTGGGCGTGCAGATGGGCATCGTCAAGAAGCTGGGGGCTTTCTTCAGCTACGGAGAGACCCGCATCGGCCAGGGGCGGGAAAACGCCCGGGACTTCCTGCGACAGCACCCCGAGATGGCGGCCGAGATAGAGACGGCCATTCGCACCAACGGCGCCCAGGTAGCTGCAGTGATCTCGACCTCAGAAGATGGGGCCGGCCCCGACTGATAAGCCCTTGCCCTTTTGGGGCATCCTTATAAGGACCAATGGCGTTCTCTCCCGGCTAAGCAGGGCCGTCAGCTCTCGGCTCCACGGGCTCACGCCAGTCTGCCAAGTGTGCCAGGCACCTCCGGGGGGTCCGCCGGGCAGGACGTGGCATCCCTGCGTAACGATGATGGTCTGGCACGCGTTTTGCTCGTTCGCTGGACAATGACCTCTTCATCAGGGGCAATCGTTCATGGCAAAATGACCTCTGTATCACGGGTTGCGCGCACTAATAACAATGGATAAGGACGCTTTTCAGGAAGCCCTGGATGCCGCGCTCCAATACCTGGGCCCCCGCCCCCGGAGTATCTGGGAGGTAAGGCAGCGTCTCCGCCGCCGGGGGCTGGAACCTGAGGGCGTCGACGAGGTGGTGGCCCGGCTTCAGGAGTTGGGGTTTCTGGATGATGCGGCGTTTGCCGGCTTCTGGATAGAGAACCGGGAATCCTTCCGGCCGCGGGGAAGGCGCCTGCTGGAGCTGGAGCTGCGGCAGCGGGGCGTAGAGACCGAGGCCCTGGAAGAGCGCCTGTCGACCCTGGACGAAGAGGACAGCGCTCTGCGGGCGGCCCGGAGCAAGGCCCGGGGCCTGGCCAGTTCCAGCTATGCGGTTTTTGCGGCAAAGGTCAGCGGCTTCCTACGGCGGCGGGGCTTCTACTATGAGGTGGTATCTACCGTCACCCGCCGGCTCTGGCGGGAGGCCAACCTAGACTCGCCGGAGGGGGATAGCCAGCCGGGCCAGGATCAGGACGAAGACGATCAGGACTAACCCCCCTGCGCCCGCGGCCACGGGCGCACCCACCAGGGCCGCGACCGTCCCGGCCTGCAGGTTCCCTATAGGCATGACGCCCCACGTAAGCACGTAGGTGCCGATCATCCTTCCTCGCATCGCCTCGGGCACCGCGGTCTGGAGCAGTATCGCCTCAAGGTTAATCTGGACGGCCTGGAAGGCGCCTGTCAGGGCCAGCAAGACCAGTGAGAGCGGATACCAGGTCGACAAGGAAAAGAGGACGAGGAAGAAGCCGTAAACGAGGGCTCCGACCAGCATAACTAGCCCCTTCCTCATGCGATGGCCCATCTGTGCCACCAGCGCGGCGCCGGCCAGGGCCCCGATGCCGGCTGAAGCGGTCATGAACCCCAAGCCCGAGGCCCCGACTTGCAGCACATCCCTGGCAAACACCGGCATCAGCACGAACATATACGGCGCCGCCGCAATGTCGCTCGCGACCTCCAGCAGAAGCAAGGAGCGCGGGACCGGGTTGGTCAAAGCGTAACGTAATCCCTCCTTCAGGTTATGCCAGACCGATTCCCCTTGGCCCCCTGGGGCTCGCGGCGATGCGCTTATCCCCAGCATGCTCACAACCCCCACCATCTGAAGGACTGCCATGGCCAAATAGCAGCCCCCGGCGCCTGCCCAGCCCAGGGACACGCCGGCCACGGCTGGGCCAAGCATCCGGGCGATATTCCAGGCGGATGAGTTCAGGGCCAGGGCATTGATCAGGTCCTCCCGCACCAAGTCATAGACCAGAGTCTGGCGGGCAGGCTGGTCGAAGGAGAAGGCCGTGCCAGAAAGGAAAGCCACGGCCATGAGCTGCCATACCTGGACCATCCCCGTGGTGATCAAAAAGGCCGTGATCAGGGTAAGCCCCACGATAACCGATTGCGCGCAGACCAGCAGGCGCTTTCGCGAACGGGTCCGGTCGGCAACCACGCCTCCCAGGGCGCCGAACAAAAGAAAAGGAAAGGACCTCGCTGCGGTTACCAAGCCCACCATGAAGGGGGACCCGGTTATAGTCAAGACCAACCAACCCAGGACCACAATCTCCATCCAGCGGGAGATCGACCAGAGAAGGGTGCCGGTCCAGAGCAGACGGAAACTGGGGTGGCGCAGGGAAGCGAGCATGCTCACCCATTGTATATGGCCTTCCCATCTGTTTCAACCGCTGTCGGATTGCCCCCCTCTTATGCTTGGCAAAAGCATTCAAGAATGCTAGTATAGGCTAGTCTTTTCCTATGCTTAGGATAGACCATCCCTGCACCTCTCCCTCTGCGGCGGGGGGGGCGGGCGAGACTTGCATCATATTAGGAGGCAAAATGACGGATCCCTTTGCCAAGCTATTCGAGCCGGCACGCATCGGCAAGATGCAGCTCAAGAACCGCTTTATCCAGACGGCCATGCATGCGGGCCTGGATGAGGACGACGGCTCCATCTCTCAGCCTTATCGGGACTTCCTGGTAACCAGGGCCAAGGGGGGTGCGGCCCTTATCACCGCGGGCGGAGCCTACCCCCATATCTCCGGCAGGGGCTTTTTCAAGCAGATGGGGGCTGATAGGGACGAGTTTATCCCCGGGTGGAAGGCCCTGGTCAACGAAATCCACGCTGCCGGGGCCAAGGCCATGCTCCAGTTCATGCATGTTGGACGTTACTCCTTCTCGGAGATCCTGGGGACTCAGCCCGTGGCCCCCTCTGCCCTGGCGCCCCGCATACCGCGGGGGACGCCACGAGAACTGACCATCCAGGAGGTGCGGGACCTCGTGCAGGCTCATGCCGCGGCCGCCGCCCGGGCCAAGGCCGCCGGGTTCGACGCTGTGGAATTTTCCGCCTCCACCGGGTACCTGATTGCCTCCTTCCTGTCTCCGTACTCCAACCATCGCACCGATGAATACGGGAGAGACCTCGCGGGAAGGGCCCGTTTCCTGGTGGAGATCGTCAAGGCCACCAAGGAGAAGGTCGGCGCGGACTTCCCGGTCCTCTGCCGTATGAACGCCGACGACCTGATGCCCGGCGAGGGCAACACCGTGGAAGACAATCTGCGGCTAACCCAGATGGCGGAAGAGGCGGGGGCAGATGCCATAAGCCTGACCGTGGGCTGGCATGAATCCCGCATCGGGGCTGTTACCATGGATGTGGCTATCGGCAACTGGATAGACCTGTCCAAGAAGTTCCGGAAGGCCCTCAAAGTGCCGGTGATCATGGCCTACCAGCTCACTACCCCTGACTCGGCCGCCCAGGCCGTTAACGAGGGGGCGGTGGACTTCGTCGGGATGGCCCGGCCGCTCATCGCTGACCCTGAACTTCCCAAGAAGCTCCAGGAGGGCAGGCGAGAGGATATCACCCCTTGCATCCTCTGCAACACCTGCTTCGAGAAGATCTTCGCCCATGAGCCCGTGCGCTGTACCATCAACGCTGCGGCGGCCCAGGAAGCCGCCTGCGCCCTGCACCCGGCGCCCAGGGCCAAGCGGGTCATGGTTGTCGGCGGCGGCCCCGCCGGCCTGGAGGCCGCCCGGGTGGCTGCCCTGCGGGGGCACAAGGTGACCCTCTACGAGCAGCTAGATACCCTGGGGGGCCAGCTTGCCCTGGCGTCCATTCCGCCCTTCCGGCAGCGCCTGGCAGAGGTGTACAAGTACCTTTCCGTCCAGGCCAGGAAGGCCGGCGCCACCATCAACATGAACCAGGAAGTCACCCCGGCTATCATCGACCGGGACAAGCCGGACGCCGTCATCCTGGCCGCCGGCGCCTTGCCGGCTATGCCCCCGATCTTCCGGGGCCAGAGTAACGCCTTCCTGGCCTGGGATGTCCTGAGGCAGCAGGCCCAAGTAGGCCAGAACGTGGTGGTTATCGGGGGCGGCCTGGTCGGCGTCGGTGTGGCTGAGTGGCTGTCGGCCCAGGGGAAGACCGTGACGATCGTAGAGATGCTGAAGCGCATCGCCGCTGATGCTCCGCCCTTTGACCGGATGGGGCTCATGCAGCGGCTGGCGGAGCACAAGGTCCGCCTGCTGCCCAGCACCATCGCGGAGAAGGTCGAGGACGGCATCCTGGTGGTAAGCAAGGAGGGGGGCATACAGGAGGCCATCCCCGCCGATACCATCGTCATTGCCGTGGGCGCCAGGCCCAACCAGACCCTCCTGCCCGCCCTCCAGGGCAAGGTGCCGGAGGTCTACACCGTGGGCGACTGCGTAGAGCCGAGACGGGCCTACCAGGCGGTTCATGATGGGTCAAGGGTGGCGCGGGAGATATAGTTGAACTTCTCGAAACTTCTTGAACCCACCCACATCGCCGGCATGAGCCTGCGGAACCGGCTGGTGTTCCCGGCCACCAGTACCAACCTCTCCACCAGAGACGGCTACCTGACGGAGCGGGAGATTGCCTTCCAGGTAGAGCGGGCCAAAGGGGGGACGGGGCTGGTCATCGTGCCCGGGTACGTCCACCCGGGCGGCCGCTCTTTCCCCATGGTGGCGGGCATCTGGGAGGATGGCCAGATGCCCGGCTGGCGGGACCTGGCGCAGGGCATCCGGGCCCACGGGGCCAGGGCCTGCGTCCAGCTCATGCACGCCGGTCGGTACGTCCATCACTCCCTGGGCATTCAGCCCGTGGCCGCCTCGGCGGTGCCTCCCCGCATCCCCCGCTACGTGCACCCGCGGGAGATGACCCTGGAGGAGGTCCGGGACATGGTGCAATCCTTCGGCGCCGCCGCTAGGCGGACTAAAGAGGCCGGCTTCGACGCCATCGAGATTCTGGCCTGCACGGGCTACCTGGTCTCCACCTTCATCTCCCCCTGGGCCAACCGGCGCGCGGACGAATACGGCGGGAGCCTGGCGAACCGGGCGCGCTTTCTGCTGGAGATCATCCGGGAGGTGAGGCAGCAGGCCCCGGGTCTGGCGCTGCTGGTGCGGCTGAATGCCGACGACCTCATGCCGGGCGGCACCCCACGGGGGGAGCTGCGGCAGGTAGGCCTGATGTGCCAGGAGGCCGGGGTCGATGCCATCAGCCTGACCGTGGGCTGGCATGAGTCCGGCGAGCCGGCCATCACGGTCGAGGTTCCTGTGGGGACGTGGCTACCCCTGGCGTCAGAATGGAAGAAGGCGCTGCGGGTGCCGGTAATCATGGCCTACCGGCTGCGCACGGCGGAGATGGCGGAGAAGGCCCTGCAAGAAGGACACGTGGACCTGGTAGCCATGTGCCGCCCCCTTATCGCCGAGCCGGCGATGGCCAACAAGCTCTCGGAGGGAAGGGCGGAGGATATCATCCCCTGCATCACCTGCAACCAGGGATGCTTTCAGCGCCTCTTCAATGCGGCCTGGGTGCAGTGCCTGATGAACCCGCGCACCGGCAGGGAGTCCCTGGAGGAGTATCGCATAGAGCCCGCTTCCCGTCCCAAGCGGGTGCTGGTGGCAGGGGGCGGCCCCGGGGGCATGGAGGCCGCCAGGGTGGCGGCCCTGCGTGGGCACCGGGTGGTTCTCTGCGAAAGGTCCAGGCGTCTGGGCGGCCAGGCGGCCCTGGCGGCGGTGCCGCCCACCCGGGAGGAGATGGGGGACATCGTCTCTTACCTTAGCCGGCAAATCAAGAAGCTGGGAGTGGAGGTGCGGCTGGACACCGAGGTTACCCCCGACCTGGCCCACCAGCTTTCGCCCGATGCCATCATCGTAGCTACGGGGGCCGGTCCCCGCTGGCCGGACCTGGCGCTGGGGAGCATTCCTGTTGCCACGGCTCACCAGGTGCTTGGAGGAGAGGCGCAGGTAGGCTCCAGTGTGGTGGTCTGGGGAGGCGATGAGGCCGGGGCCCAGACCGCGGAGTACCTGGCGGCCAGGGGGCACCGGGTGGCTATCGTAGAGGAGTCCCAAAGACTTGCCAAGGACATGACCAGCTTTGACCGGGTGGGGCTCAAGACGAGGCTGAGCAAGCTGGGGGTCAGGACCCTGCTGAAGGCCACGGTGGCGGAGGTGGCGGACAGCCGGGTCATGGTGTCGGGGCCGGACGGGAGTGAAGCTCTGGAGGTTGATTCGCTGGTCGTTTCGTTAGGGCTGGTGCCCAACCAGGGCCTCTACCTGGAGCTCAAGGGTCAGTTCCCGGAGGTCTACGCCGTGGGGGACTGCGTGACTCCCCGCAAGGCCATCAACGCCATCCACGACGGGTACAAAGCGGGCAACCGGGTATAGGGCGTAGAGACGCCTCACCGAGGCGTCTCTACCGCTTTTCCCTTAGTACGCCATTTCGTAAATGCGGTCACGTATTCTTTCCTCCTGGGCGGCCTGATCAGCCCCAACTGTAGACGCAGGCTTCATGCCTGCGCTTCATGCTGGGCGGCCTGATCAATCCCCAATGGTAGCCGCAGGCTTCCATGCCTGCGCTTCATGCCTGCCTGCGGTTTACGCATGCTCCAGTTCACCCCTGCGCAGGCATAAAGCCTGCGGCTACCATTGGATACCCTCAAGCACATGCTCCAGATCGCATCCTATCGCCCCTTTGAAGGGGTAATCCTGCCTGGGATACCAGGGCCTTGCGACAGGGATTGTCCAGTATATAGCGGACATGGGCGGTGAGATCTTCGGACCGGCGGATAACATGGTCATGGAAGTCCTTCTGCCAGGCTGCGCAGGCATGAAGCCTGCGGCTACAGCTGCTCCGGGCACGTTCAGCGATAGCCAGTACCCGGTCTCTTGTTTATAGTCAACCAGCATCTTCCAGACTCACGTAGGAGCTTCACCCTCACGACTTCTCTCCTCGCCCGGCTCCCACTGTACCCCCGGCCGCTCCAGTTACTCATTCAAGTTCATGATACGTTATGGTTTTTGTGAAAAGGACGACTAAGTGTTAGGGATCGGGAATTGCACCTGCGGTCAAGGCTACCGCGGCTTACGGGCCGGCACGGACGTTTACAGAACTATGTTGTCACTACCTGCTCGTCAGCGCCGCCTCATACATTCCCACGTACTTGCGCGCTGAGGCGTCCCAGGAAAAGTCCTGGTTCATGGCCCGGGCCACCAGGCCCCGCCAGGCCTCTGGCTGCTGATAGGCTGCCAGGGCCCGCTCCAGGGTCTCCCGCAGGGCCCAGGCGCTGTAGTCCGTAAAGGAGAAGCCGTTGCCGGTGGACAGGTCCGGAGAACAGTCCTGGATGGTGTCGGCCAGGCCCCCGGTGCGGCGGACAATGGGAATGGTGCCGTAGCGTAGGCTGATCATCTGGCCCAGGCCGCAGGGCTCGAAGCGGGAGGGCATGAGGAAGAAGTCGCTCCCAGCATAGATGAGCTGGGCCAGGGCGGCGTCGAAGGTAATGAGAGCCGCCACCCGCCCCGGGTAGCGCTGGGGTAGTTCCTTGAAGAATGCCTCGTATTGCTTTTCCCCGGTGGCCAGAAGGAAGAACTGGAAGCGCCCGCTTTCCAGGAACGGCTCGATAACCTGCTGCACCAGGTCGAAGCCTTTCTGCTCCGTCAGGCGTGAGACCATGCCCACCACGGGCAATGAGGGGTCCGGTGTCAGGGACCCCCGTTCCTGGAGGGCCGTTTTGCTGAATCCCTTCTTTTCCGGGGTGGCGGCGTCGTAACGGACCGGGATGAGCGGGTCGGTGGCGGGGTTGAATTCCTCGTAGTCTATACCGTTCAGAATGCCAAACAGGCGGTCCCGCCGGAGCCCCAGGAGGGTATGGAGCCCCTCCCCGTATTCCGGGGTCAGGATTTCCTGGGCATAGGTAGGGCTGACCGTGCTGACGATGTTGGCGTAAAAGATGGCCTGGCAGAGCATGTCCACCAGGTTATGGGGGCCGCGGTACCGCAGGTTATGAATGGTGACGACCGAAGAAGTCGGATGGTAGAATGGGTCCCCCCAGGCCATGTTGCGCAGGCCGAAGGCCAGGGCCGCGGCGTGCCAGTCATGAGCGTGCAGAATATCCGGCTGCCACCCCAGGACCTTGGGCAGCTCCAGGACCACCTGGCAAAAGAACAGATAGCGGTCCAGGTCGTCCGGCTCCCCGTAGATGGCCCGGCGCTGGTAATACGGGGAATAGTCCAGGAGGTAGACCGGCACTCCCCCGGACTCGGTCTGCCTGACCAGGGGGCGCACCTCCTGGCCTCCCCAGGTCATGGGGAGAGCCAGGGGCTCTCCTTCTATCTCGGGCGCCCCGGCCCCCGGGCGCCGGTGGAGTGGGGTGACTACCCTCACGTCATGGCCCAGACGTCGCAGGGCCTTCGGCAATGAAGCCGCTACGTCCGCCAGTCCCCCAACTTTGGAAAAGGGGGCGGCCTCCGCCGCGGCAAAGAGGACCTTCAACTTAGATCAGCCTCCTCATGTGCGCATCTTTACTGGCAATCGTTTCCCCGCTGGGGACGACCATTTCCCTGAAGCTCTCCTCCGGTACGGCTGGGTCGATCTTGCAGTTACGTCCAACCCGCAGGCCGGCGGGAAGGCGCGCCCGCTTGCCGACCAGGGTTATGCCCGTGTTCAGGATGGTTGGCTCGTCCCTGTTGGGGGTGTTGTCTTCGCCGTAGCCCACCTGGCAGCCCTGACCCACGGACACCTCTTTGTCTAAGATACTCCGGTTGATAGAGGCATTGGCTTCCACGTGAACGTCATCGAAGAGGATGGAGTCCCGCACCACGGCCCCTTCCTCCACGTACACGCCGGGAGAGAGCACCGAGTGCTCCACGTACCCATTGATGATGCACCCGTGGCAGATCAGGCTTCTGCTGATATAGGCCCGGGCGCCGATCTTGGCAGGGGGCTGCTCAGACCTGGGGGTTCGGATTACGTCCGGCCCGTAAAGGTTTAGCTCGGGCAGCTCCACCAGGAGGTCCATGTTGGCCTGCCAGTAAGCCTCCACGGTACCGATGTCTCTCCAGTAGCCTCTGAAGCGGTACCCGTAGACCTTGCCGGTGGGCACCAGGCTGGGTATGATATCCCGCCCGAAGTCATGGCTGCTGGGCCGGTGGGCATCCGCCTCGAGACACTCTATCAGGGTTTCCTTGTTGAAGACATAGATCCCCATAGAGATCAGGTTCGCCGTGGGGTCTTTGGGCTTCTCCTTGAAGTCTGTGACGCGGTCTTCCTCATCCAGGGTCACTATGCCAAAACGGCTGGTCTCCTCGGGAAGAGTCTCGGTTGTTCCCAGGGTGACGTCGGCGCCCTTCATTTTGTGAAAGGCGATCATATCGTCGTAACTCATATTGTAGACATGGTCGCCCGCCAGGACCAGAACATGGTCCACCGGCGATTCCTCCACGAAGTAGAGGTTCTGGTTTACCGCGTCGGCGGTGCCTTTATACCAGTCGGAGCCGTTGCGGCCCATGTACGGCTGAAGGAGGAATACGCCTCCCTCCGTCCGGTCCAGGTCCCAGGGGCGCCCGATACCGATGTGGTGATTCAGGGAGCGGGGGCGGTACTGGGTGAGGACTCCGACCTTGCTGATGCCGGAGTTGACGCAGTTGCTGAGAGTGAAGTCTATGATGCGGTACTTGCCTCCGAAAATTACCGCAGGCTTAGCGCGTTCCTCGGCCAGGATGCTGAGCCTCTGGCCCAAGCCGCCCGCGAGGATCATGGCCATGACCTTGGTCACGTCAGATCACCCCCTTTTCACGCATATTACACGAGCGCTAACCGGACGTCAAAGTACTTTGCGTTATGGGAGAAACTACAGTAGTCGGCATCGTCCCCGATGCCGACGGCCGGGGTCAGGGACGACCCCGGCTACGGAGTTTGGTGATATTCAACACTCTCTTTGCCTTATGGGAGAAATGCGGCCCTTGGTGGAGGTGACATCCAAGGGGAGGAGTTCGGCCCAGTAGTTGGCGTCGGTAACGGGGTTGGGGCCGGCGTAGCGGTCGGTGTCGGGGTAGGTATCGGGGTTGGAGTCGGGGTGTGAGTTGGGGTAGGCGTCAGGGTCGAGGTTGGAGTTGGGGTAGGCGTAAGGGTCGGAGTTGGCGTGCGGGTAGCCGTCGGCGTAAGGGTGGGCGTCGCAGTCCGCGTCGGTGTCGGGGTTGTTGGCGCGCCGGTCCCGGGCAGGTCCGGAGCGCTTATGACCGCGTTGCGCGTTACGACCGGGAGATAGACGCGCGAGACGGCAGCCCGCGCTGCCCTGGCAGCGCGCACCTCCTGATACACGTTGTTCGCCGGGTCAACGTCCTGGCCGGGGGAGCTAATGGTCGCGACTACCGTGCTGCCATCCTCCGACACCGGGCCAACCTGGACTCGCACGGCGACGGCTCCCGTATCGCTCACCGCCAGGTCGCCCACATCCCAGCCGAGCACCCCACCCGCGAAGTTGGTGCTGGTAATGGTCCGGGTTGGCGCCGGCTGCGCATCGACAAGGGTTAGGCCGGACCCGAGGGAGAGAGTCAATGTGGTCGAGGGCGCCACCTGGTTGCCGTAGTTGGCAAAGTGGAGCGTATAGGTGACCACCTGGCCGGCTGGAAGCTGGTCCGCCTCACCGGCGCCTTCGAGATTGAACCAGGTCTGCACATCACTGCCGGGAAGCTCTACGTTCTTGACCACCTGCTCGGCATTATTGCTGAGGTCTATATCCGGCGTTGCCGACGCGACGCCAAGGGTATAGGTTAGCAAGGCGCTAGTGCGCACCTCGGGGTCCATAGGTACGAGCGCACCAAGGCTCGGATCCAGTGCCACTATCACGCTGACCATCTGCCGGGTATCAGGCGCCAGGGTGCCGAGTTGCCACGTTATGCCGGCCGGTCCGCTGGCCGAGGCCGCCGGGCTGGCGTTGCCAAGCGTGACCGAGATGGGCAGTGTAATAGAGAGTACCGCTCCGGAGGCCGGCATGTTTCCCTGGTTCGCAACGGTAACGGTAAAGGTCACCGGCTGGTCTACCGTCATGGCCATCGCGCCCAGGTCCGAGCGGAGGGCGAGGTCCGGGCCGGGCGATTGGATGAGGAGTGGGGCACTGTCCAGGTTGTTTTCCAACGTGCCTTCTGCGGTGGTAGTGGAGGCCTCGACGGTGACGGTCAGGATCGTTCCAGGGGCCACCCCACTGCCCACCTGGGCCACAACGTCGAAGGTCTCCGGGAGGGCCTGGGCATCCAGCGTGCCCACGTCCCAGATGAGCTGACCTGAGCTGCCCGTCCGCGTGGCCGACGGGCTAGCATTCAGCAACGTCAGGCCCCCGGGCAGCGTGGCGGTGAGCACCACGCCTTGGGCCGGAGCGCCACCATTCAAATTGTCAACCCCAAGTGTGTAGGTGACGGTCTGGCCGGCGGCGGCCGCCGCCGGCTCTGAAAGGAGGGCGGCTACGGTCAGGTCCGGCTCGGCGTCCGCAATTCGTGCCGTGGCGGGCAGAGGAGTCTGCTTGAAGTTGAGGTGCAAAGCCGGTAACTCGGGTGTGTACCAGGAGCCGTACCTCCTCCCGACACTTTGCAGTACGTAGCTAAGCCACTTCTTGTAGGCGGCGGGCCACGGTGCTGTGTTGACGTTGAAGTCCACGCCCGTCCCGTCCCGATGCCCCTGGTGGGGTGGGCTCCACGGCCGCCCGGTGGTCGTACCGTTGTACCATCCCACTACATCAAAGAGTCCGCCGTGCTTGAGGCTGATGTCGTTGACCGAGAGCGGCTGGAGCGGCCAGGGCGCTTTCCCTGTACGGGAAAGGACTTCGTTATGGGCCATCTGCACCGCCCAGAAATCCCCGGCCAGGCGCTGAACGCCTGCGATGGTGGCCGGCGTGCCCCAGGTGCCATTGGGGTGGACCGGGAAATCGCGGCGGTCTACCACGTAATACTGCCCCGGAAGTGGAAGAGGAACGAAATCCGTCCTTCCAACGTCGACGTCCAGGGTCTTCTGGCTGTCGGTGAAGCGGGTCGACCTGGCCGAAACCTGGTAGGTCCCGCCAATCCCACGAGTATGGTCGACCTCGTCGCGACCCGGCCGGAAGGCAAACTCGGCCACCCCGTATTCATTGGACGTCATGGTAATGCTCGGCTGGAACTCGTCCAACTCTGTCCAGGCCGCGTCACCAGGCCATTTCAGGTAGCCGGGAGGCTTCGGCCGGTTGGCGCTCTGGTGCAGATGGTCCCCGCTCCTCTCAACTGCCTGGACACCTACTTCCAACCCCGCATTCTTGACCTTTTGCCCGTCGCAGGTGATCAGGGCCCTCAATACTGCCTTGCCCTGCGGGTCGATCATGTCGCCCGCCGGCTGGGTGCGGTCCAGTGTAATCTTGATGTGTCCTTGCCTGTTTACGAAGGCCTCGCTGTTCGCGTCGACGGGTTCGGGGAGCCCCTTGCACCCGCCCAGGCGCTGGGCCACGATCGTCCACCTTACGGTCAGTGGCGGTGTCCAGTCGATTGACTCTTGATAGCTGGCCGTGAACGTCGACATGGTGGCGTCGGCCTTCAAACGTGAGGGGAAAATCTGTAGACCGAACATCCTTGGGGCTTGCTGGCTATCACGGGAGCTGGAGGACGGCACACAGTATTCCACCCTGGACCGCTCTTCTCTCAGCGTATAATCCCGTGCAGCGAGCTCTGTAGCAGGATTAGCCATGTAGGTATCGATGCCCTCGCGGTAAAGCCAGAGGTCCGTGCGCAAACCGGCCCCGCCCATCCACCGGGCCGGATCTGCAACCCAGGTGTGAATACGCGTTGACCAGCACGACGACGACGGGTCTTTCATTTCATAAAGCCGGTCGTAGCTGTAGGTCTGCTGGAACTCTGAGGCCAGCCAGGGGTAGTCGCCTGGACCGGAATCGACTGGGCTATACCGAAGGACCGCCGAGCCGCGCAGGCGGCCGAAGACCCTTTCCGATTCGTGTTGCACATAAGGGCCGGTCCCCCGGGTCTCCGTGCCTGATATCGTCGCGTCCCAGGTGACGCTGAAAGCATACCCGGTCACGTCCAGGTCGGGTTCGGCAGCCTCAACTGGAGCGACCGGCGGCATCCGGCCAGGCGCGGACGCCCCACCCGCCACTGCGACGGGCAAGAGGACCGCCAGGAGGAGCACGGCGAGGACGCAGGACTCTATGGAGGCAGTTCGAAACAAGGGGGACCGTCGCACGTTACCCGGCCGCAGTAGCCAACCGCTGCTATCTCCTGTAGAGCTTCAATTGCATTCCTTCAGCCCTGCGAAGGCATACGGCTTTGGGCCTGTTTTCAGTGCATCCAATCGGAGCGCGGGCATTGGCGTATCTGCCCGAGTGGGTGTTTGAATGCCAGCTTCGCCGCAAACCGGCTGGCAGCCCAAATACGATCCGACGCGGATAATAGCACTTCGCCGGCGGGCATGTCAAGGCCGCGCGCACGTGCGTGAACATGTCCCAACGGATGAGTGGACATCTCACGGAGAGCCCGAAGTAAAAGAAAGTCTGCTTCCAAAATCCCGAAACGGATAACGGATGGGGCACAGTGGAGACCATAGAAGTCTTGCAAGATGTCATTCTGAGCGGAGGCGAAGAATCTCGGCGCTGCCATGAGGACCGGTATCTTTGGGAGCAACGAGATTCTTCGCCTCCGCTTGCCTGGTACTCAAAGAAGCGTTATTCACCACGACGCTCCGGCTCAGAATGACATTAATCATAGCTACTGTGGCCAAGCGCTAGGAACTGCTACCGGCAGCGAGGGAATGCATCCGCTATCCATCGGGAATCGTGTTCCTCTTGTCCAGTATCCGTTGGGAACAGCCTCTTTCATAATAGTCCCCTCAACCCCCTTCCAGGGGGTTCAAGGTGCGCCTTCGGCGCCTTTTTACGTTCAGGGGGACACCCCCTGAAACCCCCGTTTGCCAATATGAAAGACGCTGTGGGAACTCTATCCATCCAGGCAAGAATGCGGCCCGCTACCTGGCCCCCCATAGAGATTCCTTCGGGGGCAAGGGCCTGGGCAGCAGGGCCGCCACGATGCAGCCGCACGTGATAAGGGCTCCCACGAAGAGAAAAGCAAAGCGGGGCCCTGCCCAGTCGGCGATGAGCCCGGCTACGAACGGCGAAAGGGCCGAGAGAATCTGGTTAGTGGAAAACACGAAGCCCACGGTAGTGGCGCCCAGTTCCTTGGGAGTAACATCCATGGCATAGGCAAAGATGATCGGGCGCATGGAGAAAAGGAAAAGTCCCAGTATGATCAGGCAGATCAGAAAGACGTCCGCGCCGCCGAAGGCCGCCAGGATGCCCAGCAGGGTCCCACCCAGTCCCGAGGAAGAGAAGGAGGACACTTCTACCAGAGGCTGGAAAAAGCCGAGCAGGGTGGATAGGACCGCGGACGCGGCCATGCCCGCTACCAGGACCGGTTTACGCCCCAGGCGGTCTGACAGGGTGCCCATCACGGGCCCGGCGAACATGGCCGGAAAAGTGAGCATGGAGGTGTAGATGCCGGTCACCGCCGGCCCCAGGCCCAGGGTGGAGAAGAGATAGAGAGGCAGAAAGAAGGAGAGGGCCTGCTGCCCCATGGTGCGCAGGGCCGAGAGGGACGATACTTGAATGAGGCGGGGGTTTTTGAAGAGGCCGGCCAGCGCCCGGCCGTAATCCTCGAAGAGCATCACCCGCTTCCGCTCCTGGCGGATATCCGGCACTACCAGCCAGACCAGGATCGCCAGGGCGACACCGGGAAGAACATACATGCTCAGCATCTGGCGCCACAGCATGGTGGCCAGGATAATGCCGGTTACGGCCGGCCCCAGGAAGTCTCCCAGGTTGGCGCCGAACTCATGCCACGAAAGGGCGAAGCCGCGCCGGCCGGGAAAGCGGTCTGAAAGGGCAGACATGGCCGGTGGATGCCAGAGAGCTCCTCCGAAGCCAACCAGGCCGATGGTGAGAAGGACGAAGGTGTAGGTGGGGGCGAAACTGACAATGAAGTACCCTATGGAAGGAGCCAGGAGGGCAATTCCCATCTGCAGGCGCTTCCTACCCAGAACGTCTGCGATGGCCCCTGAAGGCATGTTCACGATGAAGCCCACGGTGGTAACCACGGTGAGAATGAGGCCCGCCTGACTGAAGCTGAGGCCAAATTCGTCCTTGATCACGGCCAGTATTATGGTGAAGGCCATGGCGTAGAAATGGATCCCTGTATGCCCCAGGCTCACCATGCTCAGGACCAGGCCGTTTCTCTTCAAGACGCTCCCCCTCGTTCCAATCCGGTAGCCCGCGCCTCCCACTCAGCAGAAGAGCGCCATTGCTGAGCATCTCCCGGGCCGCGCCAACACGAGCCTTACTTTACCCCTTATGTAGGCTGGCCGTCAACGGAGAACTGGGCATGCGCTGTCCTGTAAGGGGCGCCTCAGGATGTACTATTCAGGACGATGACCAGAGGGTACCCACCTCCAAGAGGGCGGTTGTGCTTTTCCCTGCACGTTTCCCAACGGATAACGGATACGGTGCGGATAACGGATACGCAACGGATAACGGATGCCTATCCCCCGCACGTAGTGGCGATCCGAAACGCTTGGCAAAGGACTGTACCTTAGGGTCGCCTATCCCCCGCACGTAGGGGCGATCCCGGTGGGTCGCCCAGGGTGGGGCAGCGCGGCCCTGCGTAACCGCCTGGTTGGGGATGCCTGTCGAGCCAGCCCAGCCCCAGGGCGACCACACTGCACCTTTCCCAACGCATAAGGATATGGTACGGATAACGGATGCCTATCCCCTACGCGCAGGGTCACTCCTCTGCCGTCTCCATATCCAAGTATTTCGTCAAACCCCGCCAGCCGGCCGGAAGACACTGTGGATTTGCCCGAGATTCCGGCGGGGACCCGGAGGTATGGAGGTGGTCAGATCACTCCCTGGCGCGCCTCGTCCAAGAGCTTGAGGAACTCTTCTTCGTTCAAGACGCGGGTCCCCAGTTGCTGGGCCCGGAGCAGCTTCGAGCCCGGGTTGGCGCCGGCCACCAGGTAGGTGGTGCGGCGGGTAAGGGAGTCCGCCGTAGCGCCGCCCAGCTCTCGCACCAGCCCCTCAGCCCTGGCACGGGGATAGGCGGCCAGGGTGCCGGTGAGCACGAACTCCTGTCCGGCCAGCGGGCCCTCGGCGGGCACCCTCTCCGCCTCCGCCAGGCCCATGTTTGCTCCAGCCCGGCGCAGCTTCTCCACGACCTCCCGGTTCCTCGCGTCCTGAAAGTAGGTGTAGATGCTCCCGGCCACCACCGGCCCGATCCCCGGTATGGCGGCGATCTCCTCCACGGAGGCAGAAGCTACGCGGTCCAGGGACCGGAAGTGGCTAGCCAGGAGCTGGGCGGTCTGGCCTCCGACGTGGAGGATGCCCATCGCGAAGATCACACTGCCTAACGGGCGTTTCTTGCTCCGCTCGATGGCTGCCAGGAGGTTGCCGGCGCTCTTCTCTCCCATCCGCTCCAGCCCCACGAGCTGCTCGTGGCCCAGGGAGTAGATGTCGGCCACGTCCTTCACCAGCCCCTGCTCCAGGAGGATGCTGGTCCACCGTTCTCCCATCCCCCGGATGTCCATGGCCCCCTTGGAAACGAAGTGCTCCAGGAGGCGGCGGAGCTGGGCCGGGCAGGCGGGGTTCTGGCAGCGGTGCATCGACTCCCCCTCCGGACGCACCGCCGGCGCGCCGCAGGCCGGGCAACGCTGGGGCATCTCGAAGGACCTCTCCCGGCCGGTGCGCAGGCTCAGCACGGGCCCGACCACCTGCGGGATCACCTCTCCGGCCCGCTGTACGATCACCGTATCGCCGATGCGGATGTCTTTGCGGCGGATATCGTCCTCGTTGTGCAGGGTCGCTTGCTTGATGACCACGCCTCCTACCCGCACCGGCTCCAGAATGGCGAAGGGGTTCAGGGCTCCCGTCCGCCCCACGTTGACCTGGATATCCAGCAGCCTGGTGGTGCCCTGCACCGCCGGGAACTTGTAGGCCACCGCCCAGCGGGGGTCGTGTCCTACCGCCCCCAGTTGCTCCTGGAGGGCGTAGGAGTTGACCTTGACCACTATGCCGTCGGCCTCGTGCTCCAGGTCGTGCCTCCGGTCCAGCCAGGAGCGGTAGAAGTCCTCGATCTCCTTCAAGCTGGACACCCGGGCGTTCTGGAGGCTCACCCTGAAGCCCAGCGTCTTCAGGTAGTCCATGGTCTCCCAGTGGTTATCGGGGAAAGCGCCGTCCTCCGTCCAGCCCAGGCCGTAAATGAAAATGTCCAGGGGGCGCCGGGCGGTGACCCGGGGATCGAGCTGGCGCAGGGAGCCCGCCGCCGTGTTGCGGGGGTTGGCGTAGATGGGCAGGCCCTGCTCAGCCCGCTCTGAATTGAGGCGCTCGAAATCAGCCTTGCGGATGTAGACCTCGCCTCGAACCTCGAAGCGACGGGGCGCGCCCTTGGGCAAAGACAGGGGGATGCTCCGGATGGTGCGCAGGTTCTGGGTGACGTCCTCGCCCCGGAACCCATCGCCCCGGGTGGCCCCCAGGACGAAGCGAGCGTTCTCGTAGACGAGCGCCACGGCCAGGCCGTCCATTTTGTGCTCTACCACGAAGTCCTGGATGTCATGGGCCAGGAGGTTCTGGGCCCGCTTGTACCAGGCCTGCAGCCCCTCGAAATCGAAGACGTTGGCCAGGCTCAGAAGGGGTACCCTGTGGTCGACCACCCCGAAAGCCTCCACGGGTGCGGCCCCCACCCGCTGGGTGGGCGAGTCCGGGGTTATGAACTGCGGGTACTCCTCCTCCAGCCGGCCCAGCTCCTGCATCAGCTCGTCGTAGGCGGCGTCGCTGATCTCCGGGCTGTCGAGAACGTAGTAGCGGTAGTTGTGGTAGTTGATCTGCGAGCGCAACTCCTCGATGCGCTGGCGAATGGTGAAGAACTGCCCTTCCTCGGTCACCGCGTCGTGCATCACTGCGGCGCCTCTACCTCTTTCACCGCAGTGTTCCCGTGCCCGTGCCGGGGCGCCGCAATATGAAAACCATGGACATACCCGCCAGTGGCACAGGCGTCTCGCCTGTGCGGGCACGACCACAGGCGAGACGCCTGTGCCACTGGAAGTCCTTCTTCAAGGGAGCCCTTTTTCATACTTGGAAGCCCTTTTTCAAGCCAGACGCAGAGGTCCGCGGGGATAGTGATTGGTGACTGGCGACGTTCGCTCGCCATTTACCGGCCAGACCGCCAATCACGGACAACTCAGTTACGTTCACTGTGCGACTTCCTTGACGCGTGCAACCCCTGTTCAAACGCCTTCTTGTTCGTGCTTGGGGATTGATGGACATGCTGCTTTTCTTGATGACCTCCTTGAGGAGGCTCATCATCCGGACGTATCCCTGATCGTCGATGATTACCTGGTCCCCGGTGTGCAGAAACTGGGCCACGGATTTGTAGACTGCCAGAGACCAGCAACTGCCAACTGGCGAGATTGTAGGCCCGTTGGGAGGGGAAAGTCAAACAACCCGCAGTCCCAGGTCACCGCAAGGGATCTGGCCCGATTCCTCAAGTCCCAAGGGTTCATCGAAGACCGGCAATCGGGAAGCCACCTCACTCTGTGGAACGAGAAGCGCCAGGTCTCTGTGACCGTCCAATTCATGAATTCTCAGACCAGCGCCCGGGCCACCGTCTCCATCAGCTCCTCGTCCTGCTCCGGCAGGACGGTTCGGGGGTCTAGGAGAAGCGCGTCCTTTTCGATTCGGGCCAGGACGGGCGGGCGTCCGGTGCGCAGGCGCCGGGCCAGGGAGGCCACGCTTCTCGGGCCGCCCTTTCCCGGGCCGGCCAACGAGAGCAGCCTGGTCGGGAGGGTCTCCTCCGGCAGGGAGCCGCCCCCAATAGTGGACTGCCCGTCTACCACCTGGCCCACGCCGGGCAGGGCAGAGGCCCATCTCTGGGCCCGGCCGTCCAGTTCCTCCAGCCCGGCCGAGATCATGCGCCAGACGGGGACTTTCTCGACGGCTTCACCCTTGAGGTAATGGAGGAGGGTGGCCTGGAGGGCGGCCAGGCCCAGCTTGTCAATGCGCACCGCCCTGGCCAGGGGATGGCGTCTGAGGCGCCGTACGAGATCAGCCTCGCCGACGATGATCCCGGCCTGCGGACCGCCCAGCAATTTGTCTCCGGAAAAGCACGCCAGGCTCGTCCCTGCCTCCAGGCTATCCTGCAGGGTGGGCTCGTAGCCCAGGCCGAACTGGCGGGTGTCCAGAAGGCAGCCGCTACCCAGGTCGTCGATGAGGGGGAGCCCGTGACGCTCCGCCAGGCCGGCAAGATCGGCCAGCTCCACCGCCTGGGTAAAGCCGATGACGCGGAAATTGCTGGTGTGGACCCGCATGAGGCCTCCGGTGCGCGGGCTAATGGCAGCTTCGTAGTCAGAGAGGTAGGTGCGGTTGGTGGTCCCCACCTCTACCAGCCGGGCCCCGCTCTGGCGCATGACATCCGGGATGCGGAACCCGCCCCCGATCTCCACGGCCTGGCCTCTGGAGATGATTATCTCCTTGCCCCGAGCCAACGCGGTCAGGGCCAAGAGCACCGCGGAGGCGTTGTTGTTTACCGCCAGGGCGGCTTCCGCGCCGCTAAGGCGGCAGAGAAGCTCCTCCAGGTGGGCGTGGCGGGAGCCCCGCTCCCCGGAAGCCAGGTCTAGCTCCAGGTTACTATAGCCAGCGGCCACCTCTCGCATCGCATCGAGGGCATCTTTGCTCAGTGGGGCCCGTCCCAGGTTGGTATGGAGAATCACCCCCGTAGCATTTATGACGGGGCGAAGGCCCGGCTCCAAGAGCCGGCTCAAGCCGGAGGCTGCTCGTCGAGCCACCGTTTCCAGGGGGGGCACTGGCTCCCCAGCCGCGGCATTGGCCCTGGATAACTCCAGTTCCCGCCGGGCCTGGTCTACCAGCACGCTGTGAGGCAATGAAGCGAAGGGGGCCAGGAGGGGGTGCCCGATGACTCGGTCAACGCTGGGCAGGGCGCGCAGGGCAGTCTTGTTCTCGGCGTCTTTCATGGGAGTCTTCCTTACCGGCTTGATTATAACACCAAGTATACGCCCGCGAAATCTCCGCAGGGTGGGCGCCACGTTTCCGCGGACGCCCGATCTGCGCTGTCTCAAGACCGTGACGCCTGTAGGGTGCCCGTCATCCTTTTGAGCTCGCACAGTCAGCCGAATAATGAGTGTTGAAGAACGGGCACCCTCGCCTGTAAGTCAGGTTGCCGGGCGGCTAGCTATATGCTAGAATGAAGCCGAGTCGTAGGGTGGGGGCGTTGGTGAATAGTCCAGTCTTGGTGCTTAATCAGAATTATGAACCTCTGAACGTCTGTAACGTGCGGCGGGCCATCGTTCTGCTGGACAAGGGCAAGGCCGAGGTGCTGGAGCACAACCATGGGTTTCTGCGCTCGTTCTCCCGCACCATTGCACTGCCCTCCGTTATCCGGCTCGTCTACCTGATTCATCGTCCAAGGCCGCAGCTCCGCCTGAGCCGCAAGGAGGTCTTCGCCAGGGACTACTATACCTGCCAGTACTGCGGCGCCAAATCCAAGGAGTTAACCCTTGACCACGTCGTCCCGCGCCACCTGGGGGGACCTCACGTCTGGGAGAACGTGGTGGCAGCGTGCAAGACCTGCAACCACAAGAAGCGCAACCGCACCCCGGAGGAGGCGCACATGCGGCTCTTTCAAAGGCCCTACCGTCCCAAGGCTAACCTCTTCTTCATCTTCCATCAGCACTTCCAGGCCCAGGAGGAGTGGTTGAAGTTCCTCCCGGAGTGGGAGCGGGTGGCAGGGTTCTAGGAGGGTCAAGGGTCAAGGGTGCAGGGGCTTCGGTCTGAGGCCCAACCCGGGACGCCTGACCACTACCGGCTGATTGCTGATTGCTGACGGCTCATCGCTGACGGCTGACAGCTTTTCAGCTTTCGGCTTCATTGACATAGGCGTTCTTAAGTGCTATATTATACCTAGAAAAAGAGCTTTGCTCAACGAGTACATAGGCAACCAATGGCTGAACCTCGATGGAGGGGACGCCTAGGAGACCGATTGGCTTGTTGGGCAAAGTTTTTGTCGCCCACCTGGCCCGGGTGGGTTTTCTTTTTTGTCGGCGTAGCTATCTTCCGTTATGATCGTTTATCTGGTATGGTGTTAGGGGCTGGAGATGAGCAGGTTAGCGGTTAGAGCAGCAGTGTCCCAGGGGCCCGACCGGGCCCGGTATGTAAGCCGCATGTTTGGGCGTATTGCCCCCCGCTATGACCTGATGAATACCCTTATGACTATGGGCCGCGACCGCCGCTGGCGCCGGCTGACGGCGGCCCTGGCGGCGCCCAAGCCCGGGGGCCTGGCCCTGGACCTGGGTACCGGATCGGGAGAGCTGGCCCTGGAGCTGGCTTCCCTGGGCTGCCGGGTGGTAGCCATGGACTTCTGCCAGCCCATGATGGAGGTGGCCCAGCAGAAGCTGGCTTCCAGAAAGGAGGCCAGAGTTTCCCTGGCCGTGGGGGACGCCTTGAGCCTGCCCTTCCCAGGAGAGACCTTCGAATGCATGACCGCCGGCTTTGCCCTTCGTAATTTCGCAGACCTGGGCCAGGGTCTGAGGGAGATGTTTCGCGTCCTTAAGCCTGGGGGCCGGCTGGCGGCCCTGGAGCTGACCCCGCCCCTCAGCCGCCTCGCCCGGCTGATGCACACTTTTTACAGTCACCGCTACGTCCCGTTGCTTGGCATGCTGATAGCGGGGGACGGCAGCGCCTACAGTTACCTCCCGGAGTCGGTGGACCACTTTCCTGACGCAGAGGCCCTGCGCCGGGCCATGCGCGATGCCGGCTTCGATAGGGTTAACTATCGGAGGATGGGTCTGGGCATGGTGGCCATCCATGTGGCGGAGAAGAGCTTATTATGAAGAAGCGGGTTGTTCCTGGTCATGTCTTGGCAACAGAGATCCCAGATGTGGTGATACAACGGCTGCCGCTCTATCAGCGTACGCTGAGTCTTATGTCAAAGGAAGGCGTGGAGGTAGTCAGCTCTTTCCGGCTGGGAGAGCTTCTGGGTTCGACCCCCGCGCAGATACGAAAGGACCTGAGCTATTTCGGCAGGTTCGGGAAGCAGGGGACCGGCTATGACGTGTCGTACCTGGCGGACCGGGTAAAACAGATACTGGGGCTGGAGAAGGAGTGGCCGATGGCCCTGGTAGGGGTCGGCCGCCTGGGCCAGGCCATCGCCCGCTATCCCGGCTTTGCGGCGGCGGGCTTCAGGATCGTGGCGCTCTTTGACACGGACCCCGAGAAGGTGGGGAAACGGGTGGAGGGCATCGCCATCCAGTCAGTGGAGGAGATGCCGCAGGCCCTGAAGGCGGAGGATATCCAAATCGCTATCCTGGCTGTCCCGGCGGACCGTGCTCAGCCGGTTACTGACCTGCTGCTGGAGGGTGGGGTCAAGGCCATCCTCAACTACGCTCCGATCTCCCTCCTAAGGGTGCCCCCGGACATCGTCGTGCGGAGCATAGACCCGGTGCTGGTGCTCCAGAGCATGACCTTCTATCTCAACAGCTATTGATCTCCGCTCGCGAGCGCTGATCTCGCAGAGAGAGAGATTGTGGGGGGACACCCCCAACCCCCCCGGCCTGCCGGCTGCCCACGGAAGGGAAGATCGGGGGGGACACTCCCCAACCCCCCGGCCTGCCGGCTGCCTACGGAAGGGAAGATCGGGGGGACACCCCCCAAACCCCCCGGCCTGCTGGCGTTACTCTTCTTCTTGCAGGGAGCCCTTCAGAAGATTGAGGTTCTCCAGGGCTAGCCCAGCCCCGACCGCAACGCAACTGAGGGGGTCTTCGGCCGAGTGGCAGGCCACGCCGGTCTCCTGGGCCAGGAGCCGGTCCAGGCCCCTGAGAAGGGCGCCCCCGCCCGTCAGCATGATCCCCCGGTCTATGACATCGGAGGCCAGCTCCGGCGGGGTCTGCTCCAGGACAGCTTTAACGGCGGCCACGATCTGGGAGACGGGCTCCGCAATAGCCTGGGTCACACCGGTTGAGGTAATGGTGATGGTCCGCGGGAGCCCGCTGACCTGGTCCCGGCCCCGCACCTCCATGCGGCGTTCCTCCTCCATGGGAATAACGCTGCCTATCACGATCTTGATCTCCTCGGCGGTGCGCTCCCCAATGATCAGTCCGAACTTCCGCTTGACGAAGTTGGTGATGGCCTCGTCGATGCGGTTGCCGGCCACCCGCACCGACCGGCTGACCACGAGGCCGTACATAGATATGACGGCGGCCTCTGTTGTGCCGCCGCCGATGTCCACCACCAAATTGCCTCCGGGGGAGGCCAGGGGCATCCGGGCGCCAATGGCAGCCGCCAGAGGCTCCGGGATGAGATGCACGGGCTTCTTGGCCCCGGCCTGTTCGGCAGCCTCTTTCACGGCCCTGAGCTCTACGCTGGTTACGCCCGCCGGCACGCAGATCATCACTTCCGGCTTGACCATGCGCATCCGGCCGCAGACCTTGGAGATGAAGTGGCGCAGCATGGCCTCGGTTATCAGATAATCGGCAATCACCCCGTCCTTCAGGGGACGCACCACGTTGATGTGGCCGGGCGTACGTCCGATCATTTCTCTGGCTTCTGTGCCCACCGCCACGATCTTGCTATCATTGGCGGCCAGCGCAACCACCGCCGGTTCGTTTAGGACCACGCCCTTGCCCTTGACGTATACGAGGACGTTGGCTGTTCCCAGGTCAATGCCTACGTGCCTCTTGAACATCTTCCCACCTAGACCCTCTCCACCTGAGCGCCCAAGGCCCGTAGTTTCTCATCTATGGCTTCATAGCCCCGGTCCAGGTGCTGAATTTCCTCGATTTGGCTCGTACCCTGTGCTGCCAGGCCGGCCAGCATCAGGGCTGCCCCGGACCGGATGTCGAGGGCGCGAACGATGGCGCCCTTGAGCTTGCAAGGGCCCTTGATAACTGCTGTCTGGCCGTTGACCGCTACCATGGCCCCCATCTTGCGCAATTCCTTCACGTAGAGAAGACGGTTATCATAGACCCTTTCGTGGATTATGCTGACGCCCTCCGCCTGTGTCAAGAGGACACCAAGCGCCGCCTGGAGGTCGGTGGCGAATCCGGGATATGGGAGGGCCTGGACATTGACTGGGGACAGGGCCCCGCGCCTGGCGATGTAGAGGGAATCGCCCTCTCCAAAAGCGTCCGCTCCCGTCTCCTGCAGCTTCCATATGAGCGAAGCCAGATGGTCAGCCCGGACATTGGTCAGATGGGCTTCCCCGCCTGCTACAGCAGCGGCGATGGCGAAAGTGCCGGCCTCGATGCGGTCCGGGATAGGGGTATGACGGGCGCCGCCGAGCTGGTCGACCCCCTCGATCTGTATGATGCTGGTACCGGCTCCTTTGATGCGGGCCCCCATCTTCGTCAACATGTCGGCCAGGTCTACTACTTCGGGCTCCTGGGAAGCGTTAAGGAGCACGGTCTTGCCTTTAGCCAGACATGCGGCCATGAGGAGGTTCTCCGTTCCGATGTGGCTGGGGTAGTCCATGAAGATCTGGGTGCCCTGAAGGCGAGAGCACTGGGCAGTATACACCTCTCCATCCCGGGTTATCTTTGCCCCCAGGGCGCTAAAACCCACCAGGTGGACGTCGATGGGACGCTGGCCTATGACATCGCCCCCTGGTGGGCAGGCGGCCCCCTGGCCCAGGCGGGCCAGCAGAGGTCCCAGAACGAGGAAGCTGCCTCGCATCTTTTTTACCAGCTCGGTGGGGGCTGACATGTTGCGTACGCGATCGGCCTGTATCAGCAACTGTCCCGGCGCCGGCCTCTCCAACCTGGCGCCCAGGCTACGCAGCACCTCAGCCATGATGCGGACGTCCTCTATGTCCGGGACGCCGTCCAAAATATACGGCTCAGAGGTCAGGAGGGACGCGGCCATCAGGGGAAGAGTGGCGTTCTTAGAGCCGCTAATGCGAACGGCGCCCGACAGGGGACAGCCCCCCGTTATCACGAAGCGTTGCTGGGGAGAAGTGTCTTGTGGCAGGGACTCTTGAGCGGAGGCGCCCTCTGCCGCACGGTAGGCCATCGACTAGCCCCTCTTCCTTCTTCTCTTCCCTGCTACCTTCAATCGAACAAGGGAACGGGCTAGGCTTGCGTCAGCTCTGGCCAGGTCTATCTCCGCCACGCGTTTGCCCAGCCTCTCCTCGGCCCGCCTCTTGGCCGTCTCCGCCCGGGCAATATCGATCTCCTCGGCCCGTTCTGCTGCGTCGGCCAGGATCACTACCCGGTCCGGCTGGACTTCCAGAAAGCCTCCCGTGACGGCCAGGCTTATCTCCTCGTCCCCCTTCTTCAATCGTAACTCGCCCACTTGCAGCGTGGTGAGGAGAGGCATATGGTGTGGCAAAATGCCGAGCTGCCCATCGGCCCCCGGAGCAATGACCATGTCAACTTCCTCCTGGAGGACTACCCGCTCAGCAGTTATTATCTCAACTTTAAGCTTTGACATTGGGTTATTACCCGGCCTCCGCCATCTTCTTGTTTTTCTCCACCGCTTCTTCTATGGTCCCAACCATGAAGAATGCCTGCTCGGTCAGGTCGTCGTGCTCGCCGTCCAGGAGCTCCTTGAAGCCCCGCACCGTCTCTTTGATAGGCACATACTTGCCTGGAGTGCCCGTGAAGGTCTCTGCCACGAACATGGGCTGGGACAGGAAGCGCTGTATTTTTCGGGCCCGGGTTACAGTCAGCTTGTCCTCTTCGGAGAGCTCGTCGATGCCCAGGATGGCAATGATATCCTGAAGCTCCTTGTACCTCTGGAGCACTCGCTGCACTCCTCGAGTCACATTGTAATGCTCGTCCCCCACAATGCGGGGGTCCAGTATGCGGGATGTGGAGCCCAGCGGGTCCACCGCGGGGTAGAGCCCCTGTTCGGCGATGGAACGCTCCAGGGCGATCACCGCGTCCAGGTGCCCGAAGGTGGTGGCCACACCCGGATCGGTATAGTCGTCCGCCGGCACGTAGATGGCCTGGAAAGAGGTGATGGAGCCCCGCCGGGTGGAGGTGATCCGTTCCTCCAGGTCGCCGATCTCGGTGGCCAGAGTGGGCTGGTACCCAACGGCGGAGGGCATCCTGCCCAGGAGCGCTGAGACCTCCATTCCGGCCAGGGTATACCGGTAGATATTGTCTATGAAGAGCAGGACGTCCTGGCCCTCCTGGTCCCGGAAGTACTCCGCCATGGTCAGGCCGGTCAGCCCTACCCGGAATCGAACTCCAGGAGGCTCGTTCATTTGGCCGAAGGTCATAACTGTCTTGTCTATGACCCCCGATTCCTGCATCTCTTGCCAGAGGTCGTTACCCTCCCTGGAGCGCTCGCCAACACCGGAGAAGACGGAGAAGCCTCCGTGTTCGGTAGCGATGTTGCGGATAAGCTCCATGATGATAACCGTCTTGCCCACCCCCGCGCCACCGTACGCTCCGACTTTACCACCACGGGTAAAGGGGGCGACGAGGTCGATGACCTTAATCCCTGTCTCCAGGATCTGGGAGGTGGTCTCTTGCTCATCAAAGGGAGGTGGAGGGCGGTGGATGGGCCAGCGCTCGGTGGCTTCCACAGGCCCCCGGTTGTCGATGGGCTCGCCCAGGACGTTGAAGAGCCTGCCCAGGGTGGCTCGGCCTACTGGCACTGCAATGGGCGCACCGGTGTCTATGACCTCTGCGCCCCTCTGCAGGCCATCGGTGGGGCCCATGGCCAGGCAGCGCACCCAGTTGTTTCCCAGGTGTTGCTGAACCTCCACGACCAGGTTGCTACCGTCTGCGGGTATCTCAAGGGCGTTGCGGAGGCCCGGCAATTCCTCCGGAGGGAACTCCACATCCACAACTGTGCCGATGATCTGAACTACTTTGCCTTTTGCCATTCTCTATCTCCTGTTTTATCAGGGTTGCTAAGAGGGAGTGCCCCCGTGGTTATTGCCCAGGGCCAGCGGCCTTCGATACAAGTAATAGCTCTTGCCTGATACGTTCCGCTGGTCGATGGCCTCCAGCTCCCCCAGCCTTTCGATGGCAAGGTCTATAGCCCTGTCATCAGTTAGATGAAGCATCACATGTTCCTCTTCCCCTTTGCGCAAGGGCGGATGTAACTACTCCTTAATCTCATCCACGTTAAACGCCTAGTCCTTTCGTTCTGCCAGAAAGGCGTGGATCCTCTCCGTCCAACCTCTTATCTGCCTATTTCGTGCTAGATCAAACCGCCTTCTAGTGATGGGCATCACTTCCCCCTTCCACCCGGACCCAACTGCTTTCGATAAGAATAGTAAGCTTCATCGCCAAAGTCCGCTACCTCGATGATTCCTTCTCGTTCCAGCGAACGCAAGATTTCCTTCAATACTTCACTTCGGCGCTCAGTTGCCGGTCGCGCGCTAGGGACGAGCGGATCTCCTCCAAGGTGAACGCGTTATTGGGCCGCGCACGGAGGAAACCGAGAACTACCCAATGGGGATCAATCTCCCTCCTCTCGAACTCCTCGCGGCTAATGGGCATCGCCTTAGCGGACTTTCCGTAGCTTTTGCAATGCTTCCAAGCACCTGCATTAGCCCAGCGCCGCCGCGCCACCCACGATGTCCAGCAGCTCCTTGGTGATGGCTTCCTGCCGGACCTTGTTGTAAGTGAGGGTTAGGTCATCGATGAGCTCCTTGGCGTTCTCCGTGGCGTTGCGCATGGATACCATGCGGGCGGAGTGCTCGCTGGATAAATGCTCCAGTACCGCCTGGTATACCTGCATCTCTACAAAACGGGGGAGGAGCTGGGCCAGTACGGCCTCCGGACTGGGCTCGTAAAGAAACTCCACCACATAAGCGCCACCCGGATGCAAGGGTTCTACCGGCAAGAGGCGCTTCAGCACCGGACGCTGGCTGATGGTGCTTATGAATTCAGTGTAGGCCAGATAGACCTGGTCAAAGCGGCCGCTGAGGTAGTCATCAATGACGATACGGGATATGGGCGCGATGTCCAGCAGGCCCGGCTGATCACCAAGGCCGGTAAATTCAGCCCTGACGTCCCTTCCGTAGCGGAACATAAAGTCTCGTCCCTTGCGCCCGACAGCCACCACGGTCACCGGGATCTCCTGGGCCAGGACAAAAGCCGCGGTACGCCGGTTCATATTGGCGTTCAGGCTGCCGCACAGCCCGCGGTCTGCGGTGATGTGTACCACCCCGATGCGCTGGGGCGTGCGGTGCTCCAGCAGGGGGTGGAGGGTCTCCCCGGACGGCAACTGGGCCGCCAGGTGCCCCAGAAGCTCGTTCATCTTCATGGCGTACGGCCGGCTCGCCAGCACGCGCTGCTGGGCCTTCCTCATCTTGGAGGAGGCCACCATTTCCATGGCCTTGGTTATCCTGGCCGTATTGCTTATGCTCTTGATGCGCCTTCGTATGAGGCGAATAGTGGACACAGAGCTCTCCTAGTAACTAACTGTCTTCTTGGACTCCTGGATGGCAGCCTTGAAGCCTTCTTCTATAGCTGGACTGATCTTCTTCTCCGAAGCGATGGCCCGGCCTATCTCCGGATGGCTGCTATCCATGAAGCGGTGGAAACTGGCCTCAAAGTCCCGGGCCTTCTCCACCGGCACATCATCCAGATAGCCGTTGGTGACGGCGTAGAGGATCATTACCTGTTTCTCCATCGGCATGGGCTCGTACTGGGGTTGCTTCAGGATCTCGGTAATCCTCTGGCCCCTCTGGAGGCGCGCTAGGGTCGCCCGGTCCAGGTCGCTGGTGCCGAACTGGGCGAAGGCCGCCAGCTCACGGAACTGGGCCAGGTCGATGCGCAGCGGCCCGGCCACCTTTCGCATGGCCGTGGCTTGGGCCTTGCCTCCAACCCGGGACACGGAAAGTCCCACGTTCAGGGCAGGGCGGATGCCCGCGTAGAACAGGTCTGCCTCAAGGTAAATCTGCCCATCGGTGATAGAGATGACGTTCGTGGGAATATAAGCGGACACGTCTCCGGCCTGCGTCTCGATGATGGGCAAGGCGGTAAGAGACCCGCCGCCGAGGTCCTTTGACAGCTTAGCCGCCCGCTCCAGGAGCCGGCTATGGAGGTAGAAAACGTCTCCGGGATAGGCCTCCCGGCCCGGGGGCCTTCGCAATAAGAGCGAGATCTGCCGGTAGGCCCAGGCGTGCTTCGAGAGGTCGTCGTAGACGATCAGGGCGTCCTGACCCTTCTCCATGACGTACTCGCCCATGGCGCAGCCGGAATAAGGGGCCAGGTACTGAAGGGCCGCCGGGTCCGAGGCGTTGGCAGCGACGACGATGGTGTGGTCCATGGCCCCGTTCTGTTCCAGGATACCAACCATCTGGGCCACCTTAGAGGCCTTCTGGCCGACAGCCACGTAGATGCAGATCAGATCTCCGCCTTTTTGATTGATGATGGTATCTATGGCGATGGCCGTCTTTCCGGTCGAGCGGTCGCCGATAATCAACTCTCGCTGGCCCCGTCCGATAGGTATCATACTGTCGATGGCCTTGATGCCCGTCTGGACGGGCGTGTCCACGGACTGGCGCACGGCCACGCCCGGAGCGATGCGCTCCACCGGGCGGAACTGATCGGTCTTGATAGGGCCCTTACCGTCCAGGGGGTTCCCCATGGCATCAACCACGCGCCCGATCAGAGCCTCTCCAACAGGCACCTGGGCGATGCGCCCCGTGGTTCGGACCTCGTCACCTTCTCGAACGGAAGAGTAGTCCCCGAGGAAGACCGCGCCGACGCTCTCCTCTTCCAAGTTAAGGGCCAGGCCCATAGCCCCGTTGGAAAATTCCAAGAGCTCTCCGGCCCTGGCCCCCGCCAGACCATAGATGCGGGCGATGCCATCCCCGATCTCTACTATTGTGCCCACATCCACCGCGGTTACAGGGGCGGCGAATTGCTCTATCTGCTGTTTGATAATGGAGGTTATCTCCTCAGGTCTTGCCACCATGTCTGTTTCCTCCCTTGTGCACAATCAGGGGGCCCCTTCGGGCCCTGGCCCCAACCGGCGAACTAGAATTTCGGGGGACACCCCCGAACCCCCGGCCTGGCGGCGCCGCAATCAGGAGGCCCCTTCGGGCCC
>Ga0082335_1002017_pt1 | contig 39728 bp, 55 predicted proteins | sample Subgrocontami58m_FD_72375 | JGI IMG/M metagenome (GOLD analysis project Ga0082335, IMG submission 72375) | Subsurface groundwater microbial communities from S. Glens Falls, New York, USA - GMW37 contaminated, 5.8 m (SPADES assembly) (version 2) ...
CTGAAAACTTTATGATAAGATTTACAGAGCTCATTTTCCATAAGAAAACCAAGCATTTGTTGGTTTAATAGTTTTCCTTGGTTTTCTCCCTGTGCCAAGAGCACAGGGTATAACTATTAATTAACCCATAAACATCCTGTATTTTGCATTAATTTTTTAGTTTTGGTCTTCATCATTTGCAATACCCTTCCAGAATCAGCAAACCATGCAAATCCCATGCTGGAAAAGTCAATTTCCACGCGAAAGAAAGGTATTTAAATCAACTTTTCCAGCCCTTTAGATGAAACAAGGAAGGAAAATATCAGGCGGAAAATATCATTCAAGAAGAAAACTGCGCCTTCACGAAAGAGACAGCCAGGCAAAGATAGTCAAATTAGGAAAAGAAAAAAGAAGAAGAATAACAACAAGAGGCGGGCATAAAAAGCACATCATGCTTATGTCTGACGTTGCAAATGTTCTTAACATGAAAACTAAAAAAACAAAGAAAGCAAAAATAAAAAACGTCCTCGAAACTCCCTCAAACAAATTCCTTGCAAGACAGAACATAATTACAAAAGGCGCAATTCTTGAGACAGAAATAGGAAAAGCCAGAGTTACAAACCGCCCGAGCCAAGAAGGAAATGTGCAGGCTGTTTTAGTCGAGTGAATTTTTCTCTAAGAAAAGATATCAACAGCCCCTAAGGAAGATTTATATATCTCATAGTGCATATACAACTATAGAAAGAGGAAGCATAATAACCGCATGAATACCCGTCTAACACTGCTAATTATGGGATTAATGTTTGTGATAAGCGCGAATATGCGCGAGCAAGAATCAATCACTCCAGGGAAAATAAAGCAAAAGGTTTTTACTTACTCATGACCAATAGCAATGCCTATTCTGACAAGCTTGACGAATTCATAGTAGAAAAAAAGTTTATTGATCTTCTAAAAGAGAACGACATCATGTTTGAAGAGCTCCCATTAAATCCGTGATGTAATAATAATGACTCATTTTAAGGCAGATATTCAGTTATGGATAACTGCGTGACTTACAGCGCATATAGTCGCAGTTTTCCGGATAGAGAACTGCAAAATACATGAGACATAAGCTACGCAGTTCTCTATATCTCTTTGTTTTAATCCGGAAGATGGCGGAGGACTTATTTCAGAGGAGGCATTTCTAAAAACATATGAAGAACTCCTCAGCCTTGCAGGTGGAATAAGTACCTCAAATATGCCAATAATTGGTTCTTGGATAAATCCCAAAGACAAAAAGAGGTATAACGACAAGACATTAGTTTATACCGTGTTAGTTGAATCAGAAGACAAAATGACTATTGAGAAGATTACAAAGATAAAAGAGCTAAAAACCTACAAAGAAGTTTTAAAGGAAAGATTCAAACAGCACGGGATACTCATGGCAGCGACTCGTTGTGTTTGGCTCTGAGATAATTCTCTAAGCCCAAAAAAACCAAAAGATTTAAAAACCTTTCTCCGTTAACTTTATAAATCTATGTCAAAATCGTAAGATTTTGAGCATTATCAGAAATCCAAAAAACAAAAGATTAAGGATTTCTGAAGTCTAAAAACATTTAAAAAACTGTAAAATTCTAAAATGTCCCACGCAAAACGATGCCCCGAATGCAACAGCATAAATCTTACTTATGACGAACAAAGAGGCGAGTTAGTCTGCTCCGATTGCGGATTAGTCATAGAGGAAAAAATGGTTGATACCGGGCAGGAAGGGCACGGACAATTTGACAAGGGCGAAAAAAAAGGCAGGGGCGGCGCGCCTCTAAGCATGCAGAAATTCGACAAAGGACTGACGACTAATGTCGGAGAAATTTCAGATATATACAGATTAGAAGCGGGGCAAACCAGAAAATTCCTGAGATTGAAAAAATGGCAGGAGAGAGTTTCAACAAGCATAGAGCGAAATTTGAGATTAGCAATGTCAGAATTGAGGCGTGTAGCAAGTTTCCTTAATCTTCCAAGTGTTGTCAGAGATGAAGCCTCAAGAATCTATAATTTTGTTCTCCAGAGAGGGCTGGTCAGAGGAAGAAGCATGGAATCAGTAATTGCCTCATGCATATACGCCGCCTGCCGCTCGTACGGCATTCCAAGAACGCTTGACGAAATAGCAAATGCGAGCGATGTCGAAAGAAAAGAAATAGGCAGAACATACCGATTCATAACAAGAAAGCTTGCAATAAAAATAACCCCCTCGAGCCCCCAGGACTATATTTCAAGATTCTCAAGCATTCTTCACCTCAGCCCAAAATCCCAGAATGACGCGCTGAGAATATTAAAGAAAGCAGACATTTCCGAACTGACAAGCGGAAGAGGCCCGGCAGGAATTGCAGCAGCCGCGTTATACGTCGCGGCGCTGATTAATGATGAGAAAAAAACCCAGAGAGAAGTTGCAGACGTCGCAGGAATAACCGAGGTCACGATTAGAAACAGGTATAAAGAATTAATTGACCGATTAGGGCTAGAAGACAAGCTAAAGATAAAAGAAGCTGAAGAAAAAGCTGAAAAAAAGAAAAAGTAACTGTAAAGGGTAAAATTATTAATTGTAAAGGGTAAGGTTTATAAGCCCCTGATTCTTTGATGACCAATGGTTTTCGTACACAAAAAGAAAGTAGGAAAAAGCGAATTTTTTTACCTTAGAGCCAGCCAGAGAAAAGATGGAAAAATAAAAGTCAAGGACATCTCCTATTTAGGCAAAAAAATAGGAAAAATAATAAAAAAAGCCGAAAAAGATAAGGACATTCTTGCAGTCCTGTTATTCGGCTCTTCACTAATCAGGCAGGGAAGAGACATAGACATCTGCTTGGTTCTAAACAGTAAAAAATCAAATTTAGAATACAGCCGTAAGAGAATAGAGTATCTCAGGGATTTCTCAGATTACGATATCCAGATATTCTCCCAGCTGCCGGTTTATATCAGAGCAAGAATCTTAAAGCAAAACCTGATTCTTCTTTGCAAAGACTATTCCAATCTTTACAATCTTGCATACGAAACAATAAAAGAGATGAGTTTATATGCGAGAGTTTATAATAATTATTTAAGCTATATAAAAAATGGATGAACAAAGAATACTTGCAAAAATAGATGAAATGATGACTTATTTGGAAGAATTAGAAAGCATCAAACCGCGGGAAATAGAAGAGTATACCTCATCAATAAAGGACAAAAGAGCATGCGAAAGACTGCTTCAGATGCTGATTGAGACAGAAATAGATATCTGCAGCATGATGGTATTTTCGCTGAAATTGGGGCTGCCTTCAGACGAGGAAGATTTATTCAGCAAGTTGGAAAGCAAAAAAGTGATTACCAAAGAAATGAAAAATGTCCTGAGCGACATGAAAGGCATGAGAAACATTCTTGTTCACAGATACGGAGAAGTTAAAGATGAAAAAGTTTTTGAAGCAGTTTCAGAAAGTCTTGAAGATCTTGAAAAATTCAGGGAAGAAGTTCTGAAGTTTATAAAATCCAGGAAGTAAAAATTCTGAATGAATGCGGGGAGGAGGATGCTCGCAAAAGCACTTCTGAATGCAAACAGAAATCTTGCAAAGTGCTTTTGCTTGTCGAACCTTTCGGTTCTCATCCCCCCACAAATAAATTATAGTGTCAGGAAAATTAGCTATTTTCCTGAGCATCCTAAAAACCCTCAATAAAACATAAGGGTTTTTTTGATATTTGCATAAGCCAATACTATTTATGCGGGGAGGAGGATTCGAACATAGAACCTCTGGCGGGTTCTATTTACTCCCGCATACAAAACCTTCGGTTCTCTTCTTCACTCAGTTCAGAATTCACTCCACTAATTCGAATCCTCGAATAATCAAAAGGGATTTACAATCCCTTGAATGCGGGGAGGAGGATTCGAACCTCCGTAAGCACTAAGCTACTTGGTCCTAAGCATGGCCTTTTATCACTCGTATAGATTGATAAAATCAAGCCCGTTTGACCGCTCCGGCATCCCCGCTTAGAATTACGTTAAAATTAATATTAATAAATCTATTTGTTAATCAAAGACAGAACTATTGCTCAACACTCACCAGCTGAACCTTAGTGATACCATCAATTTTAGTATACTCCCAATAAGTCACTCCCTGAGTTTTCATCTCAAATGAATTTTTGTCTTTGCTTCCATAACTTCTCGAAAAGTCATACTCTCTGTCGATATTAATAATCAAATAATCGCCCCCAGTCAGAATAACTTCAATTGCCTGCCACTCGCTGTCGTCCTGAATAATATTGAGCCTCCCATCAATTTTTTTTACTTGCCTCAAACTATTTATAAAACCAAAATATCCCGAGGGCGAACTCCCCCCCGCAACATGCTTTGTAAAAATCCTCAGCTTCAATCTACCCGTCCAACCATCCTTAATTTTCATCTGAACACGCCCAGATGAATCGACAGTCCAATCAACATCGCTAAGTAATATTGAATTTCCACTATCCTGCCATTCAAAAGCCATAGCATAAATATCCTCAAAAGGAGTTTCAGCCCTATTGTCAGTAAAGTCCTCATAGTAATCTCTCAATGTCTTCTCACTCTCCGCCTTATTTACAGGCAGTTGTTTATTCACAAACTTCCCATTCTCAAGTCGGTATTCATTAAGATTATAAATTTCCCCGTCATTACCCGCCATCCCTGTGAAATAAATAGTTATTCTCCCATAAACAATCGTCCCAACTTTTGGGTCAATACCATTATTTACATTTTTCTTAATGGAAAATTTGCCCTCGCTCTCTTTCTCCAGATAAAACATAGTGTTCACCCCATTAAGCCATATTTCCCCGTCGCCATTTCCAGAATGAAGCACAAATCCAGTTTCAGCAGGAGTCGGAGGAGTCGTTGTTGGAGTCGTTGCAGGAGTGGAAGTTGAAGGAGCAGCAGGAGTTGAAGTTAAATCAGAACTATAAACTCCTAACAAGCTGACACTTCCACCTGCGTCTGATAAAACTTTTGAAAATAAAACAGATTCTCCTTCTGCTTTTACATTAACATTGCTAACAAGATACCAGTCAGTAATTCCACTTCCATCATTTACTTTTTTCCACATTTTTCCGTCCAATGCAATCACTACGCTCCCGGCATTATTTGGCTCATCTGAAACCCCAACCATATTCCCCCCTGTTGAACTCGGAGGAGCAGCATTCACCTTACTCCCATAATTATTATAAACAAGCAGAGTAGCATTATGATAAACCTCTGCCTTCAGCATCAAGAACTTAACCTTGTCCTTTGAAAATATCGCCCGGTTATACGCGTCATCAATCGCAGCAACTAATCTTGAAACATCCGAATCAAGATTATACACGCTTAAAACAGACTGCTGTGAATACAGTTTAGCAATCTCGTCTAATCCCGTGGCATCATTATTTTTCCCGCTTCTTAGCATATTAAGTTTAGAAGCGCTGCCGTCAGCAGTATCAGAAATTCCCTTGTCAATCTTGTTTGTCAAGTCCATGCTGTCAACAGAAGCAAGAGTAGCATTCCTGATATCCTTGGCTTTAATATTATCTGAAACATCTTTAGAATCAAGCCAGCACCGTATTTTAGTATCATCGCAATACCCAACATCCTTCCATCTTCCGGGCTCAGTCGTCTTCCCGGGGTCGGCAGTAGCGCATATTCTTGTTATTCCTCTGTTATACACAGAGGGCATAGCGCTCTCTTCAGCGCCTGCCTGAATATTCGGATTTATAAGAGTATAAGCAGAAGGCGTTCCAGAAATGCAGTTTTTCTCGCTCGTAACACTCGCGCTCGCCTGCTCAGCAATATACTTATCCTTTATGTAGTTTATAGCAAAATCGGTTGAAACCTGCTTAAATCCGCATTTTTCCTGGTCATTTATTCTTACGCATAATTCCTGATATCCTTTAGGCGCAGTAAAGTCCTTTGTCTCATCAGCATATTCTCCCTGAGTAATATATCCAGTAGCAGCACTAATAGTCCCGATTGATTCATAGAAAGAAGTCCCTGGCGGATTTCTCAGATAAACAGAGTAATAAACACCAGAATCCTTCCCGGCATAAATATGATAAAATACTTTATACTGAGACGTTGCAGGAACAGTCGCATCACTGAACGCAGTCTCAGAAAACCATGCGCTGAATTGGGTCGGAGATTCAGGCTCAAGCATTAATTTCAGATTATTAGGATATTTAGCTGAAACAAACGCCTTGCATATAGTTGTCCCAACTTCTTCAGTATTTTTTAACTGGAAAGACTTGACAGCATTCGCAGCATAATAGCTCGTAAAATACTGCATAGAATTTTCCATATTATTCCACGCATTCATCACAGTCAGATACTCGCCTCCTCCGCGCGCTCCCTGCCCGTAAGCCGCCTCAATCATTTTCGGGATAATCAGATTAAGCACGGGAGCTAATTGTCTCCAGAAAAATTCGCATAAGTAAATCGAGTAAATCTCATCGCATATTCCAATATGCTTCCCTGATTTCAAGCTCTCAGAAAGGCAATCTCTATGCGCCTTAAGAATGCTAAGATACCCTTCAATCCCGGCATGAATTCCAGTCAGGCACACAGGAATAAAAATCCCCTCCTTAATATTTGGCAAACACAGCGCAATACTTCCTATAATTCCGGACTGCACAACATCCTCAACATAATAATTCCCTCCTAAGTTGCACCTTGAAGTAGGGCAGATTACAGGGTCGCACACATTAAACAAAAGATAGCAATCTTCAGGACTCATAAAATCCTGGCACTGAGTTCCTAATTTCCCGGCAGCGGGCGCCCCAATATCAAATGTCTCCCCGCCAATAGTAATCTTCTTAACTCCAGATGAATACTTGTCAGCAGCCTCCATAATTAATTTCTGCGCCTTATTAATCAAAGCACCCGCCTTCTCTCTCGTCAATCCCGGAAATAAATTAAGCGGCTGTCCTGTCTGGAGATTAATCTGCTCGCATATGTCATCTCCTATTCCCGAGTCAAACTGCGGAATTCCATTCGAACCCACATTGCAAAGCCAGAAACTAGTCACTCTTCCTGAGCTTTCATAACTTTTTATATTTCCAAAACTCGGCAGAGTTTGTTTTGTCGCAGCATACCACCCCTCCTGCAAATCAACAGGAACAAAAGCAGGCATTCCTTTATACGGCTCTGTCTCCCAGTATTTAACACTCGGACGGATTTTAAACGGATTCTTGTAAGAGTTTGAATCTAACTTCTGGAAATAAATATTGCTTATATCTGATTTTATTTTCTCATTGCTGTCAGGAGAATAAAGAACAGCATCATATCCGCTTCCTGACTGAGCCAGTTGGTAAATCTGGCTCTGTGTCGTCTTTCCTCCATTCGCAGTCTTAGCCATCGTCGTATATCTTCCGCTTTCTCCTCCTTTGTTCAGAACATAAAGATAAATCCCCTGCGCATTCTCTACAACAGAAACAGGCTGCCTGTCATCTATTCCTGAAACACCCGATATTTTCCCTTTAACATCCCTCCATTCCAGTCCAGTATACTGCTCAGCTTTTGCATTGTCAGATTTATGAAAAACAACTTTCTGGCTCTCAACACCCAAATTGCTCGAAATTCCGCTCAAATCCCCTATCTGCTTTTTGTTCTCCTCAACTTTATTCATAACATTAAATAATTTTTTCTTTGCCATCTCCCGGACTTCAGCAGGGGCATTGGAATCCTGATAAATTTCCGAATTAGTTTTTATTTCCTTCATGTCATCGTAGCTCAGAGAATTAAACAGCTCCTTGTTAGTTTTCAAGTCATTGAAAATTTCCTGAGTTTTCTGCGTTTTCCCGTCAACAACAAGATTCTCATTAATCTGGGAATTCACAACATAATTGTTAAAATATGCCTCTCTCGATTTCGCAGTATCAACAGTTTTATCCAGCCCCAGCTCTCCTGTTTTAGTAATTCCAGACTCAATTCCCTGAATTTTTTTATTTTCAGCGCTTATCTTGCTCTCCATGTAGCTCACTGACTTGTCAATATTCTTGGAATTCTTGTACAAGCAGTCATCAACGCTTGAATAGCTCACAGTTTCCTCAGTAGTTCCGATTTTTAGCTTCCCGGTTGCAACCGCCTGCTCGCAAATAGTCATCCACCCTCCTTCCCCCCTCATTACTGCGCTTCTTGCCATTGTCTTTCCTCCAAATCCCTCAAGCAGAGTTTTCATCTGCAAAATAGCAGACGTAGCAAAACAAGCTCCCTTCAATCCTTTAACAACATTCCCAAGCTTCTTATTTATGCTTTCCCATCTGTCAATCGTGTCATTGAGATTGCTAATCATCTCCTTTGTTTTCTCGGTGCTCAGCTTAATCGCTCTTTTCTCAATTCCTATTTTAAATGTGAAATTAACTTCAGATTCAGATGCAAGAATATTCGGAATAATTGAAACCTTTGCAACATTCTTCAAATTTATCTTGTCAACATAAATATCATTCCCGCAAAACACAAAACTGTCTTTAAGCTTTATCTCAGAACTGCTCTTCCTTAAAGTATCAGTTCCATTTACTTTCTCGGTGCACTCATAATCAATCATAATAGAGTCCTCTTTCAGGCTCTTAACACTCACATAGTTTTTCTTCGCGCTCCCAGAAGCATCCTGCCTGAAGATATGCTCCCCAATAAGAAAATTTTTCCTCTCAGCCTTGCTTCCGGCCTGAGAGTATATCACATCAACGCTCGCGTCATCGGAAGTTACAGTCTTTATTGACTCCAGATTTATGTAAGCAGAAAGCGTTGAAAATGTCTGGCTCGCATAGTCTGTCTTCAAAAATGCAAGATTTTTCAATCTTATCTGCGCTTTAATTCCTGCTCCGGAATCAGGATATCTTTCAATCAGCCCGCCCCAAAGCTCTCTCGCAGTTTTCATTTTCCCAAGCTTTTCCGCAAGCTCGGCTGCCTGAACCAAAGCTCTCTCGCCGTAAATCTCTTTATTTCCCGTCTCAGGGATTGTCTCGCTCGGGAACTTTTCAGAAACATCAGTGTACGAGCTGGCCGTCCTGCTGAAATATTCATCAATCTTCTTTCCAGCTTCCTTGTCAATATTAAGCAAAGAATACTCTTTGTCAGAATAAGATGCCCCCACAAACTCAATTCCATTATCATCTTTCCTGTTTGCATCAGAAGAAATCAATACCTTGTGCGTGTATCCGCTGATATCGGATTTCTCAATTTCAGAAACGAACTTGCCCAAGTCAGTCTCACTCCTTTTTTCAAATTCCTTTAATCTCAAGTCAATTCTGCTTCTAATAGTCTCCTTGGGATATACTTTCTCGTCATCTTTAGTTGTAACAAGAACAATAAACTGCTCGCTCGTAGGCGAAATTCTTTTAGGCAAAGCACCTGCATACCCTAAATAAATATTTTGCCTTGCTTCATTAAGATTTATCTGCTTTACCCTCTGCCCAACTGCAAATTTTTCAGTATTTCCGCCCTCAACCTGAAGCTGAACATCAGCCATTTCCAAACTCAGTGATTTTTTCTCGCTTCCGCAGATAATATCAACTCTTCCTGCCCCGCTTCCGTAGCTTTCAATGCGCGAAACATAGCACTTGTTATCCAAAAATCTTGTTCCTTTTCTTGCCTCAATTTTGTCATCATTAATATTCAAAATCACAGATATTTCAGGAGTTGAAATATCATCAATCTTCAATTGCAATGAAGCCATGCAGTAAAATCCAGGAAGATAAATATTATCAGAAATTGCCCCCTTCGCCAAAGTTCTCGTAGCAATCTTGTGGTTGGCATCCCTATAAACAGAAACACTCACCTTGTCTCCTTCAATGCTTTCTAATCTTAAAAATCCCTTTCCTCTCCAGAACTCATATTCAGCATAATCTCTCTGCCACTCGCCTTCATCAAGCAAAGGAAGATAATACTCGCTCCTTCCAACGCCCCACGCATTGCTCATGTCATATCTCATGACGGCAGTAAAATTAGCTGAAATATAATCGGGCATGCTTTTCTCAACCTCGTTTCTCTTCAGAACAACAACTAAATATCCAACATTATTCAGAACAGGCGAGCCAAGAAGATTATCATAGCTTCTTAACGCCGCCCGCGCAGGATAATATCCTATTCCCGAAATTCCCTCAGGATATGCTCCCTTAATGCTCGGAATGATTCTGTCAATATTCCTGACATCAATCAGCGGATTAAGCTTGAACGCATCAAGCTGGCAGAAAACAGGAACATTCTGCTCTTCAAGTATGTCGCTTCTCACAACAGTCGGCTGGCATCCGACAGGCGCAATCTGCACAGCAAAATCCTTTCTCCCGTAACACTTCATTTCATCCTTCCCGGCCAGTATAGGCCAGTAAGTTGATATCTGCTCCTGCGAGTAAAGAGTATTTATCGTCGGCTGATACGTCTGCGTCGTTGTCACGCTTCTATAGCTCGACGAGCTTGAAGTGAACGCGGACTGCGCGGAAACGAATGAGATGCTGATTAAAATTAACGTTAAAATTAATGTAATTCCGCAAATTATTCTGTTATTTTTTTCATTCATTTTTTTGTTTCATTTGTTTTTCTCTTTGTTTATTTTTTGTTTTATTAGTTTTTCATATTTAATATTCATTTTTTTGTTTCTTTTGTTTTTCTCTTTGTTTATTTTTTGTTTTATTAGTTTTTTAATATTCATTTTTTTGTTTCTTTTGTTTTTCTCTTTGTTTATTTTATTCTCTTATTTCTCATCCTGCTCATCCAAAATATAAACTTTTTTAGTTTCAAATAATTCATAATTTTTCTGCAGCTCTTCAAGGCTCGTCGGAGCGCTCAGAATTTCTCCCGATATTTTTATCTTTCCGTTTTCTAATCTATCCTCAGTGAAATAATCAGAATTTTTTCCTCCGCCATTCAGCACGCTTGTAGCTGTCTGGGACGGCATATTGATATCAAAGCACTGCTCTGACTTGCCTCCAAATATTCCTAAAATCCCCGGCTTCACAGTTTCAATGCACTTCCTCGTGTTTGTAGCAGGGAAAATTACGCTCGAATTAGCATAAGAATAAACGCTTATATTGTATTCTCCCTCAGTCAGCTGAATCTGTTTTTGCTCAGGCCATGCCATGCTCGTGCTGTGCTCCTTCCCTCTGAAATACACAACGGCAGACTGCGCCTCCTTTCCCCCGATTTCAATATTAACGCTGACATTGTAAAGCCTGTCCAGCACAATATCCACAACTCCTGCCTCGTTGGTTGAAACCATCTGCTTCTTCTCAGCATAACCCGGGGCTTTTGCAATAACAAACCCGTTAACGCACTGTGGGAATTTTCCGTAAAGCACAGCATCATCTCCGCTTTTCTCAGTTATTCCGATATCGCATTCCGTATCAAAGCACTTAAATCTTATTTCAGCTTCAATCCCATTTAATTTAGAATCATAAGCATGAACCACAAAATCAGTATTCTTATATTTGCATAATTCAACTTCCTGTGAAACAGCGTCACCGCCAACAGCCGCTCTCGGCTTATTCTTGTCAATGAAAACAGAAACTGGAAACTGGAAAATTTCCTTGCTGTCATAAACCTGAATAAGAACGGGATACATCATATCATAAACAAAATGATACGGAACATAGCAGAACCCTAAAATTCCAAGCCCCTCCTGATTCCCAACAGGCTCGGCGCTCATCAATCCATCCTCAACAGGCCATACCTCAAATCTTGAAGGCCAGTTCTTATTATAAATAAAATTAACAGAATTGCCCGTTTCAACATCGCTGACAACAAAATACTTATTATCCGAGGTTTCCTTGTAATAATTTCCTTTTATTTTTATTGCCTGCACATTCGCTTCCAATGCATCTTTCAGCTCGCCAACAACTTTTTCAGGCATCCATATCTTGGGAGCGCACGAAATTTCAACTCCGTCAACAGGCGCATATAATCTCATGACATCAACTCCGTAACTTTCAAGGAACGCATTTTGCTTTTCGTTATTATAAATATTCAATGCCTCATTGTACATCATTCCAAATTTGCTTGTTAAACTTATCTCGTGCACAGTCCGGCTCGCTTTCTCATTGTCTTTTTCCATGTTCAGAGTTTCCTGAATCTCAATGTCAATTGAAAAGTCAGAAATAACAACGCTGGCTTTTGGCTTTCCCGCAGTTATAACAAATCCCTGCTCTTCAAAACTCTCAAAACTGCATTTTTGAATTTCACTCTCAAGATAATCTGCCAGCTGCTGTTCAATTTTCTGCTTGCTTGGAACCTGTTCTTTAACAATCCCGTTTCCTGAAATATAATACCAGTACGGAACAGCATTGCCGAAAAAATTAAGCTGGGATGACGAAGGCGCAAACGAGCTTCCAGCCTCAAAATCCGGCAGGTTTATCCATCCTCCTCTCTCTCCAAGTATTTCTTTCCCCTGCTCAGCTTTCTCAGAAATGCAGTCAAGAAAATAAGTCTCAATCGGCTGGAATTTTGCAGGAACCCCGCCGATTCCAATTTTTCCCCTAAGCAGGAAGTATCCCGCAACTCCTGCAACAATCACGATTGCAATTATAATAAAAACCGTAATCTGCGATTTTCTATTCATTTTTCCTCCTTTTCTATCTTCTTTTTTATCAGTTCAATTATCTCTGTATTAATATCTTTGTCAATTGCCTCTTTAAATTTATCCCATAACTTTTCATCCTCTACCAGAAGTAAATATTTTTTCATTTTAAATCTTCCTCAGAAGTTTGAAAGCCAGAAAATCCGCGGATTTTCTGGATCTCAGAAATACTTCTTATTTCTGAGCAAGTTAGTTTAATTAGTTTTTTCATCTTCCAAGAGCAGATAGTATATTTATTATTACATTGCTGAATAATGCTGCAAAAGAAACCCAGTAATCCATCCAATTAAAGCATGCCGTATTAATGTCTTTTAAGATGATAAATATCACAAACAATAAAGTAAGTGTCGCGGCGATAAGATTCAAATAATCTGAAAGCTTCATGAGACAATAGTTTTAATTATTAACATGAGCATAAGCAATATCATTAAAATCCCTATACCTATCCCTATTTTCTGGGCAGTTTCTATCTTCATCTTGAGCTTACCTCCTAAGCGAAAGAGACGGAAAATTCTTGATTTTCCTCATGTTAAAAATACAAATTTAATTACAGCTCCTGCAAGCACAATAGCTGCCAAAATCAGTAGTATAACTGCAATCAGCCCCATTACCTCTTTTGTTTTTTGTTTCATACTACCCTCTTTTTTGACTCAGCAGGTTTCTTTCCCCACTTTTTTAATAAGTAAGCTTTGCCTGCTTTTTCCTAAAAGTAGAGAGAAGTTGCTAGTTTTTAAACCTTATTATTAACTAACTTACTTAGTAAGTTAGTAAGATAACCGGCAACCAAGAAATCAAAAAATTAAAATCTAATTATTTCCAAAAACTCTTTGCAATGCTCGTTTCTCTAACTCAAAAGCATATTCCTCTTGAGGGATTAATTTTGAACCGTTTAAATAAAAGGATTCGTCGCCCTTAAATCCATTTCTCTGTGCAATATCCACTAATTTGGACGTTGATTGCGAAATTCGCTCTCCAACCCCTGACGGTTGAACCTGAATATGCAGATTTACCCTCACATATCTGTCGGCGTAGCCTGTTTCTACTCTCAATACCCCCTCCGCCCCCGCAAACTCCCCCTGTACCGAAGCACTGAGACAGTTAATCCTCCCAACTTTAGAAGAATCCTGATCCGGATTGCCACAGGGAGAAAACAAAAGGTAATTCAATATTAATCTTTGACCCATAGAAAAGGAATAGTTGTAGAGTTATTAAATATACTTGTATTAAAAAATATATATCCCTTTAACATAAAAAAAGTGGACCCGCGCAGAATTGAACTGCGGATCTCATCGATTTTGATTTCTTTCCGAGGTTTCTTCCCAAGAAAGCTCACGTCAACGATGCGTCATCTGTGGGCTTATTTTGTAAGCTAACCACTAGACCACGGGTCCATAAGTTTAATCAGAATACGGAGATTTTAAACCTTACTCATTTCTTTCCGCCCTTAACCCTCCCCCAATTGTCATTAAGCAGCTTAAATTTAACAGAATGCTTGTCAATTTCAAGAAAACCTTGCTTGACATTTTGGTTTTCTGGATGCTCAGGGAAATCTCTAATTTCTCTGACACCGGCAAGTTTGCACAAATCCTCGAACAATTCAAGAGGCAGAGTCCTGTTCTCATTATAATAACTCTTCAACGTTTGATAATTTGCATCAATCCCGTACTGCTTCAGCTTTCTCAACGATGGAGCCATGATTCTCTCAAGTACTCTATCAATAAACTTTCTCTGCTTGCCCCTGCTAAATCTTACTCTCATAACCTTTCATCCTCGTATCGGAATAACTAGAACCTTGATTTTGTTTGTCATTTATAGGATTTGCAAAATCTCAGGAATTTAAATTCCTGATGACTGTCAGATTTTTACAAATCTGAAGCCTTGGTCTCACAGCGTAACCATAGCACACTAAACTTTATAAACCTCTATTCTCAAGTGTTCTCATAAACGGAGGCCCTAAGGGAAATAAAAGAAACCGCTTAGGTGTCTTTCAAGTGAAATTGCCAAAGAAGACAAAACGCTATTGCCCGAAATGCAGAAAGCATACAGAACAGAAAATAGAAGTTCTTTCAACAGGAATAAAGAGAGGACCATTAGCCTGGGGAAGCCTGTCAAGAGCGAGAAAAAGAGGAAAAGCAAGAGGCTCTGGGAACAAAGGAAGATGGGGAAGCAGGCCCGCAATCTCAAAATGGAAAAGAAAAACAAAAGCGACAAAAAGATTAGTTCTCCTGTATACATGCCAGGTCTGCAAGAAGAGCAAGCCCGCCAAGCATAGCAGGCGAGTAAGCAAAATACAATTGGAGGAAAAGCAGAAAAAATAATTAAAAATGGTAGAAAAAAAGAAATGGTTCGATATTGAAATTCCGCTTCTAAAAACAAGCGTAAAGCTCATTGGATATTCAGCAGAAGATTTAAACAACAGAGTTATACGGCTTGACTTGACAAGGCAGTTAAGAGGAAAGAGCATGGAAGCAGTGATAAAAGTAAAAGTTGAAAATGGAAAAGCAGTTGGAGACATTTCGGAGCTGAACCTTTTCCCGTTCTTCATAAGAAGGATGATGAGAAATTCAATAAGCTATGTTGAATCTTCATTCTCTCCCGAATCACTGGACGCTGTTCTGAAAGTGAAATTTTTCCTTATAACGCGAAAAAGAGTCACAAGAGCTGTCAGAAACGCGCTTAGAATAGCAGGCGAGCAGTATATAACCGAATATCTTAAAGATAAAGGCACAGAGGAAATTTTCTACGACATACTTAACAACAAGCTTCAGAAATCAATGTCACTAAAGCTGAAAAAGATCTATCCTCTTGCGCTATGTGAAATAAGAATGATAAACATCGAAAAAGTGAAGGAAGGCGTCGTGATTGAGAAGTTCAGTGAAAAAATTGAGAAACGACCGCAGTCAGAAGCAATTGAAGAAGAAAAAAGCCAAATAGAAGAAATAGAAGAAGAGCAGAAAAAGGCAAGACTGGAAGAAGAGAAATCTGAAGGAAAAGAAGAAGAATAATTCTAATCAATTTCCATTATCTACCCCCAAAAAACAACCCCATTTCTTAATAACCCTTCAAAATTAATTGTGCATAAGGATAATTTATTTTCAGAAACAGTTAATGTTTAATTGTTTTTTTTATGCAAGCCATAGAACATAACATCTAATCAAGAACTACGGGATTTCTCGCATATGCCAAAGGACGCCGAATTCTAACTTTTGCGCCTTTGATATCAGGGAAAAGAAAACAAATTATATCAACGGAAATAAATTTTCGGAAATTTTTTCCTTGATAGATAGGAAAAGAAAGTCCGATTATTAATTTCTTTTCCTATAACTAAGAAATTTTTCTTTTACCATAATTTTCCATAGCAATTCTCCGCGCCTTGTTAATTTCAGCAATTGCAGGCTCAATCAAAGAAAGATATTCCTTTCTTGCACTTCTTACTTTTTCAGGCGTATCCAAAACTCCCATGCCTCTTTGCGCCATTAAATATTCAGGAAGTATAAGATTATCTCGAGTCAGCATAAAATAAGATAATTTAAACATTTAAATAATCTTGCATAATAGCACTTGCATAATAGCATATTCAATCACATAAAATTATTTAAAGAAAGATAAATAAAAGTCGATATGGCAAAATACCTGGCAGTTTATGATGTTCTTGTTCAGCCTTTTGAAGAAGCTCCAGATAAAGAGAAAAGAATCTATGATATTACCGCAGAAAACGATGATGATGCAAAATGGCAGGCAGAAGCTCAAAGAATGAAATGGTTAAGGGATGAACTCTTGCCAGGCTCTACCGTTACTCTTGAACATCTGGTTGAAGCAAGGGATGTTAAGCGATAATATTTATTTCTAATCATAATGCTTAAAAACCCCTACAATTTCTAAGTTACAAGCCTCCATAGCTCAGTGGCTAGAGCGGAAAATTTATTTTTAATAAGTTTGCTCAACTGCCTTGTAAGCTAGTCCATGTTAGCAGTAGGTCGCAGGTTCAAATCCTGCTGGAGGCTTTTCACACTTAGACGCCCTCATCACAAAATTGTAAAATTTTGGGAGGCAGGAATCCTCAGATTCGTTCATCAACAAACTCAACCTTCCCGCTATCCTGCAAAATCTTGGCAACCTCAATCGAGATATTAGCCAAATCCCCCTTCTTGAATGGCCCCAGTGTCTCGCCGCTCATATCAAGAAACGAATCAGTATCGCTGATAAAAATAGCCATCCTGTTTTTTATTTCTTCTGTTTTTTTGCCGTTCAGAAATTCATTTACAAATTTCTCAGCAACACCCATTCCATGAACAGTCTCGTCAAACAGCTTTTTCTCAAACTCAAGCATATTCTCAAAATCGCGCTTTGAAATGCCGGTTTCAGCCGCTACAAACGCCAAAGTCAATAATTTCTTCCTCCTCCTTAGCATTAGTTCCTTAAATAGAGATATAGCATTCTCAAACTGCTTTTTAGTCTTCATTATTGCCTCAGAAAATAAGTCTGCATCCTTCCCGGCTGCCAGCTTCTTGTCCTCAAAATACGATGCAACTTCCTCAAGAAAATTCTTGGGCAGCAGCTGCAGCTGTTCAGAATATCTTTCCTTCCTCAGAAATTCGTATAAATCATTGTACGTTATCATCTAACGGGAATACGTCAGAGACTTATAAGCATTGTTGTAAAGAAGGATACTAATCAGAAAACAGATTCAAAAAATCTTCCGGACCAACTATCCTAATATTCCTAAACTCTTTCAATTCCAGCAGATGATTATCCTGGCTTACAATAAAATCTACCCGTCCTTCAACAGCCGCCTCAACAATAATGTTATCTTTAATGTCAGACTTCACAACATCTAATTTTTCTTCAGGCTCAACAACAATAGAATTATTGATTATCATATCAACCCATTCTCTAATCGCTTCAGCAGGCATTTGGATTTTAAAATCCTTCAAGACTCTTACAAATTCCTCAAGCATACTAAACGAGACTATTAAATCAAATTTCTTCTCTCGCCACAAAAGAATAATCTTGCTGCATTTCCCCTGCCAAAAAATGCCCGAAATAAAGATATTTGTATCGAGAACGACCCTCATTTTCGTGCTCTTTTCACTGCCTCATCTAAATCCTCTTTTTTTATCCCTTTTTGTTTGGCAAAATCCTGCGTCTTCTTAAACAAGTTATCAAAATTCTTAAAAGAGGGCATCTTCACTTTTTTCAGACAGATAGTGTCATCTTCCCCGATAATAATAAACTTCTCCCCCTCTTTTAGCTCAAGTCTCTCCCTTATGTCTAAAGGTATAACTACCTGCCCTTTAGAACTCATGCTTGTTATCTCAATTTTATTCTCCATTTTCGTTCAATAAGTTTATCTTACCAGTAAGTTTATCTTATTTATAAACCTTTCGGCTCACTGTTCTTTATTTTAACACCTCATAATGAAGCTGAATCTCATTCTCACCTATCTTCTTCTGTCCAATTAACTTTAATTTTCTTTCAAATTCCTTGCCATTAAAAAGAGGAATTCCCTTACTAATAATTATGGGTTCAACATCAAGATAAATCTCATCAATTAAATTTTCCGCAAGAAAAGAATTATTGAGAATACCCCCGCCAGCTACAATTATTTCTTTAAATTTCTTCAACATTTTCAATGCTTCTTTTGGAGAGATTGCAGTAAGATGGTTCGGGCTTAAAGTTTTAAATTTGTTTTTTGATACAACAACAAGCTTCACGTCCTTAAATTCTGAAAATTCTGGCTGCTTAGTAAGAATCTCATAAGTTCTGTGTCCAACAATCAGATTTCCTGCTTCTCTCACAGCTAAACTATAGCTTGCCCATTCCTCCTTGGTTACCCAGCTAGTGTCATCGTCCTTCTTGGCAATCATTCCATTCACACTTATAGCCATATAAAGAATAACTCTCATCTCACTCATACCTCAACATCATACTCATAAACCGACTCGTAATCATTATACAAACCGCACATCTCCGGAACAGAAAGTTTCTCAAAATACCTTCTGAACGCCCTCATCGAATTTCCGTGCGCGGAAATTCCGACCGAAACCTTCTCCTCCCTCATCATCTCAATTAAATCCTTAATAAACGCAAGAACCCTTACCTCTACAGCCTTCAAGCTCTCGCCATTCGGGGCTCGAGTTTCATATCCCCTATGCCACTCATCATACTTTTTCCACCCGAATTTCTTAACAACTTCAAGATGGGTCTTCCCCTGCAACTCCCCGTAACTTCTCTCCTTAATTCTCGAGTCACTAATGATTTTAACATGCTTATGGAACTTCAAAACTTCCCTAAGTGTTTGCTTGCTTCTTATCAAATCAGACTGAAACGCAAGAGTAAACTTCTTATCCCGAAGCCGCAACGCGACAATCTGCGCATCCCGTATTCCCTTTTTATTCAGAGGCACATCCCTCCATCCAGAGAACACGCCGTCAGCATTGTCAGACGTCGTTCCATGCCTGAATAAGTATATTTTTAATTTCATGTTTTTCTTCAGAAATTAAAAAGACTGAAATTCTCAAATTTCTGTATTTTGCACCTCATATCTTATCTCCCCCCTTGCCATTATCTGTTCTAATTTCTTGAACAAATGTTCTAAAATTTGAAACATTCATGTTTCTGATTTCCTAAAGTTTTTACAAAACTTTTTAATTTCTTGAACAAACTCTCTTGCCCTTACAATCATCTGCTCTGCCTCATCTTTTGTTGTTGTTTCAATGTCCCTGTAAAGAAAGTCATTTCTCTTTTTTCTGAGATTATCAAAGTAATCAACCAATTCAAGGTTTATATTCATTTTCTTTAGAAACTCAAAAGTATTCTTATGATGCTCTTTGCCGACTGCCCTGTATCCTAAAAAATTAATTAACCTGCTGCTGATTTTAAAAATTCCACTGTAGACCACCGACATAACTTCATCATAACTTTCAGTTTCCATCCCCTTCACAGCAAATTGCAAACTTTTTTCAACTGACTCCGAAACAAAATCAGTTTTTTCAATTTTCTCAATCTTTCCTTCACTCAATAATTTTTCGAAGTTCATTTTCATCACCTTTTATCATGATTATTCCTTTCTTGAATATGTCTCTAACAAATCCCGTGCTTTTCTTTTCTCTTAAGCTGTCTCTGCTCCAGACAACAGGATTAATCTCCCGCTTTATTTTTTCTTCCACCGACTTTAAAATTTTGATTATCTCGAATAGTTTCTGGTTTCCAACAATCATTAAATCAACATCGCTTTCCTTATGATACTCCCCCCTCGCAAAACTGCCGAATATGAACACAAAATCGGCATTCACTTTTTTCACAGCTTCTTTAATAGGATAAATAATTGCATCGGTCTTGATAAAAATATTTTTTAAATCACCAACATAATTGCATTCCCGATTCAAAGAGATTCTGGACTTATTAATGCTTAAAATGCCAATCAAAACTAAATTATCAACTTCCCGCTTTACAGCGCTGACAGGAATTCCTAATTTTCTCGAAATCTCTCTAATGTAACTTTCACCGCTTTCAAATAAAAAAAAGTTTAATATCTTTACCCTGCTCCATGAAGTAAATAGCTTTTCTAACATTTTCTCGCCTCTTTCAATTTCAAGTTAATGATAATTTATAAAACTATTCACTAGACCTCTCCTTCAAAGCGCAACAGAAACGTTTATAAATAGTACGTACTAAATACATACCATGGAACACCAATTTATGCATAAAGTCAGCAGGGGAAGCAGATTCAATCAGATATACATCCCAAAAAGCATGGAAAGCGTATTTGAAGTAGGCGATACTGTCAAAGTTGAGCTAATCGAGAAAAAAACCAGAATTTTCTCAGAAAATGTAAAACTAAGCGAGTTCAAAGAAAAACTGATTCAGGAAGCGTTCTCTTTTTTAAGCAAGTTTAACATAAGTCAGATATTTTTCATCGGCTCCTTCCTGTCTCAAAAGACAGATTACAGAGATATTGACCTGTTAATAGTTTCAGAGGAAAATGAGAACAAAATTTACGAAAAACTCATAGATAAGTTCAACCTAAAATTTCATCTGATAGTAATTCCAGAAGAAAAATTCAAAATCCTGTCAGAAATATGCCCTCTTACTCGAAGTATGCTTAATTCCTACGCCTCAAATAAAAAATTCGAGCTTCCTAAGCAAAGAATTGACAAGAGTCACATCAAATTTCTGCTGATGATGCCTGAAGATTTACTCAAGATAAATGCGGGAAGCAGGGCGTTCTATGATAACATAAGGAGATTAATAACAATCAGAAGATTCCTTGATAATAAAGAGTTAGATGCCAAAAGCATAAACTCTGAATTAAAAAGCCTGCTCGGGCATTTGTTTGAATATTCAAAAGAAAATTCAGAGTCAACAAGCGAGATGATTAAAAAATTCAGGAAGATAATCAAGGCAGAACTAAAAATAATCAAAACGAAACAGGAGAATGGGTAAAAATAAGATAATCAGCGAATTGACCAACATTCTGGCAGTAGCTCTCCGTCATAAAATCGGAGGAATAGTCAATTTCAGCGAGATTTACGCCCAAAAATACTCAAAAGATGCAGAGATACTGCTAAAAGAAGCTGAAAAAATATCCCTTGAAAAAAACTGGAATGCAGAAGACAAAGCAAGAATCAGAAGCGAATTAAAAAGAAAGTTGCAGGCAGAGCTGGAAAGCAAAGACTTTCTTGATTCAAGAAAATTCGAAATAATGGATAATGAGGTTGAAAAGGCGTTAAGCAAGTTGCATCTGATTTAAATTTAAAGTTAATCTCCACAGGCATCAACCCCCTTAAATTCGGGAATAACCCACTTTTAAAAACCCCTTTAATTATCTGTAATAAGATACTTTATTTTAGAGTCAGTTAGTGGTTAATTGGTTTCTTTAAGTCGTCCAGAGGGCAAGTTTACATATCTCAGTTAATAATATAAACCTTCCCTACATAACCTCGGTATGTTCAACTTCCTGAAAGATAAGCTTAAAAGCTGGTTCAAAAAAAGCGAGAAAGTCATAGAAATAAAGGCAAAAAAGAAAGAAAAACCAGCGAAAGCAAAGAAGGCAGAAAAACCGAAAAAGCAAGAAAGAAAGAAACGCACAAAATCAGAGTTAGAACAGGAAAGAAAAGTCAGCGGAGAGATAGTTGAAGATATAAAGAAAGAACGAGGAGAGGAAATACGCCCTATTCCGCGACAGGAAGAAATTGAAGCGGAAATAGAAGAAGTAAAAGCGGAACACGAACAGGAAGAAAAACAAAAAGAAAAGAAAAGCTGGTTCGGAAAAATATTCTCCCGCAAGTACACAATATCCGAATCCGAATTCTCAGAAATTTTTGAAAGTTTGGAAACGATTCTCCTCGAAAACAATGTTGCATTAGAAGTCGTAGACTATTTAAAAGAAAATTTAAAAAATCAGCTAGTAAACAAAGAAATAGAAAAAGATGATTTAGAAAAAGAAATAAAAAGCGCGCTGAAGAATGCAATCGAATCGTTATTTGTCCCAAGTTTCAATCTTGAATCTAAAATAAAAGAAAAAAAGCCATTCACAATTGCCTTTTTCGGAGTGAATGGCTCGGGAAAAACAACAACATTAGCCAAGCTTGCATACGAGTTAAAGCAAAAAGGATTTTCAGTCATTTTAGCAGCAGCAGACACTTTTAGAGCCGCCAGTATAGAGCAGTTGAAGATTCATGGCGATAAGTTGGGAGTAAAAGTAATAAGTCAGAATTACGGCTCAGACCCTGCCGCAGTTGCATACGATGCAGTAGAATACGCAAAATCTCACAAGATTGATGTAGTCCTAATAGACACCGCAGGAAGAATGCACACAAAAGAAAATCTAATCAAAGAAATGGGAAAAATAGTCCGCGTCTCGAAGCCTGACTTAAAAATATTCATAGGCGAGGCAATTACAGGAAATGACGCCACAGAACAGGCAAAGACCTTCAATGAAGCCATCTCTATAGACGGCATAATTCTCAGCAAGCAGGACATTGACGAAAAAGGCGGAACAAGTTTGTCAGTTTCCTATATCACCAAGAAGCCTATTCTTTTCCTCGGCATGGGTCAGGAATACAAGGACTTAGAAGCTTTCGACAAGGATAAGCTGATTGAGAAACTGGGGCTATAATCTCCAAGATTTTAAGTTATGGATAACTGCATTGATTATGTTATCAAAGCTGGCAGTTAGACAGATAGAGAACCGCGAAAAGCAAGTCACACAAATAACGCAGTTGTCTATATCGTGAAAACAAGCATAAATCTTCCTCACAACCCCTCTCCTCAAATTTAAAGTATTCGCCCATTTTGCATAGGCATTCCATCCCTGAAAAATCTCCAATATTTTTTCCTTGCTTGTCTGCCCCGCCGGGTAATTTTCAATTTTTAAGAACATCTTGCGGATATTCCTCTTTCTTAGCAACCTAAAATGCCAGTAATTTCGGAACAACTACATACCTATGGACAAGATTTAAAGGATAAATAACACTTTTATCGTCATGAAAAGGGGAAAAGAAGCACTTAAAGAACTTTACAAATTTGAGGGGTTTTTTTTGAGGATATTTTCAAAGAAGAAAATAGAGTGATTATTAAACAAAAGAAGAAAGGAAAAACAGGGGTTTGCCCTGTTTGCAGAAAAAAAAGAAGAAAGGTAATTGAAGTTAGGAAGAGAATTATTCGTGATGAAAATATTTCTAGAAAGAAATGCTTTATATTGTTAAAAACCTACAGAATATTATGCAAAGGATGTTATAGAAGCATGGAAAAATTAAATTTTGTATTGCCTAATGAAATGATAACTGAAAGATTTGCTAATTGCATTTTTAATCTTTGCGAAAAAATGACATTGAAAGATGCAGCTGAAACTACTATGATTGACTGGAGAACTGCAAAACGAATTGATAAAAAGAAGCTACAAGAACGATTCAAGAATTTAGATAATATTAATCCTACAAGAATTGGTGTTGATGAGATAGCGCATGAAAAGGGGCATAAGTATCTTACAATTGTCAGAGACTTAGATGCAGGAGTTATTTGGGTTGGGGAGAAGAGAAAAGAAGAAACTCTAAATCAATTCTTTGCCGAACTCGGCAAAGAAAAAAGCCTAAAGATTACCGTCGCTGTTATTGATATGTGGGACCCATTCATTAAGAGCATAAAAAAGAATACAAATGCAGAAATAGTCTTTGATAAGTTTCACATATGGATAACTGCATTGGTTAGATGATACATTAGTGCAGTTATACAGATAGAGAACTGCAAAATACATGCCACCTATGCCGCGCAGTTCTCTATATCAAAGAAAGTTAATGAAGCAATTGACAACATCAGAAAGAGAGAATTCTCAAAAGCAAGCAAGGAAGAAAAAATAAATATGAAACACAAAAGATTTCTGATTCTTTATAGAAATAAAAACTTGAATAAAGAACAAAAAAAGAATTTGAATGAATTAATGAAGCAAAATAAAATATTATATGAAGCATACTTGCTCAAAGAGCAGGTATTGAGTATCTTTGATAGAAAGCAAAAAAATATAGCATTAGAGAGATTAAGCTCTTGGGAAAAGAATGTTAGAAAAGCTAAAATTAAAGAGTTTCAGAAACTATTAAAAACCCTGGAGCATTATTGGCATGGGATAGAAAACTACTTCACGCACCATGTGACTAATAGTGCCTCTGAAGGTTATAATAATAAAATCAATATAATAAAAAGGAGGGCTTACGGATTCAAAGATATTGAATATTTTAAATTGAAAATCCTTCAAAGTTGCTCATAATTTAGTCCCAGGCATACACAAGCCCCAAAAGATTTAACTTCTAATCATGAATGGAGTATTCATGTTCCTCTTGAACCAAAGCAAAAAAGAGTTTTAGAAAAATTGGGCGTAGTGATTAAAAAATAGGGTAAAGTTAGGTAATTAAAGCTATAGCAAATGACGCTGAATTTTTACCGTTTGCGCCTTTGCTACTAAGGAAACCTTCGGTTTCCGAGGTGCTCAGAAATGCGAATATCAATGAGCATTTCTGACATCAAGGGAAAGACATGCAATTTTGGTTAATTACTTATGTCTTCACTATATGGAAAAGTTAAAATTAAAACAGGGGTTGATTATTATAAATAATCAAGAGGAAGAAATTATTGAAGGAAATAAAAAAATTATTGTTAAACCTGCATGGAAATGGCTGCTTAACGTTTGATTTTTAATTAAAAATATGGCTTGGATGGTATTTTGCATACGGCGAAATTAGTAGAATTATGAAATGTATGCTGTTTGCATTACATTCTTTGGCTTTTTATCGTCGCTATGGTTTTTATTGTAAGATGCCTGTGAGGGGGCCGATGACGATTCCGAGGAGAAATGCGATTAGGAGTTCTATTATCATCTTCCTGATGCTATTTACTTGGATTTATACTTTTACGATGATTATTTTATCCGCCCTCTAACTTCGGGCAGGTGTAATTCAATAAATTCAATAATTTCTTTTTTGAATTGGGTGTTCAAAGATATTCCCTCATAATTTGGCTTTTTTGTTATCAATAACCATCCTGTTTTGTTTAACTCTTTTATTATTTTGTCTAAATTTTGAAATCTTTTGAAATGCTCTAATCTATCATATTTTGCCCCCCAATTTTTCTTTGAAAATGCTAATTTAAACATTAATTGAGCTTTCTCTTTTTCCATGTTTTTCTAAAGATTACTCCATATTTAAATGTTTCTCCTTTTGATAGTTTAAATGATACTTACGGAAACATTTATAAACCGAAAATTTATTAGATTAATATGAACGAAGAAAATAAATCTGCCTTTTTAGAATATTTTGGAGATACTCCTAAATTAAGATTTTTAAATTTTTTAATTGGAAATCATTTTTTTGATTTTAATATGACAGACATGGCAAAAGAGGCAAATATTAGCTATAATTCTTTGATAAGTTTTTTTCAGGAATTTTTAGATAAAGGAGTGATTATTAAGACAAGGAGAGTAGGGAAATCGGATATGTATAAGCTGAATATGGATAGTCCTATCTCAAGGAATTTTTTGAAATTTGCATGGTTTTTAACTAAACAGGATTTGGGTATTGAAGATAAAGAAAAAGTCACTGTTGTTCAAGAGGCATAGCTTAATTTTTGATGATAACTACTGGAGTTTATATATTCTGTAATGAATTTGTACGTCTACATGGAAAGATTTATAAATAATGTGCCCGTACATTTGTTATGAGCTATACTGAGATTAAGGAAAGAAATGGCAAGAAGTATTACTATAGAGTCCTTTCTGTAAGAAGAGGCGAAAAAGTGTCTAAAACCCGAAGGTATCTTGGAGTTAATTTGACTAAAGAAGATAGACTTTTGAAAGAAAATGAAGCGGATAAGAACCTTAACTCGATAATCAAAGCTAAAAAAATGAAAATTCTTAAGAAACTAATGCCGAAAATTATAAAGATTTTGAAAAAATATAATATAAAAAAGCAGGAATATTTGGAAGCTATGCTGAAGGAGAAGCAAGAAAAGACAGTGACATAGACATTCTTGTTGAGCCTCCAAAAGGAATAGGATTTGGTTTTGTTGGGATTCAATTTGAACTTGAAGACGAGTTAAAGATAAAAGTGGACTTAGTGAGTTATAGCGGCTTAAGCCCCCATTTAAAGGACAGAATTTTAAAGCAAGAGGTTAGAATAATATAATCTCTAAGGACGATTTAACTTTTATTGACCATATTTTAGAGAGTATTAGTGCAATAGAAACTTTTTCTACTATACCCAAGGACATTGATATTTCCTCATTCATGCCTTTGGTATCAAGGGAAAGACATAAAATGTTGGTGAATTATTTATGTCTTTCGCTATAATTTGTCTAGGGAAGACCTGACTTCTAACCGATTGAAACAGAGCGCAATAGTGCGAGAGATAGAGATCATAGGCGAGGCTGTGAAAAATATTTCTGAAAATCTTAAGGAGAAGCATAAAGAAGTTGAATGGAAAAAAATTGTTGGGACAAGAGACCAGATGATTTATCATTATCTCAGGAATGCTTTTGAACTTCGCATTCCTGAGCACCCTAAAAATGCTTCCGAGCATTTTTTGGTTTTGGAGTTGATATGAATATTGTTTGGAGCATAATCTGCGAGGATTTGCCTGTGCTGAAGAAGCAGATTATCGGGATAAAAACTGCTTTAGAGAAGAATTAACCTCATCTGACTACTTGATTATCCTAAAACTTCAATACTTTCAGCATTAATCTGCTTTTCTCCATTGTATTCTGAGACTATTCCTTTGATTTTGATTGTCTGATTTGGCTGAAATTTGCATTCGAAACATACGACCGTGATATTATTTTCTAATCGGATGATGTTAAATTCGTCGTAGGTTCTTATTGAGAGTATTTTTGAGGTTGTTTCTATGTAATTGTTTGTATTCAGCGAGGCGTATGCTAAAACAGGGATGGGATTCTGATTCAGGGTAAAAATTAGCAGGAGGAATATTCCTATGAGCGAGAGGGTTAATGAAATTGCGAGGAGTTTGCCCATATTATTTTTAGAGGAATGATGCTTAAATAAGTTGCGAGACGTGAAATAAAGAAAATACCTAAAACCTGGAAAAACTTTTATGGTTTTTCTGTGCCCCGAAAATCAGAGATTTTCGCGGTTTCGCTATCCCCACAGCAAGCTGATGGGGTATTTACTGCAAAATTTTTCGCTTTCAGCGACCGGTATTTTCAGTCTTTCAAAATCTGCCGTGTCAGAAATGCTGCCGATATTATGCATTTCTGAGCATGCTCAAGAACCATATCATAGTACCAGGTTCTTGACACAGTAAGCTGCGGGATATTGACCCAGATTTAGAAATAAATATGAAGATTAATGAATGACTATGAATAAGGTGATTGCAGAGGCAGATAGCTATGAGTAAAAGTTAATGTTAACCTGCGGGCATATGGTTTAATGCGGGGGCGAAGATTGACTGAAAAGATGTGGAGTAGATAGATTTATAAAAATAGAGAAGAGGTAGTATTATGGATGCTGAAGAAAAATTTGAGCTGATAAAGGGGAATTTGCAGGAGATTTTTGGAGAAGAGGATTTAAAGGAATTAATTAAGTCCAGGAAGGAGATTTCTGTTTACTGGGGGACAATGCCGACAGGGAGCATATCTATTGCGTATTTCTTTCCTATGCTCAAGGTGGCAGACTTCCTGAAGGCAGGATTCAGGGTTAAGATCCTGCTTGCTGATTTACACGCTGCTCTTGCAGGAGTTTCGTGGGAGATACTTGAAAAGAGATATGAGTATTACAAGAAGGCAATGGTTATGATTCTTAAAACAATTAATGTGGATATTAAGAAACTGGAATTTATCAGGGGGAGTGACATACAATTGAATAAAAATTATTTTCATGATTTGCTGAAATTAAGCACTTACACAACTATTAATGAAGCAAAACATTCTGCTGCAGAGGTTGTAAAGCTGGGAGACAATCCGAAAATGGCTGGAATAATTTATCCATTAATGCAGGCTCTTGATGAGCAGTATCTCGGCGTTGATGCTCAGTTTGGAGGCATGGACCAGAGAAAAATAATGGTTTATGCTAGGGAATATCTGCCGAAGATAGGATACAAAAGAAGGATTGAACTGATAAACCCGATAATCAGGGGGCTTGCGGGGGAGAAGATGAGTTCGAGCGTGGAAGCGAGCAAGATTGATTTGCTAGAAAGCGAGGAGGGTGTAAAGAAAAAAGTGAATGGCGCAGAGTGCGTTGAGGGAGATGTGAATAACGGGATTATGGCTTTGCTGAAGTATCTGATATTTGTTTTAAAATCGGACAGGAAAGAAAAGTTTTTGGTTGAGAGGCCAATAAAATATGGGGGCAACTTATCGTATATTAATTACGAGCAGGTTGAAAAAGATTTTATTGCCAAGAAGCTGCATCCACTGGACTTGAAGAATGCTGTTGCTAAAGAGATAAATTCTCTTTTGACTGGATTTAGAAAAGACAAGCAAATTCACAAGTTGCATAAGGAAGCTTACGGGTGATCAGTTATCAACTTGACATCAAATTCTATTGCTTCAGGATAGTTTTAAATAGTTTAGGTTAATTGTTAGTTTTATGAATGCTTGGAAAGTTGGCGCAGGGGCGGGGGCAATTTTACTGGGAATATACTCTGCTCTTGGATTTCAGGATAGTTCTGTCATGGTCATTGCAGGTATAATACTTATTGCTATTGGGCTGGGGTTAATTGCTTCTGGCTAAAATGAACCTTCTGGAACTTGATAAGAACAGGTTGGACCTATCTTACAGAAGAAATTTGCAATTAATGAACATAATCTTAATTTCGGGCATAGGCGCGATTTTTGCATATGCTGGCGCATTGATATTAAATTCTGAGAAGGCAATGGCATATACCTTTGCAATTGCGGTTATAATTTTGGCTACTTACCTTTTTTATAAGAAAATTGATAATTGTTTAAGGGCAATTTCTATTAAGATTAAGAATTTGGGTTAATCCTCTCTGCGGAGATGGAGGGGTCTTTTGTTTCGGGAAAACTTCACCCGATGGATTTGAAGAGTGCTGCCGCTGAATATCTTGAACAAGGTATCTCGCCGATAAGAAAGAATTGGAAATAACTTTAGATTTATTAGACTGCCGATAACAATGCTTTTATTATGACTATGCCTAAAATAATGGCTACTACTATCTTTACCCATTCCCAGACATCTGTTTCAGAAATGTTGCCTTTTTTATTCATTTGATTCTTGAAGATTTATTTAATATAACAATATCTTTAATAGTATTTAATACTTTCTCATTTAATTGGGATTCACTTTTCATTTTGTTTAAGTCATCTTTGCAATTTTGGATGTCCTCTTTATTTTTGTTGATTTGAGAGGTATAGCTTGAAAAGTATACCATCAGAAAAGCAGCAACTATCAAGGATATTCCTGAAGGCCAGAATTGAGGATACTCTTTAATTGCTAATAGTCCTCCATTGGCTAAGAAAAAAGAAATTATCCATGTTGAAATGCTGTAAATCCAATTTTTCTTAACCATGTTATTTTAGTCAGTCCTAAATTCTACAATATCTTTATCCCTGAGAACATGGGAGAGACCGACGATTTGATTGGGAAATTTGCTTGAGGGACCTGAGACTCTGGCTTCCCTGACTTTTTGGCTGAAACCGTGGAATATTTTTTCTGCAATATCCTTAACTGTTGAATTTGGGGACATTATAACAGGGTCTAAGTCTGCCGGATGTTTTGGCTGTTTTGTGTAAATTCGGATTTTGTGAAATTTTAGGAAGAGATTTTCTTTTAATTCCTGAATATTCTCGCTTGTTTTTGCTGAGAAGAAAAGCGCATCTATTTTTCTGCTTTTTAGCTGGGCTTCGAGTTTTCTTCGTTCGTATTCGTTTAGCAAATCAATTTTGTTGTAGACTATCAGTTTTTCGCTATTTGAATGCAGGAGAGATAAAATTTTTTCTAAATCGGATATAGAAGTTATGACTGTAATCAGAACGTCTGCGGTATGGGCAATTCCGGTGTCAAAATATTCGCTTTCTACCGCCGGCATATCCACGATTTGAATTTTTACCTCGCTATAGTTGAGCGTTCCGAGCATTGGCTGTTTTGTTGTAAATTGGACGGGAGATATAGCAGGTTTTGCGTTTGTCAAAACTGACAGGATGCTTGACTTGCCTGAACTTGTCAGCCCGATTAAAACTGCCTGAAGCCCCTCCTTTTTTATTCCGGCTTTTCCGGCAGATTTTTTTGTTCTTTTTATTCTTTCAAGCTTTTCTTTTAATTTTATGTATCTTGTTTTTAAATTTGCGCGCATTGACTCGCCTGATTTGTGTTTTGGAGCCTGGCGAATCATTTCTTCGAGGCAGACTAATCTTTCCTCGTCTGTCTGCGCCTGAAGAAAGTGCTTTTCTGCCTGCTGATATTCAGGTGATTGATTTGTACTTGCCATGCCGAACACCTACGGTTTTCTGGCTATTTTCCCCTTTAGCAGCCTTAATTTAGCTATAGTCATAGTTGATTAAGGATTTGAAATATTATAAAGTTAATGCTAAGCTAAAATTATCCTTATCCTGCTGGCAGATGGTTTAATGGGATTGCAAATAGATTAATAGAGGCAATGAAGAATAAAATGCGAGGCTGTGCAGATAATTTGTTAAATGGCGGAGACGGGGCAGGATTCTAAAGATTTATTTAGTGTAGAATATGACTGATTTTATGCGTGCTGGAATTTTATTTTCAGAAATTAAATATTGCAAAACACACGAACCCAAATCTGATGATTTGGGCGCATCCTTCAGGATGCAGTGTGTTTTGGCAGAATGATGCGTGTCGGAGTACTTTTTAGCGGCGGGAAGGATTCGTGCTTAGCTTTGCATAAGGCAAAGTTTGAAGGGCATGAGATTGCCTGCCTGCTGAGTGTTTATCCTGAGAATTCGGACAGCTTTATGTTTCATAAGCCTGATTTGGGATTATTGAAGAGGCAAGCAGAAGAACTTGGCGCAAAATTAATTGTTCTTAAGATTAAAGGCGAGAAGGACAAAGAGGTTGACGAATTAAGGAACTTAATTGAACAAAATAAAAAAGAAATTGCGGGACTTGTTATCGGCGGAATAGCGAGCAATTACCAGTATACGCGGATAAAGAAAATATGCGATTCGCTTGGACTGAAATTAATTGCGCCCCTTTTGGGATATTCTCCTGAAAAAGTTTGGAAAGAACTTTTTGCTGACGGCTTCAAGGTTAGTTTGACAAAGATTGCGTGCGAGGGAATAGGAAGAGAGTGGCTTGGAAGAGTTATTGACAAAACGGAATTCGGCAAACTAAAGGGGCTGTCTGAGAAGCATAAATTCCGCCTTGATTTTGAGGGCGGGGAGGCAGAGTCAGCAGTACTATTTATGCCCGAGTTTAAGAGAGATATAAGAATCGAGTTTGATGTTGAGAGTGAGGGAGAATACAGGCATTTTCTTAGGATAAAAAAAGTTTTTTGATTTTTTGAAATAGGCAGAATTATAAACCGATTTTACCATAATAATTTATGGTGGAGTTTTTCAAGAAAAAATTGGGGAACGGGCTTACTATCTTATTTGAAAAGAGAAACCTGCCTGTTGTATCGGTGGCTGCGAGCGTGAAGTGGGGGGCGGCGTTTGAAAATGCGCAGAATAAAGGGATTTCGCATTTTATCGAACATTTGATGTTTAAGGGGACTAAGACTCGGGGGCAGAAGGAGATTGCAAGAGAGATTGAAAAAAAGGGAGGGATATTAAATGCGTTTACGAGCGAAGAAGTTACAAGTTACTGGTGCAAGATGCCGAGCAAGCATATTGATTCGGGTATGAGCATTGTAAGCGACCTGATATTAAATCCAAAGTTTGATTCTGCAGAATTTGAAAAAGAGAAGAATGTGATTATTGAGGAGATTAAAATGTATCATGACAATCCAAGAATGTACGTATTAGACAAGTTAAAAGAAATGCTGTATAAGATGCCGTTTGGAATGAGCATTGCCGGAAAAGAGGAGATAGTGAGAAATCTCGCTAAGAAGCAGGTGATTGAGCTTTATAACTCGAGATATACCAGTGACTCGATGATACTGACTGCTGTCGGAAATGCTGACTTTTCGGAAATTGTTAAGAAGGCAGAGAAGATGTTTCCTGCTACAAAAAGAAGCGTGCATGAGGAGGTTCCTGTCAAGACTAATTCTGATAAGACAGAGAGCCGGGCAGGAATAGACCAGACGCATTTTATGTTTGGATTTCACTGCCCGAGCCTTAGAGAGGGGGGAAGGTATATGCATGAGGTTATCGGAGCGTACTTGTTTGAGGGAATGAGCTCAAGGCTTTTTCAGGAAATAAGGGAGAAACGCGGACTGGTTTATTCTGTAAAGGGAGATTTTGATTTGGGAAAAAATTACGGGTACTGCATGATATATGCCGGGACTAAAAAGGAAGCGATTAAGGAAATAAAAGCGATTATTCTTAAAGAGATTAAAAATTTGAAAAGCCTGAAGCAGCGTGAGCTGGAAGAGTGCAAGGAGCAGCTAATCGGGATGCGGGAGGTTGAAGAAGAGGATTCGACTAATGCTATGAATTCAATGATGCTTGAGGAGTGCGCTGGGGACGCCGACGAATACTACAAGTATAGAGAGAGAATCAGCGAGGTAAAATTAGAGGATGTAAGAAAGTTTCAGCTGAAGAATTACTCAAGTTTTACGCTGATTCCTGAATAATCTGCTTCTTTTTCTGTTGAATAAAATAAAAAAATTAAAAAAATTAAATTAATTTACTTTCTCTTGGAATAGTTTCTCATAAGCTTGCCTATGCCGATTACCAACACTGCTAAAGGCACAATCCATTTTGAAATTGTGTCAAGCTGGCTGACTCCTATTAAGGGCAGTATAAGCAATACTCCAATCAAAGTAACTAACCACGCAGTCAATTTTGCCATTTTTCACCTCCTTTTTGCTTAAATCACGCGGGAAAGATTATTTAAATATCTTTTTGTTTAGGATTTAATGAAAATCATCAGTTCGGATGCGGGAAACGGGGTTTTGGATGAACTCTGCAGAATCAAAAATAATGAGAAATGGAAGCCTGTTAATATTAAACTTTTTGACAGGGGAAGCGATGAAAAAGATATTGTCTTGAATGACAGAACGGCTGTTCTGAGTGAATTTCCGCTTATTAGCGCCGGGAGTTTTTTTGAAGCGTGCAAAAGTGAGGGGAAGCGGGCGTGCATGATTATTTTCTGCGCGCATGCGGAATGTGCGATGATTAGAGGGCTTGCTGAAAACGGATTTCCTGCTGAAAATCTGCTGTTAATCGGGGCGGGGAATCTTAGTTCTGAAGAAATTGCATTTTTGTCTGAGAAAAGAATACGGCTGATGAATATCAATCAGATTGAGGAGAATATTGCAGAGGCGTGCGAGATTATAATGGAGTTTGCTTCGGGCAAGGAGCTATATCTGAGATTTAATCTGGATATTATTGATTCCGGCGCGAATCCCGGAGGGATGAGCGCGAGGCAGGCAGTTTACATTATTTCACGGATGGCGATGATGAAGAATCTGAGAGTGTTTTCTCTTGGAGGATTTTCTGAGAGAGAAAAGTTAGGAGCGAAACTTGTTTCTGAGATTGTTTAGATAATTAACCAATTAAACGATAAACATTTCTGAAGATAAATTATCTTATATGCATATGGATAATATTGAGGTTATAAAAAAGGTTATTGCAGAGGTTATGGGCTATTAGGGGAAATGGGGACTTGTTTATTTTTTCTTCGGCTTTGCTTTATCCTCTTTCGGCTTGAGAATTGCAAGAATTTCATCGACTTTTTTATTTATCTCCTGAATGTTTGAATCAATTCGTTTTACTCTCCTGTTCTGGAAGTAGCTTACTACTGCTGAGATTATTTTGTAGATTATGTAAAGCCCGAGCAGTCCGCCGAGGACTGCGAGGAATGGTTTCAGCATTTCAAAAAGGGAGGAATAAGCCGCTGAGAAAATTGTGCTGACTGCGTCTGATGAGTTTAAGGTGATTGTTGAAGAGAGATTAAGCGCCTCTTTTGCATTGGGGAGTATTTCGAGCATGGTTTTATTACGGGGCATGGTTTTAAATAGGTTGCTTTTTTGGAATTTTGATACTGGAGATTTTATCAAATCCCCAGTCTTTTAAAAATTTGAAAATTTATTAAAATGAGATGCTTTATTGCTATTGACTTAACGAGGGATGTCAGAGACGAGATTGAAAGGGTTCAGCAGGAGCTTTTGGCGAGAAAGGGGTGGGCTGGAAAAGTTACCGAGAGGGAGAATCTGCATTTAACTCTGAAGTTTCTTGGGGAAATTGACGAAGGAAAACTGAAAGAGGTTATTTCGAAACTTAGAGAAATACAGATGCCTGACTTTTCGTGCTATCTTGGAAATTTAGGGGTGTTTACGCCTTCCCTGATTAAGATTGTGTGGATTCATATTATCGGAAAGGAAGTTTTAGAGCTGCAGAAACAAATTGATGACAAGCTGAGGGGCATGTTTCCGCCCGAGGCGAGGTTTATGTCGCATTTAACTATTGCGAGGGTGAAGAGTGTGAATGATAAGAAACTGTTTTTAGACGAAATTGGAAAGATTAAGACACAGAACTTGAAAATTCCCATCAGGGAATTTTGTCTGATGAAGAGCGAGCTTGGCGAGAATGGACCGAGCTATATGGAGATTGAGAAGTTTAGGCTGGGATGAAAATATAGTTAAGAAAGACTTTGATGGTTTAAATAATTGCTGGTTTCGAATGCATACTTTTTAGTGTAATTTTATTTATATATTCTATTTTGTTGTTTTTATTTTAATGGGATTAGAATTAAGCTTGGAGGATGCAGGAAGGCTTGCCGGGATTATATGCTCTGGGCTGAGGGCTCTTTCTGAACCGGACAAGGTTGGGCGGGTTGTTTTGGTGCATGGTAGTCCAAAAGAACTCGTTGATAATGCTGAGGCTTTACTTTCCATTGCGGAAAGAATTGATTCTGAGTTTAGATACTCAGTAGAATTTATGGATGCGAGATTTTATGATCCTCTGAAAGGGAAACGGGGATATTATTACGTTGAATTGGATAAATTGATTGGGCATGAATTAAAACCGATTATGGTGCCGGTTGTGCCGGGCGTGCCTCATGATGATGAATAATTAATAAAATCTGAAAAGTTATTAAATGCTGCTTTTCTAATAAAATTATCCTCATGCACTTGTTTTATAGGGGTTATTCAGATAATCAAAAGTTATGGCAGAATTTAAGGAGGGCTGGGGGCAGAATTGCTGGTGGAGGTTCACTAATCTAAAATTTTTCTGAAGGATTCTGACTTTTTTCCTATTGAATGATTTAACTCGTCTTTATCGGCATTAATTATTCTTTTAATTGAGCCGTATTCTTTCAGCAGTTTTTTTGCTATTTTCCCCCCTATGCCCGGGAATCCTTCAAGAATGAACTGCTTTTGTTCTTCGACTGACATTGTTCTTCTTTTTGCTCTGATGCTTTCTGAGTTTTTGTCCTGCTTTTTGGCGAGAACTATGAGAAATTTAGCGGTGTCTTCGTAATTTTTTGATGTGATTATGGGTACTTGGTATTTTAAAAGGATGTCAAGGAGAAAACCTCTCACCGCGTTTGGGTTCATATCTCTTTCTTCGCCGTATATTTCCTGTTCATCTATTCCTTCTATCAACAATAACCTTGAGTCATACTGCTGAAGGTTGAGCAGTTGTTCTGATAATCTTTTGCTTACCATACTTGAGAGAAAATCGCTGACTGTTTTCCTTTCTATTGCCGTATTGTTTATCAGGAAGTCTGCAACTTCGAGCTGTTCGAATCTGACTTCTGCGCCTGCGTGAATTAGTTCTGATATTACTAATGAATTTTTCTCGCGATGGTCTGCGATTATAAGCGGCTTTGGTTTGTTTTCTTCGGGTTTCTCTGGTTTGAATATGTTTGCTATTTCGGGCATTTTAAATTAACTTTTTCTGATTTTCTTTATTTTCTTCTTTAGCAGCTTCTTTATCATCGAATTCTGCCTGAATGTCTGAGATTGCTTTTTTCATCTTTTTTTCCTTGTTGAATGCTGCCCAGTAATAAGCTTCATCTCTTGTGGCTTTTGTCATGAGGATAATTAAACTGCCTTTCATTAATCTTGCTGTACGCCCGCGTCTCTGGATAGTTCTGATTTCACTTGGTACTGGCTCGTAAAATATAACATTACTTACTTCAATTATATCTAATCCTTCCTCGCCAATCTGGCTCGCGCATAAAATATTTATTTTTCCCAAGCTGAACTCGTTTATTATCTCTCTTTGTTCTTTCTGGCTCAATCCGGTAACTTCGCCTTTTTCATTTTCTTTTTTTGCCTGCCCGACGAAAATTCTCGCGTTTATATTCGGAATTTCATTCATTGTTTTATTTATTTTCAGCAGGGTGTCGCGGAACTGGGCGAAGACTATTGCCTTCATTTTTGGATTTTGCTTTAATTCGGCTGAGACTATTTCTTTCAGCTTTGCAAGTTTGGGGTGCTCTACTTTTTTTGCGATTAGTTCCTGCATTTTTACATAGGCTTGGTTGAATTCCTGGCTTGCGACGAGATGCTGGACGGCCTTGCTTTTTTTCTGGCTGGCCTGCTGGAATAAATCCTGCATGTAGCTTGAGAGGCTTGAAAGTGTCTGGGTTTCGAGAAGTTCGAGTGCGTACTGAACTTTTATTGCCTGCGCGCATGCGCTTGCTCCTAACAATAAATTAAAGTTCTTGTTTCCTGCCGAGATTGCGCGCATTATTTTGTGCTGGCATTCAAGAAGGAATTTTTTAGTTGGGGGCATAAATAATAATTTTCTATTCTGCAGTTCGAGAACTTTTTTATCGTGAATTTTTTTTAACAGTACGCGGATGTCATTAAATTCTGAGGGAAAGTCGAGTTTTACTATCTCAAACTTTAATTCCTGAAGATACTCTTTAACATCTTCACTTTCTCGTGTCCTGATTTCAACTGCTTCTATTCCGAGATTATCGCAAATCTGCTTTATTTTTGCTTTTTCATAGCCCGGACTCGCTGTTAATCCGAAGAGGAGGGGATTTTTTGCTTGTTCTTTATATTTTTTCGCGACGTATGTGTAGGCATAATTCTTCAGGCAGCGATGACATTCATCCTGAATCAATAAACTCACATTTGATAAATCGTAAAGATTATTCTTTACGTCATTCCCTATGCACTGGGGCGTACTTAGGATGACGTCCGCATTCTGCCATAATTCCTCGCGTTTTTTGGCTTCTGTTTTTCCTGTGAAGAGTTCCATTGTTGCGTAAAGTTCCGGGAGGTGTTTCTTGAAATAGTTGAGATGCTGTTCTGCTAATGGGCGCGTTGGCGCGAGAAAAAGGATTTTCTCGCTTGGGAATTTTTTCATTCTTTCTATTGCAAGCATAAGAGAGATGAGGGTTTTTCCGATTCCTGTCGGGAGAATGACTAAGCAGGATTTGTCTTTGCAGGTTTCAAGTATTTTTTGCTGATACTCCCGCGGGGAGATGTTTTGAAGAGGGTTTTCCATGATTTTAGAGATGATTGGGAATATATAAATGATTTTGTTAAGTTAATGTTGATATGATGGCACATTCTTTTATAGGGTACTTATTTGGGCAGTTAATGTTATTTTTAGTTGAGTGTATTAAACAACGAGGGCGAGAGTTAATGTTAATGGAGATACATTGGTTGCGGAGGGTGCAATATGGGGCGAGGCAATTATCTTTTTCCCGTTTACACCAGCAGGAAGACATAGCTGACTCCGACTATGCACAGAACTGCGAGGACTGCCCAGAGAACGCGGTTGCCTATAAGGATTTTTGTCCCGTCGAGATTTCCAAGGGGAAGCATGCCAAATGCTGCGAATATTATTGAATATCTGCTGAGGTCTGAGAGACCTACGAAATAAGAGATTACTGCGAGAATAAGGCAGACGAATATTCCTGATGCAGATATCCATCCTGCCTCCAAGTCTGTCATTTCAGAATATCTGTAGATTCCGTGGCGTTTTGCAACTTTTGATTTAGAGGCGGTAATTTCTGTCTGAGTTGTTGCGAGCCACGGGACATATCCGAGAGAGAGAATGGAAAGAATAAACGGGAGAATTATGCCGATAGGAATGGGGGTTTTGAAATAACTCCGTTCGTACCATCCGTATCTCTGGAAGCTCCAGATTTTTGTTTCCACGCCGCACTGAAGATAATTTGAGGCAAGTTTTTTTGCTCCAATGCTGAAAATGAATATCACTATGAAGAATAATGCCGAAAAGATAAACTTTTCGAGGCTTAGATTTCTGAAGCTCACGACAAATGCAGAAACTATTACTGCGAGGAGAATAAGGAAAATTTCATTTGTTTTCATAACTATTGCAGGAATATGTTTTTTATAAATGTTGCCATGCTTGGAAAATTAGTGATAATTTTCTATCTATGAAGTTAATGTTACTCTGCTTTCATTAAGGAAATGTTCTCAAAATGGATTAATGGGACAATTGCTTGATACTGCTCGGGATACTTGCTTGAACCAATGACCCGGCTAACCTATACTGCAATATAGAAAACTATATAAATGCGTTTCTTTTTGGAAGGGGATAAACAAAAGGTAATAATCAAAAGGAGGCAAAATGCTGAAGATAAAGAAGATAAGCGAATTGATGGGAAAGAAGGTTTTCACTGATGCGGGCGACTTTTTCGGAGAGATAGAGGAAGCTAATCTTGTTGAGAATAAGATTGACGGCTGGAGAATAAGGGTTGCAAGAAGCGCCGGAAACATGCTTGGAGGAGCAAGAGGGGTTATTGTGCCGCACCAGTTTGTCAAGGCTATCGGAGATGTTGTTGTCATAAACCGAAGCGCGATTCCCGAGAGAGGAATGGAAGAGATTGGAGATTTAGAAGAGAGCGCATAGAGTTTAAATGGCTGAGACAATATTTTCGAGCACTTTGTTTAATGAGTTAATTTGGCCGTTCTTACTTGTGTTTGTGCTGATTTTTGCTATACTTGATAAGACTAAAATTCTTGGGGAGGGAAAGAGGCAGATTAATGCGATTGTTTCTTTAGTGATTGCGCTGATTTTTGTTTCATTTGCAAGTGCTGTTGGAATTATTGTCAATTTAATGCCGTTTCTGGCTGTTGTTTTGGTGATTATCCTTTTGTTCTATCTGATGATGGGGTTTGTCTGGAATGAGAAGGAAGGATTTACTGTTCCTAAGGGAGTCAAGATTGCCGGGGCGATAGTTGTTTTTATCGCTTTGGCTATTGCGGTTTTAATTGTTACAGGATACTGGAATAATGTCCTCTCTATCTTTAGCGGCGAGGGGACTGTATCTTCGTCTATAGTTATGATTGTTATTATTGCGGGCGCTCTTGCTATTGTTCTTTCTACCGGGAAGAAGAGCTGATTTCTTACAAATGATATCTGCATGAATGCAATGAAGGTTTGATTGGCTTTCTTTATGAGATTAATATAGCCATACCCTTTGTTGTTTTCAGATTCTACATAATTAACTTTATGCATAAATAATAAACTTGCTGAGGAATTAACATTAACTACACTAATTCTTAAATAATGCCTACTAACAACTTGCAGCCACAAATATCTTTTTCTGTCATTTAATGCAACAATATTCTCGAGCTTCTCAATTTTATA
>Ga0082335_1002018_pt1 | contig 39714 bp, 27 predicted proteins | sample Subgrocontami58m_FD_72375 | JGI IMG/M metagenome (GOLD analysis project Ga0082335, IMG submission 72375) | Subsurface groundwater microbial communities from S. Glens Falls, New York, USA - GMW37 contaminated, 5.8 m (SPADES assembly) (version 2) ...
ACCCCCCCGCCATGGGGCGACCCAGGGGGCCGGGCGACGGTCGGCCCGCGGCTAGGCTGCTGCGGCGGCCCAGAGCCGCGGGCGCACTATTCACGAGCGCGCCGCGGCGCGTTCGTGAATAGTGCGGGCTAGATGCCGTTCCTCGCCCGTGAAGGAGTGCTGGTCGAAGTAGACCCGCGCCCGGCGAAACTCAACTTCGCGCCGATAGGCCAACCCGAGCATCGCAAAGCCTGCGGAGTTCAGCGCCGCCTCCGACCAGATGAAGTTGGGAGTGTTGAGGCCGTCGTCGGGAAAGAAGTTCGCGTTTGCGCCGTCGAAGGCCTTAGATATGCCGCCAAGCCTGTTCCGCTCGTGCATGTTCTGCCGCAGTGTAGCGCCGTAGCCTGGAGTCGGCAGGACGTACGCGTACCCGGGTTGGCCCTTCGACGCTAGCAGGTGCTGAATTGTCTCGCTCTCTGTGAGGCTCTCTGTCGTACCAGTCTGCACGGCCGGAGCCTCAATCGCCACAGCCGCGACCAGGAATACCTCACCTTCGTCGGACACGGGAGGCGTACCGGACTCGTCGAGATAGACTTCCATCTCGGCCATCGAATTCTCCCAGCCGAAAGCACGTCTGCGTCCGCGAGTGTCGCGTGGAAACCCAGGATGGTCATCTCAACCGTCATTCCCCGGCGTCGTTCACCTACCTCTTTGGCACGCGGGGGAAGTCGTGCTGGCGAGGTCCGGACAGGAGCGTAGACCAGTCCTCCTTCAGGCGCGCCATCAACGCATCGCGACCGAACGCCAGGGTATTCGCGAGTTGGGGATTGCGCAACCTCGTTCCTCCTCGGTCAACTCCCTGATACCATCCCCGACGTGTCCCCCCGAAGGGGCCAGTGGCTCCGTCGCACAGGGGCTGGCACTTCATCGGACGACGCATGATTGAGATCCAGGGCCTCACGAAACGCTACGGCTCGCTGACGGCCGTCGACGGCCTCTCGCTCACCGTCCAGCCGGGCGAGTGGTTCCTCTTCTGCGGCCCGAACGGCGCAGGGAAGACGACGACGATCCGCATGCTCATGGGCCTCGTCGCGCCGACCGACGGCACCGCGCGCGTGTTCGGTCACGAGGTCGGCCGGGAGAGCCTGGAGGTCCGCCGCATCGCCGGGTACCTGCCAGAGGACTTCTACGCCTACGGCTACCTGAGCGGCCGCGAGTATCTGGAGTTCGTCGCCGACGTTCACGGGCTCCCCTCCGACGAGAAGCGCAAGCGGATCGACTCTCTCCTCGCGCTCTTCGCCTTCGAGGAGGAGGGCGCCCGTTACGTGAAGACCTACTCCCATGGGATGAAGAAGAAGCTCGGCCTCTGCGCGGCCTTCGTCCACAAGCCGAAGGTCGCCTTCCTCGACGAGCCGACCGAGGGGCTCGACCCGGGCGCCGCGGCGCTCGTGCGGAAGGTGATCCGCTCGCTCTGCGACGCGGGGATGATCGTCTTCATGTCGACGCACCTGCTCGGGGTCGCGGAGAAGCTCTGCGACCGCGTCGGCGTGCTGCACCACGGGAAGCTGCTTTGCGAGGGGAAGCTCGCCGACGTCCAGGCGCAGCACCCAGGCCTCTCCCTCGAGGAGATCTACCTCCGCCTCACCGGCGGCGTCGCCGACGAGCGGATCTCGAAGTTCATGGGAAACCAATAGGAACGGGGCGATGGTCGAGTGGGCTTGTGCACTCGCTCTGTCGCCCGCTCCGCGGGCTACGGTTCGACGCTTCGCCTGGTTCGTGGGGCTGACGCCCCACGCTATTCCCTTTCGCCCGCTTCGCGGGCTGGCGTGGGGCGGGTCCCCAGGCAGAGGAATTCACCCGAAGGACACGAAGCGGGACGGTGGGACCGAGACCGCCGAAGGGGCGCGAAGCGGGACGGTGGGACCGAGACCGCCGAAGGGACACGAAGCGGGACGGTGGGACCGAGACCGCCGAAGGGGCACGAACCTGGACCGATGGCTCCGTGAAACCGCGCAGATGCTGTCCGAGATCCGAGGCGGGGCTGACGCCAGCCCGCGAAGCGGGCGGAAGCCAATAGCCGCGGGCGCGAGCCCGCGGAATTACGGCCGCGCCCGGGGCGGAAGCCCGCGAAGCGGGCGAAAGAACAACGTGCGATGATCGTCACGGCGGAATCTGGCTCCGAGAGTGGCTCGATGCGCTCGATCGACTGGGCCTACAAGTGGGTCAACGTGCGGATCCAGGCGCGGGACCTGGCCAACAACCCCGCGAACCTGATCCTCTCCGGCCTCGGCGTCGCGTCGATCGTCGTCGTCGCCTTCCTCTTCGGATACTCCGCACGCATGCCCGCGTGGGGAGCCGATGTCGTCCCCGCCATCCTCGGGAAGAAGTCCGGCCTCTCCCTCCTCCTCCTCGCCTACTGCGGCTTCTTCGGCGTCGTCACCTTCGTCCTGACCCTCATCGCCCTCTTCTACCCCACCCAGGTCCAGGAGCTCGACAGGCTCCGCGCCCTCCCCATCCCCGAGTCCACCCTCTTCGGCTTCAAGTGCGGCGACGTCCTCCATAGCATGACCCCCCTCGTCTTCCTCGTCGTCCTCGCCGCCGGAGCCGGCCTCAACCTCGGAGGCCAGGCGAGCGCAGGCTTCGTCGCCACCCTCCTCGTCCTCTCCGTCCTCCTCGTCTACATCGTCGGCTGGCTCATGATGGCCGGCGTCCTCGCGGGCGTGACCGTCCTCCCCCGAGCCGCCTTCGGCCGAGGCGCCCTCCTCCTCGTCGTGCTCGCGCTCGGCGCCACGGGTCTCGTCGCCTTCCGCGCCGTCGACCGGCGCCATGCGCTCGAGACGCTCTCCGGCGTCGGCCCCACCGCCTGGACCGCGGACCTCATCCTCGCCTCCCAGCGCGGCGACTGGGCACAGGCGGCGAAATCGGGCGCACTCGTCCTCGCCGTCGCCCTCGCGCTGCGGACGCTCGCCTCGCTCGCCTACACGCGGCTCTATCTGCGGCGCCTCTCGACGCTCCTCGAAAAGCTCTGGCCCGATCCCCGCGCAGCAGCCAGGCGAGGCAGTTGGCTCGAGGCCATCCTCCTCGCGCCGCTCGCGCGCGCCTCCACGGCGACGCGCGCGATCGCCAGGAAGGACCTGCGCTGGATCGCGCGCGACCCGATCGTCGGGTACGCCACCTACGCCGCGGTGGCGTTCGTCTTCCTCGGCGCAGGGCTCGCATGGTGGGAGGGGACCCATGGCGAGGCGGAGGAAGGCGTCGCGTATCCGCTCTGGGCCCTCGTCACGATGGTCGCCCTCGGCCACCTCCTCAACCTCAACCTCTCCGCGTTCGGCCGCGAGGAGCGTTGCCTGGAGGCCCTCTCTGCGACGCCGATCACGCCCCGCGAGCTGCTCGCCGCGAAGTTCCACGTCTCGTTCGTCCTCTCGCTCCCCGTGCTCGCGCTCGGGATCGTCGCGTTCGCCTCGCGCGCGCCGCACCTTGCGCCGGCGATGTGGGGGCTCGTCGGCGCGATTGGCGTGGCCGGCGCCGCCGCCTTCGCGTGGGTCAGCGTGACGCTCGGGGCGATCTTCCCGAAGTACGACGCGAAGAACCAATTCCGCGCCGTGACGCTCGTGGGGGTCGGCGTGCACGTGACGCTCCTGGGGCTCCTCGTCGCGAGCATGGTGGGATCGGTTGTGGCGGTGCGCGGGTACGGGGCGAGGTTCGTGTTCGTCCCCGCGCTCGTCGGTATGATGTGGGCGGGCGTCATGGCGTTCCTGACGGTCGAGGCGAAGGGCGCGCTGCACGCGATGTTGGGAACGAGGGAGAAAAGCGGGCGGCCACAAGGGCCGCCCCTACACAGCGGGGAGGCCCGATGAGAGCCGTGATCGCCATGCTCGTCGTGGGAGCGATCGCATTCGCGGAGGACGATCTCGCCGCGAAGGCCGCCGGCGGCCGCGTCGTCCACGCGTCGTGGGGCGACGCGCGCGACCTCGACCGCCTGATCGACGGCGAGGCGAAGGACGCCTGCTCGCTGCCCGGCGCGAAGAACCTGCCCGCGGAGGTCACCCTCGCGTTCCCGCACGACCGCGTCGGCGACGTTACGCGCGTCGTGCTGCGCCTCCCCGAAAAGGACGACGACGCGCGGCCGCAGGACGTCGAGGTTCTCGCCTCGATCGCGAGCGGAGTCGCAGGGTTTTACTCGCTCGGCACGTTCACGCTCGAGGACCGCGCGGGAGAGCAGACCCTCGACGTCCCCGACCTCCCCGTGAAGTTCCTGCGCATCCGCGTCCTCTCGAACCGCGGCGCGTCGAAGACGCTCCTCTCCGAGATCGAGGTCCTCGGCTCGTTCCCCCCCGAGGAGACCTACTTCGTCTCCGAGATCGACGCGAAGCGCTTCGGCGCCTACCAGCAGGCGCGGACGAGAGGGGCCGCGCCCCAGGCGAAGCGGTCCGCCCTCGAGGAACGCCTCTTCGCCGACGCGAAGGACGGCAAGCTCGACGACCTCTCGCTCGGCGAAGCGGCCTTCGTGGCGAGCGGGGTGCCCGATGAGGCGGCGCTCGCGACCTATCGCGGCAGACTCGACGCGCTCGTCACGCAGGCGCCGGTCGGCGGTGGCACGGTGCACGACCGCGGCAAGGCCCTCCTCGAGTGGCTGCACGGCGGGACGCTCAAGCGCTACCGCGCCGAGGCGACCGACCTCACGGGCGTCCTCGACAAGGGGGAGTTCAACTGCGTGTCGTCCGCGACGCTCTACGACGCGATCGCGAAGCGGCTGGGGCTCGACGCGCGCACGATCGAGGTGCCCGACCACGCCTTCAGCATCGTCTACGACGGCGCACAGGCGTACGACGTGGAGACGACCTCGAAGTGGGGCTTCGACCCGGCGCGGGACAAGGCGCGCCTCGCCGAATTCGAGAAGCAGACGGGGATGGTCTACATCGAAGATCGCCACTCGAAGCAGCGTCGCGAGGTTGGCGACGTCGGGACGGTCGCGATCGTCTACTACAACCGCGGCGTCGGTCTCTCGCGGCAGAAGAAATTCGCCGAGGCGTTCGCCTGCTACGTGAAGGCGCTCGACCTCGACCCCGGGTTCTCGAGCGCGCTTTACAATTTGGTCCAGGGGCACGTGGAGTGGGGATACGAGCTCTCGCGCGCGAAGGAGTTCGCGAAGGCGATCGAGGTGATCGACGAGGGGCTCCTCATCGACCCGGTATCGCAGCCGCTGCGGCAGAACCTCGTCGCGGCCATCACGACGTGGGGCCTCGGCGAGGTGGAGGCGAAGCGGTACGAGCAGGCGCTCTCAGTGTTCGAGAAGGGGCTCGCGCGCGACCCGGGGAACTTCTACTACGCGCGGAACCTCCGCTACGTCTACGCGCAGTGGGCGCAGGATCGGGTGGCCTCGGAAGGGCCCGCAAAGGGGCTGGAGACGATCGAGCGGGCGCTCGTGAAGTTTCCAGGCGACGTGGACCTCCGCAACTGCCAGGTGACGCTCTACGACGAGTGGGCGAAGCGGCTGGTCGACGCGAAGGAGTGGCGCGAGGCGATCGCGAGGTACGACATTGGGCTCCACGCGGTTCCGCAAGACAAGCTCCTCTCGCACAACCGGGTGGTGACGTGGCTCGAGTGGGCGGAGGCGCTGACGGCGGAGGGGAAGCTGGACGAGGCGGTCTCGGTGCTCGAAGAGGGGGAGAAGGCAAACCCCGGCGAGAGGGCCTTCCATCAGAACCGCAACGCTCTGTACGCGACGGCGGGAGACGCGCTGGGGAAGGCGGGGAAATTCGACGAGGCCGCGGCGATGTACGAGAAGGGGATGGCGGCGGACCCGAAGGATCGGCGACTCAAGCAGAACCGCGACTACTGGCTGCAGCAGTGGGCGGGGGCGCCTGCGGCGAAGGGGGACGTCGCGGGGTCGGTGGCGCGCTATGCGGACCTCGAGAAGCGCTATCCTGGCGAGAAGGACCTCCTCAAGGGGCGGGCGGCGCTCTTCATCGACCTGGCGAAGCCGAAGATGGACGCGAAGGACTGGGAGGGGGCGATCGCAGTCTATCGCCAGGCGCGCGCGGCGGTGCCCGAGGAGAAGGCGTTCGAGAAGAACCTCTCGTACTGCTGGAACTCGTGGGCGAAGGAGTCGATGGACGCGAAGGACTGGAAGGCTGCGATCGCGATCTACGAGAAGGCCTTGAAGGACCTCCCCGGCGACAAGACGCTCGCGCACAACAAGGCCTACTGCGAGGCGCAGGGCAAATAGTCCGCGCGCATGTCTGCCACAACACAAACAAGGAAGGCGTGTTGTGAAGCTTCATGAAATAAGAGCAATCGATTGCTCTTGTTCGCGGGATGTCGTACCCTACCGCGGAGGACGGTGACTCCATGCTCGGCATCACGCGCGAAGAGATCGCGAAGCGGCTTGCGTTTGACAATCCCTGGTGGGGCACCAAGGACTGGTCGGGTTCGCCCTATGCGAATTAAGCGAGGCGATTCTGCTTCGATTCGTTCTACGGCCTCGTCGAGACGCAGGGCGTTCATCGCGCGGTCGTTCTCCTCGGACCGCGGCGCGTGGGGAAGACCGTTCTCATGCATCAAGCCGTGAAGGTCCTCGCCGACTCGGGCGTCCCCGCTCGCAACCTGCTCTACGTCTCTATCGACACCCCGACCTACACGGATCTCCGACTGGATCAACTTGTCACCCTCTTCATGGAGGGCCAGGGAATCGGCCGCAACGAACGGTTCTTCGCGATGTTCGACGAGGTGCAGTACCGGAGGGAGTGGGAGGTCCAGTTGAAATCGCTCGTCGATTCCTACCCGCAAGCCAGGTTCGTCGCCTCGGGATCTGCCGCGGCGGCCCTGCGACTCAAGAGCCGGGAGTCCGGCGCCGGGCGGTTCACGGAATTCCTCCTCCCCCCCATGACCTTCGCCGAGTACCTCTTCTTCATCGGGAGAGAGACCGAGCTCCTTCGACCCGCGGCGGCCCAACCCGCCCAGGTGCCCCGAAAGAGGGGCGCCTGGAGTTTCGACGCTGTCGACCTGGACGCGTTGAACGCCGAGTTCGTCAACTACCTGAATTTCGGAGGATTCCCGGAGGCCGCATTCTCGAAGGAGGTGCGATCCGACCCTTCCCGCTACATCCGAGAGGACATCATCGAGAAGGTCCTCCTGAGGGATCTGCCGAGCCTCTACGGCGTCGCCGACATCCAGGAGCTGTACCGACTCTTCACGGTCCTGGCGTACAACACCGGTGCGGAGTTGAATCTCGACAAGCTCTCCATCGGATCGGGCGTGGCGAAGAACACGCTCCGCCGATACCTCGACTACCTGGAGGCGGCCTTCCTGATCTGGCGCGTCCGTCGAGTGGATGAGACAGGGCGGCGCTTCATTCGTGAGACGGCGTTCAAGATCTATCTCTCGAATCCGTCCATGCGCGCGGCACTCTTCGGACCCGTGGCGCCGGAGGACGACGCGATGGGTTGCCTGGCCGAGACGGCGACCTTCAGCCAGTGGATGCACTCGAGATCCGGGGCGGGCAGGATCGCCTACGCACGCTGGGGGAAGGGGCGGGAAGTCGACATCGTGCACCTCTCCGACCAGGACCGACCGGACTGGACGCTCGAGGTGAAATGGTCGGATCGCTGCTTTGACCACCCGGAGCAGCTCGAGGCGCTCGTCGAGTTCGCGCGGCAGCACGCCCTGACGGAGGCCGCCACCGCGACGACTCGGACGCGGCAGGGATTGACACCCGTCCGTGGCGTCCTCATCGATCAAATCCCCACTGCTCTCTACTGCTACATCGTGGGGAAGGACATCCTGGGCGGCACGGTCTGACGGCGCGTTGAGCCTACGAGGCAAAGAGGCGAGTCACGTCGAGCGTGAAGCCGGGGAGGAGGGGCGTCGCGTACTCGGTCGCGGGTCGCATCTCGCGGAAGGTGTCGCCGATGCGCTGGAGGATGAGCACCGCGCGCTTGGCCGGGTCGATGATCCAGTACTCGCGCACGCCGGCCAGGAGGTACTCCTGCCGCTTCTCCTCGTAGTCCCGATGCTCGCCGCCCTCGGAGACGACCTCGACGACGATGTCGGGGATCCAGCGCTCCCACGGCGAAACAGGGTCGGGCGACGGCGACAGGTACAATGCGACGTCAGGATGCCGCTCGGATTTCATGCCCGGCAGACGGATCGCACAGCGGTCGCCCGATGCATGGTAGTGAACGATCCCCGAGTGGGTTGCCTCCCATGGGAAGACCTGGAGATCGAAGTTGTGAAGGATCTGTCCGTGTCGGTACCCCGGGATCTCGACCACCTCGATCACTCCCCTGGCGAGCTCGTAGCGATACCCCGGCGCCCCCTCGGCTTCGGCGAAGTCCTCGAGTGACATCGTTCGCCCGCGATCCGCGGGCCCGACCCGGACCTTGGTGACTTCCATCGGCAGACCTCGTGCTCAGGCGCTATCGACGCCAGCCCGATTCTATCTCGCCGCCCTGACTCGAGCAAGATGGGGGGGAACTCGAGTCGCTACCGCTCCTGCTCGACGTCCATTTGCTCAATCACATGGGACATCCGATCGAGCACGGCCCTCGTGTCCACGATGCGGAGGCTGTTCGTCTCCGTGTCGTAGGAAAGTGTTCCGAGGGTCGCAACCGTGGAATTCCAGCCGGGCGACCGGGTCAGCATGTTCCGGAGTAAGTCGAGAAGAACGCAATTGAGATCGAGTCCATAGTACTCCCAGCCGGTGGGGAATTCCCACGGTGAGTAGCGCTCATTCGCCCTGATGTGCTTGAGGGTGAAGACCCTCGTCTCCATGCGGGCCACGAGGGTGGGGGGGGGCGACAACGCGGATGACGTGGGCCTGGTCATCCTCGAGGAGAACATTGCCCGACAGTCCGACGACCGCTTCCAGCGCACGGCGCCACGGGACCTCCTCGCACCTGATGGTCACCTTGCCACGTACGCCGTCGTCGAGGAGGACCTTCGTGTCCACCTGCCTGGCGAAGACGTTTACCACGTCCGTCAGCTCTGCATGCCTGAAGTCCACCGACACACGCGTCATCAGCGCAGGCTTCCCGACGACGAAACAGCCGTAGCTCCTGCCGACGGAGTAGTTGGCCAGGCGCGCGGCCGTCTCAACGGCCTCGGGCCACGGGGTCCGATGGAAGGACACCGTGATCTTCTCATCCATGCCGGGGTAGAAGTCGATCGGGAAGTGCGCCTGCTCCGCGATGGCGTCGAGGACCGAGTGGAGGGGAGTGTCCCTGAATTCGAGGGTAACCCGAACTGGGACTTCAACCATCTTTCCGATTCGGGTGGCGCGCGCGGGGTTCGGCGCCGTTCTCGCAGTGGGCAGCTCGTTGGTCTCCACGGACCGCGAGGCCGGCTCCGTGCGCGTCGCGAACTTCTCCTGGGGGCCTCGGCAGCCTTCCAGCAGGAGCGGAAGAGCGAGGACGCAGCGTGCGATCCAAACACGCTTCACGGGCGAGTCTCCGTCCACCCGACCCCAAACCCCATCGCGGGGGCATCTACGGCCCGCTGGGCACTCCCTACGGCTTCCACGCCTTCACCCAGTCGATCCACCGGCGCTCCATGTCCTTCATGTCCTTCCCCGCGAACGCCTCCTGCCGCGCCTCCTCGCGCGTCCGGCCGCGCTGCAGCGCCGCGACGTAGGCGTGGAAGCCGTCCTGCTCCCCCTTCGGCGCCACCTCCAGCAGCCAGTGGCACATCGCCCAGCCCTGCGCGTAGAGCACCGGCGCCAGGTCGCTGTAGAACTCCGCCTGCGACATGTCCATGATCGTCACGAAGTCGCACTTGAATCCCTGCCCCAGCGCCGACTGAAGATTTTGCAGCCGCGCCATCAGGAACGGGTCCTTTTTCTGACCCGTGTCCTTCACGAACGCCTTCCCCGCGTAGTACTCCGCCAGCCCCTCGTTCATCCACGTCGGCGCGAACGGCACGATCGGGTCCAGGTACTGGTGGAACCCCTCGTGGAACAGCACGTGCGCCGTCTCCAGCCCCGTCACGTCCGTCGCCCCCTCGAACAGGAAGAGCTGGTCGTAGAGCGGATGGTAGTACCCGAGCGTCGACTCCACCGCGTCGTCCCCCGTCAACTCCGCGTACGTGTGATACGCCTCCTCCGTGTCGAAGACGACCACCTCCGCGTGCGCCGGCGCCCCCGCCGGCGGCGGAATCGCCTCCTCGTACACCAGACGCGCCTTCTCGAGGCGCGCCGCGAACTCCTTCGCCTTCTTCGCCCCCATGTCCGTCCGCACGCGGTAGTGCTCCGTCTCCCCCACCGCCTCCGTCTTCCCGCACCCCTTCGGCCACGGACCCGCGACGAGGTGCCGCGCGTCCTTCAGGAGGTGGAGCGCCGTCCGGTCCGCCGGGTCGAGCGCGAGCGCGACCTCCAGGTCGTCCTGCGCCTCCACGAACTTCCGCTCCGCGATCTGCACGTACCCCCGCGCCGAGATCGCCGGCTCGAAGTCCGCCTTCAGCGCGAGCGCCGCCTCGATGTCCTTCCGCGCCGCCGCGATCTCCCGCCTCTCGATCGACAGGCGCGCCCGCTCCACGAGCGCCTCGTAGAACCGCGGCTCCACCTCGATCGCCTTCGAGAGGGCCTCCGCCGCCCGGTCGTCGATGCCGATCCGCGAGCAGAGGCGCGCAAGCACGTAGTAGGTTCCGGCGAACCCCGGCTCCTGCTCCGCCAGGTCGACGAGCTTCGCCATCACCTCGAAGATCTCGCGGTAGGTCACCTCCCGCTTCTCGAGCGTCCGCCTCGCGTCGCGGTAGACCTCCATCTGGCTCGAGGAGATCCGAGCGTTCGCCTCAATGGAGAGCGGCTCGAGCGGTCTGTCCGTGTCGTCGTCGGGGAGGTTCAGGTCCTCCTCGAGCGTCCTGAGCGCCCGGACCTCCGACCCCGCCCGCGCCTTCCGCATCCACTCCTTCCTGATCTTTCCGTCCATCACGATCCGCTCGAAACTCGCCCGCACCTCCCCCGGCTGCTTCCTGTACCCGATGAGCACGATCCCGCACGAGGTCACCGGCGCGACCGTGTCGCTCCACAGCACCGTCTTGTCCTTCAGGAGCGCGATCTGCGTCCCCTGCCGGAGCTGGAACGACAGCTCGTCCTTCTTCCCCGCCGCGAGCGTCGCCTTTTCCTGGTATCCCTGCCCGTCCGGCGTCTGCGCGAGGACGACGAGCTGCCCCTGCGTCGACGAGACGTAGAGGCTCACCGAGTGCCCGTCTGAGCACTGGAGGCCGAGCCCCCACCCGACCATCGTCCCGTCGGGGACCTCGCCCATCGCGACCGTGAGCGTCGCTTCTCCCGCGAAGGCGACCTCCTTGAGACGCGCCTGCACGACGCGGTCCCCCTTGAGGACGAGCTGCCCCTTGTCGACCGACATCTCCCCCCTGTCGGCCTGGAAGTCGAGCGCCTCGTCCGGCGAGGTGAACTCGTAGGTGACCTTGTACTGGTCGTAGTTGTTCTTCACCGCGCCGTGGAAGACGATCCCCCGCTGCTTCAGCTTCGCGAGGTCGGGGAGCTTCGACTGGTACGAGGCGTCCTTCGTCGTGACCCACTTGAACTCGTTCTCGGCCTCCTTGTAGAGCCCGAGCCGCGCGGCGTAGCTTCCGAGCGCGAACCGCGCGGGGACGTCCTCGGGGTCGGTCATCGTCTTGCGGATGCGATAGAGCGTCGCCGGCGGGAGGTAGCTGAAGAAGACGGAGGAGGTCATCGGCGGGTCCTTCACCTTGATGATCCCGCCGTCCTCGTTCGCCTCCGTGAACACGCACCCCTTGAGCGGCGCGCCGTTCACGTCCAGGTCCATCGGCTTCTTCTCGGTCGCCTCGCGGAGGCGGACGATGGCCGCCGCGCGCTCGTCGGCGAGCGCCTTCCTGCGCCGCGCGACGGAGGCCCGGGCCTCGTCGACGCGGCGGGTCGCCTCGCTCGCGCCGGGCCCGGGCGTCGGCGCGGGCCCCTGCGCCATCGACTGGCGGAGGTGGTCCGCCTGCTCCTGCGCCCACGAGTAGCCGAAGTGCGAGAGGCGCGCGATCATCCGCTCCGCCTCGGCCGGGTTCTTCTGCGCGACGAGGCGGGGGACCATCTCCTTGATCTCGTGGAACACCGAGTCGCGGCGATCGGAGATCGAGGAGACCTCCTTCGCGACGCGGTCCCTCCATTCGAGACGGAGGTCGAGCGCGAGCGGGAACCCCTCCCAGGCGGAGAGGGCGTTCGCGAATTCGTCGCGCGACACGCAGGCCTGCGCCTCCTTCCGGCGCTTGTCGAATTCCTCCGTGAGCTGTCTCCTGAGCGACTCCTCGCGGCGGCGGATCTCCTCGCGCGCCCGGGCGCCGAGCGCGCCGTTCGGGTCGAGGCGCTCGAGGCGGTGGATCGCCTCGACCGGGTCGTTCGCGGGGAGCGTCGCGACGTAGTCCTTCCACGCCTCGGCCGTCGGCGCGGCGGAGGTCGAGGAGGGATCGTCGGCGTCCGTCGTCGCGCGCGTCGTCGTCGTGTCGCCCGACGAGTGCATGACCAGGAACCCGACGAGGACGATCAGGCCGATGGCGGCGGCGCCGATCCACGCCGGGGCGGGGGCGCCGGAGAGGCGGCGCTTGCGGTAGCTCACGTACTTCGGCTTCGTCACCTTCGTCGTCCGGTGCGTGGTTCCTCCGCCGTGCGGCCTCGCGGGGGGAGGCGGGGCGGCATGCCGCCGGGTCGTGTCGCCCGAGCGCTTCCGCGCTGGCGACGGGACCTCGACCTTCGGGATCCAGATGGTCCCTTCGGCGGAGACGTTCGCGGGCACGGCCGGCTTCGGCGGGGCGGGGCGGACCACGGTGACCGCCGTCGAGTCGGGAGAGATGGCGGGCGGCGCGGGCGCGGCCGGGACGAGCGGCACGCCGCACTTGGGGCAGCCCGGCGCGGGGCCGTCGCCTGCGACGTTGAACTGCCCGTGACACTGCGGGCACCGGAGGAGGCGCTTTCCCTGGGCCGCGAGGAGGGTCTCGATCTGCGTCTCCGTGACGAGGCCTCGCTCGACGAGGATCTCGCCCAGGCGCTGGAGGCGACCGTCCGCCTCTCGGGTCCCCTGCAGGCGGATGCACTCGTTCAACTGCTCCTGCGAGACGAGGCCCAGCTCGACGGCGCGGCGACCGAGGAGGTTCTCTCCCGTGGTGGTCGGCGCTGCGGGCGGCGATGGCGCCCCAGCAAGCTGGCCTTGCCAGGCAGGAGCCGCAAGCGCGCGCCGCTGCTCCTCGAGGAGGCCGTCGATCTGCATCTGGGAAAGCAGACCGAGCTGGACGAGGAGGACGCCCAGGGGCGGGTTGTCCCTGCGGGCCTGCTCCTCGAGGGCCATCGCGAGCTCCTCACGCGAGAGGAACCCGCGCTTGACCGCGATGCGTCCGAGGAGAACTTCTTTGGGTGATTCCATGAGCCAGCCCCCTGAAGGCTTGGATGGTGTCTCTTAAGAGGGCCGGTGTCAAGCGCAGAAATGTGCAAGACTCAATGTGCAATGTGCATGTAATTCTCAAGGTCCAATACGCACTGAACTCTCAAGGCGCAATGCCTCAGGTCTGCCCGAATCTGGGACATTGCGCCTTGAGAGTTCAATGCGTATTGGACCTTGAGAATTACATGCACATTGCACATTGAGACTTGCACATTTCCTGTGGTACAAGCCCTCCATGCGTACCGTCATCACCGGCGGCGCCGGTTTCATCGGCTCCCACCTCTGCGACCGCCTCCTCGCGATGGGGCACGACGTCCTCGCGATCGACAACCTCATCACGGGCAGCGCCGACAACATCGCCCACCTCGCCGCCAACCCCAGCTTCCGCTTCCTCCAGCACGACGTCACCCAGTACATCCTCGTCGACGGCCCCGTCGACCACGTCCTCCACTTCGCCAGCCCCGCCTCGCCCCGCGACTACCTCGAGTTCCCGATCCAGACGCTCAAGGTCGGATCCCTCGGTACGCACAACGCCCTCGGCCTCGCGAAGGCGAAGAAGGCGACCTTCCTCCTCGCCAGCACGAGCGAGGTCTACGGCGATCCGCTGCAGCACCCGCAGAACGAGTCGTACTGGGGCAACGTCAACCCCGTCGGCCCGCGCGGCGTCTACGACGAGGCGAAGCGCTTCGCCGAGGCGATCGTCATGGCCTACCACCGCGTTCACGGCGTCGACACGAAGATCGCCCGCATCTTCAACAGCGTCCTGGCGGATCAGCCCGTCGTGCTCTTCAACGACGATGAAATGCATGTCGAATCGATCGAGACATACGCCGAGAGCGTGGCGCTCTCTCCTCGAAAGCCAAGACGCGTACTCGTTCCGGCCTTCGACCCGGAGACTCGACGGATCGAGCTGCGGCCCGCGGACGCCCTCATCCGGTGTCGTGCCTCGAGCGATGCATTCGAGATCAGCCTCCGGTACGGGCGGAGCGTCAAGGTCACGGGAGACCACAGCCTCTTCGTCATGGGGGCCGACGGATCGCCGACCGCCAAACCCGTTCGCCACATCAGGCCGGGCGAATACGTCGCGATCCCGTCTCGCCTTCCGGTCGTGGAACGCGACCGCACAGAGATCGACTTCGCCCGAGAGTTCTCGGCGAGTGTCCGAACACGTCAGGAACTATGGGATTGGTCCGTCAGTTCCCCCTCTCTCGCCGAGGCCATCGAGACGAGGAAAGAGGAAGTCACCGCATTTCTGCACGCATCCGGTCGCTTCCGTCCGGGGAAGAACCACCGGAATACACTCGGCTGCGTGGTGCGGAAGTGGCGCAAGGGAGCAGGCGTTCCGCTTGCCGTCGTCGATCAATTCCACATTCCGATCTCGGCCGATGCACGCATTGCGCCGAATGGCGGCAGCAACCGCTGGATCCCCAACCGGGTCCCCATCACCGAGGACCTCCTCTGGCTCATCGGGTTCTACCTCGCGGAGGGATCCGGACACTCCGGGGAGGGCGTCCACTTCATCAGCTTCTCCTCGGACGAGGTGTACCTGCAACGAGCGAAGACGATCCTCAGGAAGGGATTTGGTGTCAGGGTCGGGTACACGCCGCCGTCGAAGCTGCGTGCTCCATCCGTCTACACCCATTCGAAGGCGCTCTACCACCTCTTCGATCGCGTCCTGGGTCTGAGGGCGCACAGAATTCCCCCTTGGATCCTCCAGCTCCCGCTCTCGCGCCTCAAGCACGTGCTCGAGGGATATCGCTGCGGCGATGGCACGCACAGCGGGAAGAGTCTAGGGAAGAGGCTCGCATTCGCCACCTCGAGCCGCGAGTTCGCGCTCGACCTGAACTGGCTCCTGCTTCGATTCGGCATCGTATCCTCGTTCGGGCGCTACGAGACGACATGCCGACCGCGTTGCGGCGACAGACGGTTCCCGTTCTACCTGCTTACCGTCTGTTCGCTGGATACCTTCGATGTGCTGCAGTGGGACCGAGGTGTCCATCAGAAGCTGAATGCGCGACGGACCGGAGACCTGGTCTGGGCCCGGGTGAAGAGGGTTCGTCGGTGTGTCCTGACCGGGAGCGTCTACGACTTCTCTGTCCCGGGCCACGAGAACTTCGTCGCAGGAAATGGAGTCTCCTGCCACAACACGTACGGTCCGCGCATGCGCCTCCACGACGGCCGCGCCCTCCCCAACTTCTTCGCACAGGCGCTGCGCGGAGAGGACCTCACCGTCTGCGGCGACGGCGCCCAGACCCGCAGCTTCTGCTTCGTCTCCGACCTCGTCGAGGGGCTCGTCACGCTCCTCCGCACCGACTTCCACGACCCGGTCAACATCGGAAACGACGAGGAGATCTCCCTGCTCCAGGTGGCGAAGGAGGTCCTCGAGATCACCGGCGCGAAGTCGCGCCTCGTCTTCCGCCCCCTCCCCGAGGACGACCCGAAGATGCGAAGGCCGGACCTCGCACGCGCCAGGAAGGTCCTCGGCTGGGCCCCCAAGGTCGCGCGCATCGAAGGGCTGAAGATGACCTACGAGTACTTCCGCTCGGTTGCCGGGAAGACGAAATGAAGCTGCTCGTGACGGGAGGGGCCGGGTTCGTCGGCAGCGTCACCTCGTGGCGCCTGCGCGAGGCGGGCCACGAGGTCACCCTCTTCGACAACCTCTACCGCGGCTACCGCGACGCCGCCCGCGGGTTTCCGCTGATCGAAGGCGACGTCCGCGACCGCGCCGCCGTCCTCGCGGCGCTCGTGAAGACCCGCGCCGAGGCCGTCCTCCACTTCGCAGGGCTCGCGCTCGTCCCCGAGTCGATGGCCGACCCCGGGCCGTACTACGACGTGAACGTCGCCGGCGGCCTCGCCCTCCTCGACGCCTGCCGCCAGGCCGGCGTCCGCGGCATCGTCTTCTCGTCGACGTGCGCCTCCTACGGCATCCCGGCCAGCGTGCCGATCGAGGAGGACCACCTCCAGGCCCCCATCTCGCCGTACGGCCGCTCGAAGCTCGCCTTCGAGTGGGCCCTCCGCGACGCGACCGCGGCCTGGAAGATCGGCGCCGTTGCCCTCCGCTACTTCAACGCCGCCGGCGCCGCGCCCGAGATCGGCCTCGGAGAGGACCACCGCCCCGAGACCCACCTCGTGCCGCTGTGCCTCCTCGCCGCGCTGGGGAAACTCCCCGCCATCGACGTCCTCGGGGAGGACTACCCGACGCCGGACGGGACCTGCGTGCGCGATTACATCCACGTCCTCGACCTCGCCGACGCGCACCTCCTCGCCCTTTCCCGGCTGGACCCGGGGACGTACCGTGCGTACAATCTCGGCACGGGGACCGGCACCAGCGTGCGGCAGGTGATCGACACCGTGCGGCGCGTGACGGGGCGGCCGGTCCCCTCTCGATCGGCCCCGAGGCGCCCTGGCGACCCGCCTGTCCTCGTGGCCTCGAATGCGAAGGCCGCCGCCGAGATGGGGTGGCGGCCGACGCGCAGCGACATCGAGGGGGTCGTCGAGGCGGCCTGGACGTGGCGACGGGGGCATCCGGACGGGTACTCGGAGTAGGAGTCCGCTCAAGAGGTCCTTCGTTGGACCGGGTGTGAAGGGCGAGGAGCGAAGGGCGAAGAGCGAGGAGCGAAGAGCGAGGAGCGAAGGGCGAGGAGCGAACGTCTCGAGAACGATATCGCTTTTCGCCCCTCGCCCTTCTCCCCTCGCTTTTCTCCCCTCGCCCTTCTCCCCTCGCTCCTCTTGGCTGGAGAGGCACCATGCCGCGCAACGAGTTCTTCGGCGAGATCGCCGTCCGCCTGGGGTACCTCAACCCCGCGCAGGTCGAGACCGCCCTCGCGCAGCAGAATCGCGCGAAGGGGAGCGGCCAGGTGCACAAGCTGATCGGGATGATCCTGCTCGAGGGAGGGGCCCTCACGAACACGCAGCTCATCGAGGTGCTCCGCGAGATGGAGCGCCAGCGCGGGGGCGTGCCCGCAGCCCCGACCGGCCACTGATGCCGATCGACCTCCCCTGCAGCGGGTGCCGGCGCCGCCTTTCCGTGCGGGACGAGTTCGCGAACCGTCAGGTGAGGTGCCCGGCCTGCGGCGCGCTCGTCACCGCCGCCCCTCCCCCTCCGCCGCCCGGCGGTCCGCTCCTCCCAGGATTCGCGGGGCCCTTCTTTACGCCGATCGAGGCGCCCTCCGCGAGCTGGCAGGCTGGCGCTGCCAGCTACCAGGCTGGCGCTGCCAGCTACCAGGCTGGCGCTGCCAGCTACCAAGCCGGCGCCGCCAGCCCCGCCAGGGTCGACTCCACGTGGCGCTCCTGGGTCTCGCTCCTCCTCTCCCCGACCGACTTCTTCGCGCGCGTGCGCCACGGCGGCGTCGCCCACGCCGCGCGGATCGGCCTCCCCTGTCTCGCCCTCGGGTCGGTCGCCTCCTCCCTGCAGATGTTCCTCATCCTCCGCTGGGCCGAGCCCTCCCTCGTGAAGTGGCTCCAGGGGATGGGCCTCGGAGAGGACCTCCTCCCCCACGCCGAGTCGTTCGGATCGGTCCTGCAGGGGCAGGTCTCGCTCGACGTCATCTCCCTCCTCGTCTTCCCGCTGGCCCTCCACCTCGGAGTCGTCCTGGCGGGGGGGAAGGGGCTCCGTCAGACGTTGCGGATCTACTTCTATTCCCTCTCCGCGCGCACGATCGACCTCCTCCCCTTCGGATTCCTCGTTAGTTGGGCGTATCTCCTTGTCCTGGGATACATTGGGTTGCGAGGCGTCCACTCCCTCTCCGAGTGGCGCAGCATCGGTGCCATCATCGTCGGGGTGATCGGAGGGGCCTTCGCGGTCTTCATCTCCTTTGGTGCCATGATGTTGTCGCATGGCATCGCGACGATCCCGCTCCACTAGCGGAATGTTCGCATCGTGTTAGGCGTCTTCCCCACGCGCTTTCACGCCAATCGCTTGACACGCCGCCGCTCCGCCCCTATAATGACCGCTACTACATGGGCCGTGGATAGTTCGGGCGAATGTACATGCCTTTGCACAGTCAGGAATCGAACCCCACTTCGAGCGAGGAAGAGACCCTGGAGGAAACGTCTCCCCACGAGACTCCGATCGACGTCGAGCGGCTGCGCGAGCGCGTGCGCTACCTCGAGGCGCTCCTCGATCACTCCGCCGACGCGATCATCACGACCGATCGCAACACGCGCATCGTGGAGTTCAGCCGCGGCGCGGAGCGGCTCCTCGGGTGGTCGCGCGAGGAGGCCCTCGGGAAGCTGGCCGAGGAGATCTGGCTCGAGCCCGACGAGCGGCACCGCGTGATGTCGGTCGTCCAGCAGAAGGGGAGCGTGGTCGACTACGAGACGCGGATCAAGACGAAGTCGGGGAAGGCGATCGACCTCTCGGTGACGCTCTCTCTCCTCCGGAACGACGCGGGGGAGGTGATCGGCACCGTCGGCGTCTCGAAGGACATCCGCAAGCGGAAGCGCCTCGAGCGGCAGCTCAAGAAGTTCGCGATCACCGACGGCCTGACGGGGCTCTACAACCGTTCCCACTTCAACGCGCGGATCGCGAGCGAGGCGGCCCGCGCGGATCGGCAGAAGAGGCCCCTCTCGCTCATCCTCTTCGACCTCGACGGCTTCAAGGAGTTCAACGACCGACACGGCCACCTCGGCGGCGACAGTGTGCTGCGCAGGGTCGGTCGGATCGTCCTGCGGTCGCTGCGCCGCCACGTCGACACCGCCTACCGCTATGGCGGCGACGAGTTCGTCGTGGTGCTGCCGGAGGCGGCGATGGATCGCGCGATGGTGATCGCCACGCGCCTCCGCGAGCTGATCGACCAGGGGGTCGGCCCCGCGGTCGCCGCGAGCCTCGGCGTGGCGGACTTCCGCCAGGGCGAGCGCGTAGGGGACTTCGTCAAGCGTGCGGACCAGGCGATGTACCGGGCGAAAAGCCAGGGAGGGAACCGCGTCTCGACATGATGGTGGCGGGGCATCAGCCGAACTACCTCCCGTACCTCGGGTTCTTCGACAAGATCGATCGCGCCGACGCGTTCGTGATCGTCGATGACGTGCAGTTCGTGAAGAGGGGGCCGTTCGGGTGGATGCACCGGAATCGGGTCCGGACCCCGGAGGGGTGGGCCTGGCTCTCGGTCCCGATCAAGACGCACGGCCGCTACCACCAGACGATCCGGGAGGCGGAGATCGACCACGCGCGCGGCTGGGAGAAGAAGCACTGGAAGTCGATCGAGTGGAACTACCGGGGGGCCCCCCACTTCGCGGCGTACGCGGGCTTCTTCCGCGAGGCGTTCGAGCGGAGGTGGGACCGTTTGGTCGACCTCTCGGTGCACCTGATCCGCGGGATGATGGGGATGCTCGGGATCGAGAAGCCGCTGCACCTGTCGAGCGAGCTGGGGGCGAAGGGGAAGGGCACGGACCTGATCGTCGACCTCTGCAGGAAGACGGGGGCGGAGGCGTACCTCTCGGGGGTGCACGGGCGGGACTATCTCGACATGGCTCGCGTGGAGGCGGCGGGGGTGCGGCTCGTGTTCCAGGAGTTCCGGCACCCGGTCTATGCCCAGGCGTTCGGCGGGCCGTTCGTGCCGCACCTCTCCGCGGTCGACCTGATCATGAACGCGGGGCCGGCGAGCCGCGCGGTGATGCGGGGAGAGGGGGAGGGGGGATTCGTGGAGTCGCCGCCGTCGGAGAACATGGACGAGGAGGAGAGAGATGAATGAGGGGGCGGCGATCAGTCGAATTCCAACCTTCAACTGCCAACTCCAACGAACTCCAACTCCAACTCCAGGGCGTGCGAAGGCCAGGCTTGGAATTGGGATTGGAGTTCGTTGGAGTTGGACGTTTGGGGTTGGAGTTCAGCGAGCTGAACCATGATCGAGAATCTAAACCAGCCTCACGTGGGCCTCTTCGTCTTCGCCTGGTTCCTGGCGGACCTGATCCTCCCGGTCCTGATCTGGCTCGCGCCGAGGATCGGCGCGGTCGACCGCCCGCACACCTACAAGACGCACCAGCAGCCGGTCGCCTTCCTCGGAGGCGTCGGGATCTTCATCGCGTTCTCCGTCGCCATCTTCTCGATCCTCCGCTTCACGTCGTTCGAGCAGAACCGCCCGCTGTTCGGGATCGTCTTCGGATCGGCCTTCGTCTGCCTGCTCGGGTGCATCGACGACCTGAAGCCGATCTGGGCCGTCGCGAAGCTCGGTGTCCTCTTCCTCGCGACGTGGCTCCTGGGGCGGTTTGAGGTGTCGCTCACGATTTTCAGCGGGCCGCTCCTCTGGGTGAACACCCTCCTCACGCTCCTCTGGATCGCGGGCGTCACGAGCGCGATGAACTCGCTCGACAACATGGACGGCGCGGCGGGCGGCGTGACGGCGATCGCGGCCCTCGCGACGTTCCTGATCGCCTGGGAGAACCACACCGCGCACCCGGAGGCGACCAACTACTGGCGCCACGTGCAGCGGTGGGTGAGCTTCGCCTCGATCGCCCTCGCGGGGGCGATGTTCGGGTTCCTGCGGTACAACTTCCTCCCGCCGGCGCGGACCTACCTCGGGAACAACGGCGCCTTCCTCGTCGGGTTCCTGCTCGCGGCGGTCACGATCCTGGGCGCATGGTCGCAGGCCGACCCGGTCCGCAGCATCCTGATCCCGTGCACGATCCTCGTCGTGCCGCTGTTCGACATCACCCTCTCGACGATCCTCCGCGTGAAGAGCGGCGCGGTGAAAGGGATCGGTGAGGCGATCACGTACTGCGGGCGCGACCACATCACGCACCGTCTCGCGGCGCTGGGGCTGGGGAAGCGGGGCGCGGTCCTCTTCCTCTACCTCTTCGGCACGGCGGCGGGGGCGATTGCGTACTACATGTCGCGGACGACGGTGCCGCGGCAGACCTATCTCACGGTGACGGCGGCGGGGATCGCGGCGCTCGTGGTCCTCGGCATCGTCCTGGACAAGGCGAAGGTGTACGAGACGCTCCCCGCGCCGCGAGCGGACGGCGGAGCGATCGCTTAGGAGGAGCCGGCGTTGAGCACACTCGACCCCCTCTTCAGCCCGAAGTCGGTGGCGGTCCTGGGGGCCTCGTTCGCGAGCGGCGGGAGGCCGTACCTCTACGTCCGCGCGCTCGTCGAGAGCGGCTATGGCGGAGAGGTGATCCCGGTCCACCCGACCGACCTCGAGGTCTGCGGGCGGCGCGTCTGCCCGCAGCTCAAGGAGGCGAAGCGCGAGATCGACGTCGTCGTCGCGGCGGTCCCCGCGGCCGACGCGGTCGCGGCCGTGCGAGAGGCGGCGGCGGCGAAGGCGCACGCCCTGATCCTCCCCGAGGGGTGCGGCGGGCCCGGCGCGGCGGGGGTGAAGGCGCGGAAGGAGGCCCTCTCGATCGCGCGCGCGGCGAAGATGCGGCTCCTGGGCCCGCGCGCGGGGGGCGTGGCCGACCCGCAGATGGGCGTCGGGCTCTCGGCGACGTTCGACCTCCCGCGCGAGCGGGGCGGCATCAGCCTCGTCGCGCCGGATATGGCATATGTCCTGATGCTCGCGGCGGAGCTCCGCCCGCGCAACCGCGGCTTCGCGCGCGCGGTGGCGTACGGCGAGCAGCTCGACGTCGACGTCGCCGACCTCCTCGAGTACCTCGGGAAGGACTCGCGGACGGAGGCGATCCTCCTCGTGCTCGACGGGCTGCGGGATGGGCAGAGGTTCCTGGCGATCGCGAGCGAGGTCTCCTTGCAGAAGCCGGTCGCGGCGCTGCACGTCGGCGAGGCGGGGACGCCGGACCTCTACGCGACGGCGTTCCGGCAGGGGGGCCTCTACGCGGCGCAGGACCTCGAGGAGCTGATCGACATCGGGGTCGCGCTGTCGACCTCGCAGCGGAACCTCCCCGCGAACGAGTCGGTCGCGGTGGTGGCGTACCCCGGCGGGCTCGCCGCTGCGGCGACGGGGGCCTGCGCGAGGGCTGGTCTCTCGCCCGCCAATTGGGAGGGGAAGACGGCGAAGGCGCTCAAGGGGATGGTCGGCGAGGAGGCGGGGTCGCCTCTCGCGATCGCGCCGTCGTTCCCCTCGGGGAAGCTGGGGGGCGTGTTCGACGCCGTGACGGCGGACGGGAAGGTGGGGGGCGTGCTGCTCCTCACGGGCGGGTTCGACCTGCCGGACCTGTGCGAGGGGGCGATCGAATCGAGGCGGAAGAGCGGCAAGCCGATCGTGGCGATGGTGGCGGGGGCGCCGAACGCGGCGGGGGCGCTCTTCGACGGGGGGATTCCGTGCTACGCGACGCCGGAGCGCGCGGCGAGGGCGTATGCGGGGCTGTTGCGGTATCGGCGGCTCCTGGAGGTCCAGAAGCGGAAGGGAATCCTGGCGCGGCCGAAGGCGCCTCCTGCGGAACCGCCCGCGGACGCGCCGGCGAAGGAGCGGGAGCTGAAGGCGCCGGAGGTGTTCGAGATCCTGCGCGGGGGCGGGGTGGCGGTGCCCGAGGGGGCGGTGCTGGAGTCGCTCAAGACGGCGGGGCCGGCGCTGAGGAAGATCGGCTTCCCCGTGACGCTGCGGGCGCTGCCGGCGCGGAAGGTGGGGAAGGACGGCGTGGCGCTGCTCACGCTGGAGGGGCTGAAGAACCGCAAGGAGCTGGACCGGGGATTCGTGTCGCTCAGGAAGAAGTTCCACCTTTGCCCGGTGTTCGCGGTGTCGGCGGGGCCGAAGGGGAGCGTGGTGCCGATCCACGTGCGGCGCGACGCGGTGTTCGGGCCGGTGATCACGCTGGAGGGGCCGGCGGGGCGCGTGAGCCGCGTCTGTCCGCTGGGGAGGACGGAGGCGGAGCTGCTGCTCGCCGACGCGGGGTTCCCGACGGAGGGGAGGACGCACACGGCGATCACGGACCTGGTGGTGCGGGTCTGCCAGGTCACGTGCGACCGGGAGGGGATCCAGGAGCTGACGCTGGCGCCGCGGATCGCGGACAACGGCTCGCTCTGGGTCGGCGACGCGGGCGGCGTCACGCTGGAGCCGCGCGCGTAGCCGGGCCCGCCTTCGCGCCATGGAGAGGCGCATCGCGCTCCCCCGCGTGACTTCTGCAATGCCGCGCTGTAAGATGCCCGGGGTGCCCGAGGTGTCTTCAATCCACCCCTAGGACCACCAAAGGGCGAGAGAGCGCATGCCCATGTCTCGCTCACCGTACCTGCCCCCGGTCCTCGATCACTACCGAGTTCTCCTGGTACTCCTCCTGTCATGCACTCTAGCGCCGGCGGAGGAAGGGGGGCTCGGCGTCCGTGTCCGCACCCTGGTCGGGGAACTCGGAAGCGACGACATCGCGGTTCGTCAAGAAGCCACGCGGGCGCTCGTCGAATTGGGGCCCGACGTGGAGCCCCTCGTTCAAACTTATGTGGATGCCGTTGACCCGGAAGTACGGTGCCGCGTCCAGGAAGTCTTGTCCGCCCTGGGGCGGCTGAAGCTCGTGGAACCGTCCGCGTGGATCCACCTGCCCGCCGGAGAGATGGATGTCCTGGAGGCCCTCCGGGAAGTCGCCCGCCAGGCCCACAGGCCTCTGGATGAAGGACACGTTCTTCTTGTCGACAAGCGTATCGCCCTGGAAGCACGCCGCCTGCCGCTCTGGGAAGCGCTGGATCTCCTCACCGCGGCCGGAGGGTGCGGGTTTTCCTGGCCCATCCATGAAAGGATTTCGCTGCGATCGGAGCCACGCCGCGTTCCCAGATCCTACTCCGGTCCGTTCATCCTTTCGGTGTGGGAGGCAAGCCACTGGCGCAGTGTGGATCTGGAGCAGACCCGTACGGAAGAGAGACGAAGTCTGGACCTCACCCTCTGCTGGGAACGACACATCAGGCCCAATTGCATCGCAAGAAAGCTGTCCATCACCTCCATGTGTGACGACAGAGGCCGGACGCTAAGTCAGTGCACAGATGGGGTCAACACGAAGTGGACGACACCGTACCCGGATTTCGGCGCGAGCGAAGACCGACCGAGATGTACCCCCTACCGGGTGGAGTTGGGACCGGACGCCGAGGGCGCCGTGCGAATCGAAACCATGCGAGGCACGATCCCCATCGCATTTTTCATAGGGGAGGCGGAGGTCCGCTTCGACCTCGCCCACGAGAGGGACGGCACCTCGAAGGAGACCCCGGAGGTCCGGGTCAAGTTGACGACTGTGGAGTCGTCACAAACCACACTCCGTATTGGAATCGACGTCACCTCTCCGGATCCTGAGGTCGCAAGGCTGCTGCATGAGTCGGACTGCGTGCGGTTCGATGTTCAGGGTTCCGACGGTTCGCAGCAAGCCCGCAGGGTCAGGGATGAATCTGAATGCCAGTGGTCTCCCGGAGTCCCGAGGACGCTCCGGTTCGAAGATGTTCCAACACCCTGCTTCCTGGTCGTTCGCATGCCCAGCCAATTCGTCATTCATGAGGTGCCGTTCGAGTTCAAGAACATCGATCTGCCTGTCTCAGCGCCTGACCTGGCGACCAGCGAAGACCACCCTGCCCCTCAAATCGATGGGCCGGCGCGATTGCCGGATGCCGTGCCGTCGCTGGAGCGTGAACGCCTGACGGGGCCTTCGGCGTGGATACGAATGCCTGCCGGTGAGGTGGATGTCCTCGACGCTTTCAACGAGGTTGCCCGACAGTCCGGGCGAAAACTCGAGCTGGGGCAGCTCTCTCTGGCGGGGAGACGGGTCAGGTTGGACGGACGCCCCATGTCCCTCTGGGAGGCCATTCAACGACTCGCGGTGGCCGGTGATTGCACCTGGAGCCCCTATTCCCTGGACAAGCCGGAACAACTCCCGCTCTACCCGAGCCGGACGCCTGCATTGCCTGTCGTCACCTCTGGTGCCTTCCGCGTGTACATCCGGAGCGTATCCCGCTTCCGACGGATCCAGTACGCCGAGGAGAGGCGCGAGGATAGCTCCTCCCTCGACGTCTGTGTGAACTGGGAGCCTCACATCCGCCCACTCTGCGTGGCGGACCGGGTTCGGGTCCTTGAACTCGCCGACGACCGGGGTGCATGCGTCCCGCTCGATACCGACCGTGGAGTCGACAGGTGGAAGGAGGGGATGCCGAGATGGGGCTCGACGGACCGCTATTCGGGTCACGCCTCTTGGTGCGTGAGCGTCACGCCGGCCTCCACGGGATCGACGAAGATCCGGATCTTCCGGGGCTCGGTATGCGTCGCTTTCCCCGAGCAGCTTGCCGAAATCGCAATCCCAATGACGGAGAACCAGATCGGAGTCTCGGAGAGGATTGGTGACGCGCACGCAACGCTGGAATCGCTACGGCGCGAAGGGAAGTCGGTCACCGCCACGCTTCGGATCGATGGGCTGGACGAGTCATTCTCAAACATGCTCGCAGAGGTCACCTCGTCGCGATTCGGGGTGTGCGCGATCAAGGTGGGGAACGATCCTCCGAAGGAAGAGGGTCTCATGTCAATCGACTCCTGCAAGGGGGGGTACGTCTTCCATGCGACGTTTGATCTTGCGCCGGAATCGGGGGGGGCGCTCGTGGTTCGAATCCCGACGCGGACCCTCCGCCACGAGATACCGTTTGAGTTCCGTGACGTCGAGATACCATAGGCCTTGATCGACGGGAGGTCCTCGTACGGCAGGTCGTCGAAGAGCGGCTCGTGGCGCGGAAACCAATTCCTGTCAGGTCCACCGAAACTCTCCGTCGGCTTGCGGACCCGCTTGCGGCAAACGTCCGAAGGGCGTTCCGGGCCGTGAACGTACGGATAGGCGAGGCGGGGTGCCGGCCCCGGTTGGGATGAGGCCGGGCAGCTAGACCCACTCCATCGTGCCGCCGGCGTCCTCGGGATCGCGGTGAATAATGACCTTCCAACCCGGCTCCCGGGTCCAGCTCTCCCTGAGGGTCAAGTGCGCGTACGGCCAGTCCGGGTGCCGCCCTTTCATGAGCTCCAGGATTGCGGACGCATCCTCTTCCTGGACGATCCCGCAAACCTCGATCCCGTAGAGCGCGTCATCGATGTCGATCGAGCCGAAATGGCTCATCCAGGCGAACCCCGCCTCCGCCAGGATCGCGAGGGCGTCGTTGCGGAGATCGAACAGCTCCGGGCAGAACCTGAATTGCGACATGGGCGACCCAGCCGATCGAATGACGCCGCTCCCCACCGACGAACGCCGGCTCACGTCCGTCCACGTGCGCGCGCCTGCCTGCATGGCCCCATGCTCGGACGCGATCAGGATCATAGCGTCCGCAGATTGCGGCGCCAACCGCACCGCCCATTTCGCGCCCGCGTGGAGTGCCGGCGCAGGCCGCGGCCTTGACCCCCTGACGGGTTCGCCGTAGCCTCTTGCGGGGCAACGTTCAGCTCACCCGAGAGGAATTCGCTCCTGGTCCGCCGGCTAGCGGGGTCTCGCCAGGTCCCACACCAGCACTGTGGTGTCATCGCTGGCGGAGGCCAGCCGCTTGCCATCGGGCGAGAAGGCGACGGAACCCACTCTTGCCGCATGCCCTTGGAGTGAACAGATCTCAGCGCCGGTCTCGAGGTTGAAAACGCGCACCTCACCGTCATTCCCTCCGGCAGCCAGGGATGATCCGTCCGGGGAAATTGCGATGCAATTCGCCCCTGGGTCAGCTCGCCCAATCTTCCGGACCACCTTCGCGCTCCCGACCTCAGCCACCAGCAGGGGCCCCGAAAGACCCGTGAGCGCCAGAAGGCGCCCGTCCGGCGAGAACGCAAAGTCCATGAAGGGCCCCCGGCGCGCCTTGAGGAACAGCATCGGCTCGCCCCCCGGCAGGTGACACAAGTACACGCACTCGTCCGAGCAGATGACCGCGAGGGCGTTGCCCTGCGGCGAGAATGCGATGCGCGTCGCGCCCGTCCGCCCGGGGAGCGCGAGGGACGGCAGGCGCTCGCCGGTCGCAACCCTCCAGCGGCGGATGAACGAGTCATCTCCCGCCGACGCAATCTCGGTTCCGTCCGGCGAGATGGCGACCGCCCTCTGGTTGACGGCGTCCTTCCACTCCTTGTCGGAGAGGGATCCAGACGGGGCCATGGTTTCTGCGTCCCATCGCTGCACTGCTCGGGCGTCGCTGCCCACCGAAGCGAGGCTTCGTCCGTCCGGGGAGAGGGCGAGCGACTCCACGGAGCTGCCCCCGGACTCCACGCATGCAAGCGACTTGCCCGTTTCCGCACTCCACCGTCGGATCGCCCCGTCCCGCGACCCCGTCAGGAGCGTGCGGCCGTCCGTCGAGAAGAGCACCGACGAAACCGCCGCCAGGTGCCCCGTGGGCGGGGACGGTGAGTCGTGCTCGAACGGCCACTCCCGCACCGCACTGCCCGACGCGAACAGAAGCGTCGAGGCACGAAGGAAGGCAATCGGTCCGAATGCGCATCGCAGCGGTTCCGCCCGCATCACGAGCGATCCCGTGCCGGCCTCCCAGACCCGGATCCCGTTGCTCCCCGCGCCGACCAGGTACTTGCCATCCGGAGAGAATCGCATCGACGAGCATGTCCGAGTCTCGTCTTTCACGCCGCGCATCTCCCTGAGCCCGTGAGGATCCCGCAATCGGAGCGGGCCACCGAGCTCGAACGATGCAACGAGGTCCCCTGCAGGCGACCATGCGACTTCATATCCGCGAGCGTCGCCCGGCGCAAAGGGAGCGGCCCCGTTGGAGAGACTCCACAGTCGGAGCGGCCCTCTGCCTCCCAGGAGGAGCTTGTCCCCATCGGGTGAGAAGGCCACCTGCAGTGTGTCCCTTTCGGGCGCGCGGAATTCGCGGATGGCCCTACCGCTGTCGGTCGAGCGCAGTCGGACCAGCCCGTCATCGGTGCAGAAGGCCGCGAGCGTCGCGTCCGGCGAGAATTCGATGGATCGGATGTCCCTCTCGTTTCCTCCCCACTGGCGTGACTCCGCCCCCGTCTCTGCGTCGAGAATGGACACGGATCCCGACCGAGCGGCGACCGATAGGGACTTCCCGTCGGCGCTGAACGCGAGCGCAGCCGTCATCCCGCCGGGTATCTCGGCGGTCCAGATGCCCCTGCCCGATGCCGCCTCCCAGACGCAGACCGTGCCGGAAGGCCCGCCCGTCGCGACCCGCCTCCCGTCCGATGAGACCGCCATGGCCGTGATTCCGCCGGGGTGACGGAAGCGGGTCGTGCCCAGACGCGCGAGGGCGCCCAAAGGGAGCGGGTCGCCGAGCAGGTCCCTCCGCGGGACCGCGACTGCCGGAGTGGCTTCCTTGGGCCTCCCTGCCGGCGAGCACCCGGTGGCCGACATGAGCAGGAGGGCCAGGAGGCTGAGGATTCCGGTATTTGCGCGCATTCGATGTGCTCGAGCAAACGGTGCGGGGGGAAGGGTCCCCGATGCCGATGGCGCTGACGCAGCACGAGGCAATCGGAGATCGTATCGTCGACGGACCGTGGAGGCAATCGGGGAACGACCACGGGCGGCGCCCGGTAGACGCGTGTCGAGCCGCGTCATTGCACCGGCGAAAACCCGAAGGGCGTTCCGGGCCACGGTGGGCGTGTGCTCACCGGTCTCGTTGGATGCCGCCCTTCCGCTGTCCGACGAGGACCACGACGTTCCCGGCCTGCGTCACCCGCGCAATCAGGGGGCGGTCCCACTTCGCGAGGATGTGCTCCATCTTCGGCAGCGCCGCGACGAACGCCGCGCCTGTCGCCTCGCCAGAAAGGTCTCCTGCGCTCAGTACGAACGCGGCGACCTTCGCGTCCTCGAGCGCGGCGCGCTCGAGCTCGTTCCGCCGGATCCACTTGTCCTTCGTGAGGACCGCCCAGCCCTTCCTCCCGACCACGCAGAGCCACTCCTCGTCCAGGCAGCCCTGGGGGAAGTGATCGTCGTGCACGGCGACGAGTGCGCCAGCGTTTCGGAGCGCCCTTGGGACATCCAAGGTCCCAAGGCATCGGTCGACGAAGAACGTAGGGCGCTCAGGCGACTGCGCCATGCGTCTCCCACCGGAGGGCCGTCTCGATCTGCTCGCGCGTCAGGCGGTATTCGCGCGCCAGGTGGGCGACCGAGTCCCCAGCACGGAAGCGCTCCGCGAGCACGCTGGTGGGGATTCCCGTCCCGCTGATGATCGGCCGCCCGAAGGACCGCCTCGGGTCGATTTCGATGTGCTTAGGCTCATCCAGAGTATTGACCCAGGGGTAGATTCTGAGCGCGAGGCCGTTGAGGTCCCGGTCCACACGCTTCAGGGCACCCTCGAGCAGCTTCCGGCACGCAAGCTGACCCTCGGCGGATACCGTCACGAGCTCGCGATACTCCTCGAGGAAGAGGCTGACCCCGTCCGTGAGGAAAACCCTCTGAATGAGCGGACGATCTACCTGGAGCTTGCCCTCGACGTAGTCCAGCGCCTTCCTCACCTTCTGCATCGGCACCTCATGGTGGCGACGGATCGTCGCGAGGACATACGCCTCGACGACGTTCCAGAAGGAAAGGGTCGGCGGCCTCCGGGAAGCGATGTTGAACAGGGGGGAGGCGAACTTCTTGCCGTCGGCGTAGCGCTGCCCCAGGGCCCAGAGCCGGAGCGTCGAGGCGGGGACTCGCAAGTACCCCGCCGCCTCCATCACGGGGTAGGCGGCAAGGTCGCGTGGATCCGCGGTGGTGTGTCGACCAGGCACAAGAAGATCCTCCCGGACCGGCAGTTCGCAAAGCGGCGCTCAGTCTAACGGGCCGCCCACAGGCGATCCACTCGTATCGGACGATGGTGCAGGCGTGCTCACAAACTACGTGGCACGGGACGCTCCATCGCCCGCACCAACTCGCGCTCGAGCTCGGCGGTGGCCAGGAATCGGGGCGGGAGTGCCTCGGCGCACCCATGCCCGCCTCTCCATGCTTGGCGCGCCGCTGCCCCGGGGGTATCATCGCGAGATTGCCCCCCCATCCGCGGGAGACCCCCATGCGCGCCGCCTGCCTCGCCCTCGTGCTCGCCCTCCCTGCCCTCGCCCTCGACGTCCGCGTCCTCGACATGGACGAGCAGGTCACCATCGGAAAGGGGATCTCCGTCGAGGGCACCGACCTCGTCGTCCAGATCGGCGATGGCGAGGTGAAGCGGATCCCCTGCGATAGCGTCGTCGAGATCACCTTCCCCGACAACGCCCCCGACGCCGGGGGGAAGCCCCCCCAGGTCGAGGTCGTCCTCTCGAACGGGGACGTCGTCCGAGGCGACGTCACCGCAGGCAACGAAAACACGATCACCATCTCCGCCGGCGAGATGGGCCAGATGGACCTCAATGGGGAGAACCTCTCTCGCCTCTCCGTCCTCCTGAACCAGAACGACAAGAAGATCCCCGCCGACGCCCGCGCCGACGAGAACGACCGCCTCTACCTGGCGGGCGGCGACACGGACTACGGCTGGCCCAAGAAGCTGGATGAGAAGGGCATGGTGTTCACCTCGAATCGCGACAAGGAGCATCATCCCGACGGCCAGGACGTCACGTATGCCTGGGAGCAGATCTCCGGCTGGTACTTCGCCGGCGCCAAGCCCGTCGACATGCCGAAGGGGCTCATCGCTACCGTCGACTGCGCCGGCGGCACGCGCCTCACGGGCACGATCGAAAAGGTCGACGGCCAGACGCTCACGCTCAACCACCCCGTCGTCGCCGCCGTCCCCATCCCCATCGGCGCCATCCGCGCCATCTACTTCCGCAACGGCCGCGTCGCCTACCTCTCCGACCTCGCGCCCGCCGCCGTCGACGAGCGCCCCTTCGTCTACTGCCCCGGCGTCCCCGACACCAACCACTGCCCCTGGCAGCACGACGTGAGCGTCTATTCGAAGGGGACCCTCAAGATCGGCAAGCGCGAGTTCCGCAAGGGGCTCGGCGTCCACAGCTACTGCGCCCTCGAGTTCGCCCTGGGCGGCGCCTACCGCAGGTTCTGCGCCTCCGCCGGCCTCGACGAGAGCGCCGACTCCCACGGCTACGGCCCGAGCGGCTCCGTGGTCTTCCAGGTCTTCGATGGGAACCTCGCCCAGGTCGATCCCGACCTGCGCCTCTACGCCCCCCAGGTCTCCGACTGGAAGGGGCTCGCCAGCGCCCTCGCCGAGGGGAAGGGCCCCGCGAAGCCGTTCTGGGAGATGTTCGCAAGCGAGGAGGCGAAGAAGGCCTGCTCCGAACTCGCCTCCGGCGAGGAGGCCACCCCCGAGCGCAAGGCGGCGATGCTGGGCGCCGTGAACGCAGCCCTCGCGAAGCCCGACTTCTACCGCGACGCGGACTTCCCGGCCGATTCGCTCCCCGCGGACGCGAAGGAGATCCTCGCGAAGGCCCCCGCCGCGCGCACGCCGCGCGAGATCGACCGCCTCCACCGCCGCTGCCTGGAGGCCGCCGTCGGCCAGACGATCGCCGCCGTCCCGCCGCCGCCGAAGAAGCTCTTCGACAGCGGCCTCGTGAAGTTCGGCGAGGAGGCGAAGGACATCTCCGTCGACGTCTCCAAGGTCGAGTCGATCGTCCTCGTCGTCCGCTGCGGGCTGGAGGGCGACCTCTTCGACGGCGAGACCTTCGATCGCGCGGACTGGGGCGGCGCGAGGTTGATTCGCTAGCCGCATGGCCCGCCTCCTTCCGATCGCGTTCGTCCTCGCAGGCGCCGTCGCATTCGCCGCCGACCTCGATCGTGCCGAGGAGGCCGAGGACCGCGCCCTCGACGCCCAGGCCCAGGGCGACCTCCCCGGCATGCAGGCCGCATGGCAGGAGGCGATCGAGGCCCTCGTCGCCGCCCGCACGGAGCGCAACGGCGCCGAGGTCGACTCCTTCCTCTCCTATGCGATCGATCGCTTCTCCGAGGCCGCTCTCCAGGGAGGCAGCCTCGCCGCCGGGGCCGACTTCCTCGCGGGGCTCGCGATTCCCGACGACGCGCCCCTCCTCGCCGCCCGCCGCGATTGGGACCTCGCCACGCTTCTCCTCCGCCTCGGCAGGCTCGACGAGGCCCGCCGCCGGACGGATGGACTCGGCTTCCTCGGCGAGTGGCTCGTCTGCGGGCCATTCGACAACCAGGAGGGACAGGGGCTCGCGCACGAGGACGGCCCCGAGGGCCCCTTCCACGCCGACGCCACGTTCCACGGGAAGGGGAAGTCCGTCGCGTGGCGCTCCCTCCCCGTGCCGCTCTGCCTCGGCACCGTCGACTTCGATTGCCTCTTCCGCCCGAACGACCAGGCGTGCGCCTACGCGACGACTTGGATCCGCATGGAGTCGCCGACGCCCGCCGTTGCGCGCGTCGCGAGCGACGAGGGGTTCCGGCTCTGGCTCGACGGGCGGCTCGTCGTCGAGCGCGACGTCCGTCGCGACGCGGGCATCGACCAGGACGCCGTTCCGCTCCCGCTCGGCGCGGGGTGGCACCGCCTCGTCGTGAAGGTCGGCGACATCACCGGCGCGTGGGGCTTCCGCCTGCGCCTCACCGACCGCGAGGGCCGCGTCGTCCGCCCCGCCGAGACGTGCGTCGACCCCGCGAAGGCCGCCTCGCTCGCCGCCGGAGATGCGCTCGCGTGGACAGGCGCCCGGCCCGCCGAGGACCTCGACTGGCTCCGCGCCCGCGCGAAGTCGGGGAAGGCCTCCTCGCGCGAGCGGTACCACCTTGGCCTCCTCCTCGGCGCCCGGCGCCTCCAGCCTCGCGACCGCCGCGACGACCGCGCGGAGCTTCAGGCCGCCGCGTCGAAGGCTCCGAAGAACCCGCACTACGCCTATGCCCTCGCCCTCTCGTTCCGCGAGAGCACCTCGATGGCGGCGGAGGCGGAGGAGAACGAGGTCCGCTCGCGGCTCGAGGTCCTTCTTGCGAAATCGCCCGAGTACGACTCCGCCTCGCTCGAGCTGGCGCGGATCGAGGCGAAGACGCTCGCGCGCGGTCGCGACGCCTCCGATCGCACGCGCGCCGTCGTCGCGCGCCATCCGCGGAACCTCGCCGCACGTCTCCTCGAGATCGACCTCCTCGCGGCGCGCAACCTCGCGTCGCTCGCGCGCAAGCGCGTCGACGACCTCGCGCGCGACTTCCCCGACCAGCCCGCGGCGCTCTCGAAGCAGGTCGACGCCCTCCTCTCCGACGGGCGCGTGGCCGACGCGCGGCCGGTCCTCGACCGCGCCCTCGCGCTCGACCCGATGGACGATGGACTGCGGAACGCCGCCATCCGGTCCCTTCGAGCGCAGGGGGACCTCGCCGGCGTCCTGGCGCTCTGCGCCCAGGCGATCGAGGCCTCCCCGCTCGCGCTCGACGCGCGCTCGGTGCGGATCGGGACGCTGGACGCCGCGGGGAGGCTCGAGGAGGCCCTAGCCGAGTGCGACCAGGCGCTCGCGATCTGCCCCGAGAACGCGCAGCTTCACGAGGGGCGCGCGAGGGTCCTCGACCGCCTCGGGCGGCGCGACGAGGCGATCGCCGCGTGGAAGCTGGCGCTCGCGGCCGACCCGAACGACGCGAGGCTCCGACGCCTCCTCGAGTACCTCTCCACCGACCAGGAGTCGTACGAGGCGCGCTACCGCGTGCCGTTCGAGCAGGCGGTCGAGGCGGGGCGGAAGGCGGCGAAGGACCCGTCCGCGCACGCGCGGTACCTCCTCGACGAGCTGGTCGTGCGCCTCCACCCCGACGGGACGAAGGGGCAGTACACGCACTGGATCGTCGAGATGCTCGACGAGAAGGCGATTCGCGAGTTCGACACGATGTCGATTCGGTACAGCGCGGGGGAGGAGGCGGTGAAGGTCCTCACGGCGCGCGTCGTCCACCCCGACGGTCGCGTCGACGAGGCGCGCCTCCCCGCGCCGCCGGAGACCGAGGGGAACGGCGAGGGGCGGGCCCTCGCGCTCGACCTCCCGCCGCTCGCGATCGGCGACATCGTCGACCTCGAGTACCGCACGGAGGACGTGCGCCAGGGGTTCTTCGGTGACTACTTCGGGATCCGCTTCTTCTTCGCGTCGGAGTACCCGCTCGTTCGCTCGCGCATAGTCCTCCTCTTCCCCGTCGACCGCAAGCTGCACGTGCACGCGCGGAACGGCGGGCCGGAGGCGACGGTCGGAGAGGGGCGTACGAAGGACGAGGCCTGTCGCACGTGGGAGATCCACGACGCGGCGCGCATCCAGGCGGAGCCGGGGATGCCGGCGCTCGACGAGGTGGTGCCCACGGTCGAGGTGGCGAGCTTCGCGGGGTGGAAGGAGTTCGGGGCCTGGTACTGGAGCATGGTGAAGGGGCAGTGGGACTCCGCGCCCGAGGTCCGCGCGAAGGCGCTGGCGCTGACGAAGGGGATCGACGACCCGGAGGGGAAGGTCCGCGCGGTGTACGACTTCGTCTCGCAGAAGGTCCCCTACCAGGCCTGGGAGTTCGGCGTGCACGGGTTCCAGCCGTACCGCGCGAGCCAGATCCTGAAGCGCGGCTTCGGCGACTGCAAGGACAAGGCGACCTTGATCTGCGTGATGCTCGGGGAGATCGGGATCCGCGCGAGGCCGGTCCTGATCCACGCGAACGAGCCGCACGGGAAGGACGACCTCGCGAGTCCGCTCATGGAGCACTTCAACCACTGCATCGCGCTCGCGACGCTGCCGGACGGGCGGGAGGTCTTCCTCGACGGGACGGCGCAGCTCCACCCGATGGAGGTGCTGCCCGCGATGGACCACGGCGCGACGGTGCTCGTGGTCGAGGAGGACGGCGGGCGCACGACGGACGTCCCGTGGGGGAAGGCGGAGGAGAACCGCCGCACGAAGCGCGTGAAGGTGACGATCGCGGCGGACGGGTCGGCGGAGGCGGAGGTGACCTCGGAGCCGACGGGCCTCCCCGCGGTGACGGACCGCGCGACGTACGAGGCGGAGAATCGGCGCACGGAGGCGATCGAGCAGGAGTGGAGCCGCCGCTTCGGCGCGTGCAAGGTGGTGGACGAGGAGTTCGGGGACCTGACCGACGTCGATGCGCCGGTGAAGATCCGGTATCGCATCAAGGTCCCCTCGTTCGCGAGGCGCCGCGGCGACGGGCTCGCGATCCCTGCGTCGCCGTTCCCGCTCGGGCTCGCGTCGTCCGCCGCGCTCCTCGCGCGGACGCACGACCTGCTGCTGGCGCCGCCGTGCTCGGACGAGGCGGAGGTGCGGTTCGTGCTGCCCGCGGGCGTCCGCCCCGGTGCGCTCCCCGCGCCGCTCGAGATCGACACGCCCGTGGCGAGCGCGAAGGCGTCGTACGCGATCGACGGGGGCGACCTGGTGCTGACGAGATCGGTGGCGGTGAAAGTGTCTCGCGTCGGTCCGGGCGACTACGCGGCGTACCGTGGGCTGGTGCAGGCGCTCGACCGCTGGGAGGCGCAGGACGTCGTTCTGGAAAAGGTTGAAAAATAGGCGGGCACGCGTGGAACTCCAACTCCAACAGCCAACTCCAAGAAACCCCAACTCGAATTCCAACTCCAAGGCCCCTTGGAATTGGATTTGGTGTTGGAGTTTCTTGGTGTTGGCTCTTGGAATTGGAGTTCCGCACCGGCTGGACGCCGAGGCCGCCGCCGCGGCCGAGGTGTGGCACGAGTACTTCTTCCAGGGGAAGAAGGTCGGCTGGTCCCACTGCGTCTGGGAGCGGAAGGACCTCGACGGCTCCCCCGCCCTCTGGATCAGAACCGAGAATGAGCGGCGGATCAAGACGCGCGGCGTCTCGACGACGACGCGAAGCGACGGGGAGAGATTCACCACCACTGACTTCGTGCCGCTGTCCTCCAGCAACCACTGCCAAGAGGTGAACCAGGTCTCGGAGGACCACGTCCTCGTGAAGGACGGGAAGGTGACGATCCGCAAGACCGTGAACGGGAAGGAGGAGGTGAAGGAGATCGACCTCGCGGGCCGCGTCGTGCACGACATGACCGGCGACTACCTCGCCTCGCTCCATTTCGCGCCGGGGGACACGGCGAAGGACCACGCAATCGAGACGCGCGAGCTGGCGATCGGGGACGTGACGATCGAGGCGCAGGCGCGCGAAAAGGTGAAGGTCGCGGGGAAGGACCACGACACCCTTCGCTTTCTCGTGACGGACTCGCTCACCCCCAACCTCCCGACGAGGCTCTGGGTCGACGACGACGGGACGGTCGTTCAGATGGAGGCGGGGCCGATGTCGATGCGCCTCGCCACGGAGGAGCAGGCGAAGTCGGTCGGCGCGGTGGCCGAGCTGGCGAACACGATGCTCGTGACGCCCGTAATCCTCTTCCCCGAGCGCTTCCAGGAGGTCACGCTCGCGATCAAGCTCGCCGGCGGCGACACGAAGGACATCCTGCCGGAAGGCCCCTACCATCGCGTCACGGCAAGCGAGACGGAAATCGCCGTGACGATGCTCGCGCAGCCCGCGCCCATGGGGGCGACCGTCGAGCGGCCGGTCACGGAGGCCTCGGTCGCGGAGTTCCTCCGGGCGACGCCGCGCTGCGGGAGCGACGACCCGGCGATCGTCGCGAAGGCGAAGGAGATCGTCGGCGACGAGCAGGACGCGCTCGCCGCCGCGGCGAAGGTGGTGCACTGGGTGTTCCGCTCGCTCAAGAAGGAATCGAGCGTCGTCGGGGCGAAGACGGCGAGGGAGACGCTCGACGATGGATCGGGCGACTGCACGGAGCACGCGGTCCTCGTCGCGGCGCTCTGCCGCGCGGCGGGCGTCCCCGCGCGGTGCGCGATCGGCCTCCTCTATACGGGGAAGGAGGTCGGCTACCACCAGTGGGCGGAGGTCTGGGTCGGACGGTGGGTCCCGTGCGACGCGACGATCGACGCGGTCGGGACCGCGCCCGCGTACCTCTGCTTCGGGCTCGCGGAGGAGGGTCCCGCGTCGGCGGAGGCGACCTCGCGCATGATGCGCTTCTTCGGCCGCGCGAAGGTCTCGGTGACGCGGGTGAAGGGCGCGGGCGGCGAGCGGACGTTCGCGGAGAAGGAGGACCTGCTCAAGGTCGCCGCGGACCGCGTGGAGCACTTCGGGTGGGGCGTGACGTACCCTCGGATCAAGGGGTGGAAGCACCAGCTCATGACCGAGACCGATGCGGCGGTGTTCCGGAAGGAGGGGTACGTGATGCAGATCCGCCCGCTCCCCGGCGCGCCGCCGCTGACGCAGGAGAGCGCGCAGGAGTTGCGAGCGACCCTCACGAACGTCCTCGAGAATGTCAAAACGGTCGACGAATCGATGATCGTCAATCGTCCCGGAAAGACTTACCTGTGTGGGATCTCGGGGACGGTCCAAGGGGAGCAGATGCGCTACTGGATGGCCCTGGTGCAGAGGGACGGGCGCACGTTTCTCCTGCTCTTCACCGGGCGGGACACGCCGGACTTCGCCGACGAGTCGAAGACGTTCGACGCGTTTCTCGGAGGATTGCAGTTCCCATGAGCTTCTGTCCCACCCGTACCTGCCCCGAAGGAATCTCTCAGGAGGGCCCGGGGCGATCCGTGAACAGCCCCGAAGGGACGTCCCAGGGAGGCCCGGGGCGTCCCGTGAACAACCCCGAAGGGAGGTCCCAGGGAGGCCCGGGGCGATGCGTGAACAACCCCGAAGGGAGGTCCCAGGGAGGCCCGGGGCGATCCGTGAATAGCCCCGAAGGGAGGTCCCAGGGAGGCCCGGGGCGTCCCGTGAATAGCCCCGAAGGGGCGTTTCAAGACAGCCCAGGGCGAAGCCCTGGGGAAAACGGTATTGGCTGCGAAGGGAGCCCTGAAAGGGCGACCCAACGGATGGGACGCCCTTTCAGGGCTCCTTTGCGTCCTGCCGTCGGGTTCCAGGGGCTGCGCCCCTGGCTGTCCTGGGGCGCCCCTTCGGGGCTCCCCCGGGCAAGAATGCCTCGGATCGCTCCCACTGCCTCGCTTCTCTTTCTCCTCTTCGCGACCGTCGCCTTCGCCGACGAGGGCCTCGATCGCAAGGTCCTCGAGTCCGAGGCCTGGCGCCGCGGCGACTACGTCGGCCTCTTCGACGAGTGGCTCGGCATCATGACCGACCACCCCGACGCGCCGCAGGTCGAGGTCATCCTCCGCGCCTGGAAGAACGTCGAGGTCTTCGTCCCCGACCCCTCCGCCTTCCTCCCGAAGCTCGTGGCGCTCGAGGGGAAGCTCACCGGCCCGAACGCCTTCCACCTCCGCGCGAACCTCGCGCGTCTGCTCGACGAGACCGGCGACTACGCCGCGGCCCACGACGTCCGCGCGAAGGACGGCGACCTCGCGCACTGGCGCGTCGCGGGACCGTATGGCCGCACCGCCGGCGCGTGCTTCGAGACCGCCTACCCGCCCGAGCGAGGCGCGGAGGCCGACTGGCGCGCCTACCCCGGCCCCTCGCCGATCATCCCCTTCCGCTACCTCCGACCGCTCCGCGGCGCCGCCTACGCCCGGTGCCAGGTGAAGGCGGACGCCGACGTGGACGCCTTCCTCTGGATCACCTCGACCGGCCCCGTCCGCGTCTGGTGGAACGGAGGCGTCCTCCCCGACATCGATCGTCTCCGCGCGTGGCTCCCGAAGACGCTCACCGTCCCTCTCCACCTCACCGCGGGGTGGAATGCCGTTGTCGTGAAGTCGATCCCGACGGAGGAGGGCTTCCGCGTGCGGATCCTCGACGCGCACGGCGAGCCGCTCCGACTCGTCGAGGAGGAGGGGGACGAGGTCCACCCGTGCGGCGCGCCGGCCGGGGGCGCCGCGTGGTCGCCGTGGGGCGCCCTCGTCGGGTACGAGGCCTCCGCCCGCAGCGGCAGCGAGGACGGCTGGGCCGCGGCCATGCGCTCCTTCCTCCTCTCCGAGGAGGGCGTCCCCGACCGCGCGCTCGCCGCAGGGCTCGCGTCCGTCGCGGCGCTGTCGAAGTCGGCGCACCTCGCCTGCCTCCTCGGAGAGATGTACGACTCCGCCGACCACCTCCCCGAGAGCGAGAGGAAGAATCGCGCGAAGGACTGGTACGAGAAGGCCCTCTCGCTCGACCCCGCGTTCGTTCCCGCGCTCGAGGACCTCTCCCTCTACTACAAGCGCGACCACCAGTCGGAGAAGTCGCTCGCGACACTCCGGCGCGCGGCCGAGATCAACCCGAAGCACTTCGCGGGGCCGTACGTCTCCGCGGGGATCCTCCGCGACGAGGGGTGGGCGAGCGAGGCGCGGCACGCCTTCGAGGAGCTGGAGCGGCGCGCACCGGGGAACGTCGCCTCCGCCGAGGGGCTCGCGGGCGAGGCGGTCGCGCTCGGGAGCTACGCGGAGGCGCTCGCGGCGTTCGAGAAGCTCGGCACGCGGTCGGCCTCCGCGCGACGCCAGCGGGCCGCGCTCCTCCGCGCGACGGGGCGGCTCGACGAGGCGCTCGCGGCGACGCAGGCGGAGCTGACGCGCGACCCGACCGACCCCCCGGGGCTCCCGGGCGGGGGGGGGGGGCCCCCCCGGGGGGGGGGGGAGCCGGTCACGATGGTCGGGACGCTCATCTCGGCCGCCGACGCGATCAGCGCGGCGCGCCCCGGGGCGCGGAGCGAGATCGTCTCGAACTACGTCCA
>Ga0082335_1002020_pt1 | contig 39657 bp, 42 predicted proteins | sample Subgrocontami58m_FD_72375 | JGI IMG/M metagenome (GOLD analysis project Ga0082335, IMG submission 72375) | Subsurface groundwater microbial communities from S. Glens Falls, New York, USA - GMW37 contaminated, 5.8 m (SPADES assembly) (version 2) ...
TTAATTGTCCCCCCGGGGACCGTTCCTCCCTCTTCCCCTCCCCCCCCCACGGAGACGGTCCCGCCTGTGGCGGATCCCGCCGTAGGCGGGAGGGTCCATCGTCCTTCGGCTTGTTCCTCAAGTATCTCCATCTTTGTCTTCCCCCCATGCCCCTCCTCTGTAAAAGACTGTGGATGATAGACGAGCTTTGGAGAATCTCCTATGTCTGCTCCTTGATACTCTGACCATGCAAAGAGAGGTTCGTCGGTATCAAGATCAAAGGATGGGTGTAACTTTTTGTATTTGAGAAGGAATTGTTTGAGTGCTTCTTGGATGGAATCAAGGCTCATGCCAAAGGGAACAAGGAGGAGTTTGGTAAAACCTTGATCGTGTTTTGTTTTGAGAATCTCACGGCGTTCAAAGAGACGGATGGCAATTTGTTCCAAAGTGGGGACGGGGTACTTGTTTCCGTCTATGCCTAGGATCGCTTCGTCTTTAAGAATACCTACTTGTTCCAAAAGCTCGACTTGAGAATCGTATTGTTCACGCAGATGATAATACTTCTCTGCATACTCAATGGCTTTGGCAGGGTCTCTCTCTTCTTTCTTGAGTTCATGATGGACAAGCAAGTACTCAAAACGTTCGAGAAGGGTAGCGAGTCGTTGAAGGTCCGGAATGGAAAGTTTGCTTGCAGCCTCGCGGAGGGCATTGGGTTTGGCGAGTGATTCTCTTGGGATGTCGTGAGCTTGTGCAAAATCAATAATCTCTTGTCGCAGAGTTTCAAAATGCGCGCGGTGTTCTTTGGGGAGAGAATCGCGGACACTTGAAACCGAATCCATGATGGCTTCTTCAAGTATTTCTGAAGTGCGCTGGACCCTCCCGCCTACGGCGGGATCCGCCACAGGCGGGACTGCCTCCGCAGAGGCGACAGACGGAGAAGATTCCAAACTTGGTCGAAAAAAAGACATACCGATCAAATCTCAAGTGCTTCAATAGGCGGCATGGACTCGCCGGACAAAAATGTGAGCATAGCTCCCCCACCGGTGGAAAGAAGAGTGTACTGATCAGTAAATCCCCCTTCCTCGATAACCGGCCCGGTGTCACCGCCACCGACAATCGTCAAAGCTTTTCCTGTTCGCTTGGCAATCGCTTCGGCAATCAGAAACGTCCCTTTTGCAAATGGTTTGATTTCGCAATACCCAAGCGGACCATTCCAAACGATGGTTCGCGCTTCTCCAATCGCAGCTAAAAATCGTTCAATTGTTTTGGGACCAATATCCACAATGCGGTCTTTGGGCCCCACCTCTGAAACTCCTACCACACGTTTTGCCGCGTCTTTTCGCAGAGAAGAAACGACCACAAGATCTTCAGGAAGTACGATTTTCTTTCCCGCTTGTTTGAGCATGCGTGCAGCTTGAACAATCCCCTCTTCATCATAAACCGATCGTCCAATCTCCAATCCTTTGGCTTTCAAAAACGCATGGGCAAGAGCTCCGCCAACCAATACTGTTTGCACGCGCGGTAATAAACGCTGAATCACAGGGAGCTTGGTTTCCATCTTCACTCCACCAACAACCAATACAAATGGAGCACGAGGATGCTGCATGACTTTTGAAAGCACGTTTACTTCTTGAGCTAACAAAGGGCCTGCATACGAAGGGATTTCTTTCGTGATTGCATGCACGGAAGTTTGCGGCCGATGACACACAGCAAATGCATCATTGATATACAGATCTCCCAAAGCTGCTAGTTGTTTTGCAAAAACGGAATCATCTTTTTTCTCCAAAGGATGAAAGCGCACATTTTCTAAAAGAAGCACTTCCCCATTCTCTAGTCGCGCCACAGCTTTTTGCACTTTCTCATCCACAATCCCCCGCACGGTTTTTACCTTGGTCTGTAAAAGTTCGGATAAACGCTTTGCCACAGGCGCAACCGAATACGCGGAAACAAACTTTCCCTCTGGTCTCCCGAGGTGAGTCATTAAAATAATTTTTGCCCCGCGTTGCATGAGCCAATCAATATCCACAGCTGATCGTGCAATGCGCCCCTGCGGACCATCCATGGCCTTTCCTTTTTTGATAGGTACATTGGCATCAATGCGCATGAGCACACGTTTTCCGCAAAGCGGCATGGAAACACGTAAAGTACGTAGTTTCATACATCGCTCCTATGATAACACCTACGATCCTCAATAAGAAATAGTAAGGAGGCTAATTTCGGGAGGATTCCACAACCGTGCGCGCGGCCCTGTTTCTCCCACACCGGCTGTTACAAAAAGCGGCAACCCTTCATATAAATAAAACCCACGATCATAGGCGCGACCTAACTCGTCGGGAATCGGCGGGATCGATCCTATCCAAGGCAAACGAATCTGACCTCCATGCGTGTGACCGGACAATACAAGATCAGCTAAACGACTCTCTTCGTCTAACACCACGTCAGGATTATGAGAAAGAAGAATGACGTTATCTTCTTCCTCTATCCCCTCCAATGCTTTAGAAAGATCGGCCGCAAACCAAAGATCAGAAATACCCACAAGCGTGATCCCGGTTATGCCAATAGAAACCGATTCATTTTCCAAAACCTCTATGTGCAAAGCCTCAAGAGTTTGGGTGATGATCTCCGGCTGCCACCCTTCATAATCATGATTGCCAAGGACAGCATACACACCAAGTGGTGCAGAAAGGTCTCCCAAAGGGCCAAGGATAACAGTTTGCGAAGGATCATCATAAATAAAATCTCCGACAAGGAGAATGAGATCTGGCTGTTCTGCCATAGTTTTTTCCACAACGGTCCGTACCCATGCCTCGCCTCGATAAGGTCCTGCATGGATATCTCCTATCAAGACTACGCGCAAAGATTGTGTAGGAGAGGTGGAAAGAGAAATATCTTGTGTGTGTACGGTAAGTATTTTTGGCTCCACAAAACTCCCATAAAAAACAATGGCCCAGGAAAGTGCGAGGATTAAAAGAAACACGCGTGATCTCCAAAAACGTAAAGAAGCGCGATGAACAATGATCTTGTGTACGAGAAGAAATCCCGCGCTCACAAGATAGAAAAGAGTGATGACATCAAAATAGGTCATACGAAAAAGCAAAAAGGCTGGGTCTTGCACCAGCCATTTTTCTCTTTACTTTCCAATATGGGTCACCATGTCAAGCAACATCTCGGTATAACCCCATTCGTTATCATACCAAGCAAAAATCTTCACAAGATCTCCATCCACAACACGAATCATTTCCAAATCCACAACAGTTGCAAAACGCGATTGAATAAAATCGGAAGAAACAAGTGGTTCATCCGTCACTCCCAAAATTCCTTTCCAACGAGCAGAGCGTGCAGCAGTACGGAATAATTTTTGCAATTCCTCCACGGTCGTTTTCTTTTTAAGAAGAAAAGTTCCATCAGAAAGAGAAACATCCAAGATGGGCACACGGACCGCAAGTCCATCAAACTTTCCTTTCAAATCTTTGATCGCCTCGGTAACCGCAACCGCTGCCCCTGTCGAAGTAGGGATCATATTATTGAGAGCAGAACGAGCGCGACGCAAATCAGGTTTGCGACCGGCTGGCACACCATCCACTACATTTTGCCCATTGGTTACGGAATGTACGGTGGTCAACATTGCCTTGCGGATCCCGTAGGTTTCGTGAAGAATCTGCGCGACAGGAGCAATGGAATTTGTCGTGCAAGAACCATTATTGATCACGCACTGGGATTTTTTATAGTCTTTATGATTCACGCCCATGAGATAGGTCGGTGCATCATTTGAAGGAGCAGAGATCACCACTTTTTTTGCGCCGGCTTGGATATGCTTTTGCGCGTCTGCCTCTTTGGTAAAAAATCCCGTGGATTCAATCACCACATCTACCTTGAGATCTTTCCATGGTAAAAGCGCTGGATCTTTTTCTGCAAAGACCGGAATTTTCTGACCGTCAATAATGAGATTCTTCGCATCGGCGGATACCTCATGATTCCATGTTCGAAAAACAGAATCGTATTTGAGAAGATACGCGAGAATAGCGGGATCAGTTAAATCATTGATTGCTACAAATTTAAACGTGCCACGGTCCCATCCTGCACGCAGGGCATTACGGCCAATACGGCCAAAACCATTGATTGCGAGGTTGATCATAAAAAAAGATAAAGATTCGTAAGCCTACAGTCATTACATTATGAAACAGGACTTTAGACGCCACAAGGATGGATGGTATGCGCCGTCTTGGAGCGTAGAAAAACCACAAATGTATCTAGAGATACATTGAGGATTTTTCTATGCGAAAGACAAGCAGACCGCCATCATTGTGGATGGATAAATCCTGGTTCGTGATGTAATGACTGTACACAGTGTAGCATTTTCTTTCTCCAAACAGGAGGTCGTCCTGTTGACAAAACCCTCAAAAAAACCTTAGGATCATCCTAGTTCCTTTCCCTTCGGAGGTGTCATGTCTGTTCCGGAACTGCCCGTTGAGAAGTGTTCAGCCTTCCCTCTTTCCCTGCGTGACCTGCCTGGATGCATCATCTGTACTCTGCGTGCCAAGACCGGATTCGATTACACTGTGGAGGTGAAAGACGGTATGCCCATCATCCTCCATGATCATGAAAAAGATGAATGCGGGGAACTTCTGGCAGAGGACCCACGCGTGGCCCTGTGGGACTCATGTCCAAAAACACGTGCCGCGTTTGAAAACGGCTGTGTGCTTGTGCACGAGATCAGGGGTGGCGGATACCGCGTGGAAACGCCCGCGCCTTTGGATGAAGTAACGCTCTTTACGATCGATTTGGAATCATGCCTGCAGGGGCTCTTTCTGTACGTCATCATCAAGGCTCTGCGCATAAGTGAGAGAGAGGTCACCTTTTCTATCAAAGCTATGGAAGAACAGATACCTCCTTCTGCAGAGCGCATGAAGCACGTCCTGCGCGTAGCCGACGTTCGAGAAATCGGTGATGTCCCCATCCATGCGATGGTGTGGAACCAGCAAGGAGAAGATGAAGTCCTCCTGCGCGTTCCGGTCCGCTATTTCTTCCGATCACCTCGCTAACGCAAAACCTGCCCCAAGAGGCAGGTCTTTCTTTTATCAAAAAAAGTCCCCTATAATCTAGCCGAGCTGGACGACAGGGAATTTTATGTTTATCCAATCTGGAATCGAGCGAAACGGCGGATCTGCATGTTTTCACCAAGTCCTGCAATGTGCTCCTTTAATAAATCTCCCACAGTCTTATCTTCATCCTTCACAAAAGGTTGATCCAAAAGCACGACTTCGCTGTACCACTTATTGATTTTTCCTTCGATAATCTTTTCGATAACTTCGGCTGGTTTATTTTGTCCTTGCATTTCCGCGCGATAAATTTCTTTTTCTTTTTCGAGAAGATCGGCAGGCACTTCCTCGCGCGTCACATAACGCGGATCTAAAGCGCACACATGCATGGCCACATCATGACAAAAGGAAAGAAACTTTTCATTGCGCGCTACAAAGTCGGTCTCGCTGCTGATTTCCACTATGGCACCCAATTTTCCATTGGAATGAATGTAAGCGTACACGCGACCTTCACGGGTTGCACGCTCGGCTTTTTTCTCGGCTTTTGCAACGCCTTTTTTCCGAAGAACATCGATGGCCTTTTCTATATCTCCTCCGGTTTCCTCAAGCGCTTGTTTGGCATCCATCATGCCCGCGCCTGTCGTTGCGCGCAATTGCGCGACTTGTTTGGCATCAATCCCCATATTAATTTGCCTCCTCCTGGGAGGGCGAAGTCACTATTGGTGTTGGTTTATTTGTTTGTGTAGAAGCCTCATCTTTTTTTATTTGCTTTTGTTGTGCGGCCTCTAGGGCTCCTTCTTCTACAGATTCGCAAAGCACTTTGCATATAAGCTCGGTTGTTTTTGCAGAATCATCATTGGCAGGGATCACGTAATCCACGGTAGAAGGATCAACATTCGTATCACAAATGGCAACAATCTTCACACCTGAACTCAATGCTTCGGTAATCGCTGTTTTATCTGCACGTAAATCACAGATAAAAATCGCATCAGGAACACGCTCCATCTCCGAGATGCCACCAAGCTTTCTTTCCATTTCCACAATCTTGCGCTGAATCATGAGTTGTTCCTTTTTTGTATACTTGCACAACTCACCTTTTTCTTGTTGATCTTTATACTTCACCAGTTGCTTCACACTACGACGCACTTGAGGGAAATTGGTGAGTGTACCTCCGAGCCAACGTTCGGTCACAAACGGCATATGACAACGCTTGGCATAAAGTTCCACCAGAGGCTTTGTTTGCTGTTTTGTTCCCACAAAGAGAACTATGCCTCCACGGGCAATAACACCTTTGACATATGCGGCAGCTTCCTCAACTTTTACTAACGTCTGTTCGGTGTCAATAATATGAAAACCTCCACGTTCACCAAAAAGATAAGGCTTCATCTTCGGGTGCCAACGGGAGGTGCGGTGGCCAAAATGTGCTCCGGCTTGGAGCCATTCGACCAAGGTAGGGATCTGTGACATAGGGTTCCTTTTTTACAACGATGGTAGTCGAGGGCCGCAATGCGGAGGATGCCTCTGACCATATATCCACCTGATTTTTAATAAACGTGCTTTCGCACTACGGGCGGTAGTATAGGGAAAAGGGGTGAATAGGTCAACGATAAGAAGAGATTTTTGCAATAAACATCGCGTCACCAAAGGAAAAAAAACGATACCCTTGATCTATCGCTTCCTTATAGGCGGCAAGGATATGCTCGCGACCAGCAAAGGCGCTTGCCAAGACAAGAAGAGATGATTTGGGAAGATGAAAGTTCGTAAGAAGAGCATCCACTATTTGAAATGTAAAACCCGGACAGATATAGAGATTGATGTCTCCGGAAAATCCTTCCAAGGAAAGTGTTCCACCAAACATGTTGGCGACACCTTCGAGGGTGCGTAAAGAAGTAGTCCCCACCGCAATCACTCGCCTCCCCTCTTGTTTAGCTTTCATAATGGCTCGAGCAGAATCAGAAGTGATCTCCGCCCATTCGGCATGCATCACATGATCTTCGATATATTCCGTCTGGATCGGACGAAAGGTTCCAATTCCTACATGCAAGGTGATGGGCACTATCTCCACTCCTTTTTTGGAAATAGCCTCCAAGAGTTCTGAAGTGAAATGAAATCCTGCTGTCGGTGCTGCCACTGAACCTATCTTGTCGGCATACACGGTTTGATAACGATCGGGATCAGGTTGCACATGAATATAAGGAGGAACAGGAACTTCTCCATGTTGATTTGCATATGCAAGAACTTCGGCGCTCGAACAATCAAAACTTATGTCCACGATTCCGTCAGGATGTTTGTGTGAAACCGATGCTTTTATTTGCGATTCTCCAAAAAACAAACTCTCCCCCTCTTTCACTTTTTTCCCAGGTCGGATCAAGGTTTGCCAATGGGTCCCATAATCGCGCAATAAAAAAACTTCCACTGATGCCCTTTCTTTTGTTTGTGCATGCAGTCTGGCCCGAAAAACTTTTGTTTGATTGATGACGAGAACGTCTCCCGCTTTCAGCTCATCTTGAATCTCAAAAAATTGTTTATGTTGCCACGCCCCTGTTTCGCGATCTACTATCATCAGTCGAGAATGATCCCGAGGCTCTTGCGGAGATTGAGCGATCAAAGAAAGCGGAAGATCATAATCAAACAAAGAAAGCGGAGTTTTTTGTGCGATCATATGTATCGAATTACACCACCACCGAGGAACGCGCACCAAAGTCCCCACCCAGAACACGAGGATCAACCCTGCCGAGGATAGCCTGCCGAACAGCACGGCTCCAAAACGCATCCGGCACACCGACGGAGGAAGGGAAAAAAGCTCCTATAAGATAACAGTAACTTTCAGTGTTTGTGGGGTTCCAAACGTCATCAAGGGGTTTTCCTGTTTCATACAGATGCAGCATAAAGGCCATGATCCAATCCTCGGGAGTCATGCCGGATTCATGGGAGTAAGGAGAGTCAGGATCGTTTTGAGCTTCTTGAAGAGCGGAGAGATATTCTTCTGCGTTTTTTCCTGCTTCAAGAGGAGGACGAGGGTTTTCGTCTCCTTGAGGTGTTCCTTGGCCTTGTCGGGGAATAGGAGCAAAGCCTGAAGAATGTGAATCTGTGGGGTCAGAGGGTTGAAAAAGATGAATGGTCCAACCTGGGGTTCCTGTTTCACTCCCCTCTGCCACCCCCACGGAGGTGGGGGTCCATCGTCTTCCGGCTTGTCCTTCAAGTATCTCCATCTTTGTCTTTCCTCGATGATTGTGTTTATCAAAAGATTGTGGCTCATAGACAATCTTGGGAGATTCACCAATGTCTGCTCCTTGGTATTCTTCCCATGTCCAAAGGGGTTGGTTGATATCAAGATTAAAAGTGGGGTTATCCTTCTTGTAGGTAAGAAGGAATTGTTTGAGAGTTTCTTGAAGAGAGTCGAGGCTCGTGCCAAAGGGAACGAGAAGAAGTTTAGTGAAACCTTGATCATGTTTGGTCTTGAGTTCTTCACGGCGTTCAAAAAGACGGATGGCAATTTGTTCCAAAGTGGGGATGGGATATTCCTTGCCGTCTATTCCTGTAATCACTTTGTCTTTAAGAATGCCTACTTGTTCAAGAAGCTCGACTTGAGAATCATATTGCTCTTTGAGGTGATAATGCACCTCGGCATACTCAAGAGTTTCTTCATTCTTCCAAGGTTCCTTTTTGACAATGAGATGCTCAAAGCGCTCGAGGAGAGTGGCGAGTCGTTGAAGATCAGGAATAGAAAGTTTGCTCGCTGCCTCACGGAGAGCATCGGGTTTGGCGAGGGATTCTCTTGGAATCCCGTGAGCCTGTGCAAAATCAATGATCTCTTGTCGGAGAGTTTCAAAATGTGCGCGATGTTGTTCGGGCAAAGAATCGCGAACACTCGAAGAAGAAGCCAAGATGGCTTCGTGAAGAATAGTGGACGGAACGGATTCTTCCCTCCCGTCGCGACGGGAGGGATCTGAAGTTGATCTAAAAAGATTCATAAAAAACTTGAAATCACTGATAAAAATGACGAGATCAGTATACCATTGCCACAGAAATCCGTTGACAGGGCTTTGATGCCTTGCTACACTGCCGCCACGTAAAACATCATATGAAAAAGGAAATTCATCTAGAATATTATCCCAAAGCGACCATTGCTTGTGCTTGCGGCCAAACGTATGTGATTGGTTCTACAGCGGAAAAAATGTCCGTAGAACTCTGTGCTGCCTGTCATCCTTTCTACTCTGGTAAACAAAAGATTATTGACACCGCTCGCCGTGTAGAAAAGTATCAGGAACGTGCTTCGAAAAAAGAAACACAAACAACAGGCAAAAAGACCAAGCGTGTCAAACGTGCAACACAAAAGGCAGAAAAGCAAAGCAAGAAAACCGACGCAAAATAACCTATCTAGTCAAGCACCTCTTGTGAGAGGTGCTTTTGTATTCTAGAATCCCTCCATATGGATCTCTCCCAAGAAATCAAAAAATCTCAAAAACGTCTTCAGGCACTTTCCGATCAATTATCTGATGCGGCTGTCCTTGGTGATCCTGAAAAACTTCGTACGGTGCATGAAGAATTTATCGATGTGCAAGAAGTGGTGCAAAAAGGTGAAGCCTATCTCAAAACATTGTCTCATCTTGAAAGTGCAAAATCCGCCTTGGCAGAAACAGATGATGTAGAACTACGTGCTCTCGCAGAACAAGAAATCAACACCCTCATCACCCGCCTCCCAAAACTTGAAGAAGAAATCACAGGACTTCTTGTGCCCCCAGACCCCATGGATAAAAAAAACATTATCGTAGAAATTCGCGCCGGAGCTGGAGGAGATGAGTCTGCTCTTTTTGCTGCCGAACTTTTGCGCATGTACACACGTTATGCCGAGCGCCATGGTTGGAATGTGAAACTTATTTCTTCAAGTTCCAATGATCTCGGTGGATTTAAAGAAGTCATCTGTGTGATCGAAGGCCGTAATGCCTATAGCCGTCTCAAATATGAAAGCGGTGTGCATCGTGTGCAGCGCGTTCCGGAAACCGAAAAACAAGGACGGGTACATACTTCCACGGTCACGGTCGCCATTCTTCCCGAAGTGGAAGAATTGGATGTCAAACTCGATCCCAAAGATTTAACAATCGAAGCAACCACCGCAACGGGTCATGGAGGACAAAGCGTCAACACGACTTATTCTGCTGTGCGTATTGTGCATATTCCTACGGGCCTTACCGTGCATTGTCAGGAAGAACGTTCACAAAAACAAAATCGCGAACGTGCTTTCTCTATTTTACGCGCCCGTCTGTATGCTTATGAAAAAGAAAAAGCGCATCAAGAACGCAAAGAAGCACGCCGTGAACAAATCGGTACAGGCGATCGATCTGAAAAAATTCGCACCTATAATTTCCCTCAAGATCGTTTGACTGATCATCGCATTAAACAAAGCTATCACAATATCCAACAAAAAATGGATGGAGATTTGGATGATCTGATCGACACCTTGAAAGGAGCAGAACGTGATCAATCTTTTGCTAAGCGTGTGGAAGAAACCGAGGAAGAAACTTGATTTCTATGATCGTCGTGGAAGCCTTACAATGGGCCGCACAACAATTCAAAACCTGTCCTGCCTTTATGTGCGCGTCTCCGCTTTTGGAAGCGGAGACTTTATTAAGTGAGGTCATGCAAAAACCCAAAGCATTGCTGATCGCTCACCTAGAACAAGAACTTTCACAAGAACAATGGGAGCAATTTGAACACTGGGTTTTGCGGCGTTGCCAACACGAACCTGTTGCTTATCTTATGGGAGCCAAGGAATTTTACGGACGATCGTTTGTGGTAAATCCGTCTGTCTTGATTCCAAGACCTGCCACCGAGACCCTGATTGATCGTGCACTTATCTCAACAAAAAAGATGCATCCAGATCATTCGCTGATCTTGGATATAGGAACAGGTTCTGGAGCGATAGTGATTACGCTTGTTTTGGAAAGTGAGATCCCGGCGATTGCCACAGATATTTCCAAGGAGGCTCTTGCTATTGCTAAAGAAAACGCTGCGCGACTTGGAGTAGAAGAAAAAATCCACTTTCTTGAAGGCGATCTTTTAGATCCCCTTCTCCCTCTGTTGAAATCCATGACGGAAAAAAGAAAACAACAACCCGCTGCTGAACATCTCAACCAAATGCTCATTTGCGCAAACCTTCCTTATCTCACACAAACTCAATGGGAAAACGCGCAGCAAGATGTCAAAGACTACGAACCGCAAATCGCTCTGACCGCCGGAGTGGATGGACTGGATTTGTATTGGAAACTTTTTGGGCAAATAAAAAAATATCGCCGGTTGTTTCCGAGCGAACTCACGGTCTTGTGTGAGATTGATCCTCAACAGTCTCACCAAATAGTGGCTCTGATTTCTCGTCATTTCCCTCTCTGTGATATTCAAATCACCAAAGATCTTGAAGGGCATGATCGCATCGTGGAGACAAAATTATAAATCTGAAAATAAAACCGAAGAGCTATCTGGTAGTACTTCGATCCAGGTCGTCCCCGCATTCAAAGCAATCTCTTCCCCACCCTCGGTATAAAACCGAGGGATGTTTTTATTTTCTGGGCGCTTCCAAATCAAAGAAATGATCTGTCCATCTTGTAGAAGATACCCTTCTCCTTCTCCTGTTGAGCGGATACTTCGGCGGCCGATCTCATCAATAATCTCAACATCTGTAAAAAGAATCACTACATTGTCTGCAAAAATATCTGCTTCGTTTTGAAGTGGATAAGGATCCTCTCCCAAAAAACGTTGATACTGATGGCGCTCCCTATCAAACTGCCATGTTGTGTTCCCCCAATCATAAAAAGAAAAATCTAAAAAGACATGAGGCACCTCGACAGGAATCTCTTTTGCAGAATCTTTGAACGTCCATGTTTCATATATTGGATCTTCTTCCCCTTCCGCAAACAAACGAAGAAGTTCAGTGGAAGTAAAGACATCGTGGGGAGCATAACGATCTTTTGCTCGCCAGAAAAAAGATCCATACCAATACTGATTGAGATCCCAGATCAAATCAACTTCTATTTGTGCAAGCGCTTGTGGAGATCCTCCCACATGTGCGTACACCGCATTCCAAGCTTGCACAAAATCTATAAAATAAGGACGCGCAGAACGCACAGGGCCTATCTTATCCACCTCTTGTTCTTCAGTAAAAAAAACGAGCAAACGCGGAATTCCGGCTTCGGTTGGAGCTTCAATCACGAGGAATGCTTGCTCGATTCCACTCAAGGGATAGGCATCCTCATGCTCATCCACCATGACCCCAAAAATTTGCGGCAACGTGGTAAGAGAAGTATCCATCCAAACCCCAGTCACAGGATGGCGATAGCGCAAGGGCTCTTCCTCCTCAAAAAAAGACAAAGATAAAGGTTCTTCTTTTCCTTTTCCCTGCCACAACCAAAACACAAAAATAAACATCATCGCAAGGGCAAAGATAGCTCCCATCGCGATGATGTGGGTCCTCCTGATTTTTGATTGTTTTTTCCTCCTCTTTGCCATGTTTCTTATTATTCTTTCTTGACAGCTGCTGTCTCTTTTTCTTCCTCTCCTTCTTCAGCTGGCTTCTCTTTCTTGGTGGTTTCAATTGCAGTCACATCTCCGGAAACAGCTTCATCTAACTTCGCTAATTCCTCATCACTACGAGGAGGAATGATAACAACTACCGCTGCCAAGACATCATCTAAAATCTCGATTCCTTGTGGAAGCACAATTTGTCCGACCGTAATTGAATCTTCAAAAGTTGCAAGAGAACTTAAATCCACATCAAGATGAGAAGGAAGATTGCTTGGGAGACAACGGATAGAAACAGTTTCCAAGGCGCGCACCAAAGTACCACCCAATCCCTTCACAGCAGGAGACTCCCCGATAAAATGAATTTTTACATCAATGTCAATTGGTTTTGACAGATCAATGGCCCGAAAATCCACATGAGTTACTTCGTCATGCAATACACCTTGCTGGAAATCTTGGATCAAAACTTTGACCGCTTCCTTGCCGTCAATTTCCAAATCAAGAAGAGAACTTTTTCCAGTTTCACGATACACACGAATAAACTCCCGATAATCAATCGTGATGTTTTTCGGCTCAATCCCGGCTCCATAAATCACTGCGGGAATCTTTTTATCCTGACGCAAGGCGTCGGTCTTCCGCCCTTGTAAGGTTCGTGTCAAAGCTTTCAACATAAAATTCATTGGTCAAATGCGGTCGCTATTGTGCGAAATCTTGCGTTTTTTGTCAATGGGAACCCGTGGATTTGTGGAAGGTTTTGATGGGGCTGCTGATGATTTTCTCTTCCAAGAAGGATGTCGAAGCCAAGTATGAAGAGCAAGGATATCATCAATGGAAACCTTATTTTCTAAAAGATGGGGAACATCATCAGAAAGAAGATCAGTGATCATTCCTATTGAGACTATTCCTTCGGATTGCGCTTTCAAAACGTAAAGAAAAGAATGTTGGCAAGAAGGACAGGTCGTATGAGAAAGACTCATGTCTTCCTCGTCTCCAAGCATGCGCACTTGGAGCGCATGATGACGCTTTTGACACACAGGACAATACAAAATATCGGGTAATTGTTTTTTGGAAAAAGAGGACATAGGTGATGTTATGGTACCACCAACGACCTCTTGTTCACAAATAAACTCTTTCTCAAATAATCACTGAGGTACGGGCTCCAGTATACCCAATCTGTGTGTGAGAATCGTAATCATCCAAGCGTATTTGACGAAAAGTGCGATTCCAAGATGCTCTGGGCACAGAATCAATAGAAGGGAAAAAAGCGCCTGTGAGATAGGTCATGCTTTCATGTCCATCCATATAATCATCTAAAGGCCGTCCAATTTCTTTCAGATGAGTGATGCAGGCAAGAATCCAATCTTCAGAAGTCATACCAGACTCATGATGATAAGGAGAGTACGGATCATTTTGGGCTTCTTGAAGAATGGAAAAATATTCATGAGCGGATGAACCAGCTTCAAGATCTGGACGTGAATTCTCTCGTCCACAGGATGTCCCTTCACCCAGCATTGGAATATGAGCAAAGCCTGGAGAATTTTGATCTGAGGGATTTGAAGGTTGGAGAAGATGGACAGTCCAACCCGGAAAGGAATTTGGATTATGTGCTTGATCTTCAAGTTTCTGCATCTTGGTCTTCCCTCGATGATCTTTTTTATGAAAAGACTTGGGATCATAGATGATCTTCGCGGGATTGCTCATATCCGCTCCCTTATACACAGGTGATGCTAAAAAGCTGCAAACATGGAGAGAAGAGAATCGATTGAGCAAAGAGGTGAGGGTATCAAGGCTCATGCCAAAAGGAACAAGGAGGAGTTTGGTGAAGCCTTGGTCATGCTTTGTTTCGAGAGTCTCACGACGTTCAAAGAGACGGACAGCAATTTGTTCCAAGGTGGGGATGGGGTACTTGTTTCCGTCTATGCCTGTGATTGCTCCTTCTTTAAGAATCCCCACTTCCCTAAGAAGGGAGACTTGGGAATCATATTGCTTCTCAAGATGATAATACTCCTCTGCATACTCAAGAGCTTCTTTGTTCTTCCAAGGTTCCCTGTTTACAAGAAGATATTGAAAACGTTCAAGAAGATCGGCGAGATGTTCAAGATCTGGAATGAAGAGTTTACTTGCAGCTTCACGAAGAGCATCGGGTTTGGCGAGTGATTCTCTCGGGATGTTGTGAGCTTGTGCAAAATCAATGATCTCTTGTCGGAGAATTTCAAAATGCGCGCGGTGTTGCTCGGGCAGCGAATCTCGGACACTCGAAGAGGAAGCGAGGATGGCTTCGTGGAGGATTGCGGAGGACGCTGGATCCCCGCCTCCGCGGGGATGACGATCAACTGGTCGAAAAAGAGACATAAATATCAAGGGTTAAATCATCACCGAGAACCGCACGCCAATGTTCCCAACCCGACCACGGGAACTGTTCCCGTAAAGGTTCACCCGACGACTGACACGGTACCAAGACGCACCCGGCACAACGACGAAGGAAGGAAAAAAAGCTCCTGTAAGATAACAATAACTTTCGGTGTTTGTAGGGTTCCGTACATTATCAAGAGGTTTCCCTGTTTCAGAAAGGTGGGTTATAAAAGCCATGATCCAATCTTCGGGAGTCATACCGGATTCTTGGGAGTAAGGGGAATCTTCATTGTCTTTAGATAATTGAAGGATGGAAAGATATTCCATGGAGGTTTTACCTGCTTCAAGATGGGGACGGGGGGTGAGGTCTCCTTGAGGTGTTCCTTGGTTTTTACGGGAAATGGGAGCAAAGCCTGTAGGAGTTTCGGTATCTTGTGTGTCTAGGTTTGAGGGTTGAAGAAGATGAATGGTCCAACCAGGAGAGAAAGTCTGTGTGGGTGTAGGTGTGGGCGTTGGTGTAGGTGTGGGCGTTGGTGTGAGTGTGGGTAATTGGTAGTTGGTTTCGAGTATCTCCATCTTGGTCTTCCCCCCATGCCCCTCTTCTGTAAAAGACTGTGGGTGATAGACAAGTTTGGGAGAATCACCTGTGTCTGCTCCTTGATATCCTCCCCATGCCCAGAGAGGTTGGTTGGTATCAAGATCAAAGGAGGGATTTTTTTGTTTATAGGAAAGGAGGAATTGTTTGAGGGTTTCTTGGAGAGCATCAAGACTCATACCAAAGGGAACCAAGAGGAATTTAGTAAAGCCTTGGTCATGCTTTGTTTCGAGAGTCTCACGACGTTCAAAGAGACGGACAGCAATTTGTTCCAAGGTGGGGATGGGGTACTTGTTTCCGTCTATACCTATGATCGCTCCTTCTTTGAGTATTCCTACTTCCTTAAGGAGGGAGACTTGGGAAGTGTATTGCTCACGAAGGTGATACATCTCTTCGGCATATTCAAGAGCTTCTTTGTTCTTCAGAGGTTCCCTGTTTACAAGAAGATATTGAAAACGTTCAAGAAGATCGGCGAGATGTTCAAGATCTGGAGTGGAAAGTTTCTTAGCAGCTTCCACGAGAGCATCAGGTTTGGCGAGTGTGTCTCTGGGAATCCCGTGAGCTTGTGCAAAATCAATAATCTCCTGTCGTAGAGTTTCAAAATGCGCGCGGTGTTGCTCGGGCAGCGAATCTCGGACACTCGAAGAGGAAGCGAGGATGGCTTCGTGGAGGATTGCGGAGGACGCTGGATCCCCGCCTCCGCGGGGATGACGATCAACTGGTCGAAAAAGAGACATAATTTTATATCCCAAGTGTATCATTCCCCATTTACACACGCGAACGGATGGCGACGCTTTGGACAAGACCCATCATTCCCAAATAAAAAACCAAGGAACTTCCTCCATAACTGACGAATGGAAGTCCAAGTCCAGTCACAGGTAGTAAACCAATGTTCATCCCCACATTCACCACAAACTGCAAAAACAACACACTCCCAATCGCCAATAAAAGATACTGCCCAAATGCGTCTCGACAACGATGTGCAATCACAAAAAGACGATAAAATAAAAGCGCAAACGCACCTAATAAAACGCAAGCTCCCACAAATCCAAGCTCCTCCGCAATCACAGCAAAAATAAAATCTGTTTGGCTTTCTGGAATAAACTTTAATTGACTTTGTGAACCAAATCCGAGTCCACTTCCAAACCATCCTCCTGCTCCAATGCCAATCATCGCCTGTGTCACATTGTATCCTTGTCCCAAAGGATCTAGGGAAGGATCAAGGAAAGTTAAAATACGCGCTTGCTGATAATCTGCCAAAAAAAAGAACCAAGCGCTCACTCCTATCACCACCCCTATCACAAGCAGATACAAAATATGCCTACGTCTCATACCAGCAAAAAGAGAAAGAACAAACCAAAGTCCGCAGAGCAACAGAGCAGAACCCAAATCAGGTTGTAACAGTGCAAGCACAACCGGAGGAAGAACTAAAAGAATACTTTTAAAAATTTCTTTCCCTCCTAAAAATCGTTTCGCTTGTTGTTGATAATATGCAGCAAGAGCCGCAGTCAAAGCGACTTTCATATACTCCACAGGTTGAAAACTGAACCATCCTAAATCAAACCACCCAGTCGTTCCACGAATCGTTGTGCCAAACCATAAAACACCGATCAAAAGCACAATCCCCAAAAGATAAAGAAAAAAGGCTTGACTGCGAAAAAAAAGATAAGAAGTAGAGGAAAGAAAGAAAAAACAAACAAGTCCGATTCCCAAGGCCACAGCCTGTTTTTTTACGGTAAGAAAATCACCTCCCTCTTGAGAGAGTGCCACAGAATAAATGGCAGCCAGACCAAAAAAAATCAAAATCCCTATACTCACCAAAAGCCATCCATCCATCCGACGCCAAGGTTGAAAAGAAAAGCGCATACAAGAAAGATAATACCATTGAAGGAAAAGATACAAAAATCCTCATCTTCTCGATGAGGATCTTCATTTTCTAGAAAGAAACCCGCGCATCAATACTTTGTTTTCCTTGAAGCTCTTGATACACCTCTGGGTCAAACAAGTTCACAAGTGGAATCACTTCATAGGTGCTGACGCTTGGCACTGCCCCAAACCAGTTCACCACAACTTGTTTTGTTTCCCCCGCATCCAAGGTGGATAATTCGGTCCTGTTGACTCCAATAACGCTTCCTCCTCGGGATAACAAAAGATACAAAGGCACTTCATAAAATCCATAGGGGCCCTCATTGGTGACAGTAAACGTCATGCGCCCGATTCTTTTTCCATTCAATTCAAAAGCGGGGTCAAAGGAAATATCTGTGATCACTAATCGGAAACGATCCTCTTGCCATTCTTCATATACCGGAATTGTATGAGTATCTAATCGGTGCCATCTGACCTCTTGCATTTCCACAGACACGGATGTGAGAGGAATAGAGGAAGCGACAGAAAAAGCAACAAGAGGGGTTTCACCAGAAGGAAGCACAAACCCTGTCCCCTCCTCCACAATCTCTCCAGAGGAAAAAACATAATCCACCTCAGCCCACCATCGATCGTTGAGATTGGTGACTTCAGCATAAAAATCATATCGCCCATCTCCCAAAGATAAAACGCGTGCATTCGAAAGCTGTAATGATTCTGCTTGCTGACTTACGGCAAACGCATGTGTCTCACTTGGGCCATAGGCCACCATTTGTGCTAGAGCTTGTTCATCTTCAAAAGAGCTTAATAAAAAAGCATCCAATCCATTCCACAAAACAAAAAGAAACAAAAGTCCTTCCATAACCATGATAACCAAAAGACTCACTTGCTTTAATGTGAATCGATGTTCTATCCACCAATGCCGCCACTTGTATTCGCGCGCATAGGCTTTCTCCTCGGGAAGAAGAATGTGAGGTTCCTCCTGTATCATAACCTCTTTAGTATAGCATGATCGTTTTTATTCCTTGAAGGAAACGAAAAAACCTGTTGATGAATCCGGAAGGATCCATGGATTTATCCCTCAAAACATGCTAATCTGGTGGCAGCTTTCAGCGTCTAACACTTGGCGGGAAACCGCCTCTTTGTATTGTTTCTATGCCTCCAAAAGGAAAAAAAGCAGACAAAAACACTTCCGCTTATAGCGCGAAACAAATCACCGTCTTGGAAGGATTGGAACCAGTGCGCAAACGACCAGGCATGTATATCGGATCCACTGGCCCCTCTGGACTTCATCACCTTATTTGGGAAGTGATGGACAACTCTTTTGATGAAGCTATGGGTGGTTATGGAAAAGAAATCACTTTACGACTTCTTCCCGACTCTATGGTTTCAGTCGAGGATCATGGTCGCGGTATCCCGGTTGATATTCATCCACAGTTTAAAAAATCTGCTCTCGAGCTTGTGCTCACCAAACTCCATGCCGGAGGAAAATTTGGTGGAGGAGGTTATAAAGTCTCCGGAGGTTTACATGGTGTGGGTGTTTCGGTTGTCAATGCACTTTCTATTTATCTCAAGGCTGAAGTAAAGCGTGATGGCAAACTTTGGATGCAAGAGTATCAATGTGGTCACCCGCGTGCCAAGGTCAAACCCGTCAAAAAACTTGCGAGTGCGGAAACCGGAACAATTATCACCTTCAAACCTGATCCAACTGTTTTTGAAACCACTGAATTTCATTTACCCACGATCATCAATCACTTGCGCCAACAAGCCTATCTCACCAAGGGTATCAAATTAAATGTAATTGATGAGCGTGACAAAGCAAACAGCTTTGTCTATGCATTTTACTTTGAAGGAGGCGTTGCTTCTTATGTCCAACATTTAAACCATGGCAAAGCCGTCAAACATGACACGATCTTTTATTGTAATAAAATAGATGAAACCTCTGGTGTAGAAGTGGAGGTCGGTTTCCAATACACCGATGATTATCATGAATCTGTTCATTGTTTTGCTAACAATATCACCAACCCCGAAGGAGGCATGCACCTTGTGGGATTCCGTAGTGCTCTCACGCGCGAGCTCAACAACTATGCGCGCGGTAAAGGCCTTCTCAAAGAAAAAGACGAGAATCTCTCCGGAGATGATGTGCGAGAAGGATTGACCGCGATCATCAGTGTGAAGCTGGAAAATCCTCAATTTGAAGGACAAACGAAAGCAAAGCTTGGGAACCCCGAAGCGCGCACAGCCGTGGAATCTATTTTTGGAGCAACTCTACAAATTTATTTGGAAGAACATCCACGGGACGCGGAGGCAGTGATTGGCAAGTGTGTTCTTTCCGCTCAAGCAAGACGTGCAGCACGGGCGGCACGTGAAACCGTGCTGCGCAAAGGCGCCTTAGAAGGACTCATGCTTCCGGGAAAACTGGCGGATTGTTCTTCCCGTGATCCGCGAAATTCTGAAATCTTTATTGTGGAGGGCGACTCCGCAGGAGGCAGCGCAAAACAAGGACGCGATCGCGAGACCCAGGCCATTCTTCCTTTACGTGGAAAAATTCTCAATGTGGAGCGTGCGCGTTTAGATAAAATGCTTTCTAATACCGAAATTAAATCTTTGGTGATTGCCTTGGGAACAAACATTGGGGAAGGATTTAACCTGGAAGAACTGCGTTATCATCGTGTTGTTATTATGACTGATGCGGATGTAGACGGCGCACATATCCGTACTCTTCTTCTCACTCTTTTTTATCGCTACTTTCCAGAACTCATAAAACAAGGACATATTTATATTGCTCAACCTCCTCTCTATCGCTTACAGCTAGGGAAAGAATCTGTCTATGTGTATAGCGATGAGGAAAAAGAAAAAGAGTTAACTCGTATGATTACCGAGGCTGGAAAGAAAAAATCTGTCAAAACCGAGGTTGTGGAAAAAGTTGCGGAAACAGAATCTGAAACCGAGGTGATGGAAACCGGAGGGGCACGTGTCAATATCCAACATTATAAAGGTTTGGGAGAAATGAATCCAAAACAATTGTGGGAAACAACGATGGATCCAGAAACTCGTGTCATGAAATTGGTGACGATAGAGGATGCAGAACAGGCAGATGAAATCTTTGATATCCTGATGGGATCAGATGTAGCACCGCGCAAACGTTTTATTCAAACCCATGCAAAGTCTGTACAAAATCTGGACATCTAGTCTTGTTTCGACAAACAACCCCCCTTCGTCCCCTCTGATAGCGGGGACTTCGGAGGGGTTATCCCCTTCAAAAACTTTGAAGGGAATAAAAAAACACTCGGTCGCGTACCGGGTGTTTCGTTTCCTAACGGATCAAATAAGCAATCTCGGTTCCACTGAATCTCACATCAAGGAAAACGGCTTCGCGCACATCGGTTTTGTACAAGGAAGCCTGGATGAAGGAGCTGCCGGAAAAAATCGCATGGCGACAATCTGCGGAATCGAGACGAGCCGCCTTGAAGCTTCCTTTCGGAATATGTGCATAAGTCAACAACATGCATTTAAGATCTGCTGCATCAAAACAGCGAAGCGCTTGTCTCACATCTTCGTCATGCGAATCAAACCCCATCTGGCGCATCCCTGGCTCGGATACATCCAAATAGGAAAGATCTGGCGGACATCCGTGCTTAGCTTGATGGTGTTCAATGACTCTCCGCCAACCTCCCAATCGAATAGCGGTTTTGCACAGATCATGCAAAAATACCAGACGTTCGGTGGGAATGGTCATGATGCCTCCATTGGAAAGAACCATGCTCCTATCTTCTATGAATAGAGGAAAAAAGGCAATGTATTCCATTTTGAAACAAAAATCATCCACACCCCCTTTATCTTGTCAAAACCGTTTAATCACGTATACTGTCTTCCAACAGCCCCGACGGGGCTTTTAAAATCGGTTTTCTATGGAGCAAATCTCCAAGAAAGGCCTCATTCCCTGGATGATTGGCTATGTCAAAGACGCCAAAGCAGAGCTAGGGAAAGTCTCTTGGCCTTCCAAAAAAACCACGGTCAAATATGCCCTCCTTGTAATTGGTGTCAGCGTTGCTTTAGCTGCCTTTTTTATAGGATTTGACTGGGTTCTCGCACTTGGGCTTGAGTCTTTGATCGCACTTGTTTCCTAACCACCTCCCCTGGAGGAATCTATGGCAAAACAGACAGCAAAACATGGTCGGCGTTGGTATGCAATCCATACGTATTCAGGCTATGAAGAAAACGTATCAGAAAATCTTCTCCAACGTATCGAAACCATGGACATGGAAGATAAAATCTTCAATGTCTTAGTCCCCAAAGAAAAGAAAATCAAAATCAAAAACGGCAAGCGCAAAACAACCGAGGAAAAAATCTTCCCGGGCTATGTGCTCGTGGAGATGATCGTGACGGATGACTCTTGGTATGTGGTGCGTAATACTCCTAATGTCACAGGATTTATCGGTGCAGGAACAACCCCAACCCCTATTGCCGTGGAAGAAATGGAAGCTCTGCAAAAACGTATGGGAGTTTCAGAGCCTGAATATACTCTGGATGTAGAAGTAGGCACCCCGGTCACGATCACGGACGGTCCGTTCAAAAACCAAGAAGGCAAGGTGGCAGAAATTGATCCAGAACGTGGAAAGATCAAGGTGTTCGTTTCTCTTTTTGGTCGCGAGACTCCGGTGGAACTCGATTTCTTACAAGTCAAAAAAATATAATTCTTTACCTAGGAATGGTAGCTCTATCCTCCTTCGTTCAGCTTCGCTGGACTTCGGCGTGACAAGGGAATCCATTTCACAACACTCCTATGGCAAAAAAACTCAAAACCCAGATCAAGTTGCAAATTGCCGGAGGGGCCGCAACTCCTGCGCCTCCTGTCGGTCCTGCTCTTGGTCAACACGGATTACCCATCGGTGACTTCGTAAGTAAGTTCAATGCGGCCACGCAAGACCGCCGCGGGGAAACCGTCCCAGTCATCATCAATGTCTATGATGATCGCACCTTTGACTTTATCACCAAGGTGGCGCCTGCTTCAGACTTGATCAAAAAAGCCGCCGGCATTCCCAAAGGTTCTGGCAAACCTCTCACGGAAAAAGTTGGAAAGATCACTAAATCCCAATTACGAGAAATTGCGGAGAAAAAAATGCCTGACCTTAATACACAAGACATTGAGCAAGCGATGAGCATCATCGCAGGCACAGCCCGACAAATGGGTGTTGATGTAGTCTAATATTCTCCTAATTCTTTATCGTGGGAGTCCTGCCTTTTGCAGGACGCCAAAACCACTATGACTGGCAAACGTTTTAAACAAGCAAAGTCTCTGATCCAAAAAGGAAAAATCTACCCTCTTTCCGAAGCTATCGCTTTGGTAAAAAAGACGGCAACGTCCAAATTCGATGAAGCTATTGAGCTCCATGTCCGCCTAGGTGTTGACACTAAAAAAAGTGATCAGCAGGTGCGTGGAACCATCTCTTTTCCCCATAGCATTGGGAAATCCAAAAAAGTGATCGCCTTTGTAGAAGCGGCAAAAGAAGCTGAAGCAAAGGAAGCAGGTGCTGATATTGTGGGAGGAGAAGAATTGATCGCCTCCCTAGTACAATCAGGAGCCATTGATTTCGATGTCGCGATCGCCACACCTTCCATGATGCCAAAACTGGCAAAGCTCGCAAAAATTCTCGGACCTCGCGGACTCATGCCAAATCCAAAAACTGAAACTGTAGGACCAAACATCAAAAAAATGATTGAGGAACAAAAGGCTGGAAAGGAAAGTTTTAAGAGCGATGTTCAGGGAAACGTGCATCAAATCTTTGGACGCGCATCTCTTTCCGAGGATCAGCTCACAGAAAACCTAAACCTCCTCATCGAAACATTGAAGCGTCTGAAACCACATTCTTCCAAAGGTATTTACTTCCGATCTTCAACCATCGCTTCGACAATGGGTCCTGGAATCAAAACAGAAATCACTATGTAAACCAAAAACACTCCGCTCCTGCGGGGTGTTTTGAAAAGAAAAAAGCCCCGTGATGGGGGCTGTCCGTCAAAAGATGTTCGAGCCTACGAGCTCACTTATCTTGTCATTGCAAAGCGCTACATGCTCATCACATAGGATGCGGATCTGATCATTGGTCATGCTAAAGTGAAATCCGAACTTGCGCCGCAGAATCTCTTCGACCTTGTCCAAGGTTTCCATGTCGGTGGAAAATCCTGGCATGGCATTGCACTCGCCAAGGATATAGTCCTTGTTAAAGGAAAGGATGCGATCAAGCCTCCGCCGACCAAAGCATTCGACGAGGATCTTCCGGGCGACCTGTTCGTCATGAAGAAAAGGAGCGAGCTTCCGAGTCGTGAAAAGTTCGAGTTGAACACCCAGATACATCTCGCGCAACTTGCGCCATTGACGCACCGAGCTATCATGGGTGTCCATCGCACTGCGAACACCGCGATCAATGTCAGACAGACTCATGACCTCGTCTGCGGCAAACCTCCGCATGACCTCGATCATGACCGCAAAGTTGCGAAATGAGTAGGCATTTGAACCAATGATCCGTGTGATCACCGCGGCGATCACCAGGGAAAACTGAACGAGATGCTGATCCCTTTTGTCACTCTTTTCTTCTGCGCTCATGGGAACCTCCTTTGGGGAGACGGGTGGAAGGAACGGAAAAATATCCTGTCATAGGAAGTCCTTTTCGTCAACCGACTCTCTTGCCCCAGACTTTCAAAACCAGTACCCTGTCTGTATCTATGGCTGTCCTCACCCGTGCAGATATTGTCTCCGCTATTCAACAAAAATCTATTGTTTTCTCCCCTGCCCTTGATGTGTTTCAGCTCCAACCGCATGCAGTAGACCTCCGACTGGGGTACCGTTTTCTTATTCCTCGCAACTGGATGGTGAACCAAAAAGGACGTTGCGCCATCAAGGTCTCTATTGATGACACCGCTGCTCATCGCGAACAATTTGATGAAGTCATCCTGACTCCAGGCCAATACTTTGATCTGCTTCCCAATGAATTTGTGATTGCAACCTCCCTTGAACATATCGAGATGAACGATCCTCACCTCATGGCCATCCTTTTTCCCCGCACCTCCACTAATCGTCGTGGTATCAATCTCTCCCTTTCAGGCATCATTGACACAGGTTACAAAGGGCACCTCATCTTCCCCATGAAAAACGAAGCGGGTAACCAGGTCCTACGTATCTATCCCGGAGAACGCGTATGCCAGATTATTTTCGAAGAGCTTACCCATCTATTGAGTCAAGAGGAATCTAATCAACATGGTTTGGATGCGGCAAAATACAGCAGCCAAAACTCTCCGCATTATCAGCTCGATAAAGAAGAGGAGCGTCACCTTCTCTCACAGGGAAAACTAGATGATCTCAAGCAACACTATCCCCTCTCCTAACTAAATACCGACCCTATGAGGTCGGTATTCTTTCTGTCCAAAATTATTTGTTCAAATGTGCAATCACCACTCCTTGTAATTGACCCCTAATCTCTTCACTCAATACAGTTGGATCATATTCGCTTTGTTCATAGGCGCCAAAAACACCCGGATCCCCTTCCTGATCACTGATCGCAGCAAGACGATACGCCCCATTAGGGCTCGTGCGATAAGAAGCAGTGAGCACCATATCCTCAAACGTTTGATCTTCTGCATGATAGATATGGAGAGTGTCTTCATCTACTTCCACCCTCACCCCTTCCACGTACTCCGCATAAGCTTCCGCGAGTCCAGGCGTCCTTTGGAGTGTGAGCCAATGATCCAAATCGCGACCATCGTGCGAATCAGGATCTAAAGTTTGACAGACTTCAACATATTCCTCATCTGTCATCTTGATGGACGGATGCAAACGATCCGCAACAGGAAAAGATAAAAGGTCTTGTGCAGATATAGACACCTCTTTAAAGTCCACAAAATTTTCTTCAGGACGAGTTTCTTCTTTTTGTTCTATCTGATGAACGTTCTGACGTGATGCGGCCAAGAGCGCTTCTAATGCTTGTTTCGCCCGATAGGCTTGACGCAAGGTCTGCGCTTCTTTTTTTCCTTGTTCATGCGATTCCATAGGCACAACTTTTTCCACTCCCTCTGCTTGCTTCATAAAATGAGCCGCGATCCCCATGACCATAGGCAATAACAATAACCATCGCGCCTTTGTGTATTTTTTTTCTTTCATCTCTGGAGTGTGTCCGTATTCTCCTCGTCTTTGCATATTAAAATTGGATCAAAATATTTTTTATCTTTTTTTGTAACCGAGCATCAGGTCTATAAACAAAATGATAGGCAAGGAGAGAATCCTTCAAAATCTCTTCAGGAACCTCGGTGCCTTCCAAAGAAAAAAGAACAACAGGCTTTCCCAAACTCTTCACATGAGAAAACATGGCCACCCCTTCTTCTCCAAAATGAACTATCACCACATCATCTTCCTCGCCTGCTTCCAAAGACAATGCACATCCAATTTCCTTACAAGCGCAAGATACTGAATCACAAATGTGTTCAAGATCATTCCCGAGCAAAGAAATTTTTTTGATCTGTGGCACCAAATAAGGCGCATGAACTTTTTCACGAGTGAACTCTTCGTGGGCACCATTAAGCAAATATACATCCCGAATTCCCGCCGCGACCATGGCGTCCCAACAGGGCTTGCAGCACCACCAATGGCCGTACATATACACATCGGCTCCGGCAGGATCCACTCCCTCCTCCTGTGCTTTTTTAATGACCATCCGCTCGGCATGACCATCGGAATCATGAAGACTGCATAACTCATACCCTTGTCCGCTTGGACAATCTTCCACAATGCGCGAACAAATATGAATAAGATGTGCGCCTCGATTAAATCCATTTCCGGCTTTTGCCACGACCGCACCGTCCTTTACTAGTACGGCTCCGTTTGGCCAAATGGGGTCTCCTGCAAGCTCGGTGCGAGCTTGTTTTGCTTGTTCTAAAAAAGGATGTCCATCAGGAACAAACTTGAATGCACGACCTTCAGGAAGATAAGGGTAAACGATTGCCATATTATTTCAAACGATAATGCAACACCAAGGTCTGCGGCCCTATCTGATTAACATCCATAAAGTTCATCTTCACGACGTCCATATCTCCCACAAGCGGAATCCCCTTTCCAAACAAATACGGTTCCACAGTCAAAAATATTTCGTCCACCAATCCTTGCGATAAAAATTGGCTGTAAACCGATGCTCCGCCCGCAATCAAAACCGAAGAAAAACCATCCGCCTCCACCCGTGCCAAAATATCGGTAAGTTTTCCTCCCACATAACGAACTCCCTCCACCGATGTTTCCTCTTCCGGACAAAGTGAAAGCACATAGATCACACGATTTTTAAGCGGCTTGCCGATTGTTCTATAGGTGGTCTTGCCCATGATGAGAGCTCCAATCTCTTTCGATTTCTTTACAAAAAACTGTATGTCCTCTTTGGATGTCCAGTCCATAGAGTTTTGATCCACACTTTGCGCGATCTTTCCGTCCGCGGAAATGGCGGCAAGTAAAATAACCTTCATACGGCAATGGTTAATTTTTTTACAGGTGCCGCAGGTTGATATTGCGAGGCAAACATTTGAACAATCTCCTCGACTAAACTTGCGTCCTCGGAAAGTGCTCGCTTAAAACTATTCTCTGGAAGCTGACAAAAAATCTCGGCATGTTGATGATCTGCACGAGATAACAACTCTTCCACTTGCTCAAAGTGATTGGAGTAGATATGAGCATGAGAAATGGAAACCGTGAGTTGCCCCACCTCCACTCCAAGTTCCTGCGCAATCATGGCTTGAAGAAGGGCAAAACCGGCTGTGTCATGAGGATTTCCAAGCATAAAATCATTGGAGCGAATAATGAGATGCAGGTTCAATTTATTCCCAATGATATTGGCGACCCAAGTAAACGGACAAGGTACATTTTTCTTCTTTGGCGCGCGCAGGCCATCGCTTGCAGGATCCCACATCACCACCACCCCTTGGCGTGAAGACGGCTCTTCGCGCAAATGTTCCACCAGATCAAGCAGTTGATCGCGCCCAAAATGTTCACGCCAACGATATCCATACGCGGTTTCCATGGTGCCATCTTCTTCGGCAAAATCATCCCAAGCCTTGGTGAACTGGCGCAAAAATCCCAAATGTTTGGAGCCGGTGATCATCCATACCACTTCGGCACAAAATAATTTCACCGGAATTTTGCGCAAGGTCAAAAGTGGGAACCCTTTTGCTGGATGGAGCTCGTAGGTGAGCCCGGGGATCGCCTTGGTATGAATATTGGTGCGCTGTGAAAACACATCCTCGCCTTCATGATAAATCCTCCGTAATGCCTCACAATATGTTTGATCAAAAAGAGTCATAGAAAAAGTTAGATGATGACCGAAGTACGAATGCCCGTATGTGTATTTTGCTCGTAAAGTACTTCGCTGCTCATGACTGCTCTTAAGCCAATGCGCATCCAAAACGCCAATGGTACTTTGATATCAGCGGGAAAGAATGACCCCATAAGACAAGAGATGCTTTCCTTATCACTCAACCAGTTATCCATAGGTTTTCCTGTTTCTTTAAGATGAGTCATGAAAGCCATAATCCAGTCTTCGGGAGTCATGCCGGTTTCTTCAAAATACTGTGAGCCCTGGTCGTTCTGGTCATCTTGAAGAAGAGAAAGGTAATAAGGGGCTGATCGTCCTGCTTCAATATCGTAACGAATTTTTTCTTCTCCATATATTTTTCCTTCTCCTCGTCTTGGAATCAAGGCAAAGCCAGAGGAATTTTGATTTTCTGGATCCGAAGGTTGGAAAAGATGAATAGTCCATCCGGGAAAGGAAGTCTGTGTGGGTGTGAGTGTGGTTGTTGGTGTGAGTGTGGGTAATTTGTAATTGGTTTTTAGTATCTCCATCTTTGTCTCCCCTTGATGATCGTCTTCGTCAAAAGACTGTGGGTAATAAACGAGTTTGGATGAATCTCCAATATCTTCTGCCACACAATTTGGCAGAAGACCAAAAAGCTCTTTAGGATTTGCTTTCTTGGTAGCAAGAAGAAATTGTTTCAAAACTTCTAAGAGGGCTTCAAGACTCATGCCAAAGGGAACGAGGAGGAGTTTGGTAAAACCTTGGTCGTGTTTTGTTTCGAGAGTTTCTCGACGTTCAAAGAGACGGACAGCGATTTGTTCGAAAGTGGGGATAGGGTACATCTTGCCATCTATCCCTGTGATTGCTCCTTCTTTGAGAATGCCTACTTCTTTAAGGAGGGAAACTTGGGAATCATATTGCTCTTTGAGGTGATAAAGACGTTCAGCATGTTCAAGGGCTTCGGTATAGTCTTCTTTCTTAGGTTCATGGTGAACAAGAAGATACTCAAAACGCTCGAGAAGATCGGCAAGTCGTTTGAGATCTGGGGTAGAGAGTTTACTTGCAGCCTCACGGAGAGCATCGGGTTTAGCGAGCGTATCTCTAGGAATCCCGTGAGCTTTGGCAAAATCAATGATCTCTTGTCGCAAAGTTTCAAAGTGTGCGCGGTGTTGTTCGGGCAAAGAATCACGGACGCGAGAAGAGGAAGCAAGAATGGCTTCGCCCAGGATTTCCGAAGTGCGCTGGGCACTCACCTCCATGGGGGTGGCTGAGATTTCCGAAGTTGGTCGAAAAAGATTCATAACACCCTCAAGGATACCAAGATGCGACAAGAGTGGCCATACATCACTTGCACACGTTCCCTTACAACCGTTCTTGCGGTAAAATAAGGGCGGTAAAAGAACTGTAAAAAAATATGCCTCAAGGACATCTCTTTGTAATTGATGGGACCGATGGCTCTGGCAAAGCCACACAAACCAAAATGCTTGTAGAGCGGATGCAAAAAGAGGGATACACCGTCCAAACAATTTCTTTTCCACAATATGGAAAAAAGAGTGCTGGACTTGTGGAAGAATACCTTTCTGGAACTTATGGAACACCTCAAGAAGTCGGTCCTTATCGTGCCTCGATCTTTTATGCCGCAGATCGGTATGATGCTTCTTTCCAAATGCAAACATGGCTTTCGGAAGGTTCTCATGTAATCGCAGATCGGTATGTGGGATCTAATATGGGACATCAGGGGGGGAAAATTTCTGATCCAACCGAGCGCAAAACATTCTTTGATTGGGCGCTCGAAATCGAACATGAATTCTTCGGCATCCCTCGTCCTACTTTAAATCTCGTCCTTTTTGTCCCTCCCGAAATCTCCATACAACTTGCCCGTGAACGCACGACCGCCAGCGGATATAAAAATGCCGGAACTAAGGATATTCATGAGGAGGATGAAGATCATATTCGCAAAGCCTCTGAAGCTTATCTTGATCTCACCAGGCACTATGATAATTTTCTCCTCATCCCCTGCACACAAGATGGACAGATGAAGACGCGCGAGGAAATCCACACACAAATTTGGCAAACCATTCAACCTTATCTCTCTTATTAACTTTTTTGTATGTCTCAACTTCTTTCTTTGGGAACTATCCTTGACCATGCTTGGGAAACCTACCAAAAACGGTTTGTGGAACTCATGAGCATCTCGGGGTGGCTCCTTGTTATAGCGATCCTTGAAGTTTTAGCCCTTCTCCTCTACCCCTATGTCACCGAGCTTGCGGCCACGGCAACTCCTTATACATTTTGGGAAAGTTTGGGAGTGGTCCTTTTTGCCCTTACCAATACCTTGATCGCTCCGGTAATTGGCGTCTGGGTTTATATTGCTCTTGTACGTTTTCTGCGATCTGCAGAAACCAACACCCCTTCTGCCACCAAAGCATTGAAAGAAGGATGGAAATGGTTTCTTCCTCATTGCTGGGTGGGAATACTGATCATGGCTGTTCTCCTTGCAGGAACGCTTGTCAGTTTTCTTCCGGCCGGCATTATCGGAGGGCTCACCATGATTTGGAGCGCGCCTTTTTTCATTATCTTTTTGAATCTCTTTATCATTCTCGGCATCTTTGTTGCCCTTGTCCTCAACTTCCGCTGGTCCGTTCATTATCTCTTAGCCCCCTATGCACTTCTTCTTGATGGTATTCGTGGAAAAGCTGCGCTCCATGAAAGCCGACGACTTGTGCTTGGACGTTTTTGGCAAGCCTTTATCCGTATTGTAATCCCTAAAGTCATCTTTATTATTTTAGGCATCATCATTATGTGGATCTTGGCGTTTGTTGCTCAAATTCTCGTCAGCGCCTTGGTGGGACTTAATGTTGATCTGTACTTGCGCCTACGCTCTATCTCCGGAGGCCTTCTTTCTTTGATCATTGCGATTCTCATCAATCCTTTAATTGTCCTTGCGGATGTCATTGTGTACCGCAATCTCAAAGAAACAAAATCCTAATATGAAGTGGTCAGTGACCCCATTGCATCTTCTCCAACAAAGTTACCTTCTTTATAAGGAACAAGGCGCTTTCTATTTGGGGTATGCTGCTTGGATGCTGATTCCTGTTTCCGCTTTGCTCACTCTTTCTTTATTCTCCATAGAAAATACGGAAATTACTTTTATCATAACCCTTGTTTTATCGATACTTGGGGGACTTCTTACTTTGTACATCACCATTTTTCTTTTTCTTGCAACAGATAAACGCTTAGGGCATACCGAAGCTTCACATCCAGAACTGCTGCACCATGCAAGAATCCTTATCAAACCCGTGATCCTTGTTGCTGTGTTGCAATGTTTGGTTATTTTGGGAGGATTTCTTCTCCTTGTTATTCCGGGCATTATCTTTCTTGTCTGGTTTGCATTTGCCCAAATCGCCGTGGTCCTCGATCATCAAAGAGGATTCAACGCCCTATCGTTTAGTCGAGAAATTGTGAGCGGACGTTTTTGGTCAGCTCTTTGGTTTCTTCTTTTTGGACCTCTGTTTGTCTTCTTAGGATATGCTCTTATCTCTTCTCTTATTTTCGGAATCATCACCATGATCACCCAAACCGATCCCATGGTATGGACAAGTGGAAGCCCTCCTATCTGGGCCGAAGCGATCGACGCTATCGCACAAACCTTTCTCTTTCCGCTTCTTCTTATCTACTTTGTTTTAGTGTATCGATTGTTTACTCGCGAGCATCCTCCTCTTTCAAAAGAAACAAAAACGGCTTGATCTTCCTCACACAATCCCCTATTGTAAAACTCTCTTATGCGACTTGAACCTGTTATCGGACTTGAAATTCATATTCAACTCAAAACAGTCACCAAAATGTTTTGTGGTTGTAAAGCTCGTGAGGAAGCCTTGGCTCCCAATACCCATGTCTGTCCTGTGTGTATGGGGCACCCTGGAGCTCTTCCTGTTCCAAACGAAACAGCGCTACGCGATGGCATTCTTATGGGGTTAGCCCTTGGGTGCACCATTGCTACGCAAACAAAATTTGATCGCAAACATTATTTTTATCCTGATCTGCCAAAGGCTTATCAGATTTCCCAGTTTGATCTTCCTTTTGCATCCAAGGGATCGCTTGAATTGGAGATTCCGGACACGACAGCCCCCCGACAAAACATGACTGTAGGAATTACCCGCGTACATCTGGAAGAAGATGCGGGAAAATTATTTCATGGAGAGGGCGGACGCAGTTTTGTGGATTTTAATCGTGGTGGAATTCCATTGATTGAAATTGTGACTGAACCGGATTTTCGCACCCCACAGGAAGCAAAAGTGTTTCTCCAAGAACTGCGTACTATTGCTCGCTTCTTAGGCATCTCGGACGCGGACATGGAAAAAGGACACCTGCGTTGTGATGCCAATGTTTCCCTGCGACCTGTTGATGAAAAAGGAGATGTAACAGGGGAACGCTTTTATCCAAAGACAGAAATCAAAAATATCAATTCGTTCCGTTTTGTGGAACGTGCGATCACCTTTGAAATCCAACGGCAAACGAAACTTTGGGAAGCAGGAAATCCTCCCATAGAAGAAACGACACGTGGATGGAACGAAGTGAAACAGACAACCGAAGAACAACGCTCCAAAGAAGCGGCAAATGATTATCGTTATTTTCCAGAACCTGATATTCCTCTTTTAGATCTTGCTGGTATTGCCGATAAACTTTTAGCAAAACTTCCCGAGCTTCCTGCCCGTCGTCGTGCGCGATTTGTGGAAGAGTTTGGACTTAAAAAAGAAGACGCGCGCACATTATGCGAGGATGCTACTTGGGCCAATTATGTGGAGGCTGTGTTTGCTGAACTGGCGACCTGGCTTCAAGATGTAGAAGATTTATCCGAAGATCAAGTGCTGACAGAACGTCACAAACTTGCCAATCTCACTGCAAACTGGATGTTGAATCGGCTCAAAGGACTTATGGCTGACCGTGCCATTGATATCCGAACGCTCAAAATCACTCCCGAGGATTTTGCGGAATTTGTGACCTTAGTGGCTACCCGCAAAGTGAATCAAGCGACAGGTGTAAAACTATTAACCGAAATGATAGAGACCGGAGCTGACCCTTCTCATATCATGGAGGATAAAAAAATGGGAACTTTAGAAGATGTGGAAGTGCTCTCTGGAATCGTCGAACGTGTCTTGGAAGGACACCTAGAGGAAGTTCTCAAATATCAACAAGGAAAAAAAGAACTTTTGGCTTTCTTCATAGGACTTGTGATGAAGGAAACGGAAGGATCTGCAGATGCTGCAGCTGTTCGTAACCTTTTACTCGTTAAACTGGAAACGTAAAAGCAGGGGGAAAACCCCTGCCCTTCTTTTATGGGCAATTACTTTACCGTGGAAGTGACCGCAGGAGCGATCGTGGAAAAAGATGGAAAAATTCTCATCGTGCAAGAAAAAAATCATCCAAACCGTCCAGGACCTGCTCTTGTTTTAACCCAGCCTTCAGGACACATGGAGGATAATGAAGATATTTTTGATGCTCTGACACGAGAGGTTTTAGAGGAAACTGGTTATACGGTGGAGCCGGAAGCATTCCTTGGCATCTATACCAAACGCTGGCCAGATAAAACCGCGATTCGTTTTTCATTTGTCTGTCGGCTTACGGATATTCCTCCTACAAAGGTTGAAGATAAATACGTAACCGATGTTTTATGGATGACGCGAGAGGAAATTCAAGCACGTAAATCAGAATTCCGCGTGGGCGCTACGGAAAATACATTCCGTGACTACTTTACTGGAAAACGATTTCCGCTCGATATGGTGCAATATATCAACACAGACAGACGGCAAGAGGAATCAGGAGAGAAAGGATAAGACAAGAACCTCGGCTTCAGCAAAAGTTTTTACCCAATGAATCGATTGATCTCTCTTAAACCAGGTCCATTGACGCTTGGCATAATGCCGAGTGTCTTTTTTTATTTCTTCTTTCGCTTGCTCTAAAGTCGTCTCGTCTTTGAGAAATTTGTCTATCTGCCGATAACCAATGCCAGACATAGAAGGAATGTCTGATCCATAACGGGTTTGAAAACCACGAACTTCTTCCACAAGTCCTTGTGTCATCATCTGATCAATTCTCGCGTTGATCCGCTCATACAAAATCGTACGATCAGGACAAAGACCTATTTGCAATACGTGATACATGGGTTCACTTTTTTGTTGTGAAGAAAAAAATGATCGGCCAGTTTGTCGAATCACCTCCAGGGCGCGTATCAATCTTCGAGGATTGGCGCGATCAATTTTTTGTGCACCCTCTGGATCTTGTTTTTGATATTCTGCGTAAAGTTCTTCAGTTGTTTTGCCAACAAGAGACAATCGAAAGTCTTGATCAGGAGGAGAAGTGGCGAGATCATACTGCTCCAAAACTGCACGCAACCAAAGTCCGGTTCCACCCACCAAAATGGGAAGATGTCCGCGAGAAAGAATCTCCTCAATGATCTGACGTGCATACACCTGAAAATCCGCCACACTGTAGGGGGTATCAGGTGTCACAATATTGATGCCCCAATGTGGGATCTCCCCCACCATCCAAACACCCCGCGCAGAATCCCAAACCCCGGGTTCTTTGGCTGTCCCAATATCCATTCCTTTATAAATCTGTCTGGAATCAACCGAAAGAATTTCTCCGTGAAATTTCTTCGCAAGCTCGATGGCTAAGGAAGATTTTCCCGAAGCCGTAGGCCCGACGATGGCAAGAATTTTCGGTAACATTCCGACAACCGCTTCTAACCCCTCATTGGAAAGGAGGGGAATTGATCTGTTCCTCCCTCTTTCCAAGGGGGAGATAGAGGGGGTTGCCGATGACTTATGAATACATGTCTCTACCTGATCAACAACACCCTCTAAGGATTCGTGAACGTCTTTATTTGTAAATCGCAATACCTGTATCCCCATATCTTTCAGTTCAGCATCTCGCCTCTGGTCTTTGATTTGTGAGTCTTTATCTTCGAAATGGCTGTCTCCGTCCAATTCAATAACCAATCTTTTTTCTGGACAATAAAAATCAACAACGTAATTTCCAATACTCTGTTGTCGTCTAAACTTTACTCCGAGTTGTTTACCTTTTATAACAGACCAGAGTATCTGTTCAGGAAATGTGAGATTATTTCGCAAATCTTTTCTTATTGTCTTTAATATTCGGCGATTGTATATTTTTGTCATACGATCTCATTACTTAACTTCGGCAACCACCCCTATCCCCTCCTTAGAAAGGAGGGGGATACTGCTTTTGCCCCCTCAAGAAGCCAGGTATCTGCCCGAGTAACTTTTACCGAAATAATCTTCCCAATATCTTCTAATCCTCCTGGAAATCGGGTGAGTTTCAGTTCACGCGAATTCCCATAGCAATAGACAACCTCTCCTACTTTCTCACAACGTTCCACAAGCACACCTACCTCTTTTCCTACATACACCTGATTCTTCCGAAAAGAAATTCCCTCCATAAGCGTCTGCAACTCATCCCAACGCTCCTTCTTTTCTTCACGCGAGACATCATCCTTAAACGCTCTCCAAGCAGCTGTGCCAGAACGTGGTGAATAACGCGCGAGATAGGCAATATCAAAATCCACTTCCTTATAGACCTTTACTGTTTCCTGAAATTGTTTCTTCGTCTCTCCACAAAATCCCACGATAATATCCGTCCCAAGTGCAATCCCTGGTATGCGCTTCTTCATATGCTCAAATGTGTAAAGATAATCCTCGACCGTATGCTTGCGATTCATTCGCCGTAAAACTTCGTTACTGCCGCACTGGATCGGAAGATGTAAAAAAGAAAGATGTGTGGGCAAAGTCATGGCCTCTATGATCTCCTCGCTCATATATTTAGGATGAGGAGCTGTAAAATGAAGTCGAGAAATACCGGGAATCTGATTGATCTCCCAAAGCAAGGCGGCGAAATGATGGTGAAATGGATTTTGGGAAGAAAAATGTTCAGGATCTGGTGCGCGATAGCTATTCACAGTTTGACCAAGAAGAGTCACTTCGACCACTCCTTTATCTGCTAGTGACCTGGTTTCCTTGAGAATATCTTGAAGAGACCGATTCCTTTCCTGACCTCGACTAAACGGCACCACACAATAGGAACAAAAATTATTGCATCCTGTCTGAATGGTGACGAAAGCCTGTGGAAGACGAGAGACTATAGGATCAAGGGTAAGATAATCTGACGGGGCTTTTCTCTCCCAAGCAAGATCAGGACGCAATCCCGCCACCCATCGCGGAAGCTCGGTCATATCTTTAATGGCAAAAAAAAGGTCTACACCAGATAAAGACGCTCGGATCTTTCCATCTTTATCTCTTCCGGCCATACAACCTGTAATGCCAATAATCAATTTTGGATTCTTCTCTTTGAGTCGCAGAAAAGTTCTCACCTGACCATAAATCCGATCCTCGGCTGTTTGCCGTACAGAACAGGTGTTTAAAAGGATCAAATCAGCATCCTCTTTTTGACAGGTCGGTAAACCACCCATTTGTTGCAAAAGGGACTCCAAACGTTCAGAATCATTTTTGTTCATCTGACAGCCATAGGTGACCAGATGATAGTAAAAGGTCATAGCCATGGAAATCTATCAAAAATAAGCTAAAACGGAAAGGGATTAAAATAGAAAAGACCTGCGGTTAAGCAGGTCGTCGTGCGACTACTTCATGGTCAGCATCGAGAGAACCGACAGGAGCGGACAAAAGAAGAACAAAGGCAAGGGCTATGAAAAGGAACCGATGAGAATTCTCGACATGGGGAATGGTTGCCATGAACTCATTGAGTGGATAGCGCAAGAATTGAGGACACTCACATGCGCGTGTGAGCTCGAGAATCGCGCTTTCCCTTCCAAGAGCGATCTCTTCACCTCCTCCCAAGGGAAGAACTTCAAGTTCCTGACGCACATGTTCCAACCTATCCTGGGTCCAAGGACCGCGATCCATAAGCGCCTCATAAAGACAGGTGGCCTCAAAGGCAAGGAACAATTGTGGTGTACCTTTGCCCGTTGTATTTGCTCGCAACCAATCCTTAAGCCTTTCTTTGGAGGCTTTCTCGCCATCAGGATCAACGTCCTCTCGACTCAAAAGAACAAAACGTGGTGGTGACACTGTAAGCTCCTTTCTAAAGAAGAGCTGCCCATCTTTTCAGAAAAAATACTCTCTGTCAATGACATCATACCCCGTTTTTTTGAAGTCTTCCACAGAAAAAACAAATCTTTTTTGCTAACTTAAGCGATTCATATGAAAAGATTAGATTGACAAAACACGATTTTTTTGCTAAATTAGTAGCAGTTTTAAGTCTTAACTCATCGGACAAGTGGATGTCCGACAAAGTATAAACACTATGGGTTTTCTCGAACGCTTTAAGGCAGCGCGCGGTGAGCAACAAGAAACAAAAGGGTTGCAAGGCGCAGATACTGCCGGTAAGGAGGCAGAAGCTCGCGGTACACAAACTCGTGAAACTGCAAGCGAATACCTTGCGCAAAAAGCAATGGATGCGCGCAAATTTGTTGGAGATGTTCTCCAAGGCGCCAAAGATCGTGCAAAAGGTTTTTGGAATAAAATAACCGCTACAGGCTCAACAATCCGCCGTGGAGTTGGTTCTGCTCTTGATCGCGCTATTGGTACCCCAGGGCTTATTATGGACATCGCTGGCGCTGGAAAACAAGCGGCTGGTGAAACCATGACGGCTGGAAAAGAAAGTATTGTAGGTGTTGTCAAAGACATTGGCTCTACCTTTGCTGAAAATCTTCCAAAAATCGCAACTGATGTAGAGGGAATGATCCGAGGCGCACAAAAACGTGGATCCGAGACATTTCAAGGTATTGCCTCTGGAGTTGAGGGTGGAGTAACTGAAATGGTAGGTGCTGGAAAAGAAAAAGTTACTCAAATGAAAGAGTCTATTTTAGTGGCTTTGCAAAGTTCTTTGTCCCCAGAACGCTTACTTACAGTTAATCCTGATAGTATTGATCAGCTCGCCAATGCCCTTGTTATGCAAGGAGTGGATGCTGCCTCTGACCGAGGAAAGCAAGTCATTGATGGGATCAAAAATCGTTGGGATAAAGGTGTCAGCAAGGTTGTTGAAGGTGCTGGTGCTGTTTTGGAAGGCTTTGGCGAACTCAAAACAGGTATTGAAACAAAGGTCATTGATGCTAAAGATCGTTTGGTTAATCGCGCGGTATCTGCCAAAAATAAATTTATGAGTTGGTGGAACAAAAGCCGAATCCAAGAAGCAAGAATTGGCAACTTGGAACAACAAAATACCGAGCTTGTGGCTAAATTGGATCGCATGAGCGCCCTTTTGGAAGAAATGGCAAAGGCTCGAGAAGCTGCTCCAAAACGAGCAAGTGAACAAGATATTATCAACTTTTAAGCAACCCCATTATCAACCCTGACATTATCGTCATATGACCAAAGAGGAACTAATCCAAAAAATCCAGGCCTCTGACCTGGAGGAAAGTGCGAAAGCTACTTGGGTTGCTCGCATTGAGGGAGAAGGCGTCACTGCCGAACTTATTGATGAGCTTATGGACGCAATCCAAGAGGAAATCGAAAAAGGTTTTACCCAATTAGGTGTGGGTGATACGGAAAGTGAGGAATACAAACAAAACGCAAAAGCCATGATTGATGAAGTCACAGTTGCAAACGATGAGTTCAATGCCACTATGGATAGCATCGAAGAAGATGCGCAAAAGGGGCAAGTGGAACTTCTCAAATCTGTAGACGATCTCCAGGCTCAAGCTATCAAAGATAGTATTCAAGAATAAACCCATAACAAAATCACCCTTCGATGTGATCCGTACCCCATAAAGTAGACACGGGGAGAAAAACTACACATGCATTAAAAGATGATTTCTGTATCCCACAGGAGTCATCTTTTTTAAGTCCCATTGTGATCGTTTGTGATTGTAGTATTGCATATAGGTTGCGATGAGTGAATGAAGCTCGTCGAAAGTTTTACAATCCTTGTAGTCCACATCATCTTTGAGATGTCCAAAGAACGATTCTATTGGCGCATTGTCAATGCAGTTTCCTCGTCTCGACATGGATGGAATCATGTTCAATCCTTTGACCTTCTCGATATAGAGCGGGTTGGTGTAATGGAAACCTTGGTCAGAATGAATGAGCGCGTCTTGGAGAATAGTTGGCGAGAGCATTGGATTGTTCTTCATGGCTTCCACAGTATCGAGTACGAGACTCATCTCCAGACGCATGGAGAGGTTCCAAGCCACAACTTCGCCACTTGCCAAGTCTTTCACAACAGACAGATAGGCAAAGCGGTAGTTGAACGGGATGTAGGTAATATCAGTGGAAAAGAATTTGAAGGGGGCGGAGACGTCGAAGACACGATTTAATATATTTTCACACGTGCGGTGTTCTAAAGATTTCTTCATGATCATTTTGTACGGGTTGCGCCTTCGAATCTTAGTGATGAGATGATACTTGGTTTTGATGCGAATAATCTTCTTGTGGTTCATAACAACCCCTTTTTCCAAGAGTTTCATCTGAATTGTTCTCCAGCCGTACTTTGACTTCCCGTGGCGGAATATCTCATTGATCTGCAGATAATCTTCGTGGTCTTTGTCTGGTTTGTCTGTCTGTTTCAGCCATGCGTAGTAGCCACTTCTCGATACACAGGTAATCTCGCAGAGCAGCCCAACACGTAACCCGATTTCTCTCACGAGGGAGTATTTTTGTTTCGGCCTGAGTTTGACTCCGCTCGTCTGGCCCGGAGTTTGACTAAAAAATCATTCTCCATTTTAAGGTAGGCGACCTCTGCTTCCAGTCTCTTAATCTTGTCGGTCTCGGTGACCCCCTTTGTCTTTGGTCTGCCGCCTCGACCCGTCTTGCCTCTGTAATCCGACAATCCATCTTCGCCCTTAGCTCTAAAGAGTTTCAGCCATCGGCGCAGACAGTCTTTCGGATGATGCCTTCCAACAATATTAAGGTTAAACCCTGCTTTTCTGAATATCTCGTACGATGTTAATCCTTGTTTGTGC
>Ga0082335_1002021_pt1 | contig 39656 bp, 52 predicted proteins | sample Subgrocontami58m_FD_72375 | JGI IMG/M metagenome (GOLD analysis project Ga0082335, IMG submission 72375) | Subsurface groundwater microbial communities from S. Glens Falls, New York, USA - GMW37 contaminated, 5.8 m (SPADES assembly) (version 2) ...
CCACCCTGCATTATAAAAAATTTAAGACTAATTCTGCGCTAAAACTTGCCTCCATATATCTCAACTTTCTTTATCGAGTAGCCAAACCCGATGGTCATTTCGATAACTATGTCAATGCCAACCGCGTTATTGACGAACAGAAAAATCTCCAGGAAAATTTAGAAGATGCCAACGCTAGGGGTCTATATGCTCTCGCCCAGGTTTCAATTACCAAACAAATTCCCAAACGCTTTAGAAAACAAGCCCATTCTCTCTTTGAACAAAGTTTCCGGAAAAACATTGCTTTCTCCTCGCCTCGCGCTATCGCTTTTTACATTAAGGCTCTCAATTGCTTGCTTTCTAAATGGAAAGAGCCCCAGGCTCTCGCTGTATTAAGGTCCTGCTGCGAACAACTCATGGCTTTACATAAAAAGAGTCACTCACCGGACTGGGAGTGGTTTGAGCCTTATTTAACATATTCAAATGCCATCCTGCCAGAAGCGCTTCTCCTCGGATACAAAATAACCGGAGAGAGAAGATATCTCGAAGTGGCTGGAAAAACCCTCAATTTTTTAATTGAGCATACTTTTAAGGACAATATGTACATTCCTGTTGGCCAAAGCGGTTGGTTTCTCAAGGGTGGGACAAGACAATATTTTGACCAACAGCCTGAAGATGCCGCTGCCACCGTAGAAGCTCTCAATGTAATGTTTCAGATAACAAACAGTAAGCATTACAAGGAACTAGCGAACATCGCATTTAATTGGTTTCTAGGGGATAATGTTCTTGGGCAGGTGGTTTATGATCGGACAACCGGAGGGTGCCATGATGGGATTGGGGAAAAATTTATTAACCTAAATCAGGGCGCCGAATCTACAATTTCTTATCTTCTTGCCCGCCTCTCTTTCGAAACTTGATTCTTCTGTCCCTTTCCTGCAAAATCAAACAAATGAACCGCATCTTGTGGCTCGTGTCTTTTGCCATTGGCGTTCCCTGTACGCTGGCTGCAGCCATCTTGCTGTTTTTTACTTTCTCTCCTATTCCCACTGCTGCTCCCCAACCAGCCCCCCGCGTTCTCTCCGCCTCCATCCCCGCTTTTCCTTCAATCAGCTCCGCCGTCTTTTCTGCCGACGCTCGTCCGACCATACTATCTAAATATCTCTCCCGTTATAAATCTCCTCTCTATCCTTTAGCAAACTATCTAGTCGCCACCGCGGATAAATATCTTCTGGATTACCGCCTGTTAGTCGCCATTGCCCAACAGGAATCCAATCTGTGCAAAAAAATCATTCCCTCTTCCCACAACTGCTGGGGCTACGGAATTTACGGGGACAAAGTCACCAAATTTGATTCATATGAACAAGGCATAGAAACCGTCGCCCGCGGCCTAAAAAAGAACTACATCGACAAAGGATTGACCAGCCCTGAAGAAATTATGACCAAATACACCCCCCAATCTTTGGAAAAAGGAGGATCCTGGGCCAAGGGCATCAACCAATTCCTAGATGACATCGAATTATTATAACGACCCCGAATTTTCCTACCCCAAATATTGGCAGGGGAGACGCTACGAACACGCAGCCGAAGTTATGGCCATCTGCCGCCTGCTGGACAAACACCATTTTATTGCCGGGTTAGACATTGGCGGAGGCTATGGCCGCCTGGCGCCGACTCTACTCAAATTCTGCGACCAGTTAACCTTAGTCGAACCATCTTCAAAACAACGCCGGCTCGCTCCCAAAGGCATAAAAATTGTCGCCGGAACATCTGACTCAACCGGGCTTCCGGATTCCAGCTTCGACCTGGTATCTATCATCCGTGTCCTGCACCATTTGCCTAACCCTCAACCTACTTTTAAAGAAATTCACCGCCTCCTCAAACCCGGGGGATTCCTCCTCATCGAGTTTGCCAACTCCAACAACTTCAAGGCCAGAATCACCGGGCGCCGCCGCGCCTCAAATATCCGCCGGGGCTCTATTCCCTTCGTCAACCATCATCCCCAGTCTATCCTCAAAGCTTTATCTCTCTGTGGCTTTACTCCTATCAAAACCCTATCTGTATCGAATTTTCGCTCCCCAATTTTCAAAAAAATAATTCCGTTGCCGATCCTGCTCATCCTGGAATCCATCTCCCAATTTCTAATTTCTAGTTTCTATTTCGGCCCCAGCATTTTTGTTCTCGCCGCCAAGACTTGACATCCTACGCGGCCTATAGTAGACTTATCCACAGGTCCTACGGTTCGGCCTAACAGTCGTACGGTAGGATTCTTAAAAAAGCCTCGGCATCGGGCAGGAGCCGGGGCTTTTTTAATGGTAAAATCGTAGTTAAGGGCCGGTGGTGAAACTGGTATACACGCAGGTTTTAGAAACCTGTCCCGCAAGGGGTGAAGGTTCGAGTCCTTTCCGGCCCACCATGCTACAATAAACCTAATGCTGCCTGTGATTCTGGTTACCTCTTTGTTTACCCTCGGATCGGATTACCGCACTGCATATCAACAGTTTCTACTGGCCAAAAACCAGTTTCAGCAGTACAAAACCGAATCCACCCGGCTGGCCGCCGTCACTGCCACCCGCCAAGTTTTGTCAGCCCGCAACTCTTTATGGAAATCATATTTACAAAATCTGCGCAGCCAGCTGGCTAACGACACCAACCTGGAAACCGAAATTAACTATCTGGATGCACAAGTTCCTGAATTTTCCAGCTTCACTTCACTCTCCAAAGCCAAACAATTATCCAAAGATTGGGAATACCGTTTAAATAATTCCGACCGCTTGGCTGATGCCGCCCGCCAACAAATTCTTTCCTACCGCCTGGATCAACTCGCTTCCCGCCTGCAACCGTTTATAGACCAAGCATCACCCTCATCGACTCTGGACCTGGTCAAGCAAAAACTTGGGGTCCCCGCTACAGATCTCAAACAGCGCCACCAATTATTACTTGAGGCCGCCAACTTGCTCCTGCAACTGCCATGAAAATCTTCATCCCCGTCCTCGCCTTTGCTCTTTTACTGATCTTCTTTGTCTCCCGCCTTCCCCAGCCTCATTCTGCCACCACCACCGCTTCTCCATCTCCAATTTCTAACTTCCAATCTCCAGCTTCCGTTTCTACCGTTCCCACTCAACTTCAGCTCGTTGTCGATGACATCCGCTCTTTTCGCCTGGACGATCCGGAACTGATTGCTCCCTCTTTCTCCCGCTCCTTGGATATTCCAGCGGAGTAAGCCAAAAGAAAAACCCAGGCCTTGCGGCCCGGGCTCTTCACATTCCAACTTGCGTCAGAACGACTTTCTTGCGAAAGTACAGGTATAATACTAGATCACGCCCTGTATGTCAAGAGAACAAGTTGAGCCTCACATTCCCGCTTGGAGAAACCGCGCGCAGTTGCTCCGGCTAATCGGAGAAGTCTGTCCCAATCCCAATTGTCAAAAAAAGATTTTTCCTCCCCGTGACGTCTGCCCCTACTGCTATCAATTAACCAAAGCCACCCGCAAGACTTGCCGACCGCCTAACTTGCTGATATACTCCGCTGTACATGAACCGCAATAGCCTGATTGCCGCCATTGTCGTCATCGCCGTAATTGTTGTAGGATTAGTTGTTAGCCGGAATTATAAAAAAACCTTGACTACCGGAAAAATTTCCCAAGCCACCCCCACCGCCGGCGAATCCGGCACTCTTCAAGAACCCCTCAAAACCAAGCCCCAAGTCTTGATTTCCACTTCTAAAGGCGACTTTACCATTGAACTCCGCCCCGACGTGGCCCCCAAAACCGTGACTAATTTCCTGGCCAAATTCAGTTCCGGTTACTGCGATAATCTGACCTGGCACCGGGTAGAAGACTGGGTAGTCCAAGGCTGCGATCCGATAGGCACCGGCAGCGGCGGCTTGTCCAATTTACCCACGGAGACGTCGGGTGAATCGTTTGTAGTGGGTAGTGTGGGAGTCGCCCGCAAGGCTTTCCCGAAAGAAGTTTCCAACGATTCCCAATTCTTCATTATCAAAAAAGACAGCCAGTTTCTAAACGGCGAATACACCTACTTCGGCAAAGTTATCTCCGGCCTGGAAGTAATCAACAGCTTAAGCGTCGGTGACAAAATCATCTCCACCACCATCCTCTCTAAGTAGGCTTCTCAACGGTAATTTAGAATTGACTCTCACTGTTCCCTGGAACCGTGTTCATGCCGCCTACGAGTCTGCTGTGGCAGAGGCGGTAGCCGATGCTGAACTGCCGGGTTTTAGAAAAGGCAAAGCCCCGCGCAATTTAGTCGAACCAAAACTCGACCGTAGCCACACTGTCAGCCACGCTTTAAATCATCTTATCCCCAAAGAGTATGCTGCTGCCATCAAAAAACACTCCCTCAAGCCCCTGTTAAATCCGCAAATTAAAATAGTTTCCGGGAAAGAGAGCGAAGATTGGGTCTTTTCCGCAGTCACCTGCGAAGCCCCCACCGTCACTTTGCCCAAAAAGCTTGCACCTCTGGACAAACTCATCCCCGCCTGCCGGACTCTCATTCCAGATCTCCTGGTAGAAGAGGAAGCCAACCACCGCTTAAACGCTCTTGTAGAAAATCTCACCCGGCTCGGTACCAGCGTAGATCAATACTTATCCACCAAAAAGCTGGCCACCGCCCCAGAGCTCAAAACCCAATTGGCCAGCCAGGCACGTACCGACCTCACCACTGAATTTGTTCTCATGGAGGTGCAAAAGACGCAAAAACTTGGGCATAGAGCCAAAACACTTGAATTCCTTAAAAGTTTGATATAATACACTCTCAACATGGCCGCTAGCTCGAATCTTAGGAGCGCGCGCCGCCCTGTCCGGGCGCCCGATAGTTTTCTTGAAGCCCTGCAGGAATTGGGCAAGGGAATGGTTTCCGAGGCCAAAATTCAGGTCACCAACATCGTTACCCGGGACATTCCCCAATCATTTGGCCTTTCCGGCGACCTCCAACCAGACCAACCGGTCTCTCTTGAATCTCTACACAAAACCGAAGCCAGATTTAACAACCGGTTTCAAGAAGAACGTCTGCTATATTTACGTTCAGAAACAGAGACCAAACAGCAAATTACCTCCCTCCTCCAGGAGATCCAGACCCTGGCCAAATCTACAGGCCTTATGGCTCAAGAAGTCCAAATAGCTACAATGCAAGCCGTGGCCAATCCCGGCGTCTACCACCGCTCTTTCTTTGAGCAACTGCGCACTTTCATCAAGGCTATCCGGGCCAAAGTTGAACAGTCCCGCAATTGGTTAGCTACCCACAGCCAACGCGCCTCCAAACGCAGTTACTACTGGGGCCAGGTTAGCCAATCCGGCAGTAAATTCCTGCTCTCCTCCGAGCGTTACATGGTGACATCTACCGGATAATAATCTCTGCTAAAATATAGAGGCTGGACTGTTAGCTCAGTGGTGGAGCGTTCGATTCACATTCGAAAGGCCGGAGGTCCGAGTCCTCCACAGTCCACAGTGTGTTATCATAAACACATGCCAGCCATGCTTAACCAAGACGATATCAAGCTCCTCAAATCGGTTTTTGTAACCAAAGACGACCTGGCTGCTCTAGAAGTGAGGCTTGAGAAAAGATTTGACGATTTAGACGTAGCCTTAATCAAGTATTCGCAAGATATCGAGTCCAGAATAGTGAAGCTCGAAGACGCTGTTGGCATTTCAGCAATTAACTGATGCAAGATCACAAAATATTAGGCAAACAACTTGACCTGTTCACTTTTTCCGATACCGTCGGCAAAGGTTTACCGCTCTGGACTCCCAAAGGAGCCTCTATCCGCCGCGAACTGGAGCGCTGGGTAGTAGACGAAGAACTCAAAGACGGCTACCAACACGTTTACACTCCGGATATCGCTAAGCTCAATCTCTACAAAAAATCCGGCCATTATCCATATTACAAAGATTCTATGTACGCTCCAATTCAAATCGAAGATGAAGAATACATGCTCCGACCCATGACTTGTCCGCATCATTTTGAACTGTATTTAAGTAGACCGCATTCATATAAGGAGATGCCGGTTCGTTACGCCGAGCTGGCCAAACAGTATCGCTTTGAAAAATCGGGCGAGTTGATGGGGTTGCAGCGGGTGCGATCATTTTGCTTGGCCGATGCGCACATTATTGCTAGGCGTGACCAAGCTAAAAGTGAGATTAGTCGGGTATTAAATCTCATAGATAAGATGGTAGCAGTTTTGGGCTTAAAACTGGGTGATGATTATTGGTACCGGCTGTCACTGGGCGACAGGCAGGATGAGAAAAAATACTTTAAGTCCGATAAAGACTGGGGCTATGCTGAAAATGTTCTACGGGAGGTATTACAAGAAAGAGATTCAAAATTTGTCGAGGCAGTTGGAGAAGCCGCTTTTTACGGACCCAAAATTGACATTCAAATGAAAAACGCTAATGGCAAAGAGGACACGGCTTTTACTGTCCAGTACGACTTTGTCATGCCCAAGCGGTTCGAGCTAAATTTTATTAATGAAAAAGGGGCGCTTGAGCAGGCTATTGTTATCCACCGTTCGTCGGTTGGAGCCATTGAGCGGGTTATTGCGTTTCTTATCGAAAAGTATGCCGGCGCTTTTCCCCTCTGGCTGGCTCCCGTCCAAGCAGTTATTCTTCCCATATCCGACAAATTTGTCCTATACGCCCAATCTGTCCTAAATTCGCTCAAATCGGCCAATATCCGAGCCGAACTTAATGACAAAAATGAGCCTCTAAACGCACGGGTTCGTGATGCCGAAATGCAAAAGATCCCCTATATCCTGATCGTAGGCGACCGCGAGGCAAAGTCTGGATCTGTAGCAATTCGTCACCGAGGAAGTAAAGAAAACGTCACTAAACCCGTATCAGAGTTTATTTCCGCCACAGTTGCTGATATAATAACCAAAGTCTCGTGAGTACGACACATTACCGCACTAACGCCCAAATCCAAGCCAAGCAGGTGCGTCTGTTGCGGGAAGACGGAACCCAAGTCGGAGTTGTTACTCGCGACCAAGCACTTTCCCAAGCCAAAGCAGCCGGAGTAGACGCGGTAGAAATCGCGCCCATGGCAGACCCTCCCGTGGTCAAGCTGATTGATTATAAAAAGTTTCAATACCAGCTGTCCAAGAAAGAACGGGCGGCCAAGTCTACTCAAAAAAAGGTCGACCTCAAGGAAATTCGTCTCACCCCCTTTATGGCCGAAAATGATTTTTCGGTCAAGATTAACCGGGGCCGCGAGTTTTTAAGCGCCGGCCATAAGCTGCGCATTGCCGTCAAATTCGTCGGCCGGCAATTGGGCCACAAAGAATTCGGCGACAAAATAATGCAGCGGGCTTTTCAGCTGCTGTCCGAAATTTCCGCGGTTGATCAGCAACCCAAATGGTTCGGCCGCCAATATATAGCTACCCTGTCACCCATCAAAAATGCCAAAGCTAAAAACTAAAAAGTCTATATCTAAGCGTTTCCGGGTCACCGCCACGGGCAAAGTTTTGCACCGCAGTTCTTTCCGTGGTCACTTACGTTCCCATAAATCGGCCCAAGCCCGCCGCCGCTACAAGAAGCTTAAGTCTTTACCCACCGTCCGGGCCCGCAAAATCAAGTTAATTTTAGGTAAATAATATGCGCGTTAAATCACCCCGCCGTCAGCGTCACAACAAAGTTCTCAAGTTAGCCAAAGGTTACCGCATGACCAAGAACCGGTTGTATAAAGTCGCTCACGAAGCCACCGTTCACGCCGGTCAATACGCTTTTGCCGGACGTAGACTGCGCCGCCGCGATTTGCGAGCTACCTGGATTGTCCGTCTCAACGCTGCCCTGCGCGCCCTCGGAACTACGTATTCCAAATTCATACCCGCCCTCAAAAAAGCCAATATCGGCCTGGACCGCAAGGTTCTCTCCGAACTCGCCACCCACCAACCAGAGACTCTGAAAGAAATAGTCGAAAAAGTGAAGTCGGTTGGGATATAATCTCTTCATGCGGGAAAAACTCCAAAATCTCAAAAACGAGGCCCTGGCCCAAATTATTCAAGCCACAGACCCCACCGAGCTGGAAAACTTGCGCACTCACTATCTTGGCAAAAAGGGAGCTTTAGCCAATGTAGCTCGAGAATTACCCAAACTCGAGCCGAAAGAAAGATCAGAAATCGGCCAGCTTTTTAACGACACCAAGGTCGCAATTGCCAACGCAATTGGCTCCAAATCTCAAATCTCAAATCTCAAATCTCAAATCTCGGAGGACCTAACGTTACCTGGCACTCCCATCCCCGTCGGCCTTCTGCATCCTATCTCCGCCGTCACCGAAGAAATGAACGACATTTTTCAATCTCTGGGGTTTTCCGTGGCCGATGGCCCGGAAATCGAAAGCGACGAATTTAATTACAACCGCCTAAATCTTCCCCCAGATCATCCGGCCCGCGATCTTCAAGATTCTCTTTACCTGCGTGAACCGGACGTTCTCTTACGTACCCACACCTCGTCTATAGAGGCCCACATTTTGGCTGACCACAAACCTCCATACCGCTTTGTTATTCCCGGCAAATCCTACCGTTATGAAAATGCCAACGCCAGCAACCACTATATGTTTTTTCAATATCAAGGCCTAGCTGTAGGAGAGCATATTACCTTGGCCAATCTTAAATGGACTTTGGACACTTTCATCAAACAATTTTACGGGCCAGGCCGCTTGTCCCGTTTCCGCTGCAAATATTATCCCGAAGTGGAACCCGGAGTCGGAGTGGACATTGATTGTCCCTTCTGCCACCAATCAGGCTGCGCGGTCTGCAAAAACCGCGGTTGGATAGAAATACTAGGCGCCGGTATGATCCATCCTAATATGTTCAAACGGGTAGGTCTGGATCCTCAAAAATATTCCGGATTTGCCTGGGGCATGGGTCTCGATCGCATTGCCATGACCCGCTATGGCATCACCGACATCCGCTCTTTATATAACGGCGACTTAATCTACAAAATATGACATTTCATCAAGATACCATCAAAACATATAACAAAATCGCTCAACACTACAATAAAACTCACTTCAACTCCTCATTTTGGAAAAAGGAGTTCAAATTATTTAAAAGCCTTATATCCGGCAATAAAATTGTAGATATAGGATGTGGAGCCGGAAGAGACGCCACGCTTTTTTTACAAAACAATTTCGACTACACAGGCCTCGACGCCTCCTCCGAGATGTTAAAGGAAGCTCGAAAAAGAGCACCCACAGGAAAATTCATTCTCGGAAATTTCTACCAACTCGACTTCCCCGATGAAACATTTGATGGATTCTGGGCCGCAGCTTCTCTCCTTCACGCCCCTAAAACTGATATTGAAAGTGTCCTAAACGAAATTTTACGAATTCTCAAACCAGGCGGAGTAGGTTTTATATCGCTTAAAGAAACCCAGAATATAGACGAAGGAATGATAAAAGAAGACAAATATGGTGGCATTAAAAGATATTTTTCCTTCTATACTCCAAAAGAACTAGGCAAAATTTTAAAAAAAACCGGGTCCGTCGTTATTAAGAATCTTATACACAAAGAGGGAGATACTAACTGGCTTTGTTATTTTGTAAAAAAACTATGAACGTACCTCTTAATTGGCTGGCTGAATATGTCGAGTTGCCCAAAAAGATGAAAACGCTGACTGATAAGTTGACGGCGATGGGGCACATGCTGGACAAGGTTAAAACGGTGGGCAAAGAAACGGTCATTGATTTGGAATTGCGTGGTAACCGGGCGGATATGTTTGGTTTAATTGGCGTCGCCCGTGAAGTAGCTGCTATAACTGACAGCAATCTTAAAATACCGGAAATACCTCCTCTTCCCAAAATTGATAAAAATTGTCCCCTGGTTAACGTTCAACCCGGCGCTGCAGATTTAGTCACTAGATATACAGCCGTCAAACTAACTGTAAAAGTCGGCCCGTCCCCCAAATGGTTGGTAGATCGCCTCACGGCTTATGGTCTTCCTTCTGTCAACAATGTGGTCGATGTCACCAACTACGTAATGGTAGAAACCAGCCATCCCTTGCACGCTTTTGATTTTGACTTAATAAAAGGCGGCCAGCTAATTTTACGCCGGGCCAAAAAGGGAGAAAAGTTTGCCACCGTCCAACAGGGGACGACTCTAATTTTATCCGACCAAGACTTAGCTATCGCTGATCAAAATTCGGTGCACTGCCTAAGCATAATTGGCGGCTTGGACTCCCGGGTTACCGACCAAACTTCTCATATTATCCTGGAATCGGCTGTATATAATCCCGCCAATTGCCGTCGCACCGCCCGCAGACTCAAAACCATCACTGAAGGCGGAACCCGGCACGAAAAACATCAAGACCCCAACGGAGTCTCTTTATCTTTGGCCCGATCCATTGATTTACTCAAACGAATCGCGTCGGCAAAAATTGCCAGTCTGACCTCCGATTATTACCCCCACCCCGTCAAACCAAGAATCATCAAATTCGACCCACACGAAATAGCCCGTCTCACCGGTCTGCGGGTTCCTGTCTCAACAATTAATAAAATCTTATCCGGCCTGGAGTTTATAATTCACGGCCAAGACGTTACCGTCCCCACATTTCGTACCGATATCGAAAACCAGGCGGACATTGTTGAAGAAGTTATCCGGGTTTATGGCTACGACCACATACCCTCTACTCCCATTTCAGACGCCACTCCCGTCCCTTCCACCTATTCTTCGTATGCCGTTGGGAAAAAGTTACGTGATGAATTAATCAAACTCGGCCTAAATGAAGCTATTACTTTGACCATGGTGGAAAACGGACAAATAAAATTGGTTAACCCGCCTGACCCGGCTTTGAGCTATTTACGTACTGACATTGCTCCCTCTTTAGTTAAATATGCCCACCGGCTATTAAACTTAAGACAACGGCGAGTGGCTCTGTTTGAAGTAGGCAAAACGTTTTCCCGAAAAAGAAATAATTATCAAGAGCATTCTCATTTGGGGATAGCCGTATCAGATAACTTAACCGGCATACTCCAAAAATTAGCTCAACTTTTAGGAGTAGATCAACTGCCGGTACAAATAGGTGAAGTAGAAAGTGTCTATTGGGCGGAAGTAGATGTGGACAAACTCCAAGCAAGTCTCCCTCCTTTTGTCAATCCGTATTCTGTAGTTTCAATTTTTCCCCCCATCATCGAAGATATTAATGTTCCCTATACCGGCAACTACGCCGCCATCATTGCCAAAATTAAAAAAATCAGCAGTTTAATTAATCAAATCGAACTCATAGATAAATTTGAAAACAAACTCACCCTCCGCCTTACATATCATTCGCCCAAAACACAACTTTCCTCCATCGATATATCACCAATTCGGGAAAAATTATCCAAAGTAATGTCCCTCTCTTGAGTCAAGAGAGGGATTAAGGGTGAGTTACAGCGTAGGTGTTGGAATGGAAGACGGAGTAGGGGTGGGTTCCGGCGTGGGAGTCGGAGTAGGGGACGGGCAGGGTTCGGTCGGCGGATGATACTTCTCGTCACCTTGGTCTTTTAACCAATTCAAAATCCCTTCCTGCCATTTGGGATCTTCCTCTTTAAAAAAGTAATATTCTTTTTCTTCCCCGGCGCAATTTTTGACTTTTTTATGCACCGGGTCATCCGCCGTCGGTTCAGTGCCTTTTATAAAATATTCCTGTTTGGCCTCAAAACCGTCATGGGCCCGGTAACCTGAAATCTTATCCACATCCATAGCCACAATTCCTCCAGGAACTTTTAGCGGCTCATCGCCTTTATTTTTCAAAGCCGCCAGGATTAGCCTGCGCCAAATGGGAGCCGCCCCCGTCACCCCGCTGGCCACCTCTTTCATCGGCGAATTATCATTATTGCCCACCCACACTCCTACCACTATCGACGGCGTCCATCCTATCGTCCAGTTATCCCTTCTATCATTTGTTGTCCCTGTTTTAACCGCAATCGTCCGCCCGGGAATATTAATCAGCGATCTGGGGCCAAAGGTGATATCCCTGGATTTAGGATCGGAAAGGATCGAAGAAATGATAAAGGCTTCTTCGGGCGTAGCCACTTGCCGATGTAACCCATCCCTCCATTCCTCCAGCACTCTCCCTTGACTGTCAGTTACTTTCAAAAGGGCCACCGGATCCACCCGCTGGCCGCCATTAGCAAAGGCACTGTAAGCGCTCACCAACTCCAACGGTTTTATCTCCCCTCCACCCAAAGCTACAGACAAGCCCACCCGGGCTAAAGTTTCCGCCGTCGGCTTCAGTGTCGTCAATCCCATATCATACGCCACTTCCAACATGTCTTTTATCCCCACCATTGATACCATCTTGACCGCCGGCACATTAATAGAATTCCCCAGAGCTTCACGCATCAGAATTGGTCCTCTAAACTTTCCGTCATAATTTTCCGGAATATATTCAGGTTTATCGCCTCCGGGAAAAGAGGTTTTAGTGTCCACGAGCAGAGTTGCAGCAGTATAGCCCTTTCTTAAGGCCGTCAAATACACTACCGGCTTGATAGCCGACCCCGGCTGGCGGCTGGCAGTTGTGACATTGAACTTTCCGTCATAGTTAGGATCACTCCAACCTTTACTTCCCACCATGGCCAGTATTTGTCCGGTTTGAGGGTCCATGGCCACGGCCGCTCCGTTGGAAATTTTTAAATTTTTCACCTTAGCAATTTCTTCCGCCACCGCGGTCTGGGCCGTCTCCTGTAAATCCAGATCCAAAGTCGTGGTCACCCGCAATCCGCCTTCCTCCACCTGTTTTTCCCCATATCTGGCAATTAACTGATCCTTTACGTAAAATACAAAATGCGGCGCTTTTAACAACCCCGACTGGGTCGCAAACTGCACATTCGCTAACTGTTTACTGACTTCTAACTCCTGATTTCTGGTAATATATTCATCCTCCCGCATCCGCCGCAGCACTTCTTTTGCCCGGTCAATATATAACGTTCCTGCGTCCGGCGAATACCGGCTGGGGGATTGGGGCAGCCCCGCCAGTATCACCGCCTCCGGCAGCGTCAGTTGGTCCACCGGCTTGCCAAAATACATATCAGCCCCCGATGCAATTCCCCAGGCTGTTCCGCCATACGGCGCCTCATTCAAATACATCTGCAATATCTGGTCCTTAGAGTATTTCCGTTCCACCTGCACCGTCAAAATAAATTCTTTCAATTTCCTGGTAATGGTCCTTTGCTGCGTCAATAGCGCGTTTTTTACCAGCTGTTGGGTCAGCGTCGATCCGCCCTGCAGCCGGCCCAAAAATACGCTTCTGAAGGCTCCCCGCAAAATTCCTCCGATGTCAAACCCGCCGTGTTTATAAAAATTTTTATCTTCAATGGCAATTGTGGCCTGCTTAACTACCAATGGCACCTGGTTAATATCCACCGGATTGCGCCTGGCCCCGGAAAACACGTCGTATAACAATTTCCCGTTTCTATCGTAAATCTTGGTGGCAAATCCTTCCCGGCGTACCACCTTTTCCGGATTAGGCAAATCTTTAGCGTAAAAAGCAAACAGCCCTAAAATCCCGATCATTCCTATTATTACCCCTGCAAAAACCAACCCTGCCAGCGTCACCCCCAGCCTGGACCTCCACATCCGTCTCAATGCCATAAGTTATAATATTCTATATGATCCTAAACCGCAAACAAAGAAAAATCTGGACAATACTGGTCATCGTCTCATCTCTGGCCCTCATATTAGGAACAATCCTGCCCTATATCATCCGATGAGTAAATCCCACCTGAAAGGTGGGATGGGATTTCACAAACCTATTGACATACAAATTAGCTTTGATAAAATCCCCACTATGTCTAGAGTTGAGGATCAAGATATCATACAAACATCACGGGGGGGTGCATTAGATACATTAGTCAAAGTCTGTTCACTCGGAACTCTAGGCGTGGAAACAACCGTTAAACAAACACTGCTTCGGCCGACAAATCTGCTGGACTTAGACGATCCTCTATCACCGTCTCGGCGAGCACTTGAAACAGGAAAAACAGTAGTCATACAAAGCTTTGGGCCTAGGATCGAAAGAAAAATAGTTCCTAACAAAAAGAGATAAATCAATCCCACCTTTCAGGTGGGATGAGGCTAGCCATCAATATCTATTGTCAGATGTTTCACCCTTTCAAGTTCTCGGGCATAATCAGAGTGATTAAAAACAAAATCTTTGTAATTAAATTTACCCCGGAATTGTGATGTCACAGGACCAAGATCAATAATATTATTTGGCTTTCCTAAATAAACAGGTAAAGATGACCAGGGATAATTTCCCAACTCGGCTTTTTTAACTATTGATGAAACGTATGGATTTAGATGAATATAGCGGGACAAGTGAATCAATTGTTCCGAAGATTCTACTTGAACTGACTTAAATACACCCTGAAACATCGGTCCGACTCGATTGTTCTTAGTATTGAAATATCGTGTATAACTATTCGCAAACTGGGCAACATATTTTGAAATTCCTCCGTCCGCATTCTGTTTCAACAAGAAATGAAAATGATTTGGCATAATCACAAAACTCAAGATATCTACCAATCGATCGTTTTTGTGACGCAATTCTAACTCTATTTTGGATTTGTCTTCTGTAGACAGATCTTTGAACTTAGAAAGTTTAAGCGGAGGGTTTGTAAATCTGTAATATTCCAAAGTCAACATTGCTCTTTCATAATCGGCTTTGGTTGCAAAAGTTACCTGCTTTGCGACACCCCTATTAAAAATGTGGTAATACTCTCCGGAAACCAAAGGAGTTTGTCTTCCAGCCATATAGTTTATGCTATCACAAATCCCACCTGAAAGGTGGGATTTTATGGTACTTGTATAATCAAAGTAATCAAAGAATAAATATGAAACTTACCGATCCTGTAACGAATGTTTCCGGCGTGGGCACTATCATGGCCAAAAAATTGGCCAAGCTAAATATCTATTCTGTTTTTGACCTGCTATTCCACTTGCCTTTCCGCTACGAAGACCGCCGCCTGGTTAGCCTCGCCACCCACGTCCAGGTAGGGGAGACGTTAACCGTCATCGGCCGCATCAGCCGCGTCACCAATATTTTTACCAAGAACGGCAAGCGCCTGCAAACCGCCACCGTCACCGACGACTCTGGCACTCTGCCCGTTATCTGGTTCAACCAAACATATCTGGCCCGGGTATTTAAAGAAGGAGATGTTGTCTCTCTTTATGGCAAAGTCGATTTTTTTAACCGCAAGCCCACCTTAATCTCCCCGGAATACGATTTTTCTGCACAGGCCAAAATCATTCCCGTTTATCCCGAGACTGCCGGTCTCTCCTCAAAATGGCTGCGGGCCAAAATCCAAAATGTCTTGGCCATTCTTCCTGACATTTCTCCCCTGCATGCAGCCGCCATGCGTCAAGTTCATCTACCCGATGCACCAGAGCTGGTGGAACCTGCCAGAAAGGACCTGGCCTTTGATGAATTGCTTCTCCTGCAAACCCGGGCCTTAATTCATCGCCGGCAGTGGGAAACCACTCGGCTATCTCACCCTTTTACTGTGGACCAAGAAAAAGTCCTGCAGTTTATAGCCAATCTGCCCTTCACCCTGACTTCCTCTCAAAATCAGGCCATCAAAGACATATTATCCGATCTATCCGAACCGCATCCCATGAACCGCTTATTAGAAGGTGACGTCGGCAGCGGCAAAACTGTAGTAGCCGCCATCGCCGCTTATGTCGCTCATCTCAACGATTTCCAAACCCTTCTTTTAGCTCCCACCCAAATCCTGGCCCAGCAACACTTTCAAACTCTGTCCGCTCTGGGTTTGGAAACTGGTCTAATTACTTCCAGCCATAAAACCATTCAGCCATCTAACCATGTGGTCGTCGGGACACACGCTCTTCTGTCAGACAAACTTCAATTAGATAAAGTCGGTTTAGTTGTTATTGACGAGCAGCACCGCTTCGGCGTGGTCCAGCGCGCTCTGGCAGCCGCCAAAGGAGATTCTCCCCATATCTTAACTATGACCGCCACCCCAATTCCCCGTACTGTTGCTTTAACTCTTTATGGTGATTTAGATTTATCTCTACTTGATTCGGTCCCCGGCCGCATTCCCGTCAAAACCTGGGTCGTCCCCGAAACCAAGCGTCCCGCAGCTTACGAATGGATCAAGAAACAAAATACCCAAACGTTTATTGTGTGTCCGTTCATAGAGGAAAGTGAAACGCTCACTTCAGTCAAATCTGCCAAAGCCGAATTTGATAAATTAACTAAAATTTTTTCAGAAAGTAAACTGGGGCTTTTGCATGGCAAACTAAAAGCCAAAGACAAAGATGAAGTCATCAAAAAATTCCGGGCAGGGGATTATCAAATTTTAGTGGCCACGCCGGTAGTCGAAGTGGGTTTGGATATCCCCGCCGCCACCATCATGGTCATCGAAGGCGCCGAGCGCTTTGGTCTGGCCCAATTGCACCAGCTCCGGGGCCGGGTAGGCCGGAGCAACGCCCAGTCATATTGTTTGCTGTTTTCAGACACTTTTTCACCGCGCCTCAAATCTCTGGAAACCCACCATTCCGGAGCCGAACTGGCCGAAATTGACCTGCAACTACGCGGAGCCGGGGATATTTACGGCACTTCCCAACACGGTCTGACCAATTTCAAAATCGCCAAATATGAGGATTTTTCCCTTATTCCCGCCGCCCGCTTGGCTGCCGAAAAGCTCCTGACGGATGTGGATAAACTTGGCCCATTGAAAGAGTTGGTCGAAACAGATAAAATTATCCCCGCATGACACCCTTACAGAAACGCCGCCATTCCACCCGCCGCCAAGGTAAGCGCCGGGCCACCCAAAAGCTGGTTCTTCCCCAGCTGATTTCCTGCTCCAACTGCCACCAGCCCACCCGTCCCCACATCGTCTGTCCCCACTGCGGTTTCTACAAAGGCCAGAAAGTAAAGTGAAGACCGCTTTTGATCCCCGGCACAGAAAAAGAGAGGAGTTAGTTCGGCAACTCTTTGCCGCCTCGTTTCATAACAAAGTTCCTGCAAAATTTAAACGTTCTGACCACCTCATCGCCGCAGCTGCTCCCGAATGGCCTTTGGACAGATTAAATCCTATCGATCTGGCCATCTTACGCTTAGCCGTTTTTGAACTCGTTATTGACAACACCGAGCCGGTCAAGGTTATTATAGACGAAGCCGTGGAACTGGCCAAGCAATTCGGAGGTTCAACCAGCCCCAGCTTTGTCAACGGCGTCCTCGGCACTATATGCAAATCGCTCCCGCTATCATCCAATTCTTAGCCAACGAATTCCAGCTGGATCCGGACCATCTCAATCCCGACACCAGCTTTAGCGTTGATCTGGGCCTGTCCCCCGAACAATTGGCTGATCTTCTCCAGCGCCTACAGGAATCACTGGGCATAATTCTTCCTGAAGACAAAATCCCCGGCCTGATTACCATTGGCAACTTATTAGAGCTCTTTGAAGAAGATGATGCCCCCCTCTAAACAACAGTTTGTACATCGTTCATACGTCAATGAACACCCGGGCACAGCTTCCAACGAACGCCTGGAATTTTTAGGCGATGCGGTTCTGTCTGTGATTATTTCCTCCCGCCTGTATCAATTATTGCCTGATCTGCCCGAAGGCCAGCTCACCGCCCGCCGCTCCTTCTTAGTCCAAACCTCCACTCTGGCAGTCAAGGCTAAAGAACTTAAGCTGGACGAAAAATTATTATTAAGCGCCGGCGAAGAACAATCCGGCGGCCGGACCAACACCAGCCTTCTGGCCAACACCTTCGAAGCCGTTCTCGGCGCCCTATATCTGGAAAAAGGTCTATCGGCTTGCGAGACATATCTAACTCAAATCTTCCCTGACTCTGAACTGATCAATATGTCTCTCTCTCAAGTCAAAGATCCCAAGTCCCTTCTCCAGGAAAAGGCCCAGGCCAAAAGTCTGGGTACTCCCCGGTACAAAACTGTGGCCGCCAGCGGCCCGGATCACGCCCGGGAGTTTACCGTGGCCGTCTTCATTGGCTCCAGGCAACTAGCAACTGGCCAGGGCAACAGCAAACAACGGGCCCAATCCGCGGCCGCCGCCGCCTCTTTGGACGTGATATAATTGCCCCGCTTATGTTAGTCATTCGTCTTACCCCTATCGGTAAAAAGAAAAATATCAAATACCGGATCGTGGTGGCCCCCGCCCGCTCCAAACTCACCGGCAAACCCATCGCCATGCTGGGCACACCGGACAAATACGACGCAAAAGCTTTAGCCGACTGGATTAAAAAAGGCGCCCAACCCTCACTCAAAATCCGCCAACTATGCAAGATTTCCTGAAGTTTCTTATTTCACCTCTCTTAAGCGAACCCGACCAACTGGTTATCGAACCCCAACCTGCCGCTGTTTACGTATCTGCGGCCCCCGCGGATACGGGCCGGGTCATCGGCAAGCACGGCGCCATTATTACCGCCATCCGCATTCTCCTGCGGGTCTACTGCACCCTCAACCATCTGTCCCATTCCAATCTTATTTTCAAAACGGATTCGGATTCGTCCCCCCGGTATCCCGGCTCTGTTCAAGGCCCGTCTCTCTAAACCCAAACAGCTTCTCCAAAACATTTTCAACCTTCACATCCGCTTCCGGCAATTCCTCTTCCGGTTTAGCGCCCGAGGCTACAAATTCCTTCCCCACTTGTTCCACCGTCACTTCGGCCCGGCCCTGCATATAACTAATGTTGACTATTTTTACCAAAGGCAGCCGCCTCTCCATATTATCTACCCAAGCCGCCAGTTGGCCGAGATCACCGGTCTGTAATGTCACCTTCAGGCCGCCGCTTCCGGCCTCGTAACCTTGCACCGCCACTGCGGATTCAGACGCGGCTTGCATAACTTCCCCAATTAATACTTCTACCTGTCCCCGGCGGGGCACCGCTGCCTCCAGTTTCTCCAATATTTTCCGTTGTCCGGTAATATCCACTCTTTTCAGTTTGTCCAGCTTATTTTTTAGTTTGGCCACCTCAACCTCGGCCGTCTGCACCTCCCGCCCGGTCAGCCACAATTTCCGCCATATCTGATCCGGACCGGCAATTAGCCATTTAGACGAAAACACCACCGTCACTCCCACCAGCAGCGGAAACACCAGCCAACTCCATTTTTTTATTTCCATACCACTTCCTCCTCCCACACTCCATCCGCTTTTTTAGACACGGATTTAACTTCCAAGCTTTGCCCAAAACTTTCCAGCGTCTGCAAGTTTGTTCCCCTGACCGTTACTACTCCCTCCTGCCAACTGATGACCTCCAGCCCCTGCTTTTGCGCCTCTGCCTGTATTTTAGCTAGTACCGGTCCCTGTTTTGGACCAGCCAAGGCGGCCTCTACTATATCTACCCGGCTGGCCACGGTCCTGACCACCGCTTCCGCCGCCGCCAATTGTCCCACTTGGCCGACCAAAATATCTCTTTGGCTTACTACTTGGCTTTTCCGGGCTCCCACCCACACCCACCATCCGGCCGATGCCGCCACCGCCACCAAATACACTACCGCTGCCACCACAGTCACCGCGTGTATCACTCCTCTGTATTTCTGCCCCACTTGCACCAGTCCTTCACTACGGGCCATTAAATTAATCATATTTGTCTTTCCGCCAAGCCAATGGCCACCGCGTAATACGGTCCGGTATTGGCAAAGGCTTTTTTCTGTTCGGCGTCCATTATTAGTCCCGCAAACGGGTCACCCATGACCACTTCCAACCCCAATTGGGCCGACAGTTGTCCTACCATTTCCGGCATGCCCGCCGCCCCGCCGGACAGCACCACCGCTTTCACCGCTTCCCCCGGGTGTTTGGCCACATAAAAATCAATCGTCTTGCGGATTTCCCCGGCTATCACCGCCAATACCGGTTTCATGACCTCTGCCAGTTTTCCTTCCAATTGTTTGTCGTTCATGCCGTAAGTATTTTTGTATTGTTCCGCCTGGGCCCGGTCCAGCCCCAATCCCGTTTCAATAGCCCGGGTAAAGGCGTCTCCGGCCGTGGGAATAGTCCGGGCAAATATCAGCTGGCCCTCACGCACAATTCCCATATCCGTGCTTTTAGCTCCCATATCTACCACTACGGACAGGGGAGACCCGGGTCTGACTTCCGCTCTGGCCGTAGCGTTCAGCTCCGTCTCCACCGCCGCCAATTCCAATCCCGCCTCTTCGATCTTTTTACGGTAGGATTCCACCAAAGTTTTAGCCGCCGCCACCAGTAATATCTCCACTCCGCTATCGCCCCTGCGGATTATTTCCCAGCTCCACACGGCTTCATCTTTGGGAATGGGAATATACTGCTCCACCTGCCACTCCAATGCCTGTTCAATCTCTCCCTCATTCATCTGCGGCATCTCCACTACGTGCGAAGACACTTGTTCCTCCGGCAAAGCTACTACAGCCCGCTTGCTTCTCATTCCCGCTTCTTTTAATATGGCCGCAATCGCGGTTCCTACAGGAGCGGAAGCAGCGGATACCAGTTTCCATTGCTTCCCGGCCGGCACCAATTCCACGAGTTTAATCGAGCTCGACCCCATATCAATTCCTATCTTGGGCAGGTCAGACATACTTGTGTTTTATTATGACCGCTAAAAATGTTAAAATCAATGCGTATGTCTGCCAAACTTCCAGCTTTCATGCAATCTTGCCTGTGGAGCTACGACATTTCCAAAATTGACCCCAAAAAAGATCAATATCTTATCATCACCCAAGCCCTAAGCTTCGGTACTCAAGAACAAGTCAACTGGGTCCTTTCCCAGTATTCACCAGACGAAATTCAAAGCGTGATTTCTCGTCCTCAGCGGGGCATGTGGCAAAGAGCGTCTCTCAATAAGTGGTTGAATAATTTTGGTATCATGCTCGACCCCCTGGAATACGAAAGCGCCATTAGGGACCTCAATCCTCGCCTAAAACTGGTCACTGCGTATTACCAACGTCAGGGTTTACTCTGAAAAATGGTTTTTTACTCTCATATTCTCAATACTGTACAGGCCCAAATTTTACCTAAACTCTCATTCACCAAGCCCCAATTCTATTTAGGAGGCGGCACCGCCTTGGCTTTGCAATTAGGGCATCGGACATCGGTGGATTTCGACTTCTACGCCCCCAAAAAATTCGACAACCAAAAATTAGCCAACACTATTAGCCAAATATTCCCAGAGACTAAAACATCGGCCACCCAGTCTCCAAACACCTTGCGTATTGATGTTATGGGAACGGAAGTTTCCGCCTTCCTTTACGAATACCAATTATTGGATCAGCTTATTGATTACGGCTCAGTATTATTAGCCGGACTAAGAGATATTGCTGCCATGAAAACTGCCGCTGTAATCCAAAGAGCCAGACAGCGAGATTTTTACGACATTTACTATCTCATCAAAGAGTTGGGGATAGAAACCTTTATTAACGCTACTTACCAGAAATTTCCTTGGTATGAAGAAAACAATGTTATTGTCTTCACTTCTTTAACCTATTTTGCCGAGGCCGACGTAGACCCCGAAGCCAACAGAGTCAAACTTTCCGACACCAGTCTTACTTGGGATAAAGTCAAAGCTTTCATCAAATCCTCCGTTTCCCATCTTAATCTATAATAACTTGATGACCAAATTAGAATGGGCAGCAAAGAAAAATTTTATCATTTTCCGTGGGGATATTTTCTACTATATCTAAAATAACAACATAACTTTCTCACGGTCGTAATAATATTATGTTGTTATTTATTTCCTTAGCTACTTATTCAAATCACTACCGGAAAATGCTGCCGATTCCCACACCTCCGGCGCGTCCGGCGTCTGGTCATAGACTTTGATTTTTCTTACCGAATCTCCGGTTTGACCCACAGCTGTAATGTCCGTTCCCTGGGCAGGGAACTTCAGATTTCCACTCGCCACCACCGCTAACGGCTGCTTGGTTTCCCCGTTCTTCCACAATCTTAAACGCAAGTAGAGCGGACTTCCCGCAGAAACATTAATGTTCGCAGAGTTCTGGTAACCCTGGCAAGAGCTGCTTCCCCCGCTATTATATTCCCGAACCACCTTAGTGGTGTAATACAAGGCCGTCTCCAAGCCCGCTTGTCCCCAACAAACTTTTAGATTGTTTCCCGTATATCCGTTCAGAAATACCGTGGCCACTTGTCCGGCTGCCAGATCATCCACTGCCAGCGTATCAGACTGGACAGCTTGTTGGGATGTCACGTTTACCGTCGAGCCGGCAATGCTTGGAGCCGCAATTCCTCCCAAACTCGCCTCTACTCCCGCTTCCGCCACCGCCAGGGCTTGGCCCGATTCCTGTTGAGCGGTAGACACCGCCACTTCCGACGCGCTGCGGCTGGCAATGGACAAGGCCACCGTCGTTACCACTCCTAAAATCAACAGCACCACTATCAGCGCCTGTCCTGTTTTTAACATGCTTTTATTATGACCGCTAAAAATGTTAAAATCAATAACGTATGAATAGATGGTTGAAAGTGGGGTTGGGAGTATTAGCAGGAGCAGTATTGGTTGGTGCGGCATTTGTGGCCGGACGGAAGTTTTTGGCAGGTAATAAACCCCCTGTTGTATTGAAAAAACAGGATGAAAAAGGCCGGGTTTTAAAAGGACAAGTGGTGAAATACGACATAGTATCGCTCACGGTGGCCATAGACGGAGGCAGTGAGATGAATTTTCCGGATCTGACCAAAGTCTCGGTCTGGGTAATTAAGGATGGCAGGCCCCAAAAATCCGATTGGTCAAAAGTGACGGTCGGCCAGAGAGTCTCCTTGTCTATGGACAAACCAGGCCAGAAATTGATTTCTATTATCATCCTCTAGTTTAACAAGTTGAAATGGGATGATATAATATTTTTAATGAACAAAAGCATGAATTGTGAACAAATATGAGAAATAATAAAGGGGGTGAGTAAATTGGCGAGAGAAACAATTACTGGTTCTATGCTTAGATCGCGAGTCGAACCACTTCCTGGAAGAGGGCTTGGGGTAAAAGGAGAGTGGAAGTGGAAACCTGTTATTCAGGTGGATAGAGAAAAGTTAGACACGACAAGTCCTACTACAGAGTATTCCTCAGTAGAGGCTAACGAGTAGTTTAAATATGTCTGTATTGATTTTGTCGCGTACAGAGAATGTACACGCGGATGTTGTTGAGAAGAACCTAAAGAATAGAAAAATAAAAACTCCTCGTATCAATATGGATGCGATAAGTTTTGGCCCTCCTCTTATAAGTATTGAGCAGAATATACTTAGAATATGTGGGGAAGAAATTAAAATTAATGAAGTTCAAAGTGTCTTTGTACATCATCCGCGAATAGAAGTATCGGAAAAAGTTGGTGTAGACAGAATCGACCGAAAAATTATTTCTGCTTCTTGGTCAGTTTTCATTACCGGTCTGGAAAGTGTTTTGAATAAATCAAGATGGGTAAATAAACTTTCGGCCTCAAGTCGTTCCGCGGACACTTTTGGTCAACTTATATTAGCAGAGAAAGTGGGTTTTCGTGTTCCTAAGACTTGTTTTTCAAATGATGTGGATTATGTACGAAAATTTACAGCTGATTTTGATCGAATTATTCTTAAACCAGGTCCATTAATGGGGGTTCATTTAAAAGGTAAAAGAATATTAACTCAAATAGTGAATCCAAACACGCTTACGACTCGTCAGTTAGTACATTCTCCCTGCTTTTTTCAGGAATATATTGACAAGGCTTTTGAATTGCGAATACATGTAATTGGAAATCGTGTGTTAACTTGTAAAATTGAATCGCAGAAAAGCAAACTAGCGAGGACTGATTGGCGACGCTACGATATAGCCAACACGCCTCATTATCCTTATGAGTTAGGGGAGAAAGAAAAACAACAATGTATTGAGATAACTCACAGACTGGGCTTGGAAATGGGCGTTATTGATATGATCGTTACACCTAACGGTGAACATGTTTTTCTGGAATGTAACTCCAATGGATATTGGATATGGATAGAAGAACTTACAGGTTTGCCAATCACCCAGACAGTTTCTGATCTCTTAACCACTTCAGTGTCGACTTAAAAAGTTGTGCTTCTGTATCTAACCCATCAAAGTTGTGTCCAGCCCCTTCGATTACACTGATTTTTTTTGGTCTATTAGCTAGAGTGTAATAATGCTTACCTATTTCCCCCCCTGCCTTTTCTGCGCTAATAATAGCGATTGGTTTGTGAATTTTACTCAGTAAAACTTGCGCGCTGGGTATGTTGAGCATTGACGCAATTGCTTTGTGATGAATCCTTATTTGATATCCTAAGTCGAAGATATAATAATTCCCATCTTTTTTAGCGCTTTTGAGCATTTCTTTAGGATGAAGTGAGGGCTCCCACAATACGAGACTGGAAATATCCGACGGATTAACAAGAAGGACTATATATGCCCCTAAACTATGAGAAACTAAAGTGATCTGGGAATATTGGCCTTTAAATTTAGAAACTATTTTTGATAAATCTTGAGCAAAAGTTCTGAAGCTAGTAACATTTGCCTTACGGGTATTATCCTGATAGCCATAAAGATTGTATCGGAAAGTGCTGTAGTTATTTCGGTGGAAATAATGAGCCGCATTATAAAATAAGTGATGTTCTTGGTTATTTAAAAATCCATGAACAAAGATTATCAATCTGTTTGTTGATGTCTTGGGTTCTAAAAGTATACCATAGGCTTTGGTTTTACTATTTAAATTGATTGTGATATCTTCTTGCATATAGTATTTATGTCAAAGGAATTGGATCAATGTCCTGATTATAGACGAATCCCAGTTTTTAATTTAACATTGGAAGAGATTAATGCATTAACTCTTATTGGTTTAGCAGCCTTTGGAGATTCAATCGGTGACTCCCTTGTCCATGCCTGGTCTAACAAGAAAGATCAAACGGTTCATCTCTGTATAGGAGATAAAGGGGGTGGTTTTTTGATAGTTGATAATACCTATGCGTCGAATGGATTATTTTATATTGAGCTTGTCGCTGTACATCCTCCAACCAGAGGCTTGGGGACTGTACTGCATGAGATAGCGTTTGAAAGTATTATAGAATCTGGCCGAGGAACTAAAACAATCTTAGTGATAACCCAAAATCCAGCAGAAATGATGGCATTTAAGAAAGCTGCAAATAAGCTAGGACAAACTTGCTTCCCATTTGATAGGCCTATGAATATAAATGAGCGGGGAGGTGTTAATGCCTGGTTAAGTACAGGTCCAGTGAAGGATTTTGGACCCAGACCTGAAGTAAACCTTGATCTAGGTATTTTTTATAATTTTTTTCGAAATTGGTAACCCCAAATCGATAAAAATGTAAGGGAAGGAGGGCTAAGCCAATTTTTTCTAGACAGAAATATAAGCTTTGACGAGTTTTGTAACAAAAGAAACGCATTTATTTTGGGGTTCAGTTTTAGTAAATAACCTCCTACCCTATAGTTTGCAACCCTTGACTTGGGTTGGTATAATAGTTTTTAGTGAAAAGAGTCATGGCAAATAGGTTGCCTGTCAAGTTTAATTCCGGGCCAGCGGCCCGCTGATTCTGCCCCGATTTAGTCGGGGTTTTTAGTTTGTTGTGGGTACAACTATGAACCACGAAGAAGCACTCAGTTCTGAGATATTTACCCGCAGGAAATTTTTAGAGAAAGCTTTTGGTGCTGGTGCTCTTCTTGTGGCTGGTGAGTTGGGCTTTCTTGGCTGGCTTATGGCTGGTGAAAAAAAAGGCCAGTCGGACAAGTTAGGCATTCCTGACGGCACGCACGTTGAGAGTCTCCCTTGGGGTGGTTTCTCGTGGACAGATTATGATACGGAAACATTAGCAAGGATGAATGGAAATCTAGCTGATTTGGGAAAGTTTAAAAATACAAAAACTCTTTGGGCGCCGGGAGAAATTGGTGGGGCGTACCCAGTAACGAAAGAGGCACTTCGTTTTTTACAAAGACATCTAGTGTTTAGGGCCGTAGATGAGTACGATGAAGAAAAAGATAGTGGTTGGAAACCGGAGGATCAAGAAACCGTGCAAGATTTTTTGAATGTAACCGTTGAGAGAGTTTTAGATTTTTTTGGCGGGGACCCGTTGTGGGTTACAGGTTTTATACCGGTTTATAGACCTGGGATGAGTGAAAGAGAAGTAATAAAGAAGACATTTAATATGAAAGACCCACGCGGTGGTGTCTTTGGAAATATTGGTCTAGATGGAGAAAAATCACTTTATATCGCAATGCTACTTGGTGATAGATGGCAAGGCGGACTAAAAGATTACTCACTTGATGAGCAGACATCTTTTAGGGCATATTTAGGCCATGAAGTTGGTCACGCGGTTGCCGGATCAAAATTAAACTTGCCTCCTTTTGAGACTCACCGTCTAGTAGACTTGGCTGGACGAGCGTTTTATTTTGATCAGTTTAGAGAACAGGATATCAGAGGAAAAGATCTATTATTCAATAATCTAACCACTGGCATAGAAGCCCCGCCATGGAATTTGATTCAGACTTTAACGGGCGAAGATTTTTATGCGGAGTTGCTACAGAGGTTGTTTGCTAAACATGGCAGGACGTCTCTTAGTTTTTCTGAGGAACAAGTGATGGAAGCTGGGGAAGAAGTTTTTCGGAAGGCGGGGGCTCCAACTAGTTTGAAGGCAATGCTGGATGAATGTCCGACTGGTGTTTGCAGCCTTGACGATGATTGCGGTCCAAATTCTTTTTGCGTTAATGGATCATGTGTGCCCAAGAATCAATTTGAAATTGACATTCATGAATGAATATAATCACGGTGTGACTGTCGAAGAGGAAAAGCGTCGGAAAATATTTAAAGGCGTGTTGGCTGTGGCAATCTTGTCCGCTGCGATGGTGGAAGTTTTTTCTAACCCCTGGGCAGTTTCGCAAATGGTACATGGCTTGGTGGGAATAGCCGATGCGGCCAGACAGCGGGGATTTAAAATTGATACGAATTTATATCCTGCCTCCGACAGTGTTCTTTTTGCAGGTTCAACTCCTAATACTTCCCAGTTAGGACTCAAGCTTGGAGACAAATGGTTTACGGTATACAATAGTAAAACAGACCAATGGACTGTACTCCAGACCTTCGCGCCCTGGGAACAACCGGCGACGGTAGTTAAAGTGGGGAAGACGCCGCCTGAAGTTGACCGCATGACTAAACTGGATTATTAGACCCATTTACTTCTGAAGTTGGGTTGTATAAAGTAGGTACAAGACTTAAGTTATGTGGAAAGGCTTGTTTTTAAGTATAGCTCTGGGCTTCTTGGTTTCAGTAGCACATCCTTTTGACGTAAAAGCGGCATGTGTGACTGATCGAGATTGCGGTTTAAATCAAGTTTGCGTTAATGGAGGGTGTCAGGACGCAGCTTGTGGACAATGTGCCTGTGATCCAGCTCCGCCAGGGTATGATAATTGTGTCCCTAATAATAATTGTGCTTCCGGGCGAGCCTGTTGTACCGCCTCGTGTGGAGGAGGTGGAGGGGGAGGTGGCGGAACATGCAATGGACAGCCAAATCCGGGAAATTGTTGTGTTACCAATGAATGCCGGGCGTCTCAAGGGTGCTATCAGCAAGAAAGCGGTTGGTGGTGCGACGATGGGGGATGGGACTGCCCTGGCAATCGCCCCGGGGGTTGGTCAGCCTGTTCACCGTCTTGCGGCAACGGCCAGCAAACCAATGGCTGTGGAGCCACCAGAAATTGCAGTAACGGACCGTGTTGTTCTCCCGTGAATGGGGGATGGGGGCCTTGGAGCGTGTGTACGGCGGCCTGCGGGGCAGGATATCAATGGCGGAACTGCAACAATCCGGCTCCGTCTTGCGGTGGAGCCGGATGTACCGGACCTTCCACCCAAGATTGCACTGGCAGCTGGGGCTGCAATTGGTGGCAGGTCAAAGACGGGTCAGCCGTGGCCGGGGGGAATGTCAGAAGCCAGGTCCCACCCGGGCAGACTTTGGTCACCGGGACTCCGGGAGTGGTGGCTTGCGGAGGCTCATTTTGTCCCACGGATGCCCAGGTAGGGGTAGGCAACTGGAATGTGGCTTCAGTGGTGTCCCGCATCATTGCCGACCGCAACTCATATGCCCGCTTCAAAGCCCAGGTGGGCAACAAGTTTACCGCCCAGGATTTCCCTACCCCCTTGGCCGACAGCCTGGTGATTTCCGGCCGGCCGGCTACGGACGGAGTCATATATTGGTTAGCCCCGGGCCCGACCAGACTGCCGGGACAGAATATTGGCACCAGCAGAGTGGTCCTGCTGGCTGACGGCAATGTGGATATTACCGGCAATCTGACTTTTGCCGAAGGGGGATTTTTAGCCATTCTCTCCGGCGGGGACATCAAAGTCGCCGGTTCAGTCACCCGCTTGCAGGGCCTGTATCTGGCCCAGGGGACTTTTGATACCGGAGATTCAGCCATTCCCCTGACCATTGACGGATCAGTAGCCGGACTAACCCGGATCAAGTTGAGCCGCACTTTCTCCGGAGCCACCCCGGCCGAACTGTTCATATATCATCCCGAATACCTGATTAATCTGCCCACCGGGCTGATGCGGCGCAAACAATTCAAGCAGGAATTGGTGCCGTAGGCGCTACTCTCTATTTCTTAGCGTAATTTGGGTTTCAAAATGGGCGGTGGCCTTTTCCGCCGCAAAAGCCGCATTGGCCCTCTGCAAATCAAAACTGACATCAATCCTCTTGGCCGTTAAGGGATCGTTGGGTACACAAGCGATAGCACAGGCCGTCCAGGCTACTTTATCGCTGGTTAATCTGGCGCTGCCGGAGGCAATATATTTATCCGTTCCGGCCGTCACACAGCTCATCGTAGCGGAACCCCCGCCGGCCCCGGGCACAAAAGTTACCGAATTTGCCCCGCAGACCGTGATATTAGGGGAAAATTTCAACATTTGGGTCATCAGGTTTATAACATAGCTGCCTTCGTTCTTAACCAAGCCCACTGCCGCCGCTTTCTTGGCCCCCTGCAAAGTGGCCGCCAGCATGGCCGTAGTCATCGTCGCCAACAAAGCAAAAAGACCTATTACTACCACTAATTCGATGAGGGTAAAACTTTTTTTCATATCAATATTGATTAAATACTGCTATTTGCTTTATATTAGACGTCCTTCCCGCTTCCGCCCAGCTGACCGTTACAGTGACAGTCACTTTTCCGGGTGTTCCCCTGTCGCAATTAGCATCCCGGGTAAAGCCATTTCCCACAGTTCCGTCAAGCGCGTCACACGAGTAACTGCCAAAGCCGCTCCATCCCAGGGTATTCCTCTGGCTTCTGATTTCTTCCATTGCTTTCTGCGCGTACGCGTCGGCTTGGGATTTAGACCGGGAAAAATTAGATGTGGTTACAGACCCGGTAGACAACTGCGCCAGCCCCACCAGTACCAGTACCGTCACCGCAACGGCTAGTACCACCTCTACCAACATTTGCCCGGCTCTCACTTTACCTCCCCCGATGCAGTCACAATAACCGTTTGTGTCGTTCCACTTCCCGATACTCCAATTGTTGCCGGCGTTGCTCCCAATCCCAACGGCTTGAACAACACCGTCGGAGTGGGAGAGTTAGTAACAGTACTTGGGTAGTTCGTGGTTTTACTAAAAAAAACTGTTCCGCACACCCCCTCCAGCGTATAACCGTTGGCCAAAACTACTACCCGCCATCCATCCAGAAAATTGCTTCCGCAAGTGGCTGTATCTTTTTTCCCGGCCAAAGCGTTGGCCCGGGCCGTTTTCATTGCCGTCGCTAAGCCCTCTGCCGCCTGGATCACCGCCTGCCGCCGCCCCGCCTGCTGGGAAATACCTATTCCCGCCCCGGTCAGGATACTAATCAGGGCAAATACCACCAATAGTTCCACCATCGTAAAAGCTCTGCTCATGGATTAGTCACACAATAATCGTTGGCGCCGGCCACCCGTTCCAAATCCGCGCATAAAGAATAGACCGTCCCGGCCGGAGTATACGTATACGCTTGGCCGGTTTTCGGATCCTTGGGCACCGTCGTTATGTAAGTCGGAGACAGACTGCCCGTCCCCGCCGGATACGCTCCCAAATCGCTCCTGTAAATCTCCAGCGCCGATTGGATGGCCGCCAAATCCGCTTTTCTCTTGCCGTCCCGGCCTTTGGCCAAATTTCCCGACACATTTATGGCCATCGTTGTGGCCGCCATCACTCCGATAATAGCCATCACTACCATCAGCTCGATCATGGTAAAGCCCCGTTTAATTTCCCGCATACCAATTACATTGTACTCCACTGCGGCAATTTTCCAAAGCCGCGGAGACTTTAAACTTTTGCCCGTCCGGGGACACTTCATAAACATATTTCCAACCCCTATAGTTAAACGGATCAATGGGCATCTTTTTTAGATACACCACCCCTTCGTTATCAATCATCGGCCCCCCGTCCCACTCACACGCTTCCCCACCCAGGTACCCACAACCCACTACTCGTCCTGCGTCCGCCATAGGCAGTATCCGGTGATCTTCCAAATAAACGGTTAAAGCCCTGCCCACCAGTTCCACGTCGGCTTTTCTCTGCGCGTCCCGGGTTTTCATCTGCCCCAACTTAAGCTGAATTCCGGAAACCGCCACAATCACCACCAACACTCCCACTACAAATCCTATTTCACTTTTTTTCCAGGCCAAGATAGAAAAAGTATCCACAACTAATTGTATCACCCCCTTTCACCTTCCCCCTCTTAATTTAAGAGGGGGATCAGAGGGGGTGATATTTAAAAATCATGGTCAATATCTTATCACCCCACACATACCCCACCCACGTTCCCAGGATCAAAAACGGCCCAAAGGCGATTTTTGATTTCATCCCCCTTATCCCCCTGATCACCCCTATCACCCCTATCACCCCCCCCACTACAAAAGCTACCCACAACCCAATCCCAATTTTAGGCCATCCCAGCCAATACCCCGCCACTGCCGCGATGCCAATATCCCCCGATCCCATGGCTTTACCCTTTGATATCATCCATATCCCCCCAATCACCCCGACCGCCACGGCCGCTCCCCATAAGTAACTTAAGTCACTTAAGTTACCTAAGTAACTTAGAAAAACCAAGCCTCCCCATAACGCTACCAGCCAATCGCTGACCAGCATCGTCTCCCAATCCATAACCGCAATTACGGTCGTCACCCAAATCATAAGATAACTTAAGCTTCCTAAGTTACTTAAGTAACTTATGGTAAACGCCACTCCTAAAAACAACTCTACCAGTAGATAGCGTATCGGAATAGGGGAGCGGCAATATCTACAGCGTCCTCTCAAAAATAAATAAGAAAATATCGGTACCAGATCAAATAGGGAAAGACTATGCTTGCACTTTGGACAAAAAGAATGTCCGGAAAACCACGAAACACCCCGGGGCAGGCGATAGATGACTGCGTTGGCCGCGCTCCCGGCCACCGCACCTATGGCAAACCACAGCAAGGCCGTCACGGCACGCACACGTAGGTCGTCCCCGCGGCTCCGCTGGCATCGCCGTTGGCTTGAGCCTTAAATGTCTTGGAAGACGGCAGGTAGCAGACATGCGCTAACTGGCCGGCATCGCCGGTCACGGCCAAAGCGTTGGTCAAAGTGTAACTGGTTTGAGATGCCAATCTGGTCTGCAACTGGGGTTTAACTTCACTTTTATCCACCAATTCCTGCAACAGGCTTTGCCCGGTCACCGATCCGATGGCCGCCGTACCCAACTGGCTGTAAGTATAGGAAGCGGGACACTTCTTATTGGGACTGGCGCCGGTGGCTTCCCAAGGATAGCAATTAAAAGTGGCATAGTACCGCTCCATGGCGTTTAATACTTCCGACGCGTCGGATTTAGATCCGGTATCTTTAGCTTTATTAATTTGTTCAATGGGATTGATAGACGAAAGCACCGCCACTGCCAAAACTGCGATCACCGAAATCACTACTAAAAGTTCAATTAATGTAAATCCTTTTTTGAGTTTTATATCATTCACCTCCTTTATATCACCCCTTTTCGTTCCCCCTCTTAAATTAAGAGGGGGATACCCGAAGGGAGGGGGTGATATTTTTAGATTTAAAACTGGCTAGTTAAATTATAAATCGGCATAATTATGGAAAAGATCAAAAATCCCACTCCCACCCCCAGCACGATTATTATTAGCGGCTCAATAGCCGTTGTCAAGCCTTTAACTTTTTCGCTGGAGTTAGATGCAAAATAAAGCGACAGCTTTTCCATGACCTCGTCCATCCGGCCCGTCTCCTCTCCCACAGCCACCATCTGCCCTATCAGGGGGGGGAAGACCGGACTTTGGGAAAAACTCACCGCCACCGGAAAGCCTTTTTCCACCTGGCGGGCAATTTTTTTCATATCGGTCTCCACTATCACGTTTCCCAAAGCTTCAGACACGATATTCAAAGCCTCCACTATAGATATGCCGGCCCCGATCAACAGGGCCATGGTCCTGGTCATCTCTGCCAGCATCACCTGGCGCGACAGTTCCCCCACCACCGGAATCCGGTATATCAGATCGTCCCACCACCGCCGCCCCACGGGCGTCCCCATATACCTCCTAATCACCCCGACTACCCCGACTACCCCGATCCCTATCAGCCACCAATAACCGCTCAGAAATGCGGATAACCCGATAATAAATTTTGTGGCCAGCGGCAAATTTGTCCCAAACTCCGTATACAAAGCCGTCAATTTGGGCACCACTACCACCATCATAATACCCATCACCCCCAACATCCCCACTAATATGATAGCCGGATAGACCATGGCTCCTTTGACCTTGGCGGAAAACTCCCGGCTGGTCTCCATATTCTCGGCCAGCCGGCTCAATATTTTTTCCATCACCCCGGCCGCTTCTCCGGCCCGCACCAGGGCTACATAGACCTTGGAAAACGCCTGCGGGTGCTTGCTCATGGCTTCAGACAACGCTACCCCAGACTGCACATCTAAAAGAATAGCTGAGACAACAGGGGAGAGGGTCGGTCCGGACTGTAATCTTAGTAAACTCAAAGCGTCCGTCAGCGGCAATCCGGCTGTGATCATGATCGACAGCTGCCGGGTAAAATTGGCCAAATCGGCTATACTCACCCCGCCCAACTTACCTGCCCACACAGACAGATCAAAAAACATTCTTTGTCCAGCTACCGAAACAGGAGTTAGCTTCTGTCCCCTCAACATGGCCGCCGCCGTTTTGCTATCCGGCGCTTCTATTACCCCCTTCATCTCCAGGCCATGCGCGTCCCGGGCTTTATATCTAAATTTCATATTCTTCTTTTTAGCCCATAGGCTTGGGCCGTTTCCACATTAATTACTCCTTCTTTGACCAATCTTGCCAGAGTGCTTTCCATAGTCACCATGCCGGACTCCGCCGAAGTCATAATAATATTGTCTATGAGGTGAGTTTTTCCCTCCCTGATAATCGTTTTTACCGCCGGAGTGGCCAGCATTATTTCATAGGCCACCACCCGTCCGCCGGCGGTTTTAGGTATCAGTCTTTGCGATAATACTGCCTCCAAATTCGCCGACAATTGCAGTCTGGCTTGCGCCTGCTGGGATTCCGGAAATACATCTACTATTCTGTCCACCGTCTGGGCCGCCGAATTAGTGTGCAGGGTAGCAAATACCAGATGTCCGGTTTCGGCAATCGTCAGAGCCGCCGCAATGGTTTCAAAATCCCGCATTTCCCCGATTAAGACCACATCCGGATCTTCCCGCAGAGCGCTCCGCAAGGCTATCTCCCAGGAATGCGTATCCTGCCTGATTTCTCTTTGGGACACCAGAGCTCTTGCTGACACATACACATATTCCACCGGATCTTCAATAGTTACGATATGCACCGGCCGGGTTTTATTAATCTCTTCCAGAATCGCCGCCAGAGTCGTCGATTTGCCGTGTCCTGTTGGTCCCGTCACTAAAATAAATCCTTGTTTTAGAGTCGCAAACTGATGGCAAATTTTCGGCAGTCCCAGTTCGTCAATCCCCGGAATCACCGCCGGCACCAGCCGGAAAGCCGCCGCCAGCGATCCTTTTTGCTGATACGCATTGACCCGGAATCTGGCCTTTTCGGCCAAAGTAAAGGAGAAATCCAGCTCCCGGTTCACCGTCAGCACCTCTTTCTGTTCAACCGAAAGCACTCCGTTGATTAACTGTTGAGCCGTCAAGGGTGTTACAGCCGTTTCCCCAGCTACCGGCACCAGCGCTCCATCCAAGCGTATCGTCGGCGGCGCCCCCGCCACCACATGCAAATCCGAGCCTTTGTTATCAATTACGTATTGTAATAATTGTTGAATCGTCATTATTCCTGCGCCACCCGCAATATTTCATCAATTGTCGTTATGCCTTCGACAACTTTTAAGTAACCGTCTTGTTTCATGGTAATCATGCCCTCTTCCACTGCCTGTTTCTCAATATCCACCGCCGGAGCATGTTCCAAGATCAACCGGCCGATTTTTTCCGAAACCGGCAGGACTTCAAAGATACCTATTCTTCCCCGATATCCGGTCCGCCCGCACTCATCGCACCCCTCACCTTTAAACAATTGGGTCGTAGATGTCCATAACTTACCCAAAACTGTTTTTATATCCTCGATGATTTCCGGGGCAGGCGTATAGGCTTTTTTACAACCCGGGCAAATCTTTCGCGCCACCCGCTGGGCCACTACGCAAGTCATAGTCGACGCCAGCAAATACGGCTCGGCCTTCATGTCCAAAAGTCTGGGCAGGGCTCCGGAAGCAGAGCTGGTGTGCAGGGTAGAAAATACCAAATGCCCGGTCAGAGCCGCCTGGGTGGCCAAATCCGTCGTCTCCTGATCCCGGATTTCTCCCACCATGATCACGTTCGGATCCTGGCGTAAAAACGCCCGCAGACCGGAAGCAAAAGTCAAACCCGCCAGCGGATTAATCTGCACCTGATTCACTCCGGCAATTTGATATTCCACCGGGTCCTCAATGGTCACCACATTCACTTTTACGGTGCTAATCCGCGACAGCACTGAATACAGAGTGGTGGTTTTTCCCGAGCCCGTCGGTCCGGTCACCAAAATTATCCCGTGCGGCCGCAGTATAGACTCTTCTAAGTTTTTCAAGGCCCGCCCCCGCAAACCCAATTCCGGTAAGGTCGGCACCCCGCCCGATTTTTTCAGAAGCCGCATCACCACTTTCTCTCCATATGCTGTAGGTAAAGTGGAAACGCGCAAATCTATCTCTTCCGTTTCCGTCCGGAAGTTAAATCTGCCATCCTGGGGAATTCTTTTCTCATCAATCTTCATGTCCGATAATATTTTGATCCGGGAAATAAGAGCGTCGTGGATGCTCCGCGGCAGGACCAATTTTTCGTGCAAAATTCCGTCAATCCTATATCTGACTCTGGTCCGCCCTTCCATGGGTTCAATATGCACATCGGAAGACCGGGATTTCATGGCAAATTCCAGGATCGTAGTCACAATTTTGGCAATCGGGGCCTCTTTAATCACTTCTCCCATCCGCCGGATATCCACTGTTTTAACTTCCGCCGCAGTTTCTCCCCCGGCCTCTTTCAGGGCCGCCGTCACTTCTCCCGAAAGGCTTTGCTCATACCGGCTGTCTATAGCTTTAGACACGTCCTCCGGTAGAGCCGCGTAGGGTTTAATTCTTAACTTCGATTTTTTCTCCAAAAATTCAATGGCCGCCAAATCCACCGGATTGGCCATGGCCACCCACAACTCCCGGCTTTCCGGCCTGTAGTCAAAAGGCATAACTGTAAATCTCTCCGCTACGGGGCGGTCGATATAGGACAGAGCCATGGGGGAGATGGCCTGTTCGGATAATTTGATAAACGGCACGTTATAAAAGGCCGCCCGGGCCATTGTCACTTCTTCAGCCGTAGTTTTACCTTGTTCCACCAACCACTGGGTGGCTTTTTTACCGGTAGCCACAAACGTCATCTGGGCGCTCTGACCATCCTCTGAAGTCACCTTCTTATTCTTTACTAATACATCTACAACCCCGGCGTCATCCTGATTTTGGGCAAGCATACTATAATAGTATACATGCACGCCTTCATTGTCCACCACCCCCCCGACTTCCCCGACTCCCCCGATACTCTTAAAATCTCTCCCGACACGTCAATTGGTATCGGCGAAGTCCGTCAAATCCAGTTTTTTCTCTCCCGAAAACCCATCCAATCTGATCATAACACCGTCGTCATCGCAGATGCCCACCTTCTAACCTTGCCCGCCCAACACGCTCTTCTCAAAACTCTGGAAGAGCCTCCCCCCGGCGCTCTCATCTACCTCGTCACCACCCAACCCGACTCCCTCCTCCCCACTATCCTTTCCCGGGTACAGATTATTCCCCCGCCCTATAAGTCTTATAAGTCCTATGAGACCCATAAGTCCTATCAGGTCCCGGAGGACATTACTACCCGCGAATCAGCTCTCGCCTTCCTTGACGAACTGGAATATTTAATCCATCAGGATCTTAATTCTTTGAGCCCTGAGCGCTATGCGCTGATTGCTGATACCCGCAAGTATCTTAAAGCCAACTGCAACCTCAAACTCTGCCTTTCTCACCTTGCGCTCGGCCTCCAGAATTGTTAATATAGCTTCATAATGGCCAAATACAATGCATCTTACGATGCATCCGCGATTCAGGTTTTGGAAGGATTGGAACCCGTCCGAAAACGCCCCGGCATGTACATCGGCTCCACTGACCAAAAAGGCCTGCACCATCTGATCACCGAAATTATCGATAACTCAATCGACGAAGCTCTGGCCGGATCAGCAAATCATATCTGGGTCACTATTCATAAAGACAGCTCTGTTTCAGTGCAGGACGACGGCCGGGGCATCCCGGTGGATAAACATAAATCCGGCGTGTCCGCCTTAGAACTCACCATGACCAAGCTTCACGCCGGCGGCAAGTTTTCCGAGTCTGCTTACAAAGTTTCCGGCGGTCTGCACGGTGTCGGCGCCTCCGTGGTCAACGCCCTGTCCGATTTCATGCGCGTTGAGGTCCGCCGCGCAGGCAAAACCTATTTCCAGGAGTACAAGAGGGGAGTAGCCCAAAAACCCGTCGCCGTCACCCAATCTCCCCAATCTCCCCAATCTCCCCCATCCGGCACTTTTACCATCTTCCGCCCCGACCCCACCATGTTTACATCTGTAGATTGGGACTACTCTCTCATCGAATCCTCCGTCCGCAACCGGGCTTATCTCATCGCCGGTCTGCATTTTTACCTAGACGATGAGAGAACCGGCATTTCCAAGCAATTTTATTTCGAAGGCGGGATTAAATCTCTGGTGGCCCACATGAATCGAGATAAAAAAACCCTAACTACCCCCATTTACATCAAAAAGACTACCGACCATACCGAAGTAGAAGCGGCTCTGCAATACCACGATGGTTTCAACGAAGTTATTGAATCTTTTGTCAATGTCATCAACACCGTTGACGGCGGCACCCACGTCACCGGTTTCCGCATGGCTCTGACCCGGGCCATTAATGACTATGCCAAAAAAATCGGGGCCCTCAAAGACGGAGAAAATGGACTCACCGGCGAAGACATGCGCGAAGGCCTCACCGCCATCGTGTACGTCAAAATTCCCACCCAGGCCATTCAATTTGAGTCCCAAACCAAAGCCAAGCTAAACAACCCCGAGGTCCAAGGATATGTAAACACCGTCGTCAAAGAAGGCTTAGACACGTACTTTGAAGAAAATCCTGCCGACGCCCGGAGAATTGTGGAAAAAGTCATGCTCGCAGCCAGAGCCCGGTTAGCCGCCCGGGCAGCTAAAGACGCAGTCTTAAGAAAAGGCGCTTTGGATGGCATGACCCTGCCCGGCAAATTGGCCGACTGCCAGGAACGCGACGCCTCACTTTGTGAACTATATATAGTAGAGGGCGATTCTGCCGGAGGCAGTGCCAAACAGGGGAGAGACCGCAAATTCCAGGCCATCTTACCCCTGCGCGGAAAAGTTTTAAACACCGAGCGGGCCCAGCTGGACAAAATCATCGCTTTTGAAGAACTCAAAGCCCTGACTATTGCCCTGGGCATGGGCATAGGGGAGACCGTCAATCCGGAAAAACTGCGCTATCACCGGGTAATTATCATGACCGACGCCGACGTAGACGGCTCACACATCGCATGTCTATTGATGACTTTTTTCTACCGCCACCTGCCCTATGTTATTCAAAATGGTCATTTGTATTTAGCTATGCCGCCTCTATACAAGATTACCTTTGGCAAAGACGAATCTTACGTGTATACGGACGCCGAAAAAGACAGTCTGATGGCCAGGCACGTTGACCAAAAGTTCAACATTCAGCGTTACAAAGGTTTGGGGGAAATGAATCCGGTACAACTCTGGGACACCACCATGAATCCGGCCAATCGCATCTTGAAAAAAGTCGAGGTGGCCGATGCCGCCGCCGCCGATCACGTTTTTAGTACCCTCATGGGCGACGAAGTCCCCCCCCGCAAAAAATTCATCACTACCCATGCTAAAATGGCCCAACTAGACGTATGAATCTGCAACTGATCGCCTTAACCGCCGCACCTATTACTGCCATTTGCGCCTTGGCCTACGGAGCTTATCTGTCCCGCAAAGTTCTGGCCGCGCCTGTTGGCAATGCCAAAATCGCCGAGATTGGCGCCGCCATTGAATCCGGAGCCATGGCCTATTTAAAAAGCCAATTTAAGATCATCTCCATTGCTGTCGTCATCTTAGCCGCCGCCATCTATTACTTCTTAAATTCCGGTATCGCCGCCACCTTTTTGCTGGGAGCGGTTTTTTCCGGTCTGACCGGCTATCTGGGCATGAGAATTGCCGTCAAGGCCAATACCCGCACCGCCAATGCCGCCCAATCCGGTCTGAATGCCGCCCTGCAAATCGCTTTCGGCGCCGGAACTGTCAACGGCATGCTGGTGGTGGGCTTAGGACTTTTGGGTGTATCTCTCATCTACATCATTAGCTACTTCCTAAAAATCCAAACCACCAATATCCTGGTCGGTTACGGTTTTGGCGCGGCCCTCTTGGCTTTGTTTATGCGGGTGGGCGGAGGAATTTTTACCAAAGCCGCCGACGTCGGAGCCGACCTGGTCGGCAAAGTAGAGAAAGGGATTCCCGAAGACGATCCCAGAAACCCGGCAGTTATTGCTGATAACGTGGGCGATAATGTGGGCGACTGTGCCGGCATGGCCGCCGATGTTTTTGAGTCGTACGCCGTGACCATAGTGGCCGCCATGGTTTTGGGCGGAGCCATGTTTGGTCTCAAGGGCGTAGTTTTTCCACTTTTGGCCCGCTCCGGAGCCATTTGGACTTCTATCTTGGGCACTTTCTTCGTTAAAGCCAAGAACGATTCCGAAGACCCCATGAAACCCCTAATGCGCGGCTTTACCATCTCCGCTATCTCCGCCGCCATTATCTTTATGGTTCTGTCGGTCTACCTGCTGGGAGAACCCAAAGCCGGTTTAGCCGCCGTCTCCGGACTGGTAGCCATGATGGCCCTTTTATACATCACCAAGTATTACACCGGCCCGGGTGAAAAACCGGTGGTGGCTATCGCCAAAGCTTCACAAACCGGCGCCGGCACCAATATTATTGCCGGTTTGGCCTATGGGATGGAATCCACTCTGGCTTCCGCCTTCGTGGTTGTGTTGGCCATTTTAGCCGGCTACGCCCTGATGGGCTTTTACGGCATTGGTCTGGCTGGCATGGGCATGCTGGCTACCACCGGCATCGTTATGTCCCTGGCCACTTTTGTTCCCATTTC